>Ga0268277_1000662_pt1 | contig 26610 bp, 23 predicted proteins | sample saktaG_5_FD_190132 | JGI IMG/M metagenome (GOLD analysis project Ga0268277, IMG submission 190132) | Saline water microbial communities from Sakinaw Lake, British Columbia, Canada - sak_2010_1_5_50m | ecosystem: Environmental > Aquatic > Non-marine Saline and Alkaline > Saline ...
TCAAAAAGAGAGTGGAACCCACGAATTGGAATTGCACTGAATACCAGTATAACAACGTAATTCATATCTGGCAGTGTCGGGTGTGACGACTTGATGGGGGTGGCCTAAAACATGGCATTAATAGTAATAAATAATAATTGCCCAAACCACAAGCACGGATTTGTTCTATCTATGACACATGAATAGTTTCGTCCATGTCTGTCGCTGAACTGCGGTAGTGGATCAGGTAGCCCGGCCAACACTGGGGTGCGCACAGGTCACTATGCACTAGTGGAAATAGATACTTAGATTACTTAAATACCACCCAGCTTAAACCTACGAATTCGACATCCTCATCCCAGTCCCATATTGAGGCCTTTTGCTCAACGTATTTCTTAGCTGTTTGAAATCCTTTCATTGGATCAGGCGGGTTAATTGAAGTACCAGCACTGGCTCCAGGTTTAAGTGCATGAGCTAATGGTTTTTCAGCCACCTTATCTTTTGCATCAACGAATACTGGCATAAATTCAAATAAGTATTCATCCCCGTCTTCACGCGATAGCCGGTGACGAATCACAAATATAAATAGAAAGCCCGATTCCCCTGCTAATTCTGTAGCCTTGATTTCACGACTAGCCGTAAGACCACCGAAATCATAAGAACCGACATATGCAAGCATGGAATCTACAAAAGGATGACCTAAAGCCATGAAATCGGAGTCACTGCGTTTGATGGCCACTTCTCTGTCAAAAGTAGCTATTTGGTATCTATCTGGTAACCCATATGATCTTAGTATGTCCGGCACTATGAATTCAAAGAAACCGCCTTTTCGTTGCACTTGCCGTTTGTGCATCGTTAAGAATTTTTCAAAAAATTGCTGCAGATCTCCTAATGTAAGTTCCGTTGCTATTTCTCGCTGATAATTTGAGAATGAGTAACTTGAAACGTCTCTAAATAAACTTTGTGTAGCTATTTCATAAGCTCGCTTGGCTCTTTCAACAGCTTCTTTTATTTCATTTTGACTTTGTTTGTTTAGAGTACCTTCGACTATGGCTCGTTGATAAATTTTGGATGGATCAATTTCACTTTCTAATTGGCCGTTTAGAGAACCAATGATTTCTTCTATATCCTCACCCGTAACTGTCGCTATCGCCGTTGAAGCTTTTTCAAGTCTTTGTTGGAAGTATGATTGCACCAGATCCTCTATGGTGCCCTTATTCATGTAATTATAGACCTGAACTACCTTATCTTGTCCGAATCGGTATACGCGCCCGACTCGTTGTTCAAGACGCATAGGGTTCCAAGGTAGATCGTAGTTAACACAAATATGGCAGAACTGTAAATTGATGCCTTCACCGCCAGCTTCAGTGGAAACCAGGAATCTCACATTATCATGATCTCTGAACAGACGTTGACTAGTTCTTTTTGTTGTGGGTGTGTTGATAGCGCCCTCTTTAACGAAAGGCCGCCAAATAAATTCAATATCCTGTGTGTTCTCCTCTTTTCTTTCAAGTTTCATATCCCCATGAATTACCACCGCGGATCCTTTCCCATATTTCTTTTCAAGCTCGTTCACTAAATATCGCTGTGTTTCACGGTATTCCGTAAATATGAGAATCTTCTCCTTTTCTCTCTTAGGGCTTTCATCGCTAATTATTTCAACTAATTTAAGCAGCTCGTCCAATTTGTGGTCATGTTTGACATTCAACTCAACAAGTTTTTCAAGAGTATCGACTTCAAATTGCATTATATCTAGCTCGTGTTTTAATGCTTCGCTTTCCTCATACTCTCCTTCAAATCTCTCGTCATGATCGTCATGTGTGGCTCCATCAGCATTTGTTTTAGCATCAATTTCGCCTTTTAACCGCTTTAGCCTCTTTACTAGAGCTGCCTTGATAGCCGCCGTTGAACTCGAATTCAGTTTTTGGAATGTAGTTAATAAAAAGCCCGCGGCTCGTTTTTGCGTCGGATTGGCCATCTGTTCAAGTGACTTATAGCCAGTTCTAATATAGTCAACCACTGCTTTGTAGAATTTCATTTCATCGTCGTAAAGCTTGATGGGTATTCTATGTGTCACTCGTCCTTTAAAAACCTTTTATCCCTGTGCGTCGGTGACATCTTTCTTAGGCGTACGAATAACCAGCTCCGTGAACTTCTTGCCCGTTCCGGAGAAAAGCGTGGGTTCATCTAGCCCGGTGAAATCAATGTCATCTTCAAGCAGGCTAACCAGGTTCTTGAACCGACTGTTATTCTCTTCGCCCTGGTGTGGTGTAGCAGTTAATAGAAGCATTGCATCGCAGTAATGTTTATGTCTTATTTCCTCCGCGAGTTTATAATTCTGAGTTTTATCTGTCTTACCGGAGTCATAACTCATAGCGCTTAAACGATGTGCCTCGTCAAAAATTATCATGTCCCACTTGCGGTTTTCGAGCAACGCTTTCTTATGCTCAGCCCTTTTCAAGGTATCAATTGAAGCGATAGCTGCCGCCTTTAAATCCCATATCCTTGGATTCACTGCCCAAAAGTCACGGCCGAATATTTCGAACATTTGGCCAAATTTATCTTGCATCTCCTCTTGCCATTGAGTTGTCAATCCCGCAGGTGTAATAATTAGTGTGCGTTTAGCTTGCCCTCTTTGATATAATGCTTGCCAGACCATGCCAGCCTCGATTGTCTTTCCTAGACCAACTTCATCTGCCAATAAATATCTTCTTAATGGGCTTGAGACAACTCTATAAGCTGCGAAGATTTGGTGAGGGAGTATTTGGGTACGTGCATTTGACAATTGGCCGCCTTTATTGCTTGTTAAGAATCTGGCAGCCATCATTCTCAATTCAAAGCGCCAGGGTTCCTCCCATGTCTCACGGCAGGCGCGTTCTATTGGGGAATCAACCTTCTCAATCTCCTCAAGCTGAAGGATTTTATTTTCGGATCTGTAAGGTGGTTGCATGAAAACAGATGGATTGAATTCTACTTTTGCCTGCGGACCACGGGCTTTTTGAATCCGCCCTATTCCATAGCTTTTGAAGAGGTCATTAGTGCTCCGTACTAGGTCACCTTCGCTAAATTCTGAATTCAGGGCTGCGTCTTTAAAATCCGCGAGTATTTTTTCGTCGATTATAGTGGCATTCTGCCAGCGTCGTTCAAATATGCCCATGGCCTTCTTTGCGGCCTCATCATTCTGCACATCGGAATGTTGAATGATCGCACCACCCTCATCGTTGTGGCTCAAGCCAGGATAAGTCGCATTGGCCGATGAAGTGAGCACAGTCAGCTTCTTATCAGCGTAAAATAAATAGTCCTTTGGGTGAAACGCTGTGTCCGCTAACCCGAATGCCACCTGCGTGTTGGCGAGATGGAACAGTTCCTCGACCGCTTCGGGGCTGTTTTGTCGTATATCGCGCCGCACAATCATTCGCAACTGACCACCACGGCCCACAACTGCGCTCAAACACGACCTCATTTCGACCCAGCCACGATAGGAGAGAAACGCGACAGCGATATCCACGCGCTCGGCAGCGGCGGAAAGATCGCGTATCGTGTCTATAGCCTTGGTTTCGAAGTTGTCTATGTAGTCAACTTTAGGCATTGAAGCAAATCTCGACAATCATCATGATGGCCAAAGGTACTGCACTGTTTTATGGATTTCTTTCTCAAGTTCTGACACGGTATCTATATCTTTATCATGAGAAGCGTTGTGGCATTGCTTCGATAGTGTAGATAAGCGGACCATTTCTTTTTGAGAATCATCGAATTGTGGTATTGCTATGTTGTCCAAGATCGATGGTGGGGCAAACCCTCGTCCCGGTGAGGAGAAGGACAGAAGGTGTTCTCTGATATACGTCGAGTTAATACAAGCACAGAAGTAATGCGCCTCGTCTTCAGAGCTAAAACCTACTAGAGTAACAACATCATTAGGTATTATAGTTTTTTCCCTCAGTCCATTTTCTCCCAACGGAAGGGAAAAATCGGATATCACGGCCGCACTAAGATCGGAAGCCATCCTCGGCCACACAACTCTGTAAGGCTGAAATGTGTAAGAGCCTATTTTGCTGATGCTGTAGAGTGGCACGTTGGAGGCCTGGACTACTTTTCTTACGCCACCACTTCTTGCCTTGTTCACTCGTCGCCAGTGTAGGTAACTATCACCCAGCACACTGTCAGAGGCATCTGGGACAACTTGAGCAAAGTAAGTCCAATAATCTTCCTTCTCGACCAGAATATCCAAGAACTGGTGGAAATAGGCGTACGTATAGGGATAATGCCTTTTCATGTCCTCGTAACTCATGAAATCTGTTTTGTTAATTGCTCGGTTTGGTATCACCGTAAGCAACTGCGGATTAGCGGACCATCGTTTAATGTTACGCCCGAGCAGCGCGGGGAAGACTAGCTCATGCTCCAACTTCGCCTCAACGTGCTGAATTTCTCTCTTGCCCAGTTCCGGCATATTCCGGGTATAAACATATTTATTATCCACACGTATAGGCTGTAGTAAGAAAATGCCATACGGATCGAGACGAGCGCCCAGTCGAGCAGTATAGAATGATGGCCCGGACAATGTCCTAGGAGACATCTTCGCCATCTTTGGCGTAATCTTCCATGAACTGAGAACGTCACTGATCGGAGTAGCCCTCCACTCTGTCACCATCAGACTGTTCTCCCATTCTTCCCAAGAATCAGTTTCGACTAGGTCATTTGTGCCTGCCCCCCGTTTGTAGCGATAAAGTGGAATAGGGTAGCAATTCTGCTGTCCCTTTATGGCAATGAAAGTTGACGTTTTGTTCGCCGCTCCTTCAAAAGGCTTTACAGGAGCGAAGTCGTGAACAACAGTAACCTTAAATGAAGGCCCGTCCGACCCGATCCGGAAACGTCGGAAGCCATGCCCCGCCACCTTCGATTGCCAGACTTCACTAGTGATAACGAAGCCAAGAGATCCGCCTTGCTTGAGATACCTATCTAGTGTGGCGTAGGTGAACAACATGGAGAGATCGAGTTCGCCTGCATTGACTTTTGCTTCGTGGCCTTTGGCTTGGAATAGACCGTAGTCCTTCCACAGATTCCAACTAGCTTGTCTGTATTCCGGAGGTAAATAGCTCCAACGAACCCATGGCGGATTGCCAGCCACATAGTCAACAGGTTTTATGAAAATTGGAGCAAAAGCATTCTTGATGATCCTCGCCCAAACACCATTCTTGTTTGCCTTGTCCAGTTTCACTAGCTCAAGGTATAATTCAGAATGTAGGGTTCGTTCACTAATTGAGAGACCTTCATCCTGGCAACGTTGGATGAATTCTTCAGGCGAATAGCCATTACGTACACAGAATTCTAATTGCTCTGCGTACTTGGCAACATCATCACGATTCGTCGTTATCTCTGTGGGTATGATGAAAGTGGTAGGTGCAGTCTTTAATTCCCTGGCTTTGCCAAGGCCGCCGGCAAAAAGCCCACCGTATTCAGAGGGCGTCATGATGGAATCACATAGGTATACTGGAATCTCAACTTTTTCCAAATGGCTGATAAGGTCACGTATGGCGATGAGGTAGTTGGTGCGGGCAGCCATGACGGCTAGGGGGTTAAGGTCGAAGCCGATAACATTGGCAAGGATTTTGCGACCAAGCTCGCTTTCATTGAACTTGCAGCTTTCGCGGTTCTCATCGTACCATTTTCGGATATTGTTGATTGCCATGACTAAGAAGGTACCCGAGCCGCAAGCTGGATCAAGGAGTCGTTTATCAGGGTCGCCAACATAGCCGAGTTCGTTAAGGACATGTTCCGCAAGCCAGTCTGGTGTATAATACTCGCCCAGATCATGTCGAACACTTTTGGGAAAGAGTTGCTGATAAAGTTTCTTCAATAAGTCGCGACTACCAGTCGGGTTTTCGGAAAGGGTCCCTGGGTTGTAGTCATCAAGCCGTGTTACCATTTCACGTACAAGCTTTTCAATCGATTCGGTCCAAACGCTAGTGTACCAGGCGAAAAGGTCACCCTCGAGAAAGTTCGTGATGTTGAGATGACGGAAGATGCTACCGGCTTCGAGATCCTCCATCTCCGCCCTAAGTTTGTTGCTGGTGGTTGCCTGCATCATCTTTTGCAAGGGTGTAGGTAATTTGTGAAAAAAGGCGACGATTTCCGCTGCCAGTAGTTTCATAAACAGTGCGTAGTAAGTGTGAACGGCAAAGAGCATCTCGGCGGGCTTAGGCTCTTGTACTCTCACCTGGTAGAACTCGGCGAGTTTCTTGATCTTGTCCGAAGGGTGATCTACATCATATCCACAAACCTCACCAAAGAGGATTTTCCATTGGCTGAAGAAGGTCTGTGTCTTCGGGTTATCGGTGTTACATATGGCATCATAGAGGGCATGAATGCCAATGATTGCGATAGTATTGCCACCCTCTGACCCAAAGTCGCCCGCCAAATATTCTGGTGAGAACGGCTTGCCCTTTGTACCCAGATTGAAAAGTGCCCACAGAAAACGTTCTGCAGAATATCTATTTACTTCAACAGGCTCTTGGACCTGCCATTTATCATCTCTATACCGAATGAAAATAAAATAGTTACCGTCAAGCCCTACACCGAGTAAACTGTTAATTGGTTGCCTATATTGGCTCCTTAGATCATTGAATCGTTTCTTAATTTGCTCGATTACCTTTTTGCTTCCGGGTGCATCGGCCGCTGGTCCAATTCTCGTCGAAGGATCACGTGGCTTCTTGTATTCGATTATTACACGATCATAAACCGAATCAATACGCCCACTGGCAACTGTAAATTCCTGCTTGCCTTCCAATTTAATACCGGTTTCCTTTTGAATGAAACCAAGCTGTTTTTCAACTTCAATGCGTATTTCCTCTTCGTTTGATGCCATAGCAGCAGCAGCTTTAATTTGGTTCGCAAATTCGATCGCCTTATGAGCAACTAATTCATCAAGTGATTCATGCTGTGGCATTTCTCAACCTCCCCATACATTTAGATATCGCATTTTACCTGATTAAGTATGCTCACGAATGGCAGAATAATATCATCATGTTATGAGTAAATCAATAATGAATCTGGTGTAAATACTATTAAGTCTAACCTTCCACCCCCTTCAATAACGTTTGCATTGTCATGAATAGTATTCGTGCTTCACCCCACGTAGCTATAAGGGGTGGCCTAACATGGCACCATCACATATAAAATATGATTGGTCGAAGCACAAACAGGGATTAGTTCTGACAGATTTATTAAGATATAATACAGCCGCTAAGATTATCCTACTGCGTCTATAAGGAGGCGGATATGCCAATGAGTAGAACACCAGATAAGGGCAATCAGGGCGAATACAACAGACTGTTACGGGCCTTCGACGCGGGTAATAAATCCAGACATGATTGCGTGTATCATTTGGTGTCAAAAGGTTTTTCATACGACCAAGCAAGTAATGCTGTTCATGTTTATTTCAAGGGCGGAGATGCATACGCCTCTTTTAAATTGTCCGGTGACGAGCGTAATCGTTTGTTAGACCGTTTTGATGCTGAGCACAAGTCACCAAAAGACTGCGTTGATCACCTCATGAAATATGGCTGTACCTATCACCAGGCGACAAGTGCAGTATATCAGTACCGAGTTGATAGAGGGCTGATTCGCAGATAGACTATTGACGTCGCGGTGTCAAAGTAACCAAGTCCCAGGATGCTTGCCGCAGAACCAACCCGCAGTCTTCCAGACAGGGGCTACGATCAATGGCCACGTTTGCGCCGCTTTCCAGCCGCTGAGGAAGTGGCGGACGTCCTAGCTTTATAGCTTCAGCCTATTACTCTTAGAAGATCTGCGAGGAGCTGCTTAGCTTGCTCCCCATTAAGAAAAGGCGGCTTCATTGTTTTTGCCCAATAAAAACCGAATCCCATCGCCTTTTCGACTTCCGCAGCAGACATTGATTTGTGCCGCTGCCCGTATTTTGGGATTGAGGTTAACCATTTAAGATCCCGATAGAGAGCATCCTTCTCCTTATCCTCTTTCACATCGCTCTTTACCTCCCCAGCCGCTATTATTCCCATCCCTTTATGATATAGGAATACTATGTCCCTTTTATTCAAGGAATGGACGATTCCCTTTACTCCACCAAAGGCGGCAATTCGATTTCCCTCGCACATATACCAGATAGATTTGCTATCGTAGCTCTTGTTTGTATCAAAGATGACTCCCTTAATTTGAGCAGGATTTGAATGTATATCATACGGCAAAGAGAAGAATTCGAAATAGTCTTCTCCGGCGATTTGATATATGCGGTAGGGGATAAAATCCAGGCTTAATCCCTTTGATTTCCAATAATGCACATTTTTCGCCAATTCACTATCTGCAGCACTTCCCACGATGGTAAGGTGCTGTTTGGTGTTGAATTTAGACTTATCCAGCGGACGCTCTAACTGAAATCCAAGCTGATGTTCATCCTGAAGGTTTAGTTCCTCATCATGTTCATAAATTCGTAGCATCTGCTGCAGCTTATCGTATCGGAATCGCCCAGCCTTCTCGCAATATCTCAGTGTTTGATGTACGGCTCCAGGCTGCGCTTTATCTTTCTTCAGCTCAAAGAGCACAAGATCGCCTTGCTCATTAAGTGCATATATATCTGCCTCCGGCTTCAAAGCGCGCTCTTGAAAAATTGGCATTAACGCACTACTCTCATAAAGCACGTCCATTAAGTTCTCCGCCATAAGTTGTTCAAGTTCCTTCTCTAAATCGACTGTCGAAAAAGATAGCGGGTCGATAGCAGTATACTTCTTATCGGTCTTCGTAAGCTTGTAGAGCATATCCAGACTCCTCCCTAAAACGCTAAATGTAAAAGCGATCTTCCATCGCCTCGGGCGATATGCTTGCGAATTATGATCGGATGCCCTCATTATACGCTTGCATCCCATAGAATGGTATTGCATTTGACTACTGGTATCTTCGACTCGTGCAACAGCAAAAATGACTTGTGTACTTCCTGTAACCGCAACCGTCAGTAATTGAATCGGGCTGTTGCTGGACGGGCATCCTTCCTACCTGGGGGTGGCCTTGATCATGGGAGGACAGTATCTATCACAAACATAGGACAACCACACACGGATTGCTTCCTATGAAAAGCGACATCAACGCATAGAACCGCTAAGTATGACCGGGTTAATAGCTGATGTAAGCATTGACAGCCGTGGGGATAAGCTATAACCTTGTAAACGTAGACTACAATAAACGATAGTCGTCAATAATAACAGCGAAGGTGAGAGGAGGTTGATTATGGCACCGCAAATTAAGGCCGACAGGGAATATACCCTCGTTGCGCAGATCATGCAGGTTGCGGACATATTCGTTAAGGTAAGGGAGAGGGAACTCTTGCCCCAGAACCTATCGTCGACCGCAGCGGAGATACTTTTCCTGGTGGATGCTATGGGAGAGGGCGTGACCCCGGCCAGGATAACCCGGATGATGTTGCGCGAACCGCATTCGGTGTCCGGCATCCTTATGAGGATGGAAAAGCAGGGCCTGGTTAAGAGGGCCAAGGATATGGAGCGCAAGAACCTCATACGTATAACCCTGACCGCCAAGGGCGAAAAGGCCCTCAAACAGGCTATGAAGCTTAGCGGCACCGCACGTGTCCTTTCAAGGCTGACAGCGGCCCAGCAGAAAGAACTCAAGGCAACACTGACCGCACTCAAAGAGACCGGTGTGAAAGAGCTGCGTCTCAGCCCCAAAGCACTGCCCTGGCCTTAAACATGGATATAAGGTTGTTCAGCAGCGCTTCTTTTAAAAATCCGCAGTCATTGGCCAGCTTGCCAACCATCCGCTATAGCTTTTCAATCTTGCCGCACACAACACTTTCTTGAACCGGCTCATTGTTGAGCTTGTCCAGGCTTCGTTGCTTCTTACAGCATGCCTAATCTCACCTGTCCAGTTACAGGGACAAATATTTTATAAAAGTGTATTTCACGATCAAAAAGCGGCGTCTTTCCATAGATCATAGCTATACGCATATCATATTATTGTCTTCATGCGCGATGTTCCTGTATTACCGGGAGAATATTCTAATTGGAAGGATACCGGCTGCGAGTTGCATTCACAATGTCTGAATTGCCCTTTTCCGCGTTGCTTGGAGGAAAAGCCGCGGGGGAAGCAGCAGACACGCCTGAAGTTGAGGGCTTTGGCGATGAAGAAGATGCGGCGCAGCGGTATCGGCGTACAAGAAGTAGCGAAAACCTTCGAGGTATGCGCACGCACGGTGCAAAGGGAGATGATTAGGGGAAGGAGGGTTAAGAAGTAAAGATTGAGTTGGATTGAATTGCTCTGTTGCTATTTTAAACGGTACTGCCTGGACGCACCCACCTGCTCTTCATTAAAAAGCGACATTTCTCAATTGTCCGCAGCCGTATGCATGCAATATTATCGCGTGTGCTATGCGAGAGGTTTTTACTTTAGCGGGAGATAAAAAGGAAGGGGCAATGGTAAGACATAGAGATTTATTCGTCGCTGAAGCTCATCGCAATGATATTTGGTGTCAGTGGTTATGAATTTTGATATTAAGAGTCTGGACCAGATGGACCGCACCCGCCTGTCCGCCTACAGGTCAAACCTGGATTTCTATAACGGCGCGCAGTGGTCGGAACGCTCACGCTACCGGCAACTGGTCTTTAATTACGTTAAGATCGCTGTTGATAAGGTGACCAGCTACCTAATGAACGAGTTGAATTTCGCGTGTGAGCCGGAAGCGGGTGGCACTACGAGGGCTGGCGGTTTTAAGAGGGGTGGACCTGAAGGTCCGCCCCTACATAGTATAGGGGTAGAGGAGATGGCCAAAAGGGCAGAGGATTTGATCTACCGCGTCTATGAGCAGAATAACTGCCCGGAGCTGGACTATACAACCGAGATAGATACTGCCATAATCGGCGACGGTTGTTACAAGGTTACCTGGGACGCCCTCGAAAAGCGAGTACGCATCACAGCTCCGGACGTCAACGGCATCTTCGCATGGTGGCAGGGCGATGACATCACCTGCCTTTACCGCGTAGTATCCCGATACCAGCTTTCAGCGGACGAGGCGGCCTTACTCTATAGGCAGAAGATAACCAAGAAAATGGCCTCTATTACGGAGGTCTGGGATATTAAGGATTTCCTTTTATACATGGATGATAAGGTCATCCAGCGCAAGCCCAATCCCTACGGATTTATACCATTCATTATCTTCCCCAACCTGCGCCAGCCCAAGCAGTTCTGGGGCCTCTCCGATATACCGGCCCTGCGCGAACCTCAGCGCGAGCTGAACCGCGCCCTTACCCAGCTTTCACGCATACTCGAGGTATCGGGCAACCCTATCGCTGTCCTGGAAGGTGTGGAGCAGTCGGAGAATATACAGGTTGTACCTGGTGCTGTGTGGAACCTGCCGCCCGATGCCCGTGCCTACTTGCTAGACCTGCTGCAGGGCGGTGGCATTCGCCTGCATATTGACTACATCGACCTGGTTTACCGCACGATGCACGACCTGTCAGAATCGCCGCGCGCATCCTACGGTGGCATTGAACGGGAGCTTTCCGGCATTGCGCTGGAAGTGGAGCTGCAGTCTCTTCTACAAAAGGTACGACGCAAACGGCTGATCAGGACGAATGTCTATAGACGGCGCAATGAGATGGTGCTGGCCCTACATAAGAAATTCGCCCGCCAGGATTTCACTGGAGTGAGCCAGCGCATACTCTGGGGTCACGTGCTGCCGCAGGACCGCGCACGGGAGGCGCAGGATGAACAACTGATGGTGCAATCGGGTATACATTCACGGCGTACTGCCATGGATAACCTGGCCGTACGCGACCCGGAATTGGAGTTCGATAAATGGCTTAATGAACGACGCCGCATCCTGGAAATGAATAACGAGTTTAAGGCGCAACCCGCCTCCGGCAAAGTGAGAGAGAGAAGCACGGCCGGGGAGATGGATTCTGCGCTTTGATGATTAAGGAGGATATTTTGAACGAAGAAATCAATATCGAAACTGCAGAAGCGCCCGTCGACACGCCCGAAACTAATCGTAGGATCGTGCCTTCAAGTGCACCCGAAAAACCCGATGGCGCGGGAGAGCCTAAAAGCCCTCGCCTACAAGATAAGGTCATTGCTAGGGACGAAGTCCCGCCGCAATCTCATGGTATTACGGCGGAAAAGCACCAAGAGGAAAAGCTCGTTGAACTGGAAAGCGCACTCAGCGAGGCTAAACAATCTTTAGATGCCCGAACCGGTGACTGCGACCGCCTTAAAGCCGCGCTGGACGATGCCGTAAATGCCTACCGCAAACTGGCCGTCAGCATCAGCCCGCTCTATTCGGACGACATCATCAGCGGTAGCTCGGTCGATGAGATCGACGCTTCCATTAAAAAGGTCAACGGCCTTGTGAAAAAGATGAGGTCGTCGCTCGAGGCTGAGCTCAAGGAGCAGATCGTCCCGGCCGGCGCGCCGGAAAGGTCAGCGCCCGACTTCTCAGGCCTCTCACCACGGGACAAAATCAAGTACGGTATACAGGAAAAGAAATAAATGAGTCATCATAACCCTCGTGAGATGCTGAGGAAGGGACTGCGACTCTTCTTTGTTATCTCTACCCCTCTTCTGGAGGAGAGGGGCAGGGGTTAGGTGATAAAGGAGTAATCTATGGCAACACTTTTAACCGAAGCCGCAAAGCTTTCCAACGACGTCCTCTACCAGGGCGTTATCGAGACCATTGTCAAGGACAGCCCCCTGTTGCAGCTCCTGCCGTGGATCGAGATCCAGGGCAATGCACTGACCTATAACCGTGAGCTGTCACTGCCTTCGGCGGAATGGCACGCTGTCAACGACGACTGGACAACTAGCCCCGCAGTCACCTTCACTCAGAAGACGGCCACGCTGGCCATTCTGGGACAGAACGCCGATGTGGACAACTACATACGCCAGACGCGCTCCAATATACAGGACGTTGAATCCGCCATCATCGAACTCACAGCCAAGGCCATCCGCCATGAGCTCGAGGACAAGCTTATCTACGGCGATAACACATCCAACCCCAACCAGTTCGATGGACTAGTCAAGCTGATCAATACCGGAACTGCCGGCGACCAGCTCATTGCCGCCGGCGCAACCGGTGCAACGCTCACGCTCTCCATGATCGACCAGCTTATCGACGCTGTCAAGGGAGGCAAACCCGACCTGCTGATGATGAGCCGGCGCTCACGCCGCAAGATTATGGCGTTGGCCAGGGCGGCTGGCAACAATCTCGAAGTGGGCAAGGGCGCCCTGGGCGAGTTCGTCCAGTATTACAACGGCATTCCCATCGCCGTCAACGACTTTATCAAGGATACGCATACGCTGTCGGGCAGCGTAGAGACCGCCTATACCGGCGATACCTGCTCGACCATATACTCGCTGTCCTTTGGTGAGGACGGTATATGCGGGCTCACCGACCGTGGCGGGCTACAGGTCATAAGGATCGGCGAGATGGAGACCAAGGACGCCACCCGCACGCGTATCAAGTGGTATGTCAGCCTGGCGCTCTTCGCCAATATCAAGGCCGCCGCACTGATCGGCGTCAAGGACTAAGTAAATAAGGAGAAACTCTAATACCGGATAGCTAAACTCTAAACAAATACAAAATTCAAAATACTCAAATTTTTTTAAATTCGGTACTTTGAAATTGTTTAGGATTTGGAATTTGGGATTGTAGGATTTACTCCGCAGGAGTTGAATTATGGCATTTTCAGATCCCGCCAAAGGCCGGCAGATACAATGGTCGCCCGGACCCGCCGCACCCACCGTCACGCTGGCCGCTGCCTGCAAAGAAGGCGACATACTCGGCTACAGCTCGGGCTGGAAGCCGGGACTGGCAACCGTAGGTTCGGTGATACAGGGCCGCCTGATTGCGCTTAAAGCCGGCTTATCGGGCGAGATAATACCGGTTTCCCATACTGCTGTGGTCAAGGGCTACAGCGGGGCAACACCGGGGAATCCCATTTATGTAGCTGAAGGAAGCAGCAACGGGCAGGTAACGGAGACCGCGCCCACCACCAGCGGCGATGCCAATACCATCATCGGCATTGTCCTTGAGGCCGATACCATCCTCTTCTTCCTCAACAGCCGCGCCGACAGCACTGCTTAGGCTTAAAGTAGTGACTGCCCTTTAAGTAGCCTCCTCTGTATAGCGGGAGCGGTCGGGCCGGTTCCCCCGGCCGCTCCCAAGTGATATGTCATTGATATGTCAATGCTGAAGTAATGATATGCCGACAACTTATTTAGCTGATTTAGTGGCGCAGCTCCGCACCGACCTGGGCGATCCTACCTCCGCCCGCTGGTCGGATGCTGATCTTCAACGTGCGATAGCCAGGTCACTGGCTATTTTCTCGCGGCATCATCCATACGAGCAAAAGACTAGCATCGCCACTACGTCCGGTGACTACGCTGTCAGTCTCGCTACCTGCACAAACCGCATATCCGTTGACAGGTTGGAGTTTCCTGTAGGCGACAAGCCGCCCACCTTCAAGCCCTTTTCTATTATCCAGGACACCCTTTACATGCAGGAATTGGGCGACGCCGCGAATTGCTATGTCTACTGGTCGGGCGTTCATACTTTGACTGACTTGTCCCGCACCTACGATACCAAGTACAGCGACTTGATCGAGCTGGGCGCCCTGGCTTTTGCCCTTGAGCAGTATGCCGATGCCATCCTTGCCGGTAAGATCGCCACCGCACTTGAAGCCGCCAATACCGCAGTTGCCAAGGTTACCAGCAAGGTCACGCTGTCGGAAAGCGCTCTCACCAGTGCTGCAGGTGTCGCCACCGACATAGCCACGCAGTTCACCAGCGCAGGCACTCAGCTAACCGCCGCCGTCGCTTCCCTGGCCAGCGCCGCCGGTGTCGCGACTGATATTGCTACTCAGCTTACTTCAGCCGCTACGGCTTTGACCTCCGCCTCAACCGCCCTGGCCACCGCCATCGCCACCGGTGCCGGTTCGATTGATACCGCTATCGCATCGAAATTGACCGATGTTGCCACCCGCGTCACTTCAGCCATCACTGCCCTTACTGCGTCAACCACTTCACTCGGCCTTATGGCCACTCCTATGACCAATTCAGGCACAGCCCTCACTTCCGCAGGCACCGCTCTCGCCGCTGCCACAACTCCACGAACTAATGCCGGTACTGCCCTGACCAGCGCAGCTACACGTCTGGCCGCCGCCGTCACTGATATGTCTTCCGGTGATGATTATATCCCCACCGCGAATACTGGCGACGACCCGGCCGGCAAGTGGGCGGAGTATGCCCTGCGTGATATACAGGCAGGTGAAGGCTATATCAAGCAGGCTTCCGAGTACGACAACCAGGGCGACGGCTATATCAAGCAGGGTGATGGTTATATCAAGCAGTCCGGTACTTATATGGGGCAGGCAGAAGTCTATTCAAAACAGGCATCAGCCTATATCAATCAGTCCGCCGAGCATATTTCTACCGCCATGACTGAGCTTTCCCATATCAAAGCCCTGGACGATAAGCGCCAGGCCTATCTTGAAGCAGGTATCAAGTATTGCTCTGTCGCTCAGGGCTATATCGGTGCTGCTTCTGAGCTTAACCACAAGCGCACCGCTTATATCACCACGGGAGCAGGCTATGTCAATGCCTCCGACAGCTATATCAAGATGGCCACCGAGCTTAATCATAAGCGTCAAGCCTATATCCAGATTGCTGGCCGTCACCTTGAAAGCGCCACATCACATACTCAGGAAAGCCAACACCTCCAGCAGATCGCGGCCGGTTACAAGCTGGAGGCCGTCGAGATCGCCAAGCATGCTAAGAATAAGATGGCCGCCTTCCTCAAAGAAATCACCATCGGGTCAATCACTCGCAAACTCAGGACAGTCCAAATGTCAGCGGAGGAATAAATTTATGGTCCGTAAAAAAACTTTGTCGGGATCTCAACAACGAAAACCTGAAAAATGGAAGCTGAAAACAAAGGCGCCACCGGAACCGAAGATATTTAAGGACGGCCTGCCTATTGATGCTTACGCCATCCGAGAGGACGAGTTCGATACTGCATCATGGCAGCTTCCGCATCACACTGCAAACAAGGCCGTTGACTTCCAGAAGCTCGACCACTGCACTCTGCTACTCAGCCGCTACGGTGACCAGGGCGTCCGCTGTCATGCCGACCCGGAGCTGATCATTTTGGCCGCCCGCCACCTTGCAAATCATTACAGGTCGGCAGGCCGTCAAATCCCTGTCGCATTGTGCGTCCTGACTTAATGACATGCTGGAAATAACAAAACAGGTGGAATCGGTCATGCCCGATGTTCCACTGCCCTGTTTTTGGCAGATAGAGGCCATATATTTTTGGCCGAAAATAAAATCCGAAGCTACACAGCTTCAAAGGAGAAAAAAGTCATGGAAACCACTCCCCTGGACGGTTACAAGAAAATCATCGTCACTCTGCTAACCATCATCGCCGGTTCCCTGGGCCTGTTCATCACCGACCCGGCCAAAGCTCAGACGGTCGGCCAGTTCCTGGTTGATGTGATTGGCCCGGCCGCCGTTGTCCTGGTCGGCATCATTTACACCCTCGTGCAGGGCAGTATCGACAAGGAGAAGGTCAAGACCGCCCCCAAGATCGCCGCCATAAGCGAAGCGAAAGCATCCCCAAAAGCTGAGAGCGCAGCAGCCCCGCAGCCGGTTGTTGCGCCCGTAATCCCGGCTGCGCCGGTTGACAACTATGTGTCCTTTGATCTCGAGGCCGCGGTCGGGTCCGCCGAGGAATCCTGCAGGAAGGACGGCATCGAAGTAACCCCCGTCAGCCGTGCCTTCTATTTCTATCCCCAGGTTACCCGCTTCGACCTGCGGGAGGTGCCGCGGGAGAAGCGCATATGCGAAGCGAAACGCCTCGTTGACAAGGCAGTCGAGCTTTTCAGCGAGGCCTTCAAGTTCCAGACCAAGCTTGCCAAGCCCCCCACCTCCGCCGAGGCCAATAATTATCACGCTTACATGCTCAAGCTGAAAAAGGACTACGAGAAGGCCAATAACCTCACCTGCAGCGACAAGATCTTCGAGGACCTGCGCAACCTCGTATCCTATTTCAACGAGCTCTACAACGCCCAGGATGGCCTTGCCCAGCTCACCGGCAAAACCGTGGACTGGTCCATCTACGGCGGAGGCGCTTTCACCCCTACCCAGGTGGGTTGGGACTACGTCAAACTGCTGTAATAAAAGGAGGCTCTATGCCGGAGATATTTCAAGTGCTCCGCTTTCAGTGCAGTCAGTGTGCTTCTGCCTTGAATCTGGTCGCGGTCGATCGCACCCACGATAAGGTAATCGATATCGAGTTCCTGTGCTATGACTGTCTGATTGAATCGGGCATAGTCGCCGCCAAAGACGCCGTATTTCACGACGCAATAGGAGTTAAAACCGTTCCATGCGAACCTTGACAACCCCTTTCTACGCCGCCCAGCGTGCCGATCACCGCACTCCACGCATTAAGGTCGAGGTCGCATCCTACGGCCACCCAGCCGCCGTGGCCGCATCCGCCCTGCAGTGGAGCGATTACAACTGGGAGCGGCTCACACTGTCCACCGACTCAACGGCCGTTGGCAAGCACGCCCTCGCCATCCCCGCCGACGGCTCTGTCTGTCGCGTCCGGGCAGGCACCACCATGTATTATCAGCGTGTCACTTCCCCGTCCGGCTCATCCACCTGGACGACCTGGTCCAACTGGGGAGGCGGCACCGGTTCGCCGGTAGGCCTGGCCGCCCTCGGTACTGAGGTTATCGGCTTTGCTGATGATGGCGTTTATCTCTATTACAGGAAAAGTACGGATAGTGGCGCCACCTTCGGGGCATGGACGGTTATGATGAATACCCGCCCCTGTGAACGCGGCTGTGCTGCGGCCTTCAAGCCCAACGGCGATTGTGCCGTCGTGCACGCCTCCGACTTCAACGATCCTACTTCCCTGTATATTCAGCGGCGCACTTCGGGCACCTGGTCAACCGGCCTCGGTCAGATCTCCGGCGACCACGCTATATCAGCCCTCGCTCTCTACTATAACGGCGACTGGAATATACTCGCCCTCCTGCTGGACGGCTCGTATATCCGCCTGGCCAGGGGTGTCTACGGCGATGGCGGCTCTTACACTGTGGGCACCTGGTCGGGCTGGGAGTATATCAATTCCTACAAAGCCCGCGTCGATTTCAGCGCAGCCATGCACTTGCGCATGTTCCAGACCGGCCGTCCCGGCCGCTACGTCCCCACATATTACGAGCAGGTCAGCTCCGTCATGCAGCAGCAGGCCGCCGATAACCTCGGTGTTGACGACCCCTATGTCACTTATCACGCTTCCCTGGGTGCTGTCTTCAGCTTCGCCAAAGACAACAAGCCGTGGTTTTACCGCCTCCGACCAGGGACACTATTCAAAGATAGTGACTGGTCGCGGGCATGGCCGCTTGATGTCACCGCGACCTATGGCCTGGCCCTGGCCTGCGATGGAACTTATCTGTATGCTTCAGCGCCCAACCAGGTCTGGCGCTCAGCCCTGCCCGGTTCATGGGCTCCGCCCACCGCCGGTGCAGGCGCCGGCACGAATTATGCCGTCACCGCGGCGCATATCATCGCCGTCAAGGAAACCGTCAAGCCCATGGCGCCATCGACTTTAGATGTCACCCTGGACAATTCCGCGGGCACCTACAACAGCATCGGAGGCGGTGCCGCGTCAGCCGTGGGAAAACTCAAGCGTGGCGCACAGGTTACGCTCTCCATAGGTTACTACTCCGCCGGTGATCTCTACTCCGTTGCCGGTAAATACTACGTTGAGCGTATATCCTATGCCCGCGTGCCCGGTCATGCGTACCTGGTCATAGGCTGTACTGACGCATGGGGCCTGCTGGAACGCTATTCTTTCAACCGGCCGGTGTTCTGGAATGAGGCCTCGGACGTTACTACCCTGTACGAAATCATCGAAAAGGTCGTGCAGGCCGTGGGCGGCAGCCTGTCCTATGTATCCCGCAGCTCTGATATCACGGGCACATATCCCCGCTGTGAGGTCCACACCGGCGAGAACGCCGCTGTAGTCCTGCGCCAGCTCCTCGCCCTGGTGCCCGACGTTATCTATTTTATAGGCCTTACCGGCTATATCGTCTATCCCCAGGCCGCCGATGCCGCATCTTATTATTTGAGGTTCCCATGAGGCATTTAATGTTGTCATCGCACCAAAAAATGTCATCGCACCCAAAATTGTCATTGCGAGCGAAGCGAAGCAATCTCAATCGCAATAAGGAGCAATCATGATGTGGAAAATTGATAACGGTTCAAAGACCGGCACTACCACCGCCGCCTATGTCTCAGCCCTGGATTGGGCTGTCTCGGAACTGGGTGACAAGACCATACTTCTCGAAAATACGCACGCCACCTCGACGCTTAAATACAAGCTTCTTGGTTACGCCCACTCTGAGGGCCTCGATATCACTCTTGTCCCTGAAACCATCCTGTCCCCCGCCGAGGTCGCCGAGTTCCACTACGCTAACCAGTGGGACCGGTTGGTCCTTCAGGTAATCGACGGCACAGGCCACGCCACTTACGCCCTTGACTACTCCGGCCAGGGAGCAAGCTGATGGCAAATAAATATCATTCCGACTCATCCACTGTCATTGAAACGATCACATACGCCCCCGGTCGCCAGGATACAGGCGACTTAGTGCCGGCCACAAAGACCATCACCGCCATCGCCGAGGCTTCCGGTATCGCCAACAAAGACTACAGCAGTGCTAAGACATTATCTGCCCCATCGGACGCCCGCCTCGCCATCATCAGCCTTATCACCCGCCTCTCTGTCACCATTGACTCAGACGATGGGACTCACGACCTTCGTTGCCGCGTTTACGTGGACGCCCAGGACGCCGACCACCTGCTCTTCGATTTAACCTATGCCTCCACCGGAAACCAGCTCGCCGTTCAGGCGCTCACCGCCAGCACCAAGCCCATCATATTTGACCTGCTTAAAAACGGCTCCCCACATACTTTTTATTTCTTTTTCTGGAGTCCCGGCAATCACTCGCCGGTCATTTCCCTTGTCAACTTGTGGGAGGCTGTCGGCTCGAATAAAACTTCCGGTTGGGGATATAAGGTACTTACCTTCACCCCCGCTTCCCATTGTGAGGTGCAGCTTCGCTTCTTTCATTATTTGATCGGAACAGGAGTCCAATCCTGGACCATGATGTTAAATGACGACTCAAACGGCAACCAGGGCCAATTCGCCATGCATGAAACTGGCGTTCTTGAACTTTCGGCGGTCTCTCAGGCCTTTAACGGTACGTTTCAGTTGTTGCCCGCAGGATTCAATATACAGTTGCTTGTCTATGGTTCCGTGGCCACGGATCTGCAGTACATAGTGGGCATTACTTACTACATTAAAAGGTGGAATTAAATGAATATAAATGAACTTTACGAAAACGTCCCCGAGGATCAGCACGGCAACATAGCCGTCTCTGATTCAGCCGTAACCATCACCCAGGTCAAGAAATCAGCCGTCGTGCTGCTCAAGAAAATCTCCGACGCCAACGCAGAGCTTACAGATCTCGACGGCAAAGCGGCCGACCGGGCGCACCTTGAAAAGAATATCACCACCCTGAAAACGGTCGCCGAAGTCAGCGCAGAAAAGGCGGTGTAAATATCATTGCGAGGAGCCCGCCCAAAAATGTCATTGCGAGGAGCGCAGCGACGCGGCAATCTATCTCCGTAAGGTAAGGCACGATGGCTGAACCTATCGCTGGTTTTCACCCCATCCTCGCGGCCGAGTACGCCGTGGAGGCCCCGGACGTCAACCGCACTTATGTCGTCGGTTCTGATGCCACCGGCGCCCAGGTGTCCGGGTCCGCCGTCACTTCAGCCGACGTCGCCCTGGTCGGCGAGCGCGTGGACGCCCACCACAACCCCGCCATCCCCACTGCCGCCATCGCGGCCGCTGTGGCTACCGCCCAGCTCGCAAAGGCACGCCTTGATGGCTCTCGGGCACAGGTCACTATTCCCCCACACTGCGGTTTGGAGCTGTGGGACGTTCTCGCCGTCACCGATACCCCCTGCAACAAGGCCGAAGCCCTATACCGCGTCGCCGGGTACACCATGGATTATGACACCCGCAAAGCCAGTTTTCAGCATCAGATCTATCTCTGTACTGTATAGCACCGTTGGAATCGGTATGGCATCTACTCTGCTGCCAGCAGTATAATAGAGAGCGGCCGCACAGTTCACCGGGTAATATAGCTCCAGCAGAATATGCGTCTGTTATGGCAAAAACTTTATGACCCCTTTTTACGACATTTTACTCGATATCGTTTTCGAGGGCAGGTCAGGTCAAGATATTTTATAACCGGCAACGGCGCCAGAAGAGATTGGGATTCCTGTCACCGGCTGTTTACACCCAAAATTTATACGTGGGACAACTGGCAACGTGAAAGGTTTGGTGTCCATTATTGACATCCGACCTCCTAACATCGATAATGAAGCGCGGTAGGGATATGGTTTATGCGAAAGCAACTATTTTTACTCATGTGATATAGTTGGAGTATGCGATGCAGCAATTAATTCAATGCCCCAGATGCGGCGCACAAAATTACCAGGGTCAACCATCTTGCTGGCATTGTGCTTCACCATTGATGCAGCATAATCAAGGGTTTCAGCCACCACCTTCCACTACACCAATATATCAACACCAAGCACCCTATCAACAGGCCTACCAGCAACAGGCCTATCAGCAACAGACAGCCCACCAACAGCCTTCTTATCAGCAATCCCAACAACAGACACCTTATCAACAATCTTCAGTGAAAAAAGGGGTTAAGTCAGGCTCAGACCTGTTAGCTACCTGCCGGACAACACTGACCGGGGGGGAAGTTATTGTACGCGCAGTTCAGTTTTTCACCAACGAGAGATGGAGGCCAATGACTCAATCAGAGCGGATAGCCACATTTATGGGTAGACCTCCTATTCCATGGGGGCTTATTTTTTTGGCCTTCATAGGATTGTTCTTTTTAATCTTGCCAGGCTTATTAATATACTTCATAGTAATACGACGTGTGATACGCTTTCAGAACCTGGTTGTCACAACTAGCGTATCAAACGTGGGAACTGATGTGACTGTCACCTATCCCAAATATGCAAGAAAATTGGTGGAACGTTTTATCGAGCTTTTACCAGCGGCAACTGCCACGTACTAATGCAGAGACTTGCATGAGTGCCACCAATTTTATTTCGCAGGAGCATATCGGTGGACGAAGAGAGTCGGCAGAAATGGATACACGCACTGGCCCGGACAAAAGAGGAGAGCGATAAAAGTTGGGGTGTGGCTTTTTTATTATCATTCTTTCTGGGATATTTTGGAGTTGATAGATTTTATTTGGGATATACTTGGTCAGGCATCTGGAAACTATTAACTTTTGGAGGTATTGGGATATGGTGGGCTATCGACCTGATATTGCTACTAAAGGGCAATCTCCGAGATGCCGATGATTGCATAATTAAACCGCCATGGGCAATCTGAAAGATGAAAGGTTAAATATTGCAAAGCAATACAAATAAAAATACACCTGAAATCGGCGTGCTGATAACAAAAGGTGAGATGCGGTAATGTATAGAATATCAATGCTAGCAGTTCTGCTCAGTTCGCTTTTAGCAGGTGTATTCCTGGTAACATATGGCTGTGGACCATATGGCTTGGGATGGCATGGGTTTCCATCTCCTCTTCCAATGCCAAATTCCCCATTACCGAAGCCAACCCACAGTGATAAGATCGCCTTCGTCTCCAATCGTGAGGGGCAAAGTGGAATCTACATCATGAATATTGATGGTAGCAACCAAACTCGGCTTATCAAATCTGTGGCTAAGTGTCTATCATTTTCGCCTGACGGTACAAGAATTGCCTTCAGTTCCCTTATTGGTGCCCATATGGACATTTATATCATGAATGTTGATGGTAGTAACCAGATAAACATTAGCAATACATCTGAATATGACGAATTATTTCCAACATGGTCATCCGATGGTACAAGAATTGCTTTTACATCGTCTTATGGGAGCAAGTACGAGATCTGCACTATAAGTAGTGACGGTAGCAACATGAAAAGACTAGTAACTTTTCCAACAGGTGGATGGTTTCCAGCTTTGTCTCCTGACGGCAGCAATATTGCCTTTGCTTCAGATGGCTTTGCTTCGGGTGAATATAATGAAGATATTTATGTCATTAATGCTGACGGTAAAAACCCAAGAAGACTTACTACTGACCTTGCCGAAGAACGCTGCCCAGCGTGGTCACCTGATGGCAAAAGAATTGCTTTTTCGTCAACTCGCAATGGAAAGTGGCAAATCTATGTTATGGATGCCGATGGTAGCAACCAATTACGATTAACGAATAACTCAGCCAAGGACTTTGGCCCCACCTGGTCTCCTGATGGATCTAAGATTGCCTTCGAGTCGGACCGTGATGGTAACTTGGAAATCTATATTATGAATGCCGACGGAAGTAATCAGGCCCGGCTTACGAATAATCCTGCGGATGATATCTATGCGGCATTGGATTGTGCTAGCCCGTTGTCTCCATATACGGCTACAAATCAGACACCATCAACGTCAACCGTTTCTCCAATTGAAAATAATAATGATTTATCCGTGCTCAGTCATTATATGTACAGAGATAATATGGGAAATGTACATATAGTAGGCGAATTTCAGAATACAGGTTCGAAAAATACTACCGGTAACAGAGTTAAAGTAACAGTATTTAACTTTGAAGGCTCCATAGTAGCTACGGGGCAAAGTCTTAGTTATTTAAGTGCTCTTAAACCAAACCAGAAATGCCCTTTTGAAATAATATTGAGTGTTCCTAGCTATACAATTAATTATAAATTGGAAACTGAGTGTCAATCGACCGATAAAGAATCGGTTAGTGATATTGATATTAAGGATGATTACATTAAGGTACTTGCAGGAGGCTGGTCAAAGCTACAGGGAAAGATTACAAATCGTGGCAACGGCGCCTATGAGAGTGTGCTTATTGTAATTACGTTTTATGATAAAGATGGTAGAGTTGTTGAAGTTGGCACCACGTCTCCAGATACTTTGCCTTTATCACCCGGTAATAGTTGCACTTTTAAAATGGGAATCAACCCTTACATTTCTGCTAAAGTTGTGAAGTACATGATACAGGCGGACGGAGTAAGGTAGTATTAGATGTTGAGAACAAGAAATTGGTTCAGATTAACCGCCATGGCGGTAACCATTTCATTTGCGGCAAGCAATGCGTTTGCATTGGCATTGTTCATTCCTTGTAATGCGCAAGCACAGGAAGATTATTATATCGACCAGGATCTGTCTAAGAGTAATAAATGGTTCCTGGTGACTACCGAACCCGAAGGGCCGGCTGGAACTTATATTGTTTCAGTGCAAAACAAAACAACATATTGGCTTGAGATTCGGTGTACGTCAAGCAAATCTGAGCCGGAAGCTGAAAATCTGTATGCAAAAATTAATGTTATCCCTCCCAATGACAAATGTGTAGCCAAATATAAACTACAGCTGCAACCTGGCAACATAGTTACTATTACAGGCAGTATAACCGAGAAGTCCGTAAAACTTAGCAGTATTGATAATTCCATGCAAATGATATCGGGATTCATCTTGGGTAATCCTAATGTCGTAAGAGATAAGGCTCTTTGGTCCTTAACGCAATTCTCACAGCTAAATGAGGCGACGGTTCTGGCGATTTATGAAATTGTTGACAAACACCCCGAATTAATATTACCCGTCACCAGTTGCTTTTATAACGAATATAAGCAGTATTTACCAGCTGGCATGTATTATGCAGTTCAGAGTCGGGTCCAAGCTAATAAAACAAGGAGTTGCGCCACGCTCCTGGTGGATGCTTTTAAGAAAGATGGCTACCCAATTGATTTTTTAGAGGAAACGACTTGGGGAAATGAAAATAATTGGGGCGCAGATGTCGCAGATATCAAGGATTTCCTTAAGGATGAACTTCTCGATGAATTGAATCTTGGGCTTGTGGAGACAATACGAAGCTCCTATAGCCAACTCTTTAATCAGATAATCGATCGAACTGAAGGGGAAATCAGATTGATTGTTTACCGGAAGCGGTCAGAACCATCCAATTACAATCCGACCATACAGGTAACACCTACATTTGGCTCTGTAAACGATAATTTCTTTTTGAGTGGTGAGGGTTTTAATACCGAGGGGTCACTGGTCACGACTTTTGTGACATGGCAAGATGGAATTGATTCGATATTAGGTATACCAGACCAAAAAGGCAATATAAAGACTACCATTAATGGCAATAAATATGGCCCCGGAACTTATACCATTTATGTTGTGGATTTATCAGGTACCGATAAGCTGAGTAATAGCAGCAACAAGGTAACGCTGACTATCACAGATCCCAATGGATTACCTGATCTCGTTGTGACTGAAATCAAGCCTCTCGCGGTTTCCGTTGAACCAGGCAATAGTATTAACCTAGATTTTTCTATATGTAATCAGGGCAAAAGCAAATCCGGATCTTTTTACACGTGGATTTCGTTACGGAAGGCCTTGAATGTAGAAAATAAGGTCAATATTGCGGCCGTTGCGGATAGCATGAAACTGACTACCGAGATAAGTTCTTCAACTTTATCACAGCAGTCGATCACATCTGATATTTTAATTGGGAAGTTTCCGTTCTCCTCACTTGCAGCCGATACTACGACACCCGTTTCAGCGAATGTAAATATTCCTTCATATATTGATCCTGGCGAATATTATGTTTATGTTTTCGCCGATGCACCTGCGCCAGGCGCAATTACTGAATCACATGAAAACAATAACAGCAAACTTACGCAGCAGGCTATAATTTCGATAGTGTTGCCCACAAAGAAAGATCTGACTTACAAGTCGCATTTTATCGTCGAGAGCTATCCAGACAACAGTCAGGTAATGGCAGGCCAGAGCTTCATCAAGACATGGACGCTGCAGAACTCCGGTACCGCCTCCTGGACTGCCAACTGTCGCCTGCAATATATCAGCGGTGACCTCAGCCAGAGTAAGTCTGATATAGCGGTCAATGGTACGGTGGGACCTAACCAACAATACACATTCAGTGTGCCCATGCGTGCTCCTTCCACTTTGGGCACATTTACTGAGAATTGGAAGTTTACTGACCCAAATGGAACAACAATAAAAGTGGACAACTCTGATATTATTTGGTCCAAGATATCAGTTTCACAGAAATCTGATAATCAGTCAATCGCTCTGACCCTTAATGTTCATTATGGCAGTATCTCCGGCTCACCTATTTCCGGAGCTACTGTTTCGGGCTACGATGGTGCCTCCGTCCCCTTTAGCCAGACTACCGTATCCAGCGGGAATATAACCATCCACGGTGCACCTGGCACATGGCAGCTCAATGCATCCAAAATAGGTTATCAACCTTACGCTTGGTCTCAGATCATAACTATCTCTAAGAAGGATGATGTTTTCCTAACTATGTTAGCTTCAGCTCCCCAGATAAACGGCGTCAGTCCGTCTCAGCCGACAGCCAATCCGTCCCGTCAGTGGCTGACCATCAACGGCAGCGGCTTCGTTTCGGGTTCCCAGGTCACC
>Ga0268277_1000666_pt1 | contig 26507 bp, 32 predicted proteins | sample saktaG_5_FD_190132 | JGI IMG/M metagenome (GOLD analysis project Ga0268277, IMG submission 190132) | Saline water microbial communities from Sakinaw Lake, British Columbia, Canada - sak_2010_1_5_50m | ecosystem: Environmental > Aquatic > Non-marine Saline and Alkaline > Saline ...
AACGCCGCCAACAGGACTCGAACCTGTGACATGCTGGTTAACAGCCAGCCACTCTACCAACTGAGTTATGGCGGCAATATTGCTGTGCCTTATATGATTCTTTTTGGGGCTTTTTAAAGGTAGCTATCGGGTTTGTGACGGATGCAATAAACCCATCCCCGGCAGGAGAAGGGGCTCTTTTCAACTATTTTGAGTTCGTTTTTTTCATCTCGTTTAACAGACGGATGAGATCATCGAGATCATCATCAAGGTGAGTGAACATCTCGGCAGCCTGCGATGTCGCCACGGCACCGTCAGGGGATGCGCAGATGTAGCCCATCTGCTCCAGTACATGCAGCGAATAGCGGATACGGTGGGAGGGGAGGGAAAGCATCTCGGAAAGTTTCATGATCCCGATCGGCTGGTGATAGACAACGGCGCGTGCCACCTCGATATGCCGGCTTAAGAGTTCGATCTCATCTTTCATTTTTTTAAGCATGCCGGTCAGGGACCCCCGGTTATGGTGGTTTTTTTGTATCTTTTTCCTTATCCGTGTGTTCTTCGAGCCATGCCCGGGTATCCCTATACCTTTTTTTAAAGGTAATCGAGAGGTAAACAACCAGCAGGATCATCACCAGTACCAGTGGGAAACGGTACGGTTCCGGGGCGATGACCAATGCCATCACGGTCAGCGCAGCCAGCAGGATGACAGCATTAAGCTGGAGTGCCAGCCGGTAGAATTTAAATCGAAACTGCTCTTTTGTCTCCGCATCCATTACTCATACGTCACCTCCATGATAAAAGTACTTGACGTTTCAGGGCACATATCAGGTACAATGGATGCACTGGACAATGCAATTGTAAGAGGCGGTGCAGATGCCTATCTGGTATATGCCTCCTCTGATGATGCTGATATGAGGTATCTTTCAGGTTTTACAACGAGTGATCCCTTCATCTATTATAAAAAACCCGGGCAGCGCGGGGTGATTATCATCTCCCAGATGGAACACGTCCGCGCAGTGCGGGAATCCACGGCAGCCGTAATGACACGGGCTCAGGCGGGCCTTGTTGAGATCCTGATAAAGGAGAAGGATCCCTGGCGGGCGACGGCAAAAATGATCACGGGGCAGGTACAGGGCAGGATCCTTGTCCCACCACGGTTCCCTCTTGCGCTTGCCCGTGCGTTGCAGGATTCGGTTGAGCTCATTGTTGACCATAGCACCCTTGAATTATTGCGTTCCGTTAAGACACGCCCGCAGATTGCAGCGATAAAAAATGTTCAGAGGGTGACTGAGTCTGCTATCGATCTCGGGATATCCCTCATCAGGAAATCCACAGAGAGAGACGGCATCCTTTTATCGGGGGGAAAACCGCTCACCTCAGAGCGCGTAAAAGCTGCAATGCACTCCTGCCTCATCGACCACGGATGTATTGCAAAAGACACCATCGTGTCCTGCGGAGAGGATGCGGCGATCCCCCACTGCCTGGGAAGTGGTGCACTGAAAGCGCATCAACCCATCGTGCTTGACATTTTTCCCCGTCACGAACAGTCGGGCTATTTTTCCGATATGACACGTACAGTATCAAAGGGCAAACCAGATGCAAAAGTAATGGATATGCATTCGATCATATGTGAAGCCCAAACACTTGCAATCGGACAGGTGCGTGAGGGTGTATCCGGGTCCGCCATCCACCAGACGGTTGTAGATTTTTTCCGGGACCACGGGTATGGCAACACTACAACAGGGTTTGTACATAGCTTGGGGCATGGGATCGGACTTGAGGTGCATGAACCCCCCTCGCTCGGTCCAACCGGCACAAATCTTATCGCAGGCAACGTCATTACTATCGAACCCGGGCTGTACTACCCGGGCGTTGGCGGTGTCCGTCTGGAAGATATCGGGCTGGTGACGAAAAAGGGCTTTTTACGGTTCACAAAATACCCCATGGATCTCGTGGTATGATGGACGACAGCACATTTGAAAATTACTGTCAGGCAGGAAAGATCGCAGCAAGGATCCTCAAGGAAGGTGCAGCGGGCATCCGTGCCGGTGCTTCCTATCAGGATGTCGTGGAATCGATCGAGTCGCGGGTTACCGGGGCAGGTGCAGGGCTCGCATTCCCGCTGAACCTTTCGTTGAACGAGGACGCCGCCCACGATACCGCATCAACCGGCGATGACCGGGTCTTTTCCTACGGGGACGTGGTAAAACTTGATCTCGGCGTCCATATCGATGGCTGTATTGCCGATACTGCGACCACAATCGATCTCGGCTCCCATGCAAACCTTGTTGAGGCATCGTTTCAGGCGCTGGAACATGCGATCACATCTGTGCGCCCCGGTGTGACTGCCGGAGAGATCGGGGCAGCGATCCAGTACGAGATCGAGAACCGGGGGTACCACCCAGTTTCCAACCTGACCGGACACGGACTCGATCGCTACGTCATTCACTGCCCGCCAACCATCCCCAATATCGGGATTACCGGAGGGGTCATGCTTGAGGAAGGCATGGTATTTGCGATCGAACCCTTCGCGAGTACCGGGAGCGGGCGCGTGAGTGAAAAATCCAGAAAAGAGATCTACCAGCAAATCTCCACAAAACCGGTACGCACTCCCTCGAGCCGGGCAGTTATGGAGCGGATACGGGACCGACGCGGGCTCCCGTTTGCACGGCGCTGGGTGCCGGACAAAAAAACGGATATCGCCCTATCCGGTCTCGTGCGAACCGGGCACCTTCATGTTTATCCTGTACTTGCCGACATCCCGGGATCGCTTGTTTCCCAGCACGAGCATACCCTGATTGTAACGGAAAACGGGTGCATTGTCACCACACGGTGAGATAACCTTATGGCATTTTGGAGATTATATTTATAGTTACCACCATGTCCGGAGATGCTGATACGTTACATGTGATGGAAATCGTCCTGACCGCTGATATCTTCAACCGGCACCCGGAACTCGATATCAATGACCTGACTCCTTTGTGCCGGGAAATTTTCACATCGGTGAGCGCACCGGGTATCAAGCGTCCTGTCTCGGTCAGCGAGGGAATGCTCAAACGCTCGCTGGGGATCCCCGATGCCCATGAAAAGTTGGGCCAAAACCCCTTTGTCAGCTTTGAGGAGTTTGGGCAGCGCCTGAAACTTACGGCACTGGAACCAGGAGCTCTCTGGTTTCTCAAACAGGGCGGCAAGCCGCTGATCGAGAAGAACCCTGCGCTTGCGTTCTATTTCGAAAAGATCGATTCGGTCGACGTCTCTTACGCAGCAGTCCGGGCAGAAAATCCCCCCTTTGAGGATACCAAAGGATTTCTCGATACCAAGATCTCAAAGCTTGTTGCAGAAGATGAGAAACTGCGCGCTGCACTTGACCTTGTGGTCATCAACTCACCTGAAGAAGTGGAGCAGAAAATGGATGATCTGGTCTGCACATCTGACCAGACCCGCATCATCGCAAAAATCCGGCACGCGATCGAGCACCAGGAATTCCTGCACCGGCACCGGATCTATGAGATAGGCAAACTCCTCTTTGTCGGGCCCCCGGGAACCGGCAAGACATCGCTTGCCCTTGCGATGTCCCGCACCCTGCACATGCCCATCCTTGAAGTCCGGATCTCTATGGTCACCTCCCAGTATCTCGGAGAGACCTCGAAAAATATTGACCGTATCTTTGAGCTGGCAAAGAAACTCTCGCCATCGATCCTATTTGTCGACGAATTCGATTTTGTGGCAAAGAGCCGTGTCGCCGATGACCATGGCGCCATGAAACGCGCAGTGAACTCGCTGTTAAAAAACATTGACAGGATCAACCTCATAAAAAACGGTGTACTGTTGATCGCTGCCACCAATCACCCGCAGCTGCTTGACCTGGCGGCATGGCGGCGGTTTGACGAAGTGGTGGAGTTCTCCCTCCCCGGTGAAGAGATGCGCAGGGAGATCTTAAAGAAAGTGACTGCATCCATCGACTGTTCCTGTGATTATTCGGAGCTTGCGGCACAGACCGAAGGGTTCTCCGGTGCCGACCTCCGCCTGATGGTAAAAGAGGCGATGCTCTCGGCGCTGATGGACCGCCGTGAGGCAATCGACCGCAACGATATCGAGAGGGGCATCATCATGGTGAAGAACCGGGATGCAATCCAGCGCATGAACTGGTTGTAGTATGAAACTCACCCTGCTGGGCACCGGTGATGCGATCGGTACCCCGAAGATCGGGTGCTCCTGCGCCCAGTGTACCCGCGCCAACCAAACCGGTGCTATGCGCCTGCGGACTTCCCTGCTCCTTGAACATGAGGGCGCACATATCCTTATTGACACTTCCCCCGACCTCCGGCAACAGCTCCTTCTCCACGGTTCTCCGAAAATCGATGCGGTTATCTGGACGCATGGACACTACGATCACTTCATCGGGTTTGGTGAGTTCTACCGTGTGCAGGACGTGCCGCCGGTCTATGCAGCGCCGCCGGTACTCTCCTACTGTGCCGAGCTATTCAGGTTCCTCTCATTTGAAAAACATCCGGTAAATCCCTATGAAACGTTCGACCTTTCCGGATGCTCCATCACCCCGTTTCTGGTAAAACACCCCCCAGCATACACCTGCGGCATGCTCATCGAATGTAACGGGGCACGGATCGGGTTCACTTCGGACACAAACGCGGATATCCCGAAAAAAAGCCTCGACCTGTTATACGACCTTGACCTCCTGCTCGTCGATGCCCTCGTCCCGTCGGATATCAGGATCCACAAGCATATGAATTACCTTGATGCCTGTACCCTTGCGCAGCAGCTCAATCCAAAGGAGTTCCGGTGCGTCCATTTAAGCCACCTGATCTCATGGGACCTTCCCAACGTTGGCAGGGACCGGGAAACATTCGAGTTCTAAAACCATTCCTTCTCACCTCTTTTCTAAAGGGACTGCATCACGCGCCCCTCCCCCGCTCACCCATACATTAATAGTTATCAGCTCCCCAAACATAGGTGCATGATTGTAAAAGTACTCGAGCTGGAGAACAACAAGGCACGTCTCCTCGTTCAGGGTGAAGGACATACCTTCATGAACGCCCTCACCGACGAGATTCTCCGCGACCCTTCTGTGGACGTCGCAAAATATCTCATCGAATTCCAGTTCTCGGATCCGGAACTCCTTGTCACCACCAAGGGCAAAAAAGACCCCATCGTTGTCATCCGGGACGCGTGCAAGCGGCTCTCCAAAAATTGCGATAAACTGATCAAGGGTCTCGGAAAATAAACGGCGTTTCCCTATATTTCCAATAATACGGTGCGTTATCCCTTTTTTTAAAAATTTTTGATCAAAATTATGGATGAATGGTCTGATAACGACCATTATTGATAAAAAAAAGTATTCACTTTAGTGTCTAAACCGCCCGTTCGGTAAAAACAATCGAACCGGAGACGCGGGTGATCTTGACTTTCACCTGCTGGCCGGGTTTTGCGTTTGCTACGTAGATGATGTACCGCCCCATCTTCACGACCCCGTCCCCGCGACGGGAGAGTGACTGGATCTCCAGATCGAGCACTGCACCTTCTTCAAGGTTCTTTTCCACAGGCTCAGTTCGTGCTTTGCGCTTCCTCACCGGTCGGTGGCCGCCGCAGGCATCGCAGCGCAGGAGCTGCACCCGGTCGTCCTTGACAAGTCGGGTATCCGGCCTGCCGCATTCGGAACAGATTACGTAATCATCAATGTAATTTTTTATGATCGTTTTGATCAGGGAGATCTCGAACTTCCCGTTGAAAATGGCGCGGTTGCCGTCAATCTTTCCCGAAGTCCCGAGCTCACCTAACAGGAATTTCATGAGGTGGTCGTGGTCGCGCCTGACCTTGTCTGCGATCTCAACAAAATTTTCAAGCACAGTTGTCTTGCCTTCGATGTACGCTTTGGCTTCGGGTACGACAAAACGTTCTGACGAGATGCTCACCTCGGAAATATTGGTGTATGCTTTTTTTAAGAGGTTTTCATAGGGATCGATCATCGTATATATCAAGGGGCGGCGCTGCCAAAAGGCTTTCCCAGTGCCGACGGATCTGCTCCAGCTGGTTACAGGAGCTATTTTGTAATTTTACATCCAAACACATACTCATGGCTTCTTTTATCCACCGGATAGAAGTTCACTATAAATTTGATCCACGATTGCACTCCAGGACAGACCGGATCCGCTCTTTAGGGTTTCCTGTCGCCGAACTGCACCTCATCGATATCTATACCATTGCGACGGGCTCACGGGATTTTTCAAAGGACGATCTCGCACAAATCGGCGCACAACTCATCAACCCCGTTGTGCAGGAATATACCATCGATACGGCGACAACGGCAGATTTCGATTACGCGATCGAAATCGGGTTTCTTCCCGGGGTCACCGACAATATCGGCACTACGGCAAAACAGACCATTGAGGACTTTTTCTCGTTCAGGTTTTCAGAAGGGGAATCGGTCACCAGCTCGCAGCTCTTCTTTGTACGCGGGATCCTGTCTCCGGATTCACTTCAGAAACTCGCGTCGACACTGGCAAATCCCCTCGTAAACAGGGTCCATATCAAGACACGAGGGGAGTACGGCAGCAGGGGCATGGATCCTGTTGTTCCGTCGGTCCACCTCAACGAGCTCCCGACAGCAGAAACCGTTGATCTCGATTTGGATGATGCGAACCTTGTAAAGATTGGGAAAGAGGGCATACGGGATCCGGCAACCGGGCAACGGAGAGGTCCGCTGGCCCTTGACCTTGCCCAGCTCCACACAATACGAAACTATTTTTCGAAGAAAGGCAGGAAGCCGACGGACGTGGAACTTGAGTCTCTCGCCCAGACATGGAGTGAGCACTGTAAGCACACGATCTTTGCATCGGCGATGGATGACGACATCCCCAAAGGTCTCTACAAATCCTGCATTCAGGCAGCAACCAACAAGATCCGCAAAGAGAAGAGGAGGAAGGATATCTGCGTGTCGGTCTTTTCGGATAACTCCGGTGCGATCATATTCGACGACACGTACCTCGTGACGCACAAAGTCGAGACCCACAACTCACCGTCAGCCCTTGACCCGTTCGGCGGTGCCCTGACCGGTATTGTCGGGGTGAACCGGGACACGATCGGGTTTGGCCTCGGGGCAAAGCCCTGCCTTAACTATTACGGGTACTGTGTCGGGGATCCCGATACCGATCCAAAATTATTCCGGGGGAAAAACAGAATGACCCCCATCCTCTCCCCCCGTCAGATCCTCGACGGCGTGGTCCGCGGCGTTGGCGTCGGAGGCAACTGTTCGGGCATCGCGACTCCGCAGGGCTGGTGCTATTTCCATGACCGGTACACCGGTAAACCTCTCGTGTTCGCCGGGACAGTTGGCGTGATGCCCCGGAAACACAAGGACCGGAAACTCTATGAGAAGCAGGCGAAAGCTGGCGACCTCATCGTGATGGTTGGAGGCCGGGTGGGAAAGGACGGAATCCACGGCGCCACGTTCTCCTCAGAGCCACTTGACCCGGCAAGCCCGGTCACCGCCGTCCAGATCGGGGACCCGATCACCCAGAAGAAACTCTCCGACGTGATTGTCAAGGAAGCCCGCGACCTCGGGCTGTACAGCAGCATCACGGACAACGGGGCAGGCGGCCTCTCCTGCTCCGTTGCAGAGATGGCAAAGGAGTGCAACGGCTGCCATGTCGCCCTTGACAAAGTCCCGTTGAAATATCCCGGGATGGCCCCGTGGGAGATCTGGATCTCCGAGTCCCAGGAGCGTATGACGCTTGCGATCCCGAAAGAGAACCTGAACGCGTTCATCGACCTGATGCAGAGGCGGGAGGTCGAGGCAACGGTGATCGGCACCTTCACGGATACCGGGAAGTGTGTTGTTACATGCCATGGCGATGTCGTAATGGATATGGACCTGGATTTCCTTCACGACGGCCTGCCAAAAAAACATTTGAAAACTACATATACACAAAAAACCTACACGGAACCGGATTCTGTCTGCCCGGCCCGGCTTGATGAGACCCTGCTCTCCCTGATGCGGAGGAAGAACATCTGCTCCAAAGAGTTCATCTCCATCCAGTACGACCATACCGTGCAGGGCGGCCATGTGCTCGGGCCGGTCCAAGGCAAAGGGCGGGTGCAGGTCGCAGCAACGCTGACAAAGGTCGTGCTGGGATCGAAAAAGGGGGTTGGATTATCGCAGGGCCTTTTTCCCTCGTATTCGGAAATCGACCCGTACCTCATGGCGGCGGCAGGGATTGATACGGCCATCCGGGGACTGATCGCGATCGGCATACCGCTGGATCAGATTGCGCTTCTCGATAATTTCTGCTGGTGCTCATCCGATGATCCTGAACGGCTCGGGCAGCTGAAACGGGCAGCGCAGGGATGCTATGATTTTGCTACCGCGTTTGGCACCCCGTTTATCTCCGGGAAAGACAGCATGTTCAACGATTTCTCCGGATTTGATGCCGGCAACAACCCGGTTAAGATCTCCGTTCCCCCGACGCTCCTCATCTCCTCAATCGGCATTCACCCTGATGTGGTCAGAGCCGTATCCATGGATGCCAAATTCGAAGGCGACCTCATCTACGTCATCGGAGAGACAGCTGAAGAACTGGGCGGGTCTGAATATTTCGCGAGCCTTGGCAGCACCGGAAATTCGGTTCCTGCGCTGGATGCCGGAAAAGCGAAAGCACGATACCAGCGGCTGACCGACGCGATCGACAAGGAGCTTGTGGCTTCTGCCTGCCCGGTCAGCCACGGTGGCCTTGCAGTCGCCCTTGCGAAGATCGCCATCGCAGGCCGGATCGGCATGGATATCGCCATTCCTTTCGGCATGCGGCCGGATTACTATCTCTTCTCCGAGTCGCTGGGCAGGTTCGTTGTCACGGTTTCCCCGGGGAATCAGGAGGCGTTTGAGAAGATCACTGGCATGGATGCGATGCTGCTGGGATCGGTGGCCGGCAGATCTTTCCGGGTTGCAGCACAAAAAACTCTAATCGACATCCCGATGGACGAACTGGAGAACGCTTACAAATCACCATTCAGGGGATACTGACCATGGCTGTGGGAAAAGGGAATAAAAAGAGGAGTCCGCAGCGACGGGCGACAACAAAGGCTCCGGACGCTCCCGCACGGGTCGATGCAAAGGCCCTCGTCATGAGCGGTTTCGGCATCAACTCCGAGATGGAGACACAGGAGGCGCTCGCCCGGGCCGGCATGGGGTCGGATATCGTCCACATCAACGATTTAATCGCGGGAAGAAAAACGCTGTCCGATTACCGGCTGCTGGTCTTCCCTGGCGGTTTTTCCTATGGCGACGATACCGGCGCCGGTAACGCGTACGCAAACCGGGTGCGGAACAATATCTGGGGTGACCTTGAGAAATTTTTAGACGGCGATAACCTTGTGCTCGGGATTTGCAACGGGTTCCAGATCCTCGCAAACCTCGGTCTTGTGCCTGCGTTTGACAAAAAATATACCCGCGACATTGCACTGATGCCCAACCGGAAAGGGGTGCTGGAATGCCGGTTTGTAACCCTGAAACCCACAGCCGACAACCACTGGACAAAGGGCATCGAAAGGGTCTACTGCCCAGTCTCCCATGGTGAGGGAAATTTTTATTGTTCGGATGAGACCCTGCAGCGGTTAAAGAAACAGCACATGATCGCGTTCCGGTACTGCCGGGACGATATGAGCCCTGCAAACGGGGAGTACCCGTACAACCCCAATGGTTCGGTAGAAGATATCGCCGGCATCACGTCCGAAGACGGAAAAGTGTTAGGTCTGATGCCGCACCCGGAACGGGCGATGGAGTTCACGAACCTGTATGACTGGCCATACCGGAAAGAGATGATGCAGCGTAACGGCGTGGAGCTGCCGCAGGAATCCTTCAACATGCAGTTTTTCAGAAATATTACACGATATTTCCGGTAGAGGGAAGGGCCCAGAAAAACGCCCGTTTTCCTTTTCACTCTTCCGGTGTGGTATGGACAGGAGCGGGATACGTTCCCTGCCACATCCCGGAGAAATATTCCGGACGGCACTTATTCTGTCATCGAGGCATTGACCCTGACAATCAGCTCATTGAGCCGTTTCCCGTCCGACAGATCTTTTTTGGTGAAGATAAAATCCCCGATCACCTTTACGCCCTTTGCCTCAAGCGCCTTTCTCATGATACCGATGGTCCCGCCCGCCTTGCCCCCGCATGTCGCATAGAGGATTGCTTTTTTACCCTCACACCCTTTTAACGCGGCGATTGCGGCATTGATGGCAGGCGTCGGTTTCCCCGCCCATACCGGAGTGCCCACTACAATCATGTCATATCCGGCAACATCGATCTTTTTCTGTTCAATGGGGTCCTGTCTGCCCTTCATCGCGCGGTACCCTCCGAGCACATAAACAGTAAGTGCATTGTATTTCTTCTGGGGCATCACTTCGATCAGATCACCCCCGCAGGCAACTTTCACCCTCTTAGCAATACGGCGGGTGTTGCCGGAGTACGAGTGATAGAGAATACATCGGGACATACCTGAGATATCAGCATTGCTATAAAAAAAAGGTTGGCGGGAGGGAGTATGGCAGGAAACGGGGCGGCTTCACCTGTATGGAAAAGGTACCCTGCATTCCCTGCACTTAAGTGCGGGTAGCGGCACTGACCATGGCGAGGATCTCTTTTGTTTTTTTCTCGTTTTCAATCTCTTTCATATGGATCGTCGTGGTGCCGCGGATCTCCATCCTGCGCCCTTCACACCACGTTTTAAAAGTTTCCTCTGATGACCCCGGCATACCGCCATGGCAGAAAAATCCGGTAACAGGTTTCCCCTCACAGCCGTCCAGAGCAAGTATTGCTGCATGGATAACCGGCGTCGGTTTGAATGCCCACACGGGGGATCCCAGGACAATGAGATCATAACCCGAGACATCGATTGATGCCGGTTCAATGGGAGTTGTCTCTTCACCCCGCGCTTTTTTGCACCGGCTCATAAAGCGCGTGAGGGGCACATACTCTGCACGGTCAAAAACCTCAATAAGACGCGCATCGCTGCACGCTGATGCGAGGTGCTGCGCCACGTGCCGTGTATTGCCGGTTTCAGAATGGTATATGATGCAAATCTTCATCAGGATTCTATGGGAACGTTCAATAAAAAAAGATATCAGAAAATATCACGGAATTCTGCTATAAATACAAAAAAGGAAGAGAGAAGATTATTTTTTCCCCTTACTGGCTTTCGTGACCGGTTTTTTTGTGCCCGCAGGGGCTTTCTTTTTTGCCGTCTTTGGGGCAGGCTCCCTTCTGAACTGGGGCATCATCGCACGGACTTCGCGTCCGACATCCTCGATGAGGTGCCCCTCGTCTGCTTTGGTGAGCGCATTAAAGACAGGGCGGTTTGCCATGTTCTCAAGCATCCATTCCCGTGCGAATTTCCCGCTCTGGATATCCTCGAGGATCTCCTGCATCGCGACATAGGTTTCCGGACCAATGACCCGTGGACCCCTGGTGAGATCGCCATATTGCGCCGTGTTGCTGATGGATCTGCGCATGTTCGTGAGCCCGCCCTCGTAGATCAGGTCAACGATCAGCTTGAGTTCGTGGAGCACTTCGAGGTATGCCATCTCCGGTGAATACCCTGCGTTAACGAGCGTCTCGAACCCTGCCTTGACAAGCGCGGTCGTCCCCCCGCAGAGGACTGCCTGCTCCCCGAAAAGATCGGTCTCGGTCTCCTCGCGGAAGGTTGTCTCAAGTACGACTGCCCGTGTCGCACCGATCGCCTTTGCGTACGCGAGCGCTGTCTTGTGGGCATTCCCGGTAAAGTCCTGGTGGACCGCGATGAGCGCGGGGACGCCTTTTCCGTCCTCGTACTGCCTGCGCACCATCGCACCCGGGCCTTTGGGCGCGACCATGATCACATCAACAGTCGGGGGAGGGACAATCTGCCCGAAGTGGATATTGAACCCATGCGAGAACATCAGGCATTTTTTGTCCGAGAGGTTCGGTTTGATCTCCGAACGGTAGACTGCCCCTTGGTTCTCGTCGGGTAAAAGGATCTGGATGATGTCGGATTTTTTCACCGCTTCCGCGACGGGCATCACCTTCATACCATCCTTGGTTGCCGCGTCCCAGCTCTTCCCCTTGCGGAGCCCGATGACTACATCGAGCCCGGAGTCCCTGAGGTTCAGGGACTGCCCGCGCCCCTGCGAACCATACCCGATCACGGCAATTTTTTTGCCTTTCAGCGCACCGATATCGGCATCGGCCTCATAATATTTTTTTACCATAGCACTTCCCTTTGATATCAGCAACAAAGCACATAAATATTATATGAAAAAGACTCAAAAGCACACGTTCACACGAATACTTGTTGAATAACCACCAGGATGCGATAGCCTATTCCCCCAACACGCACCCATGACAAGCCAGAGAATTCATTTGCACGCGAACTTCCTGATATTCAGGCAACATCACCTGACGTCCGGATAAACCTGACCCGGGTCGGCGTAAAAAACGTCAAGAAGCTTGTAGAGGTTTCCCGGTATGAGAAACGCCCGGTTATTTTTATCTCCACTTTTGATGTCTTTGTCGACCTGCCCGGGAGCTTAAAAGGGGCAAACCTGTCCCGGAATTTTGAGGTCATTGATGAAGTGCTCCAGCGGGCTATCGATGGTGATGTAAACGGGATCGAGAACCTCTGCAGCGCCGTTGCGCGCAAACTTCTCGACCGTCACGAGTATGCCGACCGCACCGAGGTATTTATGCGCAGCGAATTTATGGTCAAGCGCGAGACGCCGGTCAGTCACACCACCTGTCATGAGGTCGTGAAGGTGCACGCACGCGCAGTCGCCCGCAGAACTTTTCGTGAACCCATTGTGAGAAAGAGCATCGGTGCGGAAGTCACCGGTATGACCGCCTGCCCGTGCGCCCAGAATATCATGAAGGAGCGGGCGATGCACGTGTTCCACACACTCGGTGTCAGCGACGAGGTTGTCAACAGGTTTTTTGCAGAAGTCCCGATGGCGACGCACAACCAGCGGGGGCGGGGGTTCCTCTGCATCGAGACCGATGACGACCAGCACGTGGATCTGGAAAAGATCATCGGGGTCGTAAAAGAGTCTATGAGTTCAGGGATCTACGAGCTTCTCAAACGTGGCGATGAGAGCCATGTGGTGCTGGCCGCGCATAAAAATCCCCGGTTTGTTGAGGACTGTGTCCGTGAAATGGCAAAGAAGGTGCTTGCCGAATTCGAGTATCTTTCGGGCGATTCAATGGTCACCATCAAGCAGACCAACGAAGAGAGCATCCACCAGCATGATGCCTATGCAGAACGACGGGCAACGATAGCCGAGCTCGTGGATGAACTCAATGGTGAACGGCTGCACGAGTCGTAAAATAACCGGTGACTGGATAGGAACGGACCAGGGTTGATAATTATATTCAATTTTTGCGATGCTGAATATTTTTATTAATAAATCAATCGGCAGATAAAACCGATAACCCTTTTCATTTGAAATATTCCCGTAGTATCGCCTTTTTTATCGGTTATTTATCCCATCGGATCGATTAAAAAGGGTTATAACAGACATTGGATAACATAAACCTGAACGTACTTTGTACGGTCAATTATCTCTAGAGATGAGAGATCTTATTCAAACTTTGTACAGCACTAAGAACAACGCAACATAACAATGAGGCGATAATATTGTCGAAAGTTGTAGAGATTTCCCCAACCACAAGACACGAAGGACATTCCAAGTTGGTCTTGAAGGTTAACGACGCAGGTATCATCGAGAAGGGTAACTGGCTTTCCATTACCCCGGTGAGGGGCGTTGAGAGGCTTGCCGTCGGCAAGACGATGGAGCAGGTCCCGAAGATCGCGTCCCGTGTCTGTGGTATCTGTCCGATTGCCCACACACTCGCCGGGGTCGAGTCGATGGAAGCATCCATCAAGTGCGAGATCCCCCGGGATGCACACCTTCTGCGTGTGGTCCTTCAGTGTGCCAACAGGTGTCACAGCCACGCACTGCACAACATCCTGACGCTGCCCGATATGTATCTTCCGGGTACCGACACCAAGATCAACCCGTTCACGCCGGAAGAACCGGTGCGCAGCGTTGCCAAACGCATCCAGCGGCTCCGTGAGATCAGCCAGACCATTGGCGAGATTGCCGGTGGAGAGGCCATCCACCCGAGCAACCCGCGCGTCGGTGGCATGTACAAGGCATGCTCCCCGCAGGCAAAGATCAAGATGTACGACCTTGCAAAGGAAGGTCTCGTCCTTGCCCATGAGCACATGGACTTCATGATTGCTGTCCTGCGCAACTACCAGAAGCGCGACTGGGCAGAGGTCGGCGGCAAGCAGATCAAGATCCCGAAGGACCTCGGCTATCACGACCAGGGCTACCTTGCAACCCACCCGGTGTACGGAACCTCCAGCCTTGACGAGTGCCCGACCTGGGACCCCAGCCGGTTCAAGGAGAGCCGCCCGTGGGACTGGTATATGGGCGAAACTGAAATCACGCTCGAAGACCCGACCTACCCTGTTGGTGGTACCACCAAGATGGGCACCAAGGCAAACCCGCAGATGGAAGCCTGCACCGGTGTCCCGTGCTACGACGGTGCACCGGTCGAAGTCGGCCCCCGCGCCAGGCTGGTCAAGTTCAAGAACTTTGACGAGAAGGGCACCATCGGCCAGCAGGTTGCCCGGCAGATGGAATACCCGGACTGCTTTACTGCAATGATCTCGGCACTTGACGAGTACAACCCCAACGGGAAGGTCGTTGCCGACTCCATCCCGCAGGGTGACGGCTCCCTGGGCTGGGCTGCAAACGAAGCCCCCCGTGGCATGGATGTCCACCTTGTAAAGGTCAAGGATGGCAAAGTGCTCTGGTACTCGCTGCTTGTCCCGACAACGTGGAACTTTGCAACCTGCAGCGCTGCACTCACCGGTGCACCCTGGCAGCTTGCTGAGGTCATTGTCCGCGGGTACGACCCCTGTGTGTCATGTGCTACCCACATGATCGTCGTTGATGAGGACAAGAAGGTAGTGGCTCAGAAGCTTATCCAGTGAGTGTAACCCGATGTTGTATCCGGAGATCGTGATTGCGGGGTGCGGAAATCCCCTGTTCGCCGATGACGGCTTTGGACCGGCAGTCGTTGAGGAGTTAAAAAAACTCACACTTCCTGACAATGTGAAAGTTGAGGATGCAGGCCTTGGCGGCCCGCACTTTATTTTTACCCTGCTCGATCCGGAAGTGACAAAGAAGCTCGTGATCATTGATATTGCCGATTTCGGTGCGGAACCTGGAGAGATAACAAAACTCCGTGTAGAGGACCTGCCACCGGGCGCCTACCGCGACGCCCATTCGTGGGACCTGACCGAACCGCTGCACCGCCTGAAAGACGACATCGATATTACGATTATCGGATGCCAGCCAAAACGGGTTACAGCACCTGAATACGAGATCGGGCTTTCTGATGAGATCGTGAAAGCGATACCGAAGACCATTCGGGTCGTACTGGAAACTATAGGAGTGGATTATGGGACTACTATCAAGTGTTTTCAAGAAGAACGTCAGCGAGGAAGCCAAGAAGCCGGCTGACGTAGCAACAAAGGCAGAAACAATCAAAAAGGAGGTTAAGCCTGTGGCAGACAAGATTACAGTTGGCCATGTGCACATGAGTGGATGCACTGGCTGTCTTGTGTCCTTAGCAGACAACTATGGTGGCCTTTTGACAATTCTGGACAGGTATGCAGACCTTGTATATGGTCTGACACTTGCCGATGTGCGCCACATCCCCAAGATGGATGTCGCACTTGTCGAGGGTTCCGTGTGTCTTCAGGACAAAACTTCAGTGGATGATATCAAGCAGACAAGAGAGAAGGCGACAGTCGTTGTCGCTGTTGGCGGATGCGCCTGCTATGGCAACATCACCCGGTTCTCCCGTGGCGGCCAGCAGAACCAGCCGCAGATGGAGTCATATGTGCCCATCGGCGACCTGATCAAAGTCGATGTGTATATTCCAGCCTGCGCCCCGACCCCGCAACTTATCAGAAATGTCTGTGTGATGGCGTACCTGCTGCTCAAGGGAACAAAAGAGCAAAAAGATCTTGCAACCGCATATCTTACACCGCTCATGGGTCTTGCACAGCGCGGCACCGAAGCATGTGGATGCGATCTCATTTATGATGTGATCAACCAGGGACTCTGCATGGGATGCGGCAGCTGCGCAGCATCATGCCCCGTCCGGGCGATCACGATGGAGTTCGGCAAGCCCAATGTGAACCGTGAACTCTGTATCAAGTGCGGCGCCTGCTATGCACAGTGCCCGCGGAGTTTCTTCAACACGGATGTCATCAGTAATTATGAGGCGATCAACGAGGCCATAATGGCGGCACTCCAGTGAAGGTGATTGAAATGGGAACAGAACTCGGAAATTACAAATCATGCGTCTCAGCCCGGAGCACCAACAAGGAGATCCTCAAAGGCGCACAGGACGGCGGTATCGTAACCCAGCTGTTCGCGTTCGCACTCGATGAGGGCATCATTGACGGAGCCATCGTTGCAGGTGTCGGCGAGGAGCCCTGGAAACCAGAGCCCATCGTCGCTACAACACGGGCAGAACTGCTTGCGGCACGCGGCACAAAATACAACATCAGCCCAAACGTCTCCTTAATCAAGGAAGCCGTCCGGAGCTACGGTCTTGACAAGGTCGGTATTGTCGGTACTCCCTGCCAGATGCAAGCCGTACGGAAGATACAACTCTACCCCGTCGGTATGAGGGATGTCGGCGCGAGCATTGCGCTTGCCGTCGGTATCTTCTGCATGGAGAACTTCCCCTACCAGGGTATCCTCCAGCTCGTGGAAGACCACGCAGCGATGAAGATGGAAGCGGTCAAGAAGATGGAGATCGGCAAGGGCAAGTTCTGGGTCTACGGCAAGCGCGGACAGGTTGTCCAGCTGCCGCTCAAGGTGACCCACAAGTACGAGCAGCCCGGCTGCCACGTTTGCCTTGACTATGTAGCCAACCTCGGTGACATCTCCACCGGTTCCGTCGGCAGCCCCGATGGATGGAGCACCGTCTTTGTGCGCAGCAAGATCGGTGACAGTGTCTGGGCAAAGGCAGTCGCAGCAGGCTGCTTCGAGACCCAGCCGATCGAGAAAGTCAAGCCCGGCCTTGAACTCGTGTCCAAGCTCGCAAACGAGAAGATCACGAAGAACAAGACAACGCTCGAAGGCCGCAAGACCTTCGGGGTGGGCAAGGCTCTCCGCAACCCCTACATCTAAATTTTTTTTCGAGATTCGGTTTTTAGTTGGTATATTCTCGTGCATTACATGAATGAAAAATTTACATCTAAATAAAACAGGGAGAGAAAATTAGATCCCCCTAAAAAGAATCCCCGCCCCGCGCACTCCTGTATACTTTGCGCTCCTGCAGATCAACCCTGTATGCAGCAGGGTGTTCGAGCAGATCATCGATCTGAATTCTCATTTCCTTTAATTCCGAAAAGGTGAAGAGGTCTTGCTTCTCCGCTCTCTTTGCTGTTTCCAGCCATGCCACTTCGATCCCGGTCTCCCTTTCCACTACTCTGGTAATCCCATACATCGGGTTTGCTCTCTCAAAGAGGGGATATGAAAAATATGGACATTATGGAATACAAAAAAATTGTGACCCGGTAGCCCGTTCACATGGATTTTTTCACCACACGTACGGGATCGATCGTCGCATCGATTATCACGTCGAACTTCAATTCCGGCAGCCACCCGGCTTTCTCAAACATGTTCATGAAGCAGACTCCAACAACCTTCACGTCGCCATGCTTGTGGATGAGCGCCTGCACCTGTTCCTTTGTTACTGGCACATTGGGCATCGCAAGTCCTCCCATGATTATGAGGACTTTGGGCCGGAGCGTCGCAGCTTTTGCGCTCACCTGCATGCCCACATCATCAACGTTGTGGATGACCTTTGCCTTGGACTCATCGAGCAGCGGGACAAAGACCTGTTCGGGTTTAAGCCCACGGACTGCAACTGCGAGCAGTTCGACAAACGGCGTGCAGGTGCCAACGCACCCGTAGTACACGATCTGGTCGCCTTCCTCAAGGCCTGAGCTCTGGAGGTAGTCCTTAAAGGGGCGGAGGATCCCGGGGACCCCGCGCAGGGTTTCTGTCTGGGTCATAATATCAGGAGAATGTCCGGCACCCGGCATGATAAGCTTTGCTGGACGATGCGTGCTGAAAGGGTGCGCGTGTCGCTGGCGTTACAGGTCATACCATCGAGTCGGGATGACTTCGCAGCCGATCAGCCAGATTGCGTACAGGATCGAGAGGCTGGCGATCAGGAACAGGGGCGAGATGACCGATTCGCTTTTCGGGAGGAACTCAAGGCGGGACAGGTCAAAGACCACATACAAGGCAAACGTAAGGGCGATCCACCAGCCATAGAACTTCTTTCCTTTGGTGGCGAGCCTCACTCCTGCAAGAACAACAACGCATTCGATTAAAATTGAGAGGATTTGAAGAACGATATTCGTATCCATACGTTCTGATCGGTGCGTAGCGCCATAGTTCTTTGGATTGAAGTCCGAAAAGGGCTCCCCCATCAGGCTCCCCCATCATGTATTAGTGATACAACATCATACGGGTGATTACACAACATGTGCGACAATTTTCTTCTCCAACAGGAACTTTACGATGCTGCAAAGAACTGGCTCGCCATGGACGGGCTCTGGTTCCAGGGGATCGAACAGTCATATGGGATGAATGCAGCTCTTGAGATGGACAAAAAAGTCTGGGAACAGTTCTCGGTCATCGAAGCGGAACGGATAAAAAAACGGCTTTCGCTACCCGAACGCGGGGGTCTTGACGCGCTTGAGATTGCCCTGAACAACCGGCTGTATCACCTGCTTAACGACCAGGAAATCCGGCGGCCGGATACCACCACATTGTTCTTTACCATGAAGACCTGCCGGGTTCAGGCAGCACGGGAGCGAAAAGGGATGCAACTCTTTCCCTGCAAAACGATCGGGCTGGGGGAATATTCGGTCTTTGCCAAAACGATCGATCCCCGGATCAAAACCGAATGTGTTTCCTGTCCGCCACAACCTGTGCAAAAGATGAGATACTGTGCGTGGAAATTTGTGCTGGGTACTCCGGATACGGATAATTACGGTCCCGGACATTAGAATATTTTTGGGGGTAAACCGGAAGTCCCGTTAGAGTTCTCCTGCGAATGTTCACAGGTCTTCGAACCAAAGAATTAATAAAAAACCTCATATCCCCTTGAATCCTTATTGTTGTAAATAAAAGAGGTAGTAATTTACAACGTGGTTCTATGGAAAGCCTGTCTCTTGCCAGCGATGAGTCCATTATTCTGACGATACAGGATATTGTGGTCAACGGCGCCAGGAATGAGGTGATACTCACAAGTATTCGCCTTGTCCTTGTTGAAAGTGAAAAAGACCGTGTCCATCACGAGGATATCCGGCTTGATACCATCGGTTCGGTTGTCGCAGGAGAGAATAAATTCCATGAACCGACCATCACCCTCATCCTCTACCCAGATGAGGCGCAGAGCCGCGAGCTTGTCTTTTTCCAGCGACCCGGCTTCCAGAGGATTGGAGAACGGGACCATCTGATCGCAAAACTCAAGGAACACATCCCTCTTTCAAAGGTGCAGGCAGAAGTACCGGTGTTCCTTCGTCCCTCCTTTCAGGGTACGGAAACCGCTCCAAAAACCCCCGGTGAGGGAGAAACGGGCGGGAAACCGGGCGCGTCAGTACCCCCTCAGCCACCGCGCAGGGAGCAGGCAACCCCCGAATCATTGTATCCTCCAAAAGATTCGCCCGTTGTCACCGTTCTTGAACGGATACCGTTCAAGGCATTCCCCGCACTGCTCGTAATCTTTGTTGCGGTTGTTGGCGGTATGATCACGTATGTGGCGATCCTGCATGAAAACCCGGCTGCATTTTCAGGCCATGCGACGGTTCCCACTATCGCTCCGGGAGCATCTGCAACCCTTGCCCCCGTGGAATCAGCCCCATCAGCCACACCGACAGATTCACCACAGGTCACGGTACCCCCACCTCCCCCGACAATTTCCATCCCCCCGTCCGGAGTCTGGGTACGGGTCCAGTCCCGGGGAACATTTATCGGGTCGGTCGGTGCAAAAGGGATCCTGCAACCGGTCAACGCAACCGGCGACAGGTTCTACCGGATTCTGGCAAATGACGGTATCATTGACATCGCCATTCAGAAGCAGGACGCCTCCGATGACCCGCTCGCCGTTGGGATCTATAAGAACGGTGCACTGGTACAACAGAGCAACACCTCGGTCCCCTGGGGCACTATCGACCTCCATACCAGCATTTAAGGATAACCCCCACTGCCACAACCGTTTTTTAAAAAATCTTTTTTCCCGGATCCCATCAGGAGACCCGTAACGGTTGGACTACACTATGGTGAAATTTTTTATCTTTTCAAAAAAAATGTCAGCGCTTCTGCCGGTTCTTTGTAGATTTTTTCGTGCTCTTTCCCGGTCGCGGGCGATCCACGGATGGAATCCATGTCTTGGTTTGATCTCAAAGGCTTAAGGTGGGCCATGTGCCGTGGGGGAAGCGCGGATTTTTTCTGTGACTTGTGGTTTGGACGGGGGGGTGAGTCATAGGATGCTGCTGGTCATCTTCCTGCTGACGCTCCTTATCCGGGCTGGTTTTGATTTTTACTATAGGTTTGGGATCATCAGGCTCACGATCAGGCCGAAGTCGGGATGTCATCAACAAGGTTTCGTTTTCCCATAATAAAATAATCCTGGTTTTTTCCAGACGATTGATATAAGGATTCCATGATATACTTAACAACACGATACACCACCGGCCACCATCATGCCTCCAGTTACCAGCGAGAACCAGAAAAACGTATGCGAACGGGAATCCGACAGGATCCAAAAATTTTTCATCCGCCCGTTTTTCCTGTCCTTTTCCATCGGGATCCCGTTCTGCATCTACAAGCTGCTCTTTGGGGTGACCGCAGTCCGCATCGGTTCAGCCACGTCACCATCCCTTGTTTTTTTTGGGTGGCTGGTTATCGCATGGGCTGGAACGGACCTCCTGATGAACACCGGGCGGGCACTTCTTGACCTCATCGGGATTCATGCGAAATGGGAATACTGCACGATCGCCCAAGCGGGACGAATCGTTGGGCAGCCCATGGTCTTTCTTGCCATCGACACTGTGCTGACATTTTCGATCATCTGTGCCATGCTCTGGTCAGGCTGGATCACTTACCTAACTCCGGTTGAAATGTACTTTTGGTATGCGGCAACGACGGCAAACCTGGTCAGCCTCTCGCTGGTTTCCCTGTACAACGAGATCCGGAAAGCCTGAATCCGTACACCAGAAAGCGGAGGGTTTTGTCCGCCGCATACCCCTTTTAGTATGCGTACCTTGCCATCCCGCCTGCGTCTTTTTTAACTTTAACCCATAATGATTAGGTTTTTCCACAAAGAATAAAATTAAAAAAAGTTATTAGCAACCCAAAATTGCCCTGCAGGGTTAACAGGTCGGATTTTTCAGGTATTCCAGGATTCGGTCGGTTACATCCGGGTTCCGCGGGAAGTTGATATGACCGTACTCGTCAGCAGGGGGACCGAAGCATCACGTGGTTTCAGGAACCAGTGGGTTCCATATCCCGGGATGACTGCCCCCCCATGGACAAGGATCACCGGGCAGCACTGCATGTTCGCCTTACCACATATGCTGCTCAACTACGATAGACATTTGGAAATGCCGATAAAAAATGGAAGCGCTCCTGGCCGGCCTTATGAATGGAGTTATTTTACTTCGTCACCGAGCGCTTCCCGGCTCCGCATCTGGTACAAGACCATGGGATCCATCTCGCGGTATGCATCCTTTGCTGTCCGCATGATCACATTGGTGATGCCGGAGTTCACGATCATCTTCGAGCAGAGGAAACACGGCCAGATCTGGGTCAGCTCGTCAGTCTCTACATCAAATCCCGCAAGATATAGTGTGCAGCCCCGCGCCTGCTTGCCTGCCTGGATGAGCGCGTTCATCTCGGCATGGACGCTCCGGCACCGCTCGTAGTTGGACCCGGAGGGAATATTATGGTCCCGTCTCCAGCATCTCTTAAGTTCCGTGCAGTCCATCTGCTTGCGGGGGGCGCCGGTATACCCGGTTGACACAATCGTATTGTATTCATCCACAATGATCGCGCCGAAGTTGCGCCGCAGGCATGTGCCCTGGTTGGCACACCGCAGTGCGAGGTCCAGAAAATAATGGTGCCTGTTGGTCCGCATTTAAACAAATTATTGCAGAGCTCCGTATTAAAGAGGGGTGATCGAGCGTGCTGAAATTTTTTGAGCGGGTGAACTCCCTTATGGTTGATTCAGACTCACTCAGATTTTTTTTGTATTTTTTCACCGGACAACAGGGTAATAATTTTAAACGTGGGATCCCGTCGATCATCAGGTTTTTCACAGGTTGGCACACTGTACACATCACCTGCAATCATCCGCCATGACAGAACAGCAGGTATTAAGACGCAATACGCAGAGTGTGAGAATGAAAGATGAAGGAGTACGAGTTTGCCCCGAAACTTTCCCGGGGGCAAAAAGTTACTGCTGTAATGGTAGGAGGCGGGCTCGGATTATTACTGGCGGCGATAAATATTATTTTCAGGGAATTCCTTGATTCATGGCATTTTTTATCCACCCCGGTCTTTATCGTGGGGGCGGCCATCATACTCTGGATTGCCTATATACGGTAATAATTGTGCCATAAACAATGAGTCCGGTATTCCTTCAACTCCTGAAACCGGTAAAAAGAATACTACCGGATCGAGAACAAATAGGGTAAAATTAAAATTTAACGTTTACATCAAAGAAAATTTAGAAGGATGGCGGTGATAACTCCACGATATATCCATAAAAAGAGCGGGACAAGGTAAAATTAATTTTTGGGTTTTATGCCGGAATAACTTCATACCGGCATAGGCTCCGAACGGCCCTGCCAATGAATACAACAATAGAACATTTTCCGATGTTCTCCACGCAGCCGTTGTTGCCTTCTTTTTTATAATATGCATAGGCAACAAATGCGCACCCGTTCACAAGGACGTACAGTATCAAAAAAATTCAAGGTGAGAAATTGTCATTATCCTACGGTACCGGAGATGTCTGGTGCATTTTTTTCCACGTATCAGGATTTAAGGAAAAAGCGCCATTTGCAGAACATGTCCTTTGGATGCGGGTCAGGAGGTGCAAAGATGCATTCAACCGCGATCCGCTCATCGATAACCTGTGCAAAACGGGTAAATTCCGCACGGTGCATCTCGCGGCAGTTATACTCCCCGTCGCCCCGCCGGAGCCGTGCCTCCTGCGTAGGACAGGACGGCACGGTGATGATCACCTCATCCTCCCGTTCCTCGATCTGGTAGTCCACGAGAAGGGTCCAGGGATAATATCGTAATGCTTTGACAAAACCTGCAAGCCCGCGTTCGGGTATCCCAAACCGGCCGACAAGGTCTTGTGCCGCCATCGCGGCGACACGCCCCCACACCTGTTCATTGAGGGCATCTGCCGTCGCGTTGCCATATTTTTCCGAGATGTAAATATACCAGAACGCGTCTACCACCCGGTAATGCCAGAGGATGAATTCAAGGTACTGCCGTTTTTCTGTACTAGTCATCCCATCAAAAATATCAAGGTTCATTCCCATCACCTGCCTCCATCATGGATAAGATCAGTTCATTACTCATCCCGCAGCATTCACCGCAGTCGCAAAACTGACCCCGCAGAAGTACGGGGCAATTTTTTATCCATACAGGATCAGAGATGATGTCGTGCCTGCGGGAAATGAAGGTTGTGATCGGGCAGCCGGCTGCAGTCACGAGATAATGGATCTCCCCTCATCGGTGAGAGAGTAAATTATCCAGTTTCCCTGATACTCGCCAGTGATCAGGTCACTCTCCTTAAGGATCGTAAGGTGGTAGGAAAGTTTCGAGTTTGCAATGTGCATGAACTGGTTGATGACGCAGACACAGAGCGGCTGGGCCTTGAGCAGGAAAAGGATGGAAAGGCGCAGGGGATCAGACAGTGCATGGTAAATTCGGCTCTTTGCTTCGAGATCCTTCTTTGCAGGAATGCACCGGGCAAGTACTTCAAGTCCTCCTATCCGGTCGAGTTCCTCCCGGATCGATGGGGGGATTTCTATCTGTTTTTTATGGGTAATCTTGGATGTTTTACCGCAGCAGGAACCTATCTTGCATGCCATTTCAAAATAATATGAAATGAAAAGATATATAACCTTGCCATGCTCACAATGTTTCAATAAAATTTGAAATGCTGTGTGGAGAATGAACGAACAGAGATCATCGTGCACCTGTGTGAGCGAGGGGAAAAACCGGATTATCTATTCCTGCTCTGGTGTGGGATCGAATGTCGGACAACTCGCTAATGCCGCTGCGTGCCGGCTGGCAAGTGAAGGATTCGGCGGCGGCTCGTGCATCGCCGGTGTCGGAGGAGGTATTGAGAAGCTGGTCGGCCTGGGAAAATCGGCTGATGAGCGAATCGTGATTGACGGTTGCCCAGTCGCGTGCGCAAAGAAGATCATGGACGACAAAGACCTGTCGATTGACCACTACATCCTCATAACGGATCTCGACATCCCAAAAACACCCGGCCCCGCTTTTGAAGAAAGCGATGTACAGACCGTGATTGATGCCGTAAAGAATCTGTCTCGGTGACCTTCCCTCAACGCGCCCTTGCGAGGTACCTGGATGAAAGCACTGATCACCTGTTCCGGTCTTTCTAACACGGGCAGGCTCACAACTCAGGCAGCGATGATGCTGGTATCCCGCAGCCCGGGGGCTATTGCATGGGTTCGGGCACATAAGGGAGAGCGCCTGATCGCGGATGTCACAACTGATGCGGACCAGATCATCGTCATCGACGGGTGTTCCGATCACTGCGCAACAAAAAAATGCGGATTGGGGGGTGTCACTGCGGACATCCATATCGTCGCGACAGAGCTCGGGGTCAAAAAGGACGGGCTGGCTGACGTGCAATGGGATGACGTTGTGAAGGTGCTCGCTGCTGTTGACCAGAAAATAAACGGAGTGTAAGACCTTGCAGGACTTTTTACAACTTTTCGCCGACTGGCTGACGTATTCGATTCTCGGACTCGTGCAGAACAGCCCCCTCGGTTCATCCGTGGACTTCTTCATCTACGATTCAATCAAGGTCACGCTCATGCTCGCCGTGGTTGTATTTGGCGTCGCTGTTATACGGACCTATATCACCCCGCAGAAAGTGAAGAAATGGGTGGCGGGACGCACGGAAGGAGTGGGCAACGTGGTAGCCGCAGTCCTTGGCATCCCCACACCGTTCTGCTCGTGCTCGGCAGTGCCGCTCTTCATCGGGTTCGTGGAATCCGGCGTCCCGCTTGGTATCACGTTTTCGTTCCTGATCGCATCGCCGCTCATCAACGAGGTTGCCGCAGCAATGCTGCTTGCCATGTTCGGGTGGCAGATCGCGCTTATCTATATTGTATCCGGTCTTATCATTGCGATCGTCGCCGGCGTTATCCTCGGGCGCCTCCACCTTGAAAACGAGGTCGAGGAATTCGTATACAAGTGTAAAATCCCCGATGCCGCTGAAAAAGTGATGACATGGAACGACCGGCTCACGTATGCAAAGAACGAATCAAAGGCTATCACGTTAAAAGTACTGCCCTATATCCTGGCTGGCATTGCAATCGGTGCCGTCATTCATGGCTATGCCCCGGCAGATTTCCTCGCGACTATTGCAGGGCCGGACAACCCGTTCGCCGTCCCGATAGCAGTCCTGATGGGCATCCCGCTTTACTCCAATGCAGCGGGAATGATCCCGATCATGGAAGTGCTTACCGCAAAAGGGATGGCGATAGGAACGGCGCTCGCATTTATGATGGCGGTGATCGGGCTCTCACTGCCGGAAATGATTATCCTGCGCAAGGTGATTAAGATCAAGCTGCTCGTAATCTATGCGGTGATCCTGTTCGTATCCTTCACGCTGACAGGATACCTGTTCAATTTCATTATGGGATAACACGATGGCAAAACAACAAGGCCGTAAAATCAGCAGAGCGGATGTAGATACTCCTTCACCCGGGTGCTGCTCGTGCAGCAACACTTCAATAACAGGATCGTGTTGCCCTCCTGCTCACGCAGAATCTGTAAAGGTCATCCGGAGTACAGACAGCACAATCACATTCGCTGATTCCCTCGACCACATCCTCGCCCGCTGGGGCTGGAAGCGGGGGAAGCACCGGGTAGAGCCCGGTCTGTACCGGCTCGGAAACCCGGCGCCGGACTCCCCGGTCTTTGCATCGGCCAACTACACGCTCAGTTTCGACGCGGTGCGGTCTTCACTCGAAGGTATTGATGCCTGGATCCTTGTACTGGACACCCAAGGGATCAACGTTTGGTGCGCTGCAGGTAAAGGGACGTTCGGGACTGCCGAGCTGGTCAGCCGGATACACTCTACGGGTCTTGCCGGC
>Ga0268277_1000668_pt1 | contig 26486 bp, 29 predicted proteins | sample saktaG_5_FD_190132 | JGI IMG/M metagenome (GOLD analysis project Ga0268277, IMG submission 190132) | Saline water microbial communities from Sakinaw Lake, British Columbia, Canada - sak_2010_1_5_50m | ecosystem: Environmental > Aquatic > Non-marine Saline and Alkaline > Saline ...
GTCGCACATAAATTACTACGTCATATCTTTGCTATCGTTAAATATGATAGAGAATGGGACCCTCAATATGCAAAATAAGTTGACTTCGAAACACAGTACATTCCCTCGAAAGAGGGAATCCAGTATTGCTATCAAACCAAGGAAGTAAGAATTAATTTGACTTTGAGGTTTTATTTGTAATTAGAAATTAGGATTTAGAAATTATTTTAGTTTTCCACTCCTGCGAAACTTCAACAAATTAGCATTTAACTCTCCTCAGCACCAAACAATATTTCCTCGACGCATTCCCTTGCACAGGTATAAGAAAATCCCTTTCTCTGCAAAAACGCAAGCGCTTTATTCCGACGCTCGCGGGGTTCCAATTTCATATATCTTGTTTCACGTTTTGATAGCTCTTTGATAGCCATTTCATGCTCGTTCTCGCCTGAAAGATACTCTTCACTCAATCTTTTTATGATCTCGTTTGAAATACCCTTTTGTTTCAATTTCTGTTTGATGGCAAAGTTCCCTTGTGGATGATGGGTGATCAAATCCAAGATGTAGGATTCTGCAAAATTTTCATCATTGATGAAGTTCTTCGCCTCATATTTTGCAATGAGCGCATCAATAGTTGATTGGGAAATTTTCTTGAATGTGAGTTTTCTTAAAATCTCTTTTTTGGAGCGGAATCGGTATTTTAGAAATTGCAGGAGAATATTTTCAGCTTCAAAAAATTCTATCTTTTCACGCAACTCATAAAAGTCATCGGGCTGAAGGGTTTGCCCTTGTTTCAGCCCGAATTTTTCTAATACTTTCTTTGATGAGACCGAGAAACTGAGCTTATCATCAATGAAAATATCGTATAAGCATCTATTCTTTCTCTTGCTTATCCTTGTTATCTTCATTTTTAGTAGGTACTTCTATGCCGAGTGCTTTTTTCACTTTTTTCTCGAGCTGGTCTTTGACCTTTGGATTCTCACGCAGATAATCTTTTGTCTGATCCTTGCCCTGACCGATCTGAGTTCCTTCATAAGAATACCACGAACCCTTCTTCTGGATGATATTCGCATTCACTGCTTCATCTACAAGAATGCCGAGTGAGGAGATGCCTTTGCCATATATGATATCAAACTGAACTGAGCGGAAGGGAGGAGCAAGCTTGTTCTTCACGATCTTTACCCAGATCACATTACCGATAATTTCGTTTGACGCGGTTTTGATCTTGGGTCCAGCTTTGACCTCGATGCGTATTGAAGCATAGAATTTCAATGCCACACCGCCGGTTGTTGTTCTGGGATTCATATAAGGAGTGACACCGATCTTCATGCGGGTCTGGTTGATGAAGATGAGTGAGCAGTTTGATTTACCGATCACACCCGTGAGCTTTCGCAACGCCTGTGACATAAGACGTGCCTGTAAGCCGACATGGGTATCGCCCATATCACCTTCAATCTCTGCTTGAGGAACCAGTGCTGCTACAGAGTCCACAATGATAAGATCAACTGCATTGCTTCGTACCAGTGTTTCTACGATCTCCAGCGCCTGCTCGCCCGTATCCGGCTGTGAGATGAGCATTTCGTCAGTATTGATGCCAAGCTTTCGTGCATAAGAAGGATCCAGTGCATGTTCAGCATCAATAAAGGCGATCACGCCGTCCAATTTCTGGGCTTCGGCTGCAATGTGCAAAGCCAGCGTAGTTTTACCTGATGCTTCTTCACCGTAGATTTCCGAGACCCTTCCGCGGGGAATTCCACCCACACCAAGGGCAGCATCCAGGTTGATCGCACCGGTAGGGATGGTTTCGATATCGATTCGAGGCCCTTCGCCAAGCCGCATGATCGAGCCCTCGCCGTATTTTTTACGGATCTGTCCCATTGCAGTAACTAAGGATTCTTTGTAATCTTCCTTTTTCATTATATATTACCTCCGTCTTTATCTGTTTTTTTTAATAGAAAGGTTTTTAAAATTGAATATATCGGACCTGAGGGTGTGAGCCGACTCTTGAAAAGAGTAAGCTCCCTGCACTGAACAATATCATCCAGCGACATCAGGTTTGAGGAAATTTTTCCCCATTCGATCTTTCGTGCAAATTTCACTCTGCCAAGCGTGGTATGCAGTGCCAAGGGGCGTTTCTCTTTACTGAAACCCATATCATACAATGCCAGGTCAACGCCCTTGAAAAGCTTCGATGCAGACTCCGTGTCATCCCTCATGTCATACCAGATTAGGCGCGGACGTTCAGGATTGGGGATAATTTCTGCATCCTTAAAGGAAATCGTGAAAGGAGAGTGCTTGCCGGTAATGCCTTCAATGGTTGCATATAGATCTTCCAGAATACGCTCGTTCACATCGCCAAGAAATTTAAAGGTTACATGCAGATTTTTCTTATCTACCCACTTGATCCCTTTAGGAATATAGTCCTTCAATATCTCAATATTGCGTGCAATGCGCACTTTCAGTTCGTCAGGAAAATCAATTGCAAGAAAAAGTCTCATCAGCGTTTATATCCTATCATTCTAAGAAATTCTTTTCGTTTTTCAACATCCTCTTCGGACTCAACTCCTTTTGGGGAAAAGCCATCAATAACGCCAAGAATACCTCTGCCCAACTCAGACTCTGCAACGATGACCTCAACAAGATTTGCAGTAGCGCAGAAGATATTCACCACTTCAAAGCACTGCTTCAGCCCGTTCAACACATTGATGGGAAAGGAATCCCGCATCACAATGAAAAAGCAATGCCCGGAAGCAAGATTCTCCAGGTTTTCCACAGCAATATCGATAAGCTCTTCGTCTGTACCGTCTTTTCTGATGAGGCATGGACCGGATGCTTCTGAGAAAGCCAGCCCGAACTTGATGCCCGGCACGGAATTCACCATTATCTCATAAATGTCCTCAAGTGTCTTAATAAAATGGGATTGCCCCAGTATTATATTGCACCCCTCTGGGAACATCAATTTCACCGTTTTTAATTCCATTGTGGCTCCCTTTTCAATCTGTTTAATGGCATAGTTAGAATAGAGATTTTTATTCACATATATTTGTCAAATTTTGTATGTATTTTCTTGACATTCATACCCGTTTTATTTGGAAAGATTTATGAGAATCGAAAGCTATCAGTTCGGAAAGATGGTCATAGACGGAATCCAGTACACCCATGACGTGATAATTCACAAAAATGAAGTGCAGGCGGATTGGTGGAGAGAGCGCTCCCACCACCTGACCCTTGCTGATTTTCCATGCCTGCAAGATGAAAAGCCCGATGTGCTCATTATCGGCACAGGCAAATTCGGACTAATGAAAATTCATAAAGAGGTGAGAAATTTTTGCGAGCAGAATGGCATCGAGCTTATTTGCAAGGACTCATCAAATGCTGTAGATACTTTTAATGAAATGCAGAATTCCGGGAAACACATCATCGCAGCATTTCATTTGACGTGTTGATATATTCTTCAAAATTTCTAAAAAATTTAAATTCTGGTTACCAAGCCTTTAGGACGTGAAATCTACTTATTTAACTGTTCCCAGTTTACCAAGGCGTAATGCAATGAAGACTGGCTTGGTAACACATAATTCATATTAAAATCATCACACATTCCCAATCCCCCAGCTGGCGGATAGGAACGAGGATAAAAGTGTCATTCTGAGCACATTCGCTTTGCTCAGTATAAACTCCGCGAAGAATCTCATAACGTGCTCTAATACTGATAATAAGAGATTCTTCACTACACTCCGTTTCGTTCAGAATGACAAAATGGTTCATTTTTCTACAGTCTCTTTAGGAGAGGGCTGGTGTGAGGTTTTTACTCACTACTCTTTCCAATTTCCAATTTCTGCTTTATCTCAACAGGATTTATCCTTCGTAGCTTTAGCGGAGTAGGATCGCTTTCTTTGTTTCAGAACCTTCCGAAGTAATTAGTTTAATAAGCAGTACACCTGAAGAAACGTTCTGTCCATAAAGGTCTTTGCCATTCCAATCGATTTCATGCTTTTTGTCTGCTGTTTTAAGACCTTCATTAAACTCAGTCACAAGCTGTCCATACATATTGTAGATCTCAACTCGAACCATATCAGTTTGTGGAAGCATATAACTAACAGTAAGACTGGAATTAAATGGATTTGGACCGGTTTGCAAGCCGTATTTTCTCGGAACTGCAACATGAGGATCGGGATTATGGATGTCAGGAATTGTGAGCATTGCTACTTTATCATAATGATTTACCATTCCACTGTAGTCAATCGATTCCAGCCAATAATAATATGTGTCTCCTACTTCAGGATTTTCTAATGTGTCTTCATAAATATAAGACTGCTGCTGTGTGGTTGTGCCATGTCCATCAATAAATTCGGATATTCTTTCTGAAGTGGTAAAATCATTTTCTTCATTACGATACACAAACCAACCCATGTTGTCAGTTTCTGATTGGGTTCGCCAGTATAAGGTTGGAACAGCATTTAAGAATTGTGCTGTGAAGGATGAAAGCTCGACGGGCAATGTGCGGGCTTCGGTGCTAATCGCGTCGAAGCTATTTACAGTGCCGCCAGTCACAGTTAGATGCGTATTGTCCTGAAGTGTGGCTGCCAGCGTGTGAGATGTGATGGCATCACTATCTATGTCCACCGTGAGGAGTAAGTTTTTAGTGGTCGTGGAAACGCCGTAGCTCATGCTTGAGAAGGTAACTGATGAGGCGAAATTTTGAGAGCTACCTACCTGTGTGTCTGTACCAGCATCATAAATACCAACAGTACCAAGATCATTCCAGAGCTTGATACCGCCGAGTGGAAAATCATCGCTAACAGCTGAGCCTGAAAAGTCAAAAGTCATATCCGTAACAGTAATTGTCCCTTCACTGGCCACTAACTGTATAGATAACATCTCGTTGTTAGTGGTATTAGGGGACATATTTGAGGACACATCAGAACCACTGACAGTGAGAGCTGGTACTGTGTAGGTGACCTCAAGTATGGGAGCAGTAGCTCCATAAGTTTCAGCACAGAATGAAACATAATGAGTGGTTGCAGCACTCTCGGTACCGTCTTTTATCAAAAAATGGGCATCGATACCACCGTCGATGGCGGTTTGAACCTGCTCGGTGACCGTCCAATCCATCCACTCGCCTTCGGCTGGCACTATATCCCATGCCCCATCGTCTGTCGTATAGTCGCCACCCGCCGTTGACCAGCCTGTACCAGTCGCCTTATTATTCCAGGTACACTCGATCTCAACCCAGTCCGTCGTGGTCAGGCGGTAAGCCCAGTAGGTCCGCCCTGTAGCGTCCCACATGGAGAAGGCCTTCAGTTTCAATGTCGCGCTGCTTATGATGCTGCCTGCGGGAATACTGCTGATATTGAATTTCAGGATTGCCCGACTGTTTCTTTCGGAGGGGTCTAAGTATAAGCTTGTGACTGTGAGTGCACTACTGCCACCGTAATTCGTGGCAGGGTTTGCCTGGTCCAGCCAGGTATCGGCGCCGGTGGCGTCGGAGTTATCCAGTTGGAAGGTTGTGGCGTTTGCCGTCATTGGGAATGCAAACCATGTTAGTGCTAAGGTAATTAGAATTGCTGAAACCAAAATCACATTAAACTTCTTCATTATATTTTTCTCCTTTTCCCGATTAAAACGGGACTTGTTTACCCCGTGAAATTTTTCTTTTATTTCACTGGGTTTTTTTTGTTTTATTAAGTTATTTCTCATCGTTTTTAACCTTTTCACTAATTTAAATCATCTTAAAACAATAAAAATCTTTCATATACTTTTATGATAACCAAATTTTTATCTTTTTTTTATTTGAATTTTTTATGGTGTCAACTTTTTTTTCATATGAAGAGCGATTCTTTACCTCAACCCCACAGTGAAATAATCCCGATGAATCGGGACACGTGGTAAACCTAACCCCTTCTCATAGAAGGAGAAGAGGTTAAAGCCTTACACACCACTCGTTCCAGTTCCTCAAGCTCAAACGGCTTTTTAAGGTATGCAATCACACCGAGTTGGCAGCCAACTCTTTTAACATCCTCAGTTATTATCCCGCTCATTATAATAACTGGAGCGGTATTTCCATTTTTCCTGAGTGCTTTTAAGAAATCCATTCCATTGCCATAAGGAAGCCATAAATCAAGTATAAAAAGGTTTATATCAGAACCATACTTATTATAAATACCTATCGCCTCTTTTATTGTCTCAGCACCAAGAGCATCTATACCACTCTCGGACAGGAATTCTGCAACAATATCTCTAAAATCAATATCATCTTCTAAGATTAGTATTTTCTGTTTCATTTTTTAGCCACAAAACCACCAGTCTTCACTACGTTACGCCGAGGCAGGCACAAAAGAACACGAAAGATATTTAATATTAGATTTTTTATTTTCACCTTTTTCCTTCATAGCTGATAACCAGTTAACTATTAACTTTCCCTTTTTCAAATAAAAAAATCCCGCATAGACATGATCCGCCAACTGGTGGAAGTCTATACGGGATTAAATATGATTTACTTTGGTGTTTTCTGTAAGTTGCGGCTATAGTGTAATTTATGGGGGGAGGTAGAATCAAAATGACAAATTTCAAATTACAAATGTCAAATGAAAACATTGAATCCTTTTCAAAACTGTAACGGCTTTTCATATACTTTTATGATTCCTAAATTTTTCTTTTTTTTATTTGAATTTTTTATGATGTCAATTTTTTTTATTTTTTTCCATAGAAAATTCCATAAGAAACTTGGATACAATCCAGGCATTTATGAATAAAGGTATTAAAGATGAGCCACGAAACTACACAAAAGCACACCCTGATACAGTCGTTCCTCCTTACAGGGCAGGCGAAAAAAATATTACCTATTAATATAAAAAATAACAAAAATAATTTTTGTGTCCTTTTATGCCTGCCACGGCGTAACGTAGTGAAGACTGGTGATTTTGTGGCTAAAATGCAGATGAAGATTGCCAGTTTTGGTGGCATCCCTGTTCACAAAAATAATTATTGACAGTTCCGAAATAAAATTAGAAATATGAATTATGAACAGAATGAGAGCCAGATCAAAAGCCACACAGCAGATGCAGCAGAAGCAGAAGCTCTCCCCACAGATGCTTATCACTGCTGAGCTTATCCAAAAACCCATTCAAGAGCTGGAAATGGTGCTGAAAAAGGAACTTCGCATTAATCCTTTCCTGCAAGACCTCAGTTCGGATGGCGGGCAGTATGACACGCTCGAAGTAATGGACGAGATCGAGGACTTACAAAATATAGATGACGACGGTGACCTTGCCGACCAAATACAGCAGCTTAACAAGATCATCAATGACATAGATGAAATGACCAATGCCCAGTTCGGGTATGAGCGTCAGGACAGATCGCACTCCGCATCTCCTGAGAATGAGCAGTACGAAACCTTAAAAGAGAGCATCTGGGATCATTTCACACAACAGGTAAGAGAACTGCTGCTCAATTCAGTCGAGCATGAGTTCGCTGACTCCATCCTCAACAATCTGGACAAGAACGGTTACCTTGATACACCTTTTAAAGAATTGTATGAATCATATGGGCTTATTGAAGCACGGGCGGAGTATATTCATCGCATGATCATGAATATCTATCCGCGTGGAATAGGCGCACGCAATCTTGTGGAATGCCTGCTTGCACAGCTCGATGAGGAGATCGCAAACCACCCGTTCATCACTTCTATCATTGAAAACGATCTTGATATTTTACAGAATCACAAACTTGATGTGCTGACAAAGAAGTATGATGTTACACTCGAAGAGCTGGTCGCCATCAAAAATATTATCAGCCATCTCGACCCGAAACCGGGCAGCCGGGTGACACACAAAACCCTTTCCTACATCAAACCGGATATCATTGTGAAAGAGATCGATGGTAATCTCGAGGTCATCGTGAACGACACTTACATTCCGGAAATCTCGGTGAATAAAGAGTATGCGCGGCAGATCCTTAATCAAAGTAAAGATAAAAAAAGCGCAGTAAAGTATATAAAATCGAAACTCCTTGCTGCTGAGTACTTTGTAAAAGCATTATGGATACGCCGGGAAACGCTTCTTAAGATCACTGATGAGCTTATAAAACAGCAATCTGCTTTCTTTCGGGAAGGGAAAAAAGTACTTCAACCCATGACCTACGAGGATGTGGCGAAAAGGATCAAGCGTGATGTTTCCACAATCTGCAGAGTTGTGAATAATTATTATATTGAAACACCCCTCGGCGTGTATCTTATGAAGTGGTTCTTCACCAGCAAGGTTGGCAAACTCTCATCCCAGTTCATCAAAAAGGAGATACGGAACATCGTAGATACAGAGAATAAGAAAAAGCCACTCAGCGATAAGAAGATATTGAATATTTTGAACGAACAGGGAATTGAAGTATCACCTCGCGCAGTCACAAAATACAGAAATCAAATGGGCATTCTTGCCAGCAGGTTGCGTAAAGAACATTTATAAATTGACACGCAGTCCTCTCTTTTATTTCTAAACCAGTTATGAAAACCTTTGAAATTTTAGCGTCCGGAGTATTCCCAAAAGATAAGCTGAAAATCGTACACACCAAACGAACCCTTTCCTATGACGAAAAGACAACTACACTTATCGAGAAGCATTGGAATGATGAAATACAAGAAGCTCATAAGAAAAACAAGCTGCTTTTCAACGGTCCCATTTACCGTCTGGAAAACTATGAAATAAAGAATGATTTGTTGATAATATATGTATCTGCGACTAATTTCAAGGAGCTGATGGGGACAAATTTTTATCGCCCGGAGCTCGCAAAGGAGTATGGAAAATCCTACCTGTCAAATGCAATTGCCTTATGCACATTTTTAGAAACCAGTGATGAGTATTTTGTTTTTGTGAAACGAAGCACGAAGGTATATTTCGGAGAAGGACTTTGGCATCTTATTGCAGGACAGTTCTCAATTGAGGGGAATAAAACTCGCACGCTCTCAGTCTTCGAAGTATTATACAAAGAATTATTTGAAGAAGGGTCTCTCGCAAAAGATGATATAGAAAAATCAGTATGCCTTGGTTTAATTCGGGACACAATTCACTTCAAGCCGGAACTGGTATTTTATACGAAAACAACCCAATTGGCAAAAGAAGTTGAAGAAAAGATCAAAGCTGCTCATGATGGATTTGAGCATGAAGAAGTGGCGCTCATCAAAAAGAGCGAACTTGATGCCTTTATGAACAGCGAAAAAATTACAAGCATTGCTCAAGGCAATTACGAGCTTTATAAAACAGTGCTATTTAAAAATGGATAAAGAACTATTTTACGCCGATAAAGAGATCGATTATAAAGACATGCCTTTGGCAGAGCGTGTACGTCCTCAAACTTTGGATGAGTTCGTTGGGCAGCATAAAATTTTGGAAAAGGACACAATACTCAGAAATATTATTGAGAACAATGAACTCACTTCGCTTATTTTCTGGGGTCCGCCAGGCACAGGTAAAACGACCCTTGCAAAGATCATTGCCAACAAGACAAATGCCCGATTCATCTTTTTCAGCGCAGTTCTTGCCAAGATCACCGAAGTACGCAATGCCATGAAGGAAGCGGAATACGATCTGCGGAATTTCCACAAAAAAACCATTCTCTTCGTTGATGAAATACACAGATTCAATAAAGCACAGCAGGATGCCTTTTTGCCCTTTGTGGAAAAGGGAATTATTGTACTGATTGGCGCAACCACAGAGAATCCCTCCTTTGAAGTTATTGCTCCACTGCTTTCACGCTGCAAGGTAGTCGTGCTCCAAATGCTCGATGAAGAAGATATCTACACCATCATAACAAGAAGCTTTACCCATCCCCGCAGTGAAATCCGAAACTATGAGAAAATGTTCGATGATAAAATACTTCATTTTCTTGCAGATTATGCATGCGGTGATGCGCGGGTTGCGTTGAATTCAATAGAACTTATAATAAAGGCATACGGAAAAGAGAAAGAAAAGCTGTCTGTCGATTCGATCAAAAAGTTGCTTGAAAAGAACAATCTCTTTTATGATAAGGATAGAGAAGAGCACTACAACATAATCTCAGCTTTGCATAAATCTTTGAGAGGAAGCGACCCTCAAGCGGGACTTTACTGGCTGGCACGCATGCTTGAAGCGGGGGAAAATCCTATGTATGTTGCTCGAAGACTGGTGCGTTTTGCATCGGAAGATGTTGGGCTTGCTGATCCTCAAGCACTTGTTCAAGCGGTAGCTGTTAAGGATGCAGTTCATTTTCTTGGGATGCCTGAATGCAATACTGCGCTTGCTCAACTTGTTGTATATCTGGCAACCGCACCCAAAAGTAATAAAATCTATACTGCCTATAAATCAGCAGCAGGCGATGCAACGAAGACAAGCCATCTCGGCGTGCCATACCATATACGAAATGCACCGACAGGTCTGATGAAGGAGCTTGGCTATGGAAAAGATTATAAATATTCCCCTGAATTCGAGGATGGGTATTCCTACCAGAAATATTTCCCGGACAAAATGAATGAGAAAATCTACTATATGCCATCCCCGTTCGGCTTTGAGAAGGAAATAAAGAAGCGCCTTGAGTGGTGGAAAAAACTAAAGGACAGGGACAAAGACACTCAAAAATAAACTTCCATCATGATTTTTTAAACCTTTTCTCATCCTTTCCAATCATATGAGACAAATATGTGAAAAAATAAATCATGGAGGTTCATATGAAAAAATATCTGGTACTGACCGCAGTTTTAGCTCTGCTTGCAACTCCGTTGCTGGCTCAAGATGGAAATTTCCATAACCCAAAAGGTCATATGCCTATGATGTCTCAGAAACAATCTCATGAAGGACATTTTATGAGACAGGGACCCCAGGGAAAGGGTCAACAAATGGGATTTCCTTTCTGGATGGCAGAAGAGCTTGAGCTAACAGACGATCAAATTGAAATGATCGACGATTATCAGGATGTTGCCCGCAAAGTAGCAATCGATGTGAAAGCAGATATTAATAAACTGCAGATCGATCAGAAAAATGCAATGGACGATGGCAATTATAAAGAAGCACGCAAGATCGTTGATCAAATTTTCCTGAAAAAAGCAACTCTTGCGAAGGAACGTATCACTGTTAAAGAAAAGATCGATTCTGTTCTTACAGAAGATCAGAAAGATAAGCTCAAAGCATTACATAAAATGAAACCTCAAGGTCCTCCCGCAAAGCATCAAGAGTTGGGCAAGTAAGCATTCCCCCTCTAATTATTAAGGGACATCACGCGGGTGTCCCTTTTTTCATTTATTAGTAATTTTAATGCAGGGCACGAATTGCAAACTTGGGATTTGTGAACTGTTCCTACCAGCCATCTTCTAAAATCATCATTCGTTAATCATTATTCGATATTAGATTTTAGTCACTTAATTCTATAATTCTTGCATTTTTTGGCAAAAGATTTTTAGCAACTAACAAACACTAACGACAACGAACTTTTTTTATTTTTTGTTAGATTTTGATCGTTTTGTTCGTTGCTAATTCTTTGGTTTCGGTTTTTCCGAGTTAGGTATTTGATGTAAGAATATCGAACACTGATTGAAGATTTTAGATTTAAGGTGGATTTACTAATTAGTGCATATTTAACTTTCATCAATATCACATACATAACTTGAATCATTTATATTCACAAACGCATTTATTGACAGAGATATTGCCCATTATCAACAATAATCTTTGTTATGAAATCAAAATCCGAACTTATTCTTGCCCTTAAAAGAAATCCCCTGCCACAGCACATAGCAATTATTATGGATGGTAATGGCAGATGGGCAAAATCAAAAAAACTGCCTCGCATAAAAGGGCATTTCGAAGGCACAAAAGCTTTAAAAAGGATCGTACAGGTTTGCGGTGAGATCGGGCTAAACTATCTTACGATATACGCCTTCTCCACAGAAAATTGGAAACGCCCGAATAACGAGCCAAGAGCAGTTCTTACTCTTATTGAGAATACGCTCATGAAAGAGATAAGAGAACTACATGAAAACAATGTTGTCATCAAATTCATCGGCTCCAGAGAAGGTATCTCTGGCTCACTTGCCCAGAAAATGGACAGCTCCTATGAAATGACCAGAAATAATACCGGGCTTCATCTTCTCGTAGCAGTTAATTATGGTGGCAGACTGGAAATTGTCGAAGGTATAAATACACTGCTCAAAGAGAATGTAAAATCAATAACTTTGGAAGATTTTTCGCGCTATTTATATACAAAAAATACCCCCGACCCCGATCTGCTTATCCGCACAGGCGGAGAGATGAGGATCAGCAATTACCTAATCTGGCAGATCGCTTATTCTGAAATGTACTTTACAAAAACGCTCTGGCCTGACTTCTCTCCGGAAGAATTTCTACAGGCAATTATTGATTTTCAGAGACGTTCGCGCCGATTTGGAGGAGTGTAACAGCTTATGAAAAAGGTGGTTGTCCGCACGTTAAGTTCGATGATCTACGGACCTATTATGCTGGTCTGTGCCTGGTTTGGAGGATATGCACTTCAAATCCTTCTTTCTCTTGTCACCATACTTGGCATTCGGGAGTTCTACCTCCTCACCCGCCATCACAAAGAGGTGAAACTCCTTCTCCCAGTCCTCATTATTTGCGGACTTCTGGTCACATGGTCGATCTTTTTCTTCGAATTCAAATACATTGTGCCTTTATTTTTTCTGTTCATATTCTTGTTCCTTGCCTGGGATGTGTTTGCAAACAGAGAAAAGCACTCAGTTGAAAAAATCTCCTACAGTATGTTTTCACTGATCTACATTCCCCTGCTGCTGTCTTTTCTCTATCTTGTAAGAACCCTCGAGCATGGAAAATTTCTCCTCATCATACTTTACGGATGCATCTGGCTGACGGATTCTGCAGCATATTTTCTTGGCGTCAGATTCGGTAAGCATAGAAATATCTTTCGTTCCAGCAAGAATAAATCCATCGAGGGGTTCGTTGCAGGTTTTATCACTGCCTTTGTCGGCGCCTATCTGCTTAATCAACTGGCACATCTTATTTTTGGATATTTCGTGCTCTACTCTTGGAGAGATATTATTGCATACGGCATTATTGTAGGATTTCTCGGGCAATTGGGAGACCTTGTCGAGTCAAACCTGAAACGGGATTTTGGAGTGAAAGATTCATCCAATCTTATTCCAGGTCATGGCGGCATTCTGGATAGATTCGACAGTTTATTGATAAGTGCACCGTTTTTATATTTCTACTTTACTTTGATTGGATAAATTATGAAAAAAATCGCATTACTCGGCGCAACCGGCTCGATCGGACAGTCAACCATCGAGGTCGTTAAAAGACATCCTGACGAATTTAAGATCGTACTCGCATCTGCTCATAACAGGATTGATGAGCTTCTTAATTGTGCGAACGAAGTTCCAATAAACCATTTTGTGATCACGGGTGAAAATGGCGCTGACAGAACAGGGCAAGCACACAATATTCATCATGGAGAAGACACCCTCCTAACCCTTTTGAAAGAAATCGATTATGATATTATGCTCAATGCAGTGGTCGGCTCTGCTGGGCTGAAATACACTGTAGCCGGACTGAAAACAGCTCACAATATCGCACTTGCAAATAAAGAGTCACTCGTCATGGCTGGTAATATTATTACTGACCTTGCCGGAGAAAATCAGTGTAAAATTATTCCTGTTGACAGCGAACACAGCGCGATCATGCAGTGTCTTGAAGGAGCGCAGGACAAATCTCAAGTGCGAAGAATATTGCTTACAGCTTCAGGTGGACCCTTTTCAAATCTAAAGATTGAAGCATTTAAGAACATCACGCTTAAAGATGCGCTTCAGCATCCTACCTGGGCGATGGGAGATAAGATCACCATCGATTCTGCAACTATGGCAAACAAAGGACTGGAAGTTATTGAGGCACACTATCTGTTTGATATATCTTTTGATGAAATCGACGTGCTCATCCATCCACAATCCGTTATCCATTCGATGGTTGAGTATATAGATGGTTCTATCATTTCACAGCTTAGTTTTCCTGATATGAAGATCCCAATCCAGTACGCTCTTAGTTATCCAGACCGGCTTGATGCAACAGCTCAATACATAGATTTGGCGAAAATCCACGAGCTCACCTTTTATAAACCTAATTTTGAGAAGTTCCCTCTGCTGCGCATGGCTTTTGAAGTTGGAAAGAATGGCGGCATAATGCCCACGATTTTCAACGCTGCTAATGAAGCTGCAGTAACTCTCTTCCTGCAGGAAAAAATATCTTTCATAGAAATTCCAAAGATCGTTGAAAAAGAACTTTCTATACCGAATATTCACGAACCTGATCTTGAAACAATTATTGGAAAAGACAAAGAAATAAAAGAAAAAATTTATTCCAGCTACTAAAAGGATCATGCTTGGCGCATTATGAGGAAGATCTTCAATCATCCATTTATTCCCATTACTACATGTTTTATTGCAGGATTACTTCTGGGTTCATTTTTCTCCGTTCCAATTCTTCATATTGCAATTGCACTCCTTTTTGCTGCGACATTTCTTCTAATTCATAAAAAGCGACCTCTATTTCCGATAATTGGCTTGCTTATTCTTTTCGGAATATTCAGATTTCAAATCAGTCAGCTTCAGACGGAACATCATATTGCACATTTCATTGATCATCTGGGCATTGAGAAGGTTCAGATTGAGGGACAAATAATTGAAGAACCCGAAGTTTCATCTGATAAGATCACTTGTATAGTTAAGCTTACTAAGCTCGAAGGCGTTCCTGGGCTGGGTAATATTCGTCTTACAATAAAGGACAAATATAGTAATGCTGTTCCTTCTTATGGAGATCATATCTGTTATAATGGAACGATCTTTCGACCGTTAAAGAGCAACAATCCATACAGTTTTAATTATCGGGAATACCTTGAGAACAATAATATTCACGGGCTTTCGTACCTTTATAAATCTGATTATACGATTACAAATGAATCAAAAAACCTTTATTATTATCTCATTGTTGTGCCCAGAAACTGGATTAGAGCTCGAATCGATAGATTTTATTCACCAAAATATTCCGGCTTCCTGAAAGCGATACTTCTTGGTGAAAAGAGTTCTCTGCCATTGCAATTAAGACAGGATTTTGCTTCATCGGGATTGTCACACATACTTGCTGTCAGCGGGTTGCATACTGGAGTGATCGCGCTCATCTTTCTGACGATTTTCCAGATAGTATTAAGAAATCGAACTGCAGCTCGAATTCTTACAATAATTTTACTAATGTATTATATGCTGCTTGCTCATGCTGTTCCTTCTGTTCAGCGAGCAGTGATTATGATCAGCTTAGTGCTATTGGCAAAAATATTGCAGAGAAGGACCAGTACCATAAATATTCTTTTTGCAGCCGCTTTTATCATTTTGGTTATCAATCCCTTACAGCTATTCAGCATCGGATTTCAGCTTTCATTTATATCGGTCTTTGCCATTCTTGTTATCTTTCAGTATCTCTCTCAAAAATTAAATCCGCTTCGAAAAAATCATCCAAAAATCTTCTGGCTGTTGAATCTTGTACTATTGAGTTTGATGGTTCAGATAGTTCTTGCGCCGCTTACTATTCACTATTTCCATACACTTGCGTTTGGCGGAATAATTGCAAATGTGATAGCGATTCCCCTTATTTCACTGGCGCTTCCCCTCTCCATTTTTTCAATTTTGTTTCCAATTTCTGCAATATGTGCCATTTATGCTGCGGCAAATAAGTTGTTACTTTTTATCGTTTTTGCGATTTCTCGCCTTGTTGCAATACACAGAATTCTTCTTTTCGATTTTCTTTATATGAGTGAATTTCAGATCATTGCTCTATATGCAGTATTGCTTTTTTTAATCTTACTTTGGGAAAATACAGACAATACAAAGATAAAACTATATAAATTTCTTTCCTTTTCAATTTTGACCGCATCAATTCTAATAGTTCCCGGATTATTACTGGAAAGAAATCTTGAGATCACAGTCCTCGATGTAGGACAGGGTGATGCGATAGTTATCCGCACACCCGATCGTAAAACAATACTCATCGATACTGGCGATAAAACTATGCGAAGGGATTATGGAGAACTGGTTGTTGTTCCATACTTTAAAGCACGTGGAATTAAGGAGATAGCCCTTCTTGTCCTTACCCATCCTCATGCGGATCATATTGGGGGTGCTCAAGCTGTAATGAACGATCTCAAAATAGATAAAGTACTGCTTCCCAGATGTGATTATGAATCCCAGCTTTATGATAATGTTCTAACATTTATTGATGATAATGATATAGAAATTATCTATGCAGATACCTCACTTGTCTTTGAGGAGTTTGAGGCAATCAACCTCAAAATTCTTCATCCTACTTATGAATATAAGAACGAGACCAACGTGAATAATTATTCAATCGTGATAAAAATTGAATACGGTGATCTTTCTGTACTTTTCACCGGAGATGCAGAGAAGGAAGTTGAAGCAATTCTTGTTGAAAATTGGGGAAATAAACTTGATTCGGATCTTTTAAAAGTTGGACATCATGGTAGCAATAGTTCTTCAACTCTTGATTTTTTGGAATATGTTTCACCAGAATATGCTGTAATTTCTGTTGGAACAAACAATAGATATGATCATCCCGATGAAGAAATCGTTGAGAGGTTAGATAGTTCTATAGATGAATTATTCCGTACAGATCAAGATGGGGCAGTAATTTTTTTGTACGGAGGTAATACTCTAAAGATCAAAACAATGATTTCTGAAAGAGAAGTTATTGATTGTGATATATAAAAAAACGAGCCGCCGGGGAAGCGGCTCGACTCTACTAAGAGTAAAGGAGGGAATTATGAGGACACTAATATGAATCCTATAAAAAAAACGTGTCAAGTTTTAATTAATTTTTTTTATTAAAAAATTAATTACCTCTTTCTGCAAAGAGGGGATTTGAATTTATTATCACAATTACTCTAATTTCGTTCTGAGGAGTCCGTAGTTTTCATCTATGAAATCCTGAAGAAACTGCACTTCATCTTCATGCAAATGTTTGAACCTTCCCTGATACTTTAAGTACTCTTTGATGGGTTTTCGTTCTTTCACTTTCATAGTTTGCTTGTAGTGAATTCCATCAATAATTTCATAGAGCGGGAAGTAATTAGTTTGAACCGCGAGCTTTGCTAATTTGATAGTATATCTCGGGTCATATTTCCATCCTGTGGGACAAGGTGCAAGCAAATGGAGAAATTTGAATCCTTTCGTGTTCTTTGCTTTCTCAAGTTTCTTACAGAAATCTTCCGGGTATCCCACTGATGCAGTTGCAGTGTAAGGAATGCGATGAGCAGCCATGATCTCAACCATGTTCTTCTTCGGTCCTTTCTTGTAGTGCTTTACAGGAGTAGTAGTTGTCCATGCACCGTGAGGAGTCGCAGAACTGCGCTGAATACCTGTGTTCATATATGCTTCATTATCATACACAATATAGGTAATGTCATCATTTCTTTCTGCTGCACCTGAAATTGCCTGCAAACCGATATCAAAAGTGCCACCATCTCCAGCCCAGGCAATTACATTTGTTGTATCTTTTCCCTGCACCATAAGACCTGCCTTTATTCCTGATGCCATAATTGCAGCAGTTTCAAAGGCAGTATGAAAGAGAGGTACGTTCACAGACGTATAAGGAAAGGGACCATCTATCACTGCCCAGCAGCAGGCGGGAATTGAAAGCATTGTATTTTTGCCAAACACTTTTAGTGCATAGCGCATCCCAAGTGAACCGCCGCATCCCTGGCAGGCAAGGTGACCGGGAGTCATTATTTCGTGTTCAGGAATTGTTAATCTCATATTTTGACTCCTTTCCATATTAGGTCATTTGGGGCATCATTCTTGAGTGTATCATTTGCCATATCTTTAATATCCTCTATTTTTACATCGCGCCCGCCAAGTCCTGCAATATAAGAACGCACCGGAATATCTACTTCATTATATAAAGCTGATTTCAATTCCTGGGAGAAAATACCAGAATAACCTGGTGAGATGTTCCTGTCGATTACAGCAAGTTTTTTCACACCCTTGACCACTTCCAGAATTTCTTTCTTTGGATAAGGACGGATCACGCGGATTCGTAGATTACCAACCTTCTTGCCTTCTGCACGAAGTTCATCAACAGCAACATTTGTAGTCTCTGCGATAGTTCCTGAAGTAACAAGTATCATATCTGCATCTTCACATCTGTATGGATGGATCAGATTATAAGCTCTGCCGGTAATTTTTTCATATTCTTTGCCGGCTTCTTTGATGACATCAACTGCTTCGTCCATAGCTTTCTGCATCTTATAGCGGAATTCATAGTAATACTGCTCGTCTGTGAGAGCGCCAAAAGAACGGGGATCATTCACATCCATTTTGTATTCAGGTTTATAAGGTGGAAGGTATTTATCAATTAATTCAATTTCCGGCATATCAACAACTTCCATAGTGTGGGAAAGAAAAAAAGCATCAAAGGAGATGAGGGTCGGCAGTAATACTTTTTCACTTACTTTATATCCAATTAGTGTTGAATCAAGTATTTCCTGTGCGCTCGAAGCATAGATCTGCATCCATCCGGTATCTCTTTGTGAAAGACTGTCATTCTGGTCTGCCCAGATCGACCAACCCGGAGCCATTGCTCTGTTCACATTGGTCATTACTATCGGCAGTCGTGCGAGCGCTGCCCAGTGAAGCATTTCATGCATAAGAGCCAAGCCCTGAGCACTGGTTGCAGTATATGCTCGTGCACCGGTTGCAGAAGCACCAATACAAGCTGCCATTGCAGAATGTTCTGATTCCACCTTGATGAATTTCGCATCAAGCTCACCATCAGCCACGATATCTGATAATTTTTCAACAATGAGCGTCTGGGGTGTGATCGGATATGCGGCAATTACTTGCACTCGAGCAAGCTGTGCACCCCAAGAAGCTGCATAGTTTCCAAGCATTGTCTTTTTCATTTACCCTCCTTTTCGAAACCAATTGCATCTTTGGGGCATTCTTCTGCACATATAAGACATCCTTTGCAATAATCATAATCGATGACAGGAAGTTCATCCACGATCTTGATCGCAGGTTCGGGACAAAATTTCCAGCAGATAAAGCATTTTATGCATTTATCATAATCGATGACAGGGCGGACATTTCGCCAGCTGCCTGTTTTGTTCTGACGCATTGAGCCAAGCGCAGCAGGCATTGGAGGCATATCTTTCGCGCCGGTGATCCTAACCGGCTTATCATTATTTTGAAACTTAATAACCATATTCACATCCTTTCTATCCGCTCGCTATTGAGTCATAAGCCTGCTTAGCAGCACTCTTGTTTTCTTCTTGAAATCGGGGAATAGAACTATCAATTCCTTTAAAAACTGCATCAATTGTAACAATACCGGTAATTTTTGCAAGGGCGCCGACAATCGCTGTGTTCACAATGGGGGCTGTACGTGAGCCAAGTCTGTTTTGAACTGCAATTTCAGTTGCATCAACAGTATAAACCTTATAGTCATCACCAAAATCATAAAACTCAGGGTCCTTATCGGAATTGATCAATATCCACCCGCCTTTCTTCAAACCCTTGGTGACATCAACTACTTCTATCAACGTCGGATCAAGTACAATTACTCCATCCGGGTAATAAATTTGTGATCGAATCTGTACCGGCTTATCGTCAATCCGAGTGAAGGCTTCTACAGGAGCACCACGCCGCTCAACACCGAATCGAGGAAATGCCTGAACATACTTTCCACCCTGGAAAGCAGCTTCAGCCAGCACAAAAGAAGCTTTCACCGCTCCCTGGCCACCACGACCATGCATACGGATTTCAATCATGCTTTCTCCTTCATATTTTATAAATATTGTAAAAATTTGAACTTCTTTGAACAAGATATACAATGTATATTTCTTGAGTTATTTTTAATAATACAATGTAAAAAATCATATCAACCATGCAAGAACAATTCCATTCATATTCATTAAGTAAAACTCACGTACAATTAAATCTTTGTCAATAATTTTGACAAAGAAAAAGCACTACTCATTTTAAGTCTATATGGCAAATAAACAACGCAAACGATATAAGAAGAAAACTTCAAAAAAGAAAGACGAAAATACCCTTTTGAAATTCAAGAGTCTACTGGTCATCGCAGCTTTTATTATTATTGTTTTTTTCATCTGGCAGGTGGTCATTTCGCTCAAAAAACCACCTCGGGATCACACACTTTCCGTCACTGAAGAAACTACGGAAGTACAGGGAGTAGGCAACATTATTGAGTATGCACTCAAACGCCTTGAGATTCCTGACAAGTTCATCAAAACCTACAAAATTGATGATAAAACTTATAAAGAGATAACTATAAATTCTAATCAACTCAGCTTGACGATCAGCAATATCTTCATTACTGATAAGGTCAAAGAAAATGGCGGCCAGATACTGAGTGTGAAGGAATCCGATGACGGCAGCAAGATCGAAATGGAAATTTTTGACCCTGCGTCAAAGGAATACTACATTCTCATTTTGAAAAATGACACGAGCGGTCTCTATGATAAGATCACAGAACTCTCAATTATTATTGATGATTTCGGATATTTTTCCGGACCTCTTCTCGATGAATTTTTGGCTCTGAACAAATCGATCACTTTTGCCATTCTTCCCGATCTTGCCTATAGTGAAGAGATCATGCAAAAAGCGTATAATCAAGGCAGGGAAACCATTATACATGTGCCTATGGAGCCGGAAACTTACCCGAAAGATGACCCCGGCAAGAATGCGATCTATGTCGATCTAACTGAAAATGAAATAAAGAAAAGAATGAAAAAGTTCATCAAACAACTCCCCTTGTGCATCGGTGTGAACAATCATATGGGTTCCCTTGCAACGCAGCATGAGTATGTCATGAGACCGGTTCTTGAAATTCTGAAAGCTAATGACATGTGCTTCTTTGACAGCCGCACTTCTGCAAAGTCTGTGGGCTATACTCTTGCAGAAGACATGGGAATTCCAACCTGTCAGAGAGATATCTTCCTCGATTCCGGAGAGTATCCTGATAGAGTTATTGCAAAAACAAATAATATATTGGATCTCGCATCGCGAAAAAACAAGATCATTGTCATTACCCATGCAAAAAAAAGCAGTATTGAAGAACTTAAACAGATACTGAAAAATCTTGAAGGAAATAATATCGAGCTCGTTCCTATCACAGATATTGTACTTCCGAAAGAATATGTTCTATGACCGCACTTAAATCAATAATCCTCGGCATTGTGCAGGGACTTACTGAATTTCTTCCTGTAAGCAGTTCCGGCCACTTGGTGATTTTTCAAAAACTTCTGAAGTTTAACGACCCGGGTGTTCTTTTTGAGATTGCAGTGCACCTTGGCACACTTGTCGCCGTAATCATCTATTTCAGAAAAGATATATGGGAAATAATCCAGTCTATCTTCAACTGGAGAAAAGATGCTCCCGAAAATATAAAATATGCACACCACCTTCTTTTTTATCTTATCATCGCTTCAGTAATTACTGCGATAATTGGATTCGCATTTAAGAACATCTTTGAATCACTTTTCGAAAACACGGTTCTTGTTGGCTTCATGCTCATCATTACTGGCGGTATTCTCTTTGCGTCTGACAAAATTAGGAATACGACCAAAAAGAAAATGAGCGTTCCCTCTTCTTTGCTGGTAGGTTTTGCTCAGAGTATTGCAATCATTCCCGGCATCTCTCGTTCAGGGGCGACAATTACGACCGGCATTTTTACAGGCAGAACCCGTGATCTGGCGACACGTTTTTCCTTTCTTCTCTCCATCCCTGCAATTCTCGGTGCCACTATTTTGAAAATAAAAGATATGCAAAGTGCAATGTCGTCAAGTGAAGTGGTGCTGAATTTCATTCTTGGCGGTATAGCGGCTGCAATTGTGGGTTATTTCGCTATTTCCTTTCTTATAAAAATGATCAAACAAGCCGAGTTGTTTTACTTCTCCATTTACTGCTGGATCATTGGAATTATCACCATATTTTTTATCTAAATTATGACAAAGAATCCAAAAAAATCAATTGAAGTGCTTGTTTTTGCTTCTGATAAACCTATCTCGGCTGAACAGATAGCTCATTTTCTTGAAATCGATGATAGCCAAGATGTCGATAAATTGATTGCGCAATTGAACCTTGAATACAGCGATCAGGGGAGAACCTTCTGCATCAGAAAGATCGCAGGCGGCTACAAGTTTGCAACAGATCGGCAGTATTATCATCTTATTGAAATATTATACGAAGAGAAAAAAGAAATCAGTTTGACTTCTTCTGCTCTTGAAGTGCTTGCGATTGTCGCTTACCATCAGCCAATTACACGCCCAAAAGTAGATGCGATCCGAGGAGTGAATTCTCAATATCATATAAAAAATCTACTGGAAGTGAAGCTTATCAAAATCGCGGGCAGGATGAAAACCTTCGGGCGTCCGCTGCTCTATACGACAACTGATAAATTCCTCGAATTTTTCGGACTCAATGATATTGAAGACCTTCCCAATCTTCACCAGATACGTGAGCTTATGGCGACAGATATTGCCGAACCCCAGAACATGAAAACAAAAGACCAACTCGAACTACTCGCTGAAAATTCTGATGAATAAAAAACTTAAATACTGGGACCTTAAAGCTGAGCTTCAAAAAGGGATCATTCACAATAATTACTTCTTCACAGATGAAGAAAGTTTCCTGAAAGATAAAGCATTTCATCAGCTCAAAACTGCAATCGTTCCACCCAATGTGATGGATTTCAATTTCGATATATTCTTTGGAGAGGAAGCGAAAGCTAATGAGGTCATGGAAGCACTGCAAACTCCACCAATGCTTTCCGATAAAAAATTAGTCATTCTGCGGAATTTCCAGTCAATGCACATTGTCTATAAGAAAAAAATAGCTGAGTATCTTGAAAAACCGATCCCGGATACTATCTTTGTGATCGAATCCGATAAGGAAAATACCCGTTCCGGAATTTATGCCAAGATCGCAAAGCTCGCACAAACATATTATTTCTATCATCCTTATAATGAGAGCGAAGCGATCCGTTTCCTCAGAGAGGAATCTGCTGTCCTTAATAAAACAATTGATAATGATGCTGCGCGTATCATGGTTGATTACATTGGGCTTAATTTCCAGGAACTTCACAGCGAACTGGAAAAAGTTGCGCTTTACTCCGGGGGCAGAACTCACATTACTCCCGAAGACGTGCAGGCATGTATTGGCATTTCAAAAGGGAACACTATCCACGAGCTTCAAAATGCATTAACTCAGCGTAATTTGGGGCAATCAATAAAAGTGCTGGAAAACCTTATGGCAAATAATATGTCGCCTGTGCTTATCGTCATTATGCTTACACGATTCTATACCACGCTTTGGGATATTCTCATTCAACGGTTTCAGCAGAACAGATCAAAGACAGAAATTGAACGCTCGCTTGGCGGCTGGGGCTTGAAGTCATTCATGAATTCTTCCGAATATTATTCGCTTGAAAATCTTGACCTGATCTTTGCACTACTGCTGGAAGCTGACAAAAAACTCAAATCTGTGGATGCAAAGCTTAACAAAACCGTTCTTGAGATGATGATATATAGGTTGTGCAAAAATGTCTGAACAGATGAATTTTAGGGCAGGATTTGTGTCCATAATCGGAAAACCAAATGTGGGCAAATCCAGTTTGATGAATGCCTTTCTCGGCGAGAAGCTTTCCATCACGACTCCCAAACCTCAAACCACTCGCCAGAACTTACTCGGCATTCTCTCCCGCGATGATTATCAAATCGTTTTTATTGATACTCCCGGCTTTCTGAAACCACGCTATCTTCTTCAGGAAAAAATGCAAACTTCGATCTCCGAAGCGCTTAAGAATGCCGAAGTCCTCCTGTTTATAATCGACATCGAAACCTTTCCCACAGATTATGACACGCAGGTTAGCGGTATCCTCCTGAAATCAAAGATCCCAAAACTCGCAGTCATTAATAAAATTGATATTGCAAAAAATGAAAAAACACTTAAAGAGGCAAATGCCACACTTATTGACTGGGGTTTTGAGGACATTTTTTTTATTTCAGCGAAAAAAAGCATCGGGATCAACGAATTGTTAGAAAAGATCCTTGTGCTGCTCCCGATCCATCCCCCATATTATCCTATTGATAACATTTCAGACCGCAACATGCGCTTCTTTGCACAGGAGATCATCCGCGAGAAAATATTTCTGCATCTTCACCAGGAAATACCTTATTCCACTGCAGTTACTGTTGACATGTATGAAGAAGAGGATGACAGGGCAGAGGTGTGGGCTAACGTTTTTGTGGAATCCCATTCCCAAAAAAAGATCATCATCGGCAAAAACGGAGAAATGATAAAAGAGATACGCCTTGCTGCACAGCGCGATATTCATTACCTTACTCAGAAAAAAATACGACTTAATCTTTGGATAAAAATACGCAAAAACTGGCGGAAAAAAGAAAGAGTGTTAAAAGAATTCGGGTATAAATAATCCTGATGGTATAATTTCTAATATCTAAATATTTAGAAATGGGGTAGATTAACAATAACTAAATTCGCTGTCATGCTGAGGTTCTCGAAGCATACCAGTGTACTGGCCAATGTTGCATACCTGCTTTGCCATTTAAATTTTGACATTTTATTTGTCATTTGAAATTCTGATTTTGAAATTCAAAATATTAATAATGCTTTATAAATAAATGACGAAGGATCGTATATGATCAGAGCAAAAGATTTTCGACCCATGAATGATTCTGGAAGCACCACAGAAGACCATTATTTTATCGCAATCGCAGGAAATATCGGCGTGGGCAAAACCACCATGACCCGGCTCATCAGCGAAAAGCTGGGGTGGGAAGCGTATTACGAGCCGGTCATCACAAATCCCTACCTCGATGATTTTTATGCGGATATGAGCAGATGGAGTTTTCATCTTCAGGTGTACTTTCTTTCAAAGCGTTTTGAAATGCAGAAAAAGATCGTTGAGAACAATATCTCATGCATCCAGGATAGAACCATTTATGAAGATGCGGAAATTTTTGCGAGAACTCTTTATAAAAATGGCTCTATGACCGAGAGGGATTTTGAGAATTATCAGGATCTTTTCAAAAATATGACGTATTATTTACAGGATCCGGACTTGATCGTGTATCTTCGGGCAGATGTGAACGAGCTTATTGAGCGTATTCAGCAGCGGGGAAGAGAAAGCGAAAAGAGCATTCCGAGAAGTTACCTTAAGCAGCTTAATGATGCATATGATAATTGGATCCCTCGTGCCAGAAAAATGACGCAGGTTCTTGAGATAAATACAAATAATTGTACAGAAAAGGAAGTCGAAGCACAGGCAGAAAGGATTATCGAGAAGATTGAGGAGTTCTGCCCACCTTCAATTTTTGATAGAGAGAAGTGAGAATTTACCACTCGGCTTCATTCCGATTTAATCGAGACTACGCCGTAGCAAGCGAAAAACACAAAAAACACAAAAAATAACAACCATTACGAAGATTAATTTGTCTGATTATAAAATTTCCAGCATGAAACCGGTTTTCACCATCCCCACCTTGTGATAGGTGCAGGTTTATCCTGAGTGAGCCAGACCTTTGCGAAAGTTTTTTTTGTTCGCCTACTGGCGGAACCTTTCGCAAAGTTAACATTAAGAATTATCTTGTCACAAGTCGAAGAGCTTGTGATAAATAATTCGTTAAATACTATAACTTAAGACATGCTCTGCGACCAGTCTCAAGTTTTAAGCAGGCAGAAAGAATAATTCAGAAGATCAAGGAATTCTGCCCACCTTCGATATTTGATAGAGAAAAGTGAGGATTATCTTTGCGAAAGCTGTGGTGTTTCGCAAAGTTTTCTAACATAGACTTTACAAAAAGAACCTTGTCATTCTGATCGGGATTCATCGGGAGAAGAATCTATTTTCTCAAAACACGCAGCACTATTTTTATTATGATACTCCGTTCTTAAAGAATAGACTCTTCGCAAGCTCAGAGTGACAACCGTTTTTATTGGGAGTTGCCAACTCCGTCAGCTTAAATTTGGAATTTCCACGCATCGAGGAGCTCGATGCACTCCAAAAACAAAAGAATTATATTGCCACAAGCCTGTCAGGGCGTAATCCTGATCTTCGGGACGGTGACGGATCGAAGAGCTTGTGATAAGTAATTCGTCAACCACTACTTGCTTACTGCTACTCTGCGTATATTTTTGGCAAAGCAAACAACGATTACTTGAAATACTGGATTCCCGATACCCAATCCACCAGCTGGTGGAGCATGGTCGAGAATGACAGACTTTCTACATTTGGAGTTGCCGACTCCGTCGGCTCTGGTTGGGGAATTCTTTTGCATCCGCCTATAATTGTGCCATATGGCAACTAGGGTTGACATAGATGAATAGTAATGATAAGACTTTTCTGAGAACGAAAGGAGCTCGTAGAGCGACTGGAGTTCTCAGGAAAGTCAAGGCACAAATT
>Ga0268277_1000670_pt1 | contig 26409 bp, 25 predicted proteins | sample saktaG_5_FD_190132 | JGI IMG/M metagenome (GOLD analysis project Ga0268277, IMG submission 190132) | Saline water microbial communities from Sakinaw Lake, British Columbia, Canada - sak_2010_1_5_50m | ecosystem: Environmental > Aquatic > Non-marine Saline and Alkaline > Saline ...
TACTGGTGGAGACCATGCGCCGACAGGATTACGAGTTCGAGATATCGCGTCCCGAGGCCATCACCCGCGAGATCGGGGGCAAGCTGCACGAGCCGGTGGAACAGCTTATACTGGATACGCGCGAGGATTACATAGGCGTGATAACCGAGATGCTGGCCAGGAGGCTGGGCAGGATGACCAATATGCACAACGACGGGCGCGGCAACCTGCGCATGGAGTTTCAGGTGCCCACGCGCGGCCTCATCGGCTTTCGCAGCGCCTACCTGACGGCCACCCGCGGCGAAGGGGTTGTAAACACGCTGTTTTTAGGCTATGAGCCATATGCAGGGGAGATATCCTCCACACGCAGCGGCGCGCTGGTGGCGGCCGAGGACGGCGCGGCGGTCACCTACGGCCTGAATAATGCCCAGGAGCGCGGCATCACCTTTATCGATCCCGGGACACCGGTTTACGAGGGGATGATAGTGGGCCTGAACTCGCGTCCCACCGATCTGGCCGTCAATGTCTGCAAAGAGAAGAAGCAGACCAACATCCGCGCCTCCACGGCCGACATCGCCGTCAGGCTGACACCTCCGCTTAAAATGAGCCTGGAGGAGTCGATGGACTTCATCAACGCCGACGAGCTGGTGGAGGTCACGCCAAAGAACATACGGCTGCGCAAGCGGCTGCTGACCATGAACGAGCGATTCAGGGCCAGGAAGGCCTCCGAAAGGGCTGCGCAGGAGGATTAGCAGGCATACGGGGAATGACCGGGCAGAACTGAATAGGGGAGGTATGTTTAGTGAGAACAATCTATGTATTGGTAGTCGCAATCTTTATAGCCGGGGCTTTCCTGGCATGCGGCGCTCAACAGGAGCAGGCCGCGCCCGTTATGCGGACACGTGCTGAGGCCATACCCGCCGAAGCGTTAAAAGTATCACCGTCCACCGATGCCCATCCGCCTATACTGCATTCTGATGAGTTCGGTCAGCCGGCTCCGCTGGCCGGCGCCGTCAATACGGCCGGCGCCGAGGACTCGGCTTTTATCCTGCCTGACGGGAGAACGATTTATTTCTTTTTCACACCGGACGTGGGAATACCGCCGGAGAAGCAGCTGCTGGAAGGAGTGACGGGCATCTGGGTTTCGCGAAAGGGTGCCGGCGCATGGCAGCAGGCCGAGCGGGTTGTACTGCAGGATAAAAACCAGCTTTCGCTTGACGGGGCGGCATTCGTGCAGGGCAATGCCATGTGGTTTGCATCTGCGCGCCAGGGGAATTTGCGGGGGGTGGATATGTGGACGGCGACGTTCAAAGATGGTAAATGGAGCGGCTTTACCAATGCGGGCGAGAAATTAAACCTGGAATATGAGATCGGGGAGATGCATATTACGGCTGACGGCAAGAACATGTATTTTCATTCGCCCCGAGCCGGCGGCCAGGGCGGCTACGATATCTGGGTTACGTCTATAAAAGACGGCCAGTGGCAGCAGCCGGTCAACGTAATCGAAGTGAATTCGGGTGAAAGCGAAGGATGGCCTTTTCTGACACAGGATGGCAACGAGCTGTGGTTTACATGCACATACATGGGCACTCCCGCCATCTACCGGGCTAAAAAAACCGATGGTAAATGGGGCCAGCCGAAACTGATCGTCTCACAGTTCGCGGGTGAACCGTCGCTTGATAACGACGGCAACCTCTATTTCACCCACCACTTTTTCAAAGACAATAAAATGATCGAGGCTGATATCTATATGGCCCCGAGGAAAACCAGGTAGCCCGGGTCAGTCCCACCACTCAGGGAACATGGCCAGTTTCTGAGCCGAGTCATGGCCGAAGATAACTTTAGCGTTGTACATGTCGGCTATGCGCCTGATTTTCTCCACGCTCCTGCTGTAGTCATCAAGACTTATAGTGGTCCCGGGCAACTTGACCGGCGGGCCGTAATTCTCGGCCGTGTAAACAGCGTCGCTGGCTATTATAAGATCGCCGGACTTTTCCGTCTCGATCCTGGCGCCCATTTCACCCGGGGCATGGCCGGGTAGGAATATCAGGTGCACGCCGGGCAACAGGTCGTAGTCCCCATCGATGACCATCCAGTTAAGGTCTGAAAACTGAAAATCGGTGCCCAGATAACCTGCATAAGCCAGGTCGTTACGATTAGTATAGACCGCCGCCATAACAGTTTGCACCTCGACTTTCTGGACAACTATTTTAGCTTTGGTTCCCCTGAAAGAGGAAAGTCCTCCGGCATGATCGTAGTGTAGATGCGACATTATTACGTAGTCGATATCAGCCGGCGCCACTTTCAACTCTTTCAGCGCGTCCACCATAAAATGCTCTCTTACGTAAGGCAGGAAATCGTTCAGCAGTCCCCAGGTCTGCTTGTAATCCGGGCTGCAGCCGGTATCAAACAATATCTTGGTGCCCGTGGCCGTCTCGATGTAAAAACCGGGGATGGGAAACACGAAGGGCTCTGATGGTTTATCTGCAAAAAACAGATTTGTTAGTCCCTGCTCCTCCCCGTAATCCAGGCAGGTGATTTTACAATACCGTGAATCTTTTCCCATTAAATTCGCTCCTTATAATGAATCTGGATCCTGCCGCTGTAAATAAAATGTTGAATATGTCTTACTACCGCTCTGCCTCCTTGCCCGCCAGGTAAATGGGCATATAGAATGGGCTCTCTTAATTCTTAAAATGGCCGGTTATGTAGTCGACTATATCAACGGTCGATGTGCCCGGGCCAAAGACCGCCTCCACTCCGATTTTCTTAAGCTTGGGTATGTCCTCGTCGGGAATTATGCCGCCGCATATGAAGAGGTGGTCTTTCTTTCCCTTTTTGGCCAGGCCTTTGATGATCTCGGGGAAAAGTTCCATATGTGCGCCGGAAAGAGAGCTCAGCCCGATAACGTCAACGTCTTCCTGTACGGCCGCTGCAACGATCATTTCGGGGGTCTGGCGGATCCCGGTGTAAATAACTTCCAGGCCGGCATCCCTCAGCGCCCGGGCCACGACCTTGGCTCCGCGGTCATGGCCGTCCAGGCCCAATTTGGCTATTAAAACACGTATTTGCCTCTTTTTTTCCATGGGTGCTCCTATTTCCTAACGCAGAGCTTTACCAGGCCGGCGATATTATCCAGCTTATCCAGGTTCTCGATGGCGTTTTTAAGCTCTGCCGTCTGCTTTTTCCCGAAGATGCGGGTGGCCTGAGCTTCAAAATTAGAGATAACGCGCTCGTCGGTCATAACTTCCAGATCTTCCATCTTCTCTAAGATAACCTTGCCGTCCTTCATGGTGACCGATATCTCACATCCCTGCTTTTTGGGATAGGCGCCGGAGATAGAGTCCTCAACGTCCACAGTGGCAAGGGAAGCGAGCTTGTTGACGAGGGGATCAGAGTAACTTTCGTAATTGGACTGCGCCAGCTCCTTGAAAACGAAAACGGCGGCCACCGAGAACTGCTGGCTCATTTTAGACTGCGCGATATCGGTGAAGGGACCTTTATAATCGAGCCCCGGGAACATCTTGCCCATGGGGAACGTTTTTATAGCTATTTTGTCGATTGACCCTGTATCGATATTATATTTGTTAACCATTTTGAGGGCCAGTGCTGCGGCCGGTTGGGCATACGCGCAGGCCGGCGCCGGTTTGCAGTAAACCTTCATTATTTCATACGACCGGCCAAGCCCCTCGGTGATTTTCTCGGCCAGGGGTTGTTTTCCGTAGGTGGCCCAGGCGCCCAGGAATCCTTCCAGGACCTGGTGCGATGCCTTTACTCCCTGTTTGCCCAGCAGGGCGGCTGCAATACCGTTCTTGCAGGCAAATCCATTCTGGTAGCAGATTTCGTGTGAACCTTCCAGCGCCCACTGCATATTGCCGCTGGACAGGGTGCCTGCCATGCCCAGGCCATTGACCGTCTGTTCTTCGCTTAGCTTATACAGTTTGGCCGCCGCTATGCAGGCGCCGTATGGGCCGAACATACCGCTGGGGCGGAATTTCTTGGAGAAGTCGGGAGACAGCATGCTCATGCCGATGCGACCGGTAACATCGTAGCCGAGCACGATGGCCGTTATAATATCTTTTCCATTGCTGCCGAGTTCCTCGCCGATCGCGAACGCAACGGGTATGATCATCGAGCCGCAATGGCAGGACGAATCGGCGTGCATATCCTCCTGGCCGGTGCTCTGGCCGATTACCGAATTCACAAAGGCCACCTCCCAGGGCGGCCCCTTAATCCCGTCTACGAAAGTGGAAGCTTTGCCGCTCAGCCTCAGTTGCCTCAGGTATTTGGGGGCGGGCGCGATGAGCTCCTGGTGATGACCGGCAAAGGTACAGGCCAGCGCGTGGAAAACGCATATCTTTACCTTATCGACCACCGCTTTGGGAAGATCATCGCACCTCAACGAAGTAGCAAACTTCGCCATGGTCTCGGTTACTGTAGCCGTACTGTTCATGACACCGCTCCTCCAAGATTGCAAAATTCTTTATATTATTATAATGTTATAATGATAGTTTGTAAATAGCCTGTAAGGCTCATAGTTGTTATAACAATTGCCCAGTGAATTACTGTATAATGTTGTAGTATTAATATAATGATATCCGTCGGAGAAGAAGGATGTTAACAAGAGAAAAAGGGGTGCCCCTCTATTACCAGCTGGACACCATTCTGCGGAAGAAGATACTATCGGGTGAGATAGCGGCCGGGGCTTCCTTTCCGACTGAAGATCTGCTGGTGCAGCAATACAATATCAGCCGCATCACCGTGCGCCAGGCGCTTGCGTCGCTGGAAAAAGACCGTCTGATTATACGAAAGCAGGGGAAGGGCACATTCGTTGCGGAGAAAATCGAAAGGGCTGAGCTGCCCAAGCTGGCGGGGACCGGGAATGACCTGGTTGATATAAGCTCGCATGATTCCAGGCGGATCAGGATCATGACGAAGGTGATAGGTTTCTCCCGGCTGCTGGCCAATAAGACCATCACCGATTACCTGGGCATTGCCGAGGGTACGGAGATCTATCGTATCGAGCGGGTGCGGCTGGCCAACGAGAAGCCGTTGTACCACCTGCTTAATTACCTGCCGCTGGACGTAGGCGAAAAGATAAGTGCCAGGTCCTTGAAAACTAAAACGCTTACCCGTATCATGGAAACCGATCTGAAAATTCCCATTAAGAAAGCCGTTCAGACTATTGAAGCAGATATTGTTGACAGCTATATCGGTCCGATCTTGGATGCGCGGGAAGGCGACCCCTGCCTTATTTTGAGAAGGGTGGTCTGTGACAGGGATGGCAGGGCCATCGAATACCTGGTCGCCACATTCCGGGCAGACAGGTATATGTATACCGATATGCTGCTCAGGCAAAAGAAAGGCAAAGGCTACCAGTGGCAACGGGCCGAGTTTTCGAGGCAGACACAGTCCGGCCGATCCGGCCACAGCGATCCGCTGATGCACGACCACCTGCCTTCCTTTGTCCGCACTTAGTGGGCAATTCCGCTGATAAATCCGCCCGGCAGCCGGGATATGGCAACCATCCCCACCCCGTGCCATTCCAGGGCGCCGGCCACCGCCAGTAAAATCCGCCTCGTATGGAGCATTCGAGACTATTGACAAGCCCGCGCTGTTGTTATATGATGATTTAAAGTAAATATGATATAACATTAATACAATATAACATTACTATCATTTTGATCGTAGAATTTTAATTGTTTATAAGTGAAATTCCATCAGTTTATGCCGATTAAATTAATAGGATAAGGGAGGTAACAAGGACAATGACGAGGTCAAATAAGGTAGCTGTGATCACAGGAGGAGGACGTGGTATCGGCAAGGGTGTTGCCAGGATATTTACGCAGAACGGCATCGATGTGGTGATAGCCGGCAGGAACTTCGAGAAGCTGGAGAAAACGGCTTCAGAGCTGAAATCATCCAAGGCGGAGATATTGTGCGTTCAGACTGACGTGGCGATCCAGGCACAGGTGGAGCGCATGTTCGACAAGACGCTGGAAAAATTCGGCAAGGTGGACATACTGGTCAACAACGCGGGCATCGCCGAGCCGATGGCGCCCATCACAGATATCGATATGAAGCTGGTGGACGATATCGTAGGCATCAATTTCAAGGGTGTTTACTACTGCGCCCGCAGGGCGGTCAAGGAGATGAAGGCGCAGCAAAGCGGCAACATCATCAATATCGGCTCGGTCGAAGGACTGATCTCTTTGCCGGGCATAGCCTACGGCCCCATGAAGGCAGCAGTGCACAGGTTTACCAAACTGCTGGCCAGTGAGCTGGCCGCCATCCCGATCCGGGTTAATTGCATCTGCCCGGGGCTGGTGCTTACCGAGATGATGGAAGAGCTTTCCGACCGCGATGTCGAAGTGTTTCTGGTACATATCCCCATGCATAAGGCGCTGGTTCCCGATGATGTGGGTAAACTAGCCTATTTCCTGGCATCCGATGACGCCAGGTATATCACCGGCTCCATCATCGCGGCTGACTCGGGCATCACCGCTGCCACGACAGGATTAAATGTTTTACCGGGTGTTGAAAAATGGATAAATGCCGCCGTTGCCTGAATTAAGACTGGCACGGGTTAAGCAAGCGGCGATTATCCGACAATTTGAGGTTCTAAATTAAACGGGAGGTGTAAGTTAATGGCAAGGTCAAATAAGGTAGCTGTGATCACGGGAGGAGGAAGCGGCATAGGCAAAGGTATTGCCAGGATATTTACGCAGAACGGCATCGATGTAGTGATTGCCGGCAGGAATTTAAAAAAACTGGAAAAAGCGGCGGCGGAGCTCAAATCCTCCAAAGCAGAGATATTATGTGTTCAGACGGATATAGCAGTACAGGAACAGGTGGAACGCCTGTTCGACAAGGCGCTGGAGAAGTTCGGCAAGGTAGACATCCTGGTCAACAATGCGGGCATCACCGAGCCGATGGGATCAATAACCGATCTCGATATGAAGCTGGCCGAGGACATAATCAACATCGATTTCATGGGCGCTTTTTACTGCGCCCGCAGGGCCGCCAAGGAGATGAAAGCACAGAAGAGCGGCAACATCGTCAATATCGGCGCAACTGAGGGGCTGGTATCCCTGCCCGGCCTGCTTTACGGTGCGATGAAGGCCGCTATATCACAGTTTACCATAGTCCTGTCGCGTGAGCTGGCCGCAGTCCCGATCCGGGTTAATTGTATCCGCCCGGGAGTGGTCATTACCGAGAAGACGCAGGGGCTTTCCAGCAGCGATCTCGAAGCGTTTCTCAAAAACGTCCCCATGCATAAGGCGCTGTATCCTGAAGATATAGGTAAGCTCGCTTATTACCTGGTTTCGGATGACGCAAGATATATCACCGGCGCCGTTGTTTCGGCTGACTCGGGCGTCTCCGCCGACGGTGGATGGTTTGCATTCGGTCTGTAAATCCACACTAATAACACAGGAGGAGTCTCATGGATCTGGGTTTAAAGGGCAAGGTGGCTATTATAACCGGCGCCGGCCAGGGCGTTGGCGAAGGGATCGCGATGATTCTGGCAAAGGAAGGGGCCAAGGTCGTGGTAAATGACTTTTTCCAGGACCGTGCTGATAAAGTTGCTAAAGACATCACCGCTGCCGGGGGAGAAGCCATAGCTTTACAGGCGGATGTATCCGATTTTGATTCTGTAATTAAAATGATCAAAGCGGCTGTGGACAAATTCGGCAGAGTCGATATCCTTGTCAACAACGCGGGCGTACCTGCTCCTTCACCCGAAGGAGACTCTCCTGCTTCGATGGATAACACGTTCGACAAAGTAGACCGTTCATTGTGGAAGAGATATGTTGATGTAAATATATATGGTGTGATGAATTGCTCGCGAGCGGTGCTCGATGGGATGATCAACCAGAAATATGGGAAGATCATCAATATCATATCCGACGCCGGCAGGATCGGAGAGCCCAGGCAGGCAGCGTACTCGGCCAGCAAGGCGGGGGTGGCCGGTTTCAGTAAGGCGCTGGCCAAGGAAATGGGAAAACACTGTATTAACGTAAACTGCCTCTCTCTGGGAGCCGTGCCCCATCCAGGCATTGACAACCGCAGGATAGCCATGATGGTGAAACTTGGCATGACGGAGGAGCAGGCCAAAGACACCATTAAGACGATAAGGGAAAAAGCCATGAAACTATATCCGATGGCCAAAGGGCTGGGGCGGTTCGGGACGACGGCGGACGTGGGCAATGCCGTCGCCTTCTTTGCTTCGGATGTCTCTGTTTTTATCAGTGGGCAGACGCTGAGTATCAGCGGGGGCTATACCACGGTAGGTTGAACTGTATTATCAGATTATCCGTGAATTTCCTGAGTTCTTGCTTGAGCACCACAAGGAGGTGAGGTAATCGAAAGAGTCAATTATTCATTCTAACAGGTACGGAGGCTACAGCAATTTAGCGGTTTTATTAAAAGGATTCAAGGAGGGATTATGATTAAAAAATTCACATTGTTATTGACCACCATTGTCGTTCTGGCTATCCTTATCGTCTCCTGCGCTCAACCGGCTCAGCCAGCACAGTCGCCGGCATCTGAGACTCAAGCAAAGACATATCACTGGAAATATGTACAGGCCGTGCCGGCTGCGGCGATACATATAAACAACACGGTATTCCTTCCGCACCTTGAAAATATAGAGAAGCGCAGCAACGGCCGTCTCAAGATCGACTGGGTTAACTGGGTTGAGACTCCTTATAAGGGGAGCGATGCTCTCCGGGTAGCGCGCGATGGGTTGTCCCAGGGATGCGAGGTGCTGTTCGGATACTGTACCGGTGATGCGCCAATGCTGGGCGCTCCCGAACTTCAGTATATGGCTCCTCACAAAGTTGACCTGCCTCAATTGTATGCATTATATGGAAAGGTGTGGAGCAATCCCAAGGTAAAGGCCGCGGTTCTGGACAAGACCATGCAGGACTTCAATTCCGTATCACTCGGCGTTTATCATTGGGGCCCGCAGCCCTTTTGGCTGACCAGGGAAGTTAAAAAGCCAACTGATTTCAAGGGAATGCAAATACGGGAGTTTTCCGCCGAGGGGGCAGACATGATCAGAGCCCTCGGCGCTTCGGTCACACTGGTAACCGCCGCTGAGGTATTTACAGCATTAGAGAGGGGCATGTGTAACGGGTTGATTTCCGCGCCACAAGCCATGCTGGCCGGGGGATGGTACGAAGCCATTAAGTACGTTTACCTGTCAAATACGAGAATAACAGCCAACTCCTTCACAATAAATAAAAAGGCCTGGGATTCGCTGCCGCCTGACCTGCAACAGATAATGTCTGAGGAAATAGCTGCCGCCTGTGCGGAATTGAACGTAGCAAACGTAGAAGACTCTTATAAACTGTACGCGCTGTTTGGTAGCCAGATGACCTTTAACGAAGACAATGAAGAAGATTACCAGTACATACGCAATCTGTGCAAGGAAAACGTATGGCCCAACTGGCTCAAACGGGTAGGCCCGCAAGGCAACGATGTACTCAACATGTGCCTCGAAGCTATGGGGGCTTCGGAAAGGTTCTAATCGCCAGTATTTCTGCAAAAATTGCCGGTATATCCAGTGGGAGTATATGAGCCATGAATAAAATAGCAGCTGCGATCGACATGATAGTTGACAGGCTGTCCATTGCCGGTCTCTGGATAGCCTCTATAGGTGTACTGCTCATGTTCGTCATCGTTTTCGTTGAAATCGTTGTGAGAAAGCTATTCGAAACCAGCATATATATAAGCCAGGATTATTCAGGATATATGATGGCCATATGTCTGGCACTACCACTGGGTATACTGGTCAGAAGGCGCGGGCATATAAAAGTGGATATTATAATTAATCGGCTTCCGTCAAAGATAAGGTACTGGTTTGAGCTGCTTTTTTTGGTCATCATGCTTTGCTATGGAATAGCATTGACTTACATATGTTACGGGCTCGCTAAGGATTCATATGATCTGAAGGCGGTTAGCATTGATTTAAGTCATACTCCACTTTGGATCCCGCAGTCTACGCTAGTCATCGGAATAGCATTCTTCGTTATAACATTGATATTCGAGATCTATAAAATGCTGTTCATGAGAAGCGATAGCAGTGCAGTTAATACTGCTGTTGAATCATCTGGAGCGGCGTATAAATGATTATCAGCCTGATAATGTTCTCAACGATACTGGTCCTGGTAATGATAGGCGTTCCCATAGCTGCGGCATTGGGAATGACGGGTATTGTCGCCATCCTCCTGTTTGACCCCAATTTGCTTAAAGGAGCAGCTTTTACGGTCTGGGCCAATGCCACAAGCTTTATCCTAGTCTCGGCTCCGCTGTACATCCTTATGGGGGACATGATTATAAGATCGGGTGCAAGTACTCGGTTTTACAGCGGCATGGGCCTCTGGATGCGCAAAATCCCGGGCGGGTTGCTCCACACCAATATTCTGGCATGTACCATTCTTGCCGCCATCAGCGGCTCAAGCGTTGCGACGGCAGCGACGGCGGCATCTGTGGCGATACCTGAGCTGGATAAGCTGGGCTACGAGAAAAAGATAACATACGGTTCCATCGCCGCCGGCGGCACGCTGGGAATACTTATACCCCCCAGCATTTCCATGATCATATACTGTGGGCTGACTTCAACGTCCGTAGCCGAGTGCTTCATAGCCGGGGTAATTCCCGGCCTGATAATGAGTTTCCTCTTTATGACATATATTGGTATTCGTGCCTTGATAAACCCCGCGATAGCACCGAGTAGAGGCAGCATTGTCAAGATCACGCTTAAAGTTGCATCACAATCCATCTTTGATGTACTGCCTATTGCGCTGCTTGCAGTAGTCGTATTTGCCGGCCTGTATCTGGGATGGGCGACTCCTACTGAACTGGCCGCCATCGGGGTATTTTTTGCATTAATACTTCTTGCGATCAATCACAATTTCAACTGGAAGAGCATATTTGGCAGCGCCTCTTACGTGGCACGCGTCGGCAGTCCACTGCTCTTCATCATCATAGGTGCGCAAATATTCTCGTTTGCCTTGTACACCTGGGGTGCGACACACGAGCTCACCGTAGCAGTCACAAATATCTCTCTACCGCCGCTTGGTATCTGGGTGATACTTGCTGTACTACTGCTTATACTGGGCATGTTCATCGATGCAATATCGATGATGGTGCTCACCACGCCGGTGATGTTTCCTATCATGACAGGGCTGGGCTTCGACCCTGTTTGGTTCTGCGTCGCGGTTACATTGCTTCTGGAAACCGGCCTGATAACACCGCCGGTAGGGATGAACCTTTTCACAATTCAGATGCTTGCTCCAGGATCGACTTTGGGGCAGATAGCCAGAGGTTCCTTACCTTTTGTGATTATTCTTATGCTGGGACTTATTTTGGTAACAGCGTTCCCTGAAATTGTTTTGTGGCTGCCGGCCCAGATGAAAACACCGGCTGGATAATTAAAAGGCCATAGCATCAATGCGTCGGGCAATGAATCCGGAATAAAGAAATAGTCCGCTTAATGAGGAAGCCGGCACGGTTTTACTAAAACCTCACCACCTGCTTTTCCAGGCCCAACGTACCTTTATCAGAATAGATTGGATTCTTTTTGCGTCCCGAATACCTTGCGCAGCACGTCGCACATTTCACCCATGGTTACATAGGCTGCTGCGCAATCGATGAGGGCCGGCATGATATTGTCTTTGCTCTCGGCGACCTCTTGCAGCCGGTCCAGGCACCGGCTGACTTTTTCATTGTCCCTCCCGTCTTTGACGGCAGCCAGGCTTTTCTTCTGGCCCGACTCGACCCCGGGGCCGACCCTGTGCAGGGATATCTCCGGTGTCTGAGAGAAGTATTTATTCACGCCGACCACGACCCGTTCACCCTGTTCGATCTGCTTCTGGTAATTGTAGGCGGCCTCCTGAATCTGTCCGGCCTGGTAGCCATATTTTATTGCGCTTGCCGCTCCCCCCATATTCTCTATCTGCTCGACGAACTTGTTGGCCTCGGCCTCCAAGACGTTGGTCAGGCTCTCCAGATAGTAGCTGCCGCCCATGGGATCGACCACATCGGCAACGCCGCTCTCGCTGGCAATGATCTGTTGTATGCGCAACGACTGCGTGGATGCTTCCTCGGTCGGGATGCAGATGGCCTCGTCATAGCTGGCAACGGCCATAGATTGGACTCCGCCCAGCACTGCCGCCAGCGCCTGTATGGTTGCCCTGGAGATGTTATTGAGAGGCTGTTGCGCTGTGAGAGTGACGCCCCCCGTCTGGACGTGGGTCCGGAACATCAGCGAGCGGGGGTCTTTGGCTCCGAACCTCTCCTTCATGATCCTGGCCCACATACGACGCAGCGCCCGCAGCTTGGCGACTTCTTCGAAAAAATTGTTGTGTATCTGGAAATGCCATGACAGCCGTGGGGCAAATGAATCTACAGGGAGGCCGCGGTTTACAAGGGTATTGGCGTACTCGATGGCATTGGCCAGGGTAAAGCCGATCTCCTGGGCCGCGGTCGAGCCTGCCTCGCGGATGTGATAGCCGGAGATGCTGATGAAGTTCCAGCGCGGGAGGTTTTTACTGCAGTACTCGGCTATGTCGGCTACCAGTCTGAGTGAAGGCTGAGGCGGGAAAATATAGGTGTTGCGGGCGATGTACTCCTTGAGAATGTCGTTCTGCACTGTGCCGTCCAGCCTGGACAGGTCGATGCCCGCTTTCTGTGCCAGGCATATGTACATGGCGAGCAGGGGAGCGCAGGTGGCATTCGCTGTCATAGAGGTGCTTATCTTATCCAGCTCGATGTCCTCGAACAGCACTTCCATATCCTTTAAGGTGTCCACAGCGACGCCAACACGCCCCACTTCGCCCCGGGCATACAGGCTGTCTGAATCATAACCGAGCTGCGTCGGCAGATCAAAGGCGATGCTCAAACCGGTTTGCCCCTGCTTAAAGAGGTGGTGAAACCTCCGGTTGGTATCTCTCGCGCTGCCGAACCCGGAATACTGGCGCATCGTCCACAATCTGCCTCGGTACATCGCGGGATGAATGCCCCTGGTATATGGGTATTGTCCCGGGTAGCCCAGGTCCCGCTCGTAGTCGAAGCCAACCAGGTCTTCCGGCGTGAACAGCGCTGCTACCTCGCTTCCCGAGCTTGTTTTGAAAGCCCCCTGATGCGGTTTGATGCCTTTTAAAGCCGGATTGAGTATTTTCTCAACCCACTCACGTTTGTTGCTCATATTACACCCGTTCCGTTATTCCATATTGACAAATTAAAGAATGTATTATAGAATTTTGCCGTCAATGTATTAATAATATTACAATATAACATTATTATATTAAATTAAATCAGGCCAGGTCAATAAAACTTAAAAAAGATCACCGGGTATAATCTAAACACTCATATATCGCCAGGGGAGGGAGGTCTTTTAAAGAACTGTTTAAAGGAGAGAAGATCATGTCGGAGAGATTATTCACTGAAGCCGAGCTCCAGGAGATGGGAACCGAAACGGTTGAGCTGGTCGAGAGGGCAATCGATACTGGTGATCTGCAGAAGGCCAAGAAACTGAACCGCCGCCAGTATAAAGAATTTTTCTCCATGCACGAGGGCTTCCGGGATTGGATAGCCACGCTGATGAGCTATGTCTACAATCGCATGGGAGACGAGGCCCTCTACGAGGTATTGCACGAGGTTTTCAAGGATTTCACCATCCTGGCGCAGATATACCGCGCTGAAAGCATCAAGCGGCAGGTGCAGATGCTCGCCGCAGGCTTCCGGGGGCACCTGACCTCGCTCAAGATAGAGGAGGACGACGAGAAGGTAACTGTCATGATGACGCCCTGCGGCAGCGGCGGCAGGGCGGTGCTCAACGGGAGCTATAACCCTCCTAAAAACTGGGCAAAGGTGAAGAAAGCCCAGAGTATGACGTTCGGCCGCACAGATGTCCCGGTCTACTGCGTGCACTGCGCGCTGCAGGACATCATACCCATGGAGGAAACAGGCTATCCCATATGGGTTATTGAGCCGCCCACAGAGATAGGCAAGGAGCCCTGTCGCTTCATAATATACAAAGACCCGGGCAAAATACCTGCTAAATATTATGAAAGATACGGGTTGAAGAAACCTGCATCGGCTTAATTCAAGTTAAAGGAGAACTGCTATGGTTCAAGCATTGGATGGTATAAAGGTACTGGACCTGTGCCGCGGCTATCCCCCCGCTTTTGCGGCCATGTATATGGGCGATTTTGGCGCGGACGTGATCAAGGTCGATCCCGTCGGGTATGTCCTGGCACTGCCTATGGAGGCGGCTGCGCAAACTATGTCCGCTTACACTTTCATCGATCGCAACAAGCGCAGCATCAAGCTGAATTTAAAATCGGAACAGGGCAGGGAAGTCATCTATAAATTGATAAAAAAAATGGATGTCCTGGTGGAGAACTCAAGGCCGGGCACGATGGAGAAACTGGGCATCGGGTATGATACTTTGAAGGAGATTAATCCGCGGCTTATATTCTGCGCGGTCAGTGGATACGGCCAGACGGGACCATACCGGGATATTGTGGGGCATGATGCTAACTTCATGGCGATCTCCGGCGCGCTCAGCCTGATCGGTCCTAAAGAAGGGGCACCCTGCTGGCCCAGCAACATGGTCGCCGATTTTGCCGGCGCGGGGCTGCATCCCCTGATAGGTATTTTAATTGCCCTGCAGGCCAGGGAGAGGACGGGTAAAGGGCAACTGGTGGATCTCGCTTACCTCGACAGTGTCTTCTCATTGATCTCCTTTGATGCCACCATGTATATGGTCTCCGGAGAAAAAAGGAGGCGCGGCTGTACGCCTCAAACCGGCGGCGAGCCGCATTGCTCTACCTATCTCACCAAAGACAGCGAATATATGACTATTCAGTTTATCGAGACGCCTTTTTGGAAAAACTTCTGCGAGGCCATCAACCGGCCCGACCTGATCGCAAGGCAATGGCCTAAAAACGAAGAAGAGAGGCAGGAGATATTCAAGATTTTGAAGGAGTTGTTCCTGACCAAAACAAGGGATGAATGGTGGGAGTGGGCCAAGCAGAGGCAGGTATTCTTCGGCCCGGTCCTGTATGTGGAGGAGGCGATGGAGGACCCGCAGTTGAAGAGCCGGCAGATGATCATGGAGAAAGAGCATCCCGTACTGGGAAAAATAAAGCAGCTGGGCAATCCGCTTAAATTATCCGATACCCCTGCCCAGTTCAAAACGTACTGCCCGTTGCCCGGGGAACATACCGATGAGATATTACGGGAGATGGGCTATCCCGGGGATCAGATCGAAGAGTTAAGAAAAACAAAGGCCATAGAGTGATAATCAGCGTCATTTCTGGAGGTTAGCATACATGTTAAAAGGTATAAGAGTATTAGACGTTGGCGGCTGGGGAGTTGGACCAATAGCATGTTGCCTGTTAGGCAGCCTGGGTGCAGATGTTATTCGCTTCGAACCGCCCAAGTATGACGGGCTTTACCATGTCGGCACCATGCAGAGCGGCGCCGGCACCACTTATATCTCCGCTCATTTCAATGAGCGTAATATAATCATCGACTTAAAAAAAGAGGAAGACCGGGAGCTCGGCCTCAAAATAGCTGCTACCGCTGATGTGTTGATTGAAAACCATCCGCCGGGAGCGATGGCGAAGCTGCAATTCGATTATGAAAGCGTTCGCAAGGTAAATCCGAATATTATTTACTGCGCCAGCTCCAGCTACGGTACAAAGGGTCCGTTTGCCAATATGCCCAGCAACGATCCCATGATGCAGCTTGCATCGGGTTTCGCCAGCCTGAACGGCTCGCCCGGCAGCCAGGGCGAGATGTTTCGATATGTAGCATCGGTTGACTATACCACCAGCTTGAACATTGTGCAGGCGGTGCTGCTGGCATTGATGGCGCGCAAGGTCACCGGGCGCGGCCAGAAAATCGAGACATCGCAATTTGAAGCGGCGCTGGCTGTGCAGACAACCAGGATTGCGGAATTTTTCGCCACAGGAAAAAGCCCCATGCCCATGGGGACGGCCAATCCCAATATTGTGCCGTCGCAGGCTTTCAGAACATATGACAACAGGTACGTCAATATCAGTGTTCACCGTGAAGAGTACTGGCCGAGATTGTGTAAAGCGCTGGGACTTGGCGATCTTGAAAATGATGCTAAATATGCCACCAACGCGGACCGCGTGAAAAACAGGGAGGAACTCATACCGTTACTCGAGGAAAAATTTGCCAAGGAGCCAGCCAGGTGGTGGCTGATGCTGATGCGGCGCAGCGGCGTTCCCATAGGTCCGGTTAATACGGTGGACGAAATCTATAATGATCCCCACCTGCGGGAGAACAAGATGATTTTGAAGCTGAATACCCCTTGGGGGGCTACCCTGTTCACCAACTTCCCGCTGAAGTTCAGCAATCCGCCTAAACCGATCAAAATTACGGCACCGGTTAAGCCCGATAAGAACAGGAAAGAAATCATCGCGGAAGTGTCCAGGCCGGGTAGAAAAACCAAAAGCACACGAGTTAAGTAACTGGAGGAACTGTACGATGACACCGCTGAAAGGAATAAAAGTACTGGATTTAAGCGAGGAAATCGCAGGCCCGTTCTGTTCCATGCAACTCAGTGATGGCGGCGCCCAGGTTATCAAGGTGGAGCCTATCGATGGTGATTGGTCGCGCCAGGTGGGCGAGAAGATAAATGGTGAAAGCGCCCTATTTCTCGCCCTGAATCGTGGTAAAAAAAGTATCGCACTGAATTTGAAGGATGCCAAGGGGCGGGAGATATTCCGCAAGCTGGCCAAAGATGCAGATGTCATCATAGAAAGTTTCGGGCCGGGTAAAGCTGAAGAACTGGAGGTCGGATATTCTCAACTACGCGCGGACAATGCCGGGCTGGTCTATTGCGCAATTTCGCCCTTCGGGCCGGTCGGCCCGTACGCCGGTATGCCGGCCTCCGAGCTTGAAATACAGGGGATGGCGGGTTACCAGTGGTTCCTGGGTGAAATGGGTGAGGCGCCGGTGCGGCTGGGTGTTGACATGGCGACAACGACCACAGGTATGTGGTCGTTTATAGGGATTCTCTCGGCATTATTTAGCAGGGGGCAAACGGGAGCAGGGCAGAGGATAGACAGCTCGATGTTTTTAAATATGATCATGATGTACGGATATGTCATCACAGCCCACTATAATCTGGATTTCCCCGGAGGCTGGCATTTTACCGGTCCTTTCGATCACGCGGAAACAGGCTACAGGACCAGGGACCGTGCACTTATGTTCGGCATGCCAATCGCTGCCGACAAGATACAGGCTGCGTGGGAATCCTTCTGCAAGCAGGTCGGGCTGGACGCGCTGCTTGAAGACCCCTATTTCAAGGAAAAAGGCATGCGCATGGTGGGTATCGGCCGGGATGCCCAGGAATTCAAGCCGGTGATTGAATCGGCCCTTGAAAACATGACATCTGCCGAGATAAAGAAAATCGTTGAAGGCCTGTCCGGTTACTGCGCGGTATTCAAGAATCTGGAGGACGTTTTCAACGAACCACAGGTTGCAGCTGTGAGTATGCTTGAGGAGCTTGAACATCCGGTTGCCGGTAAGATAAAGGTCACGGGCATACCCTGGAAGCTGATGGATACTCCTCTGCAGATACAGTGCCCTCCTCCCACGCTGGGACAGCATACCGGCGAGATACTGCGAGCCCTTGGATATGCCGCCGGTGATATAAACGCGTTGAGAGGGTCCAAGATCGTTGCTTAATAAAACGGGAGGGATAAGATATGATCGTTGACGCTCATACTCATTTCTGGTTCAAAGGATTCATGCCGACGGCATTCCACCGCAATACGGCAGAGGAATGGGCCAAGAAAGAGGCGGGCCGCAAGCCGGAGATGATCCTTCCTAAAATCGAGGAGGGAGTAACCGATCCGGATGGTGCGGACTATATAGCCAATATGGATAAGGCCGGCGTGGACGCCAGCATCATCATGATGACCGATTTCGGGACTTACTGGACCGGGGAGGAACCTGCTGTTCCATATGAAGAACAGGTCGTACTCTTTGGCCAGTTCCAGAAAAAATATCAGGGCAGGCTTTACGTTTGCGCCTATGTAGATCCACGGCGGCCCGACTGCGCCAAGATCATGAAAATGGCTATTGAACAGTGCGGGTTGAAGGGATGCGGCGAGTTCACCACGAAAGGCCTGCTTGTAAGCAGCGACGAGGCAAAACCGCTGGTCCGGGTTTGTGCCGACCTTGACATACCGGTAGTAATCCACACACGTGCAGGTGAAGGCATCAATATGGCCGGAGCTGATTTTACACTGCCTAACCATAACCACCCCGGCCATATCGCCGGATTGTTAAAAACATATAAGGGATTGAAGGTTGTCATCGCCCATGCCGGTTATCCCAAGTGGTGGCAGGCTGCCATACAGGTAGCCAAAGGATACCCCAATTGTTACCTGGAGCTGTCCAACTGGAATTTCGGCGCCGTCAACATGGATGATTTCGTGCCGATCCTGGCCTGTATGCGTGACAACCTGGGCGCGGACCATATACTGTTTGCCAGCGATCATCCTTCAGGCAAACGCTACCGTTCCCTCGCTTTCCTGCCGGGATGGGTAAACTATTTCAAAGAGCTTCCTGAAAAAGCCAGCACTCTGGGATACGAATTCACCCAGGCCGAGGTTGACTTAATTCTGGGAGAAAACGCCAAACGGTTATTCAAACTTTAAATAGTATAGGAAAGGAGTATCAGAGATGGCCATATTAGTAACGGGCGGCAAAGGTTTCATCGGCGCGCGGGTGATTAAAAACCTGGTGGAGCGCGGGGAAGAGGTGGTCTGCATGGAGCCAAAGCTGACGCCGGGAAGGCTCGGTGAGCTTGCCAGCAAGATTACCATGGTTGAAGGGGATATAGTAAACTACGCCACCATAGCCGACATCCTGAGCAAGTACAAGGTCGACAAGGTGGCGCATATGGTGTTCTTTTCGGCAGAGGAGCGCGGCGTAAGCGAGCGCCCGGAAAAGGCCGGCGACCTGTACAGGCAGATGATGATCATGAACACCGGCACGTTTCATATGTTCGAGGCCGCCCGTCTGGCCGGCGTAAAGAGATTTGTTTACCCGAGCTCGATACAATATCATGGGATACCCTGGGACGGCCCCGAGCCCGTCAATGAAGACTCTCCGGCCAGACCGAACAGGGGTTACGGCATCGGCAAGTTTTTATGCGAGCACCTGGCCCATGAATACAACAGGCTGCTCAAGACCGACATAGTCACCATCAGGATACCCGGCGTCTACGGGCCGGGCGTGAGAATAGGAGCCAGGGGCGTAAACCTTATAGGCACGGCGGGAGCGCTGGGCAATGAGATTCCTTTCCCATACCCAGCAAAGCAATTCATCGTGCTGGCGCATGTCGATGACATAGCTGAAATCGTGGCCAGGATACTGTTTGCCCCGAAACTGCCGCATGAGGTCTACCACATAGGCGGTCACTATACATCGTATGGCGAAATGGCGGAGATCGGCAGGAAGATCATTCCTGATATGAAGATCACCTTTGACGACAACGGTCCATATGGACACATGTATCAAATAGATTGCAGCCGCATGATCAAAGAGATAGGTGTGCAGCACCGCAGCCTGTATGACGGGTATTTCGACCTGATCAATCTGACGCGCAAGGAAAACAACCTGCCGCCGATAGAAAAGAAATAGCTTATAGTTATAAGCGGGAGTTGAAAATGAGCGACAACATAGCGGGTGCAGAGAAAAAGATCATCCCGTTGCAGGAAGGCCTGTTTGAAATGGGCAGTGACGGCAAATATCACCTGATTGCCAGCCGCTGCAATAGCTGTAAATTGACGTTCTTCCCCAAAAGGAAATATTGCGGGAAGTGCGGATCTGCTGACATAGAGGTGATTAACCTGGGCGACCGCGGCAAGGTCTTTACGTTCAGTCAGGTAGACAGGAAGAGTATGTATACCATTATCGAACCGCCCTACATGGAGGCGGAAATCGAGATGCCGGAAGACGTTCATATATTCACGATACTGGATAAATGTGATCCTAAGACGGTCAACTTCGGGATGGAGGTGGAAGTCTACGTGGACAAGGTCAAGCAGGATGAAGAGGGCAACGATATTATCGCCTTCAAATTCAAGCCCGTTGCTTAACGGTCGAGGCGTATATTAGCTCAGTTTGACGGAGGAAACAGGATAATGAATGAAGTAGTAGTAATGGGAGTGGGCACCCTTCGTTTTGGCAGGTGGCCGAACAAGTCTGTCATCGAGATGGGGGAAGTGGTTATAGAGGCTGCGCTTAAAGATTCAGGCATCCCGTTTAAGGATATTCAGGCCGCTTACATCGGCAGCGAACTGGGGCACTTCCCCGATGCCAGGATGATCGTACAGAACTTCGGCTGGACCGGCATTCCGATCAGCCAGATGCAGCAGGCCTGCGCCAGCGGCTCAGCCGCATTCAGGGAGGCCTATCACTCGGTGGCTGCAGGTCGGTATGACGTCGTTTTAGTGGCCGGCTATGAAAAAATGGCGAAAGGCCTGATACCGGGCGGTATGCCTGACCAGGACAAGGAATTCCATCTCCACTACATGGGGCTTGACGTGACGCCGGCCCGCATCGCCATGGCCATTAAAAGAAGGATGCTGACCTACGGCGATACTCCCGAAATGCTGGCGGCCGAGGCGGCCCAGTGCTTCGAGTACGGATCGCTGAACCCGTACGCGCATAACCAGAAGAAGTATGGCATGGCGGATGTGCTCGCGTCGCCTGCGATCTGCTCACCGCTTACCCTACTGATGTGCTGCCCGACCAGCGATGGGGCATCGGCGGCCATCATCTGCAGCAAGAAAAAGGCCAGGCAGTACGGAGCGAGCAGGGCGATCACCGTAGCCGTAAGCGTTGCGGGGACGCCGGATTATAACGATCTGGTGGGCGGGCCCGGCCCGCACATCGGCGGCGATTTCAAGGGGGGCAAACTGACCCGCCGCGTGAGCCAGGAGGCCTACGAGAAGAGCGGAATAGGGCCCGGGGATATCAAGGTGGTCCAGTGCCATGCGCCTTTTGCCGGCGGCGGCGCAATCTGCATAGAGGCGCTCGGCTACTGCGAAGAAGGGGAAGGCGGGAAATGGTTCCTTGAAGGGAAAACAAAAATCGACGGGCAGGTAGCCGTCAATACCGACGGCGGCCTGATAGCAAGAGGACATCCTCTGGGAGCTACGGGCGTCGCAGAGATAGGCGAGCTCGTCCGCCAGTTGAGGGGTGAAGGCGGCAATCTGCAAATACCCAGCAACCCCAGGGTAGCAATGGCACACAATACAGGGTTGGGCTGTGTGAATCTGCACATCTTAAAGAAGTAGCTGCAGTTTAGTGCAGGTCATTGCGGCTGGATCAAACTGAGCAAAGGATCACGTATACGGGAAAGCATATATCGTTTAAGAAAATTGGCTCTGTGATGAAAAACGAAGAATATATAAAACGGATATTCCGCGCGGCGACGTTCGACGGTCAAAATAAGGTCGTCAGCCTTCGGGAAGCGCTTGAGAAGAACCTGAAACCGGGCGCGTCCATATTTTTGGGCTGGAATGCCAATGCGGCGATCTGCGAAATCATGCGGCAGTATAACAACAGGCAACCCGGTTTCACCGTTGTAATGACCATGACCTGGGGCCTGTCATTGAACCTTGTCCACTGCGGGCTGATCAAGAAACTTATCTCGACCAGTTGTTCGTATGCTGCCCCCAACCCTGCCCCCAGTCACGTTATACAGAGGGCCTGCCGGGACAGGTCAGTGGAGATAGAAAACTGGACCCTGTACTCCATTCAGCAAAGGCTGATGGCGGGAGCATTGGGTGTGGGATTTATGCCCACCAAATCCATATCCGGAAGCAGCATGGCAACGGACAACAAGGGCTCTTTTATTGAGATGGCCGACCCATTTGATAACAGCAGGAGAATCGGCGTGGTTAAAGCTTTGAATACGGATATAGCCATTGTTCACGCGCTGGCTGCTGACAAAACCGGCAACACTATCATGTCACCGGTTTCACAGGATACGCTGTGGGGGGCCAGGGCCAGCAGGGGAGGCGTGGTGGTAACGGCTGAAAAAATAGTCGATGCCGATTTTATACGCCGGCATTCGCATCTGGTCAGTATACCGGGATACCTGGTGAAATCGGTTTCACTTTGCCCGCTGGGAGCTCACCCGGAAGGGTACTTATCCAACATCGCGGGCATCAATAGTTACGGCGAAGACTACGATTTCATGCTTGAGCAGAGGAAAGTCAGTGTTGAACCAGATTCATTGGACGCCTGGTTAAAACAGTGGGTATACGATGTCAGGGATCATGGAGAATATACCCGCCGGCTGGGCGCGAAACGCGTGTCCGGCCTGAAAAGTATGCTTAAGAAGGGATACTGGCAAGGCGGTATACCTTCGCGTGGCAAGAAGTCTTCGGGCAAAGGTTCCAACGGCACAGAGGTGATGGTAGTCGCCGCATCACGAAAAATCGCCGAGCGGGTCAAAGAAGGCGGGTACCAGGTTCTTCTGGCCGGGATAGGGGCACCCGGGCTGGCCGCGTGGCTGGCTTTTTACCAGCTTAAGAGTGACGGCATTGACATAGAGCTCGTACTTGGTTCGGGAGTGCTTGGATACAAGCCAGGGCCGGGAGATCCCAATTCGATGAGTGTGTGCAATGCGCTGTCGGCGAAGATGCTGACGGACACCAGCGAAATGTACGGGTTTATTATCTCGGGGGATGGCGCCAGGTGCCTGAGCGTGATAGGGGCCGCCCAAATCGATGAATGCGGAAATATCAATACCACGCGCGTAGGCGAGGATATATACATCAGCGGCTCCGGGGGTAACAATGATAATACCAGCGGCGCAGCAGAGGTCATGGTAGTAACGGCACAATCGAAAAAACGCTGTGTGGAGACCTTGGACTATACAACCTCCCGGGGTGACAGGGTCAGCACTCTTATCACAAACATGGGCGTTTTTAAGAAAGGCGACGATGGTAGATTTGTGTTGACGGACTGTATAATTGAAACCGACGGGGCCGGCCTGGCGCAAAAGATGCTTGAAATACAGGATAACTGCGGATGGGTGGTGAAAGCAGCTCCAGCGGTATCAACCATGAATTATCCCACCGAACTGGAACTTGCATTGCTGAGGATATTCGATCCCGGCGGTTACGTGTCAGGTGGATAGTGGTGTCCGGTTCAGGTCAAGGGAGGTTATGAACATTTGGCAGAGCAGGATATAAAAAAGATACTGGATGGAGATGATCTGACTCTGGCTACGATCATCAGCCTTATTGAGGGGGATAGCCCGCAGGTCCCCGGGATAATGAAATCGATATCCGCACACACCGGCGAGGCATATAAAATCGGGATCACCGGCTCTCCCGGGTCGGGTAAGAGCACCTTAATTGACAGCCTCACGTCGCTCATAAGGAAGCAGGGCTCCAGTGTGGCGATCCTGGCCGTAGATCCTACCAGCCCTTTCAAGGGAGGCGCCATACTGGGTGACCGCGTGCGGATGCAGAGGCACTACACGGATAAAGGCGTGTTTATACGCAGCCTGGCCACCAGGGGCTTCAAAGGCGGATTGACAGGGGCGATCAACGCGATCATCGATCTAATGGATGCCGCCGGCAAGGACTATATACTGCTTGAGACGGTCGGTGTAGGGCAGGGCGAGCTGGATATCGCAAGCTACGTGGATACAGTCGTGGTTGTTCTGGTGCCTGATATGGGTGACAGCATCCAGGCTATGAAAGCCGGCATAATGGAGATCGCCGACATATTTGTGGTCAACAAGGCCGACCTGGCCGGTGCTGATAGACTGGTTAACAATCTGAACATAACGCTCGATTTAAATAAAGGCCGGGGTGACTGGCAGATACCGGTTCTGAAGTGCAAGGCGGATAAAAATGACGGAGTGGAAGATCTTCTCGATAAGATCTTGAAGCATAAGGATATGCTTGAAAGGGGAGGGCGGCTCGAGGAAAGGCGCGGCCGGCAGCGCCTGCAGCAGTTTAAGCAGATGCTGGAGCATAAAATCCTGGCGGAGATAAAGTCAAAGATTTTAGACAGCGGCAGGATAAATGAGTTGGGAAATAAAATTAAGAGAGGAGAGATAAGCCCCTATACAGCCTTAAACCGGATTATGAAATCCGGTATCCCATCCTTTTTCAGTAGAAAAACAAGCGTGAGCATGGATAAAAGGAGTAAGTAATGTCCGATGAGTTATTAATTGAACACAAGGATTATATCTGCACGATCACCATCAACAGGCCTGATAAAAGAAACGCCCTGAATTATGAGGTCTTAAGCGGACTTTCCAGCGGTCTGGATGCTCTGGCAAACGATGATAAGACGCGGGTCATAATTCTCACCGGCGCGGGCGGCCAGGCTTTTAGTGCGGGGATGGACCTGGTGTTTGTAAATAGCCAGCGGGAGATCGCTGACAAAGCCATAGCCGACGCGCTGGACAGCCTGATCAATTGTCAGGTACCTATCATAGCCAGGATACAGGCGGATGCACTTGGAGCGGGCTGTGACCTCACGACAGCCTGTGATTTCAGGATAGCCTCGGATAATGCCAGGATGGGTATTCCACCGGTTAAATTGGGCTGGGTATATTATCCCAAGTCCATTCAGCGCTTAATCAATTTGATCGGCGTCGCATACACCAAAGAGCTTTTTTTGACCGCGCGATTCGTGCCCGCTGCCCGTGCCAAGGAGATGGGGTTATTGCATTTACTGGTTTCACCTGCAGCTTTGGACGAAGCGGTAAGAGGCCTTGCACAGGAAATCGCCGAAAAGGCGCCTATGGCTGTACGGGGAACGAAGTACGTCATTAACCAGCTTTTCCGATACCAGAAACTGGACAGGGACATTGAGCAGGAGATTCACCGGCTGATCTGGAAATGCTATCAGTCGGAAGATGCTATCGAAGGCAACCGGGCATTTAAGGAGAAAAGGAAGCCTGATTTCAAGGGCAGATGACCCGCGCGGAGATTCATCTCCCGTACCCGTGCCACCCCCCGTCGCTGGTGACCCCGGCATCCGCAGCTATGATGGCGCCTGTGATGTAGCGTGACTTGTCGGAGACAAGGAAATAAGCAAGCTCGGCGATATCCTCAACCATTATGGGGACGTGCATGGGGATGTTTTTGAGAAAAAGCTCAATATTCCGGTCGCCCTGGTCCACAGCCATCTGTGTCTGCACATAGCCCGGCGCAATACAGTTCACCCTGATCATATAGCCGGCCAACTCGCGGGCAAGTATGTGTGTGAACATATTAACAGCCGCTTTGATCGGTCCGTATACTATGCAGGGTAACGATATAAGGCCGTGCACGGAAGAGATATTTATGATGGAGCCGCTCTTATGCGGTTTCATCTCCCTGGCTGCCCTGCGGCTGCAGTAATATACCCCCTTGAAATCTGTGTTGATTATATTATCAAGGTAGGAGAGATCGAGCTCGGTGATGGGATTGGTGGGCTGGGCGATGCCCGCGTTGTTAACAAGTATATCGATTTTTCCGAATCTCTCTATCACTTTGTCAAAGGCCGTTTCGACATCGTCCAGCAACCCAACATCGGCCTTGATGGCCAGCCCGGTGCCTCCCAGCGCTTTTATCTCCCCTACGGTTTGTTCCAGCTTGTCATATCCGCGCCCCAGGACTGCGACGTCTATGCCGTTTTTGGCGAAATGTAATGCAATACCTTTGCCGATGCCCCTGCCTCCCCCTGTAACGATCGCGACTTTGTTTGAACTTGCCATTGCTCCTGCCTCCTTTGTTTAAAGGTAATAATAATATAACAATATTATAAATTTGGAGGCTGGATGTCAACCGTGCGTTTTCATGTCATTGCGAGGAGGGGAGCGACGAAGCAATCTTATTGCAACACGTTTTCGAATCCAGGGATTGCTTCGCTGTGCCCGCAAAACATTTATCTTCCATCATCCTTGATGGCGCAGAGGCCTTTCCTGTTTTTGCCGCCTGCTTCGCAGGCCAGGCAGCCGTTGCACATTTTAACGTCAAGCTTGCGCAGCAGCAGGAGTTCCGCGTTCACGCCGTCCGCCACGGCCAGCTTGTGAAGATGTTTCAGCATCCACTCGGAATTGCCGTTCCTGGGTGAGCCGCATATGCTGAGCAGCTTCATAATCCGCTACTCTAAATCCTCCTTGCTGAATCCTGTGAAGAAACAGGAGCGCTCCCCTGTGTGGCAGGTGGGCCCGGCGGGCTCTGCCCTGACCAGCAGGGCGTCCGAGTCGCAGTCCTTGGCAATCGATTTCACCCTGAGCACATTGCCCGAGGTGCCGCCCTTGTGCCAGAGCTCCTGCCGGCTGCGGCTGTAGAATACCATCTCGCCCTTCTGCAGCGTCAATTTCAGTGACTCCTTGCTGGCGTA
>Ga0268277_1000682_pt1 | contig 26145 bp, 22 predicted proteins | sample saktaG_5_FD_190132 | JGI IMG/M metagenome (GOLD analysis project Ga0268277, IMG submission 190132) | Saline water microbial communities from Sakinaw Lake, British Columbia, Canada - sak_2010_1_5_50m | ecosystem: Environmental > Aquatic > Non-marine Saline and Alkaline > Saline ...
AAAACAGCTTACCTCTCTTTGAGTCTGTTGCCGCTTTTTTATGCTTGATACTTGCCCATTTATTATGTCCTGACAAAGGTCGTACTCCTTATATAGGTTATAAGTTCCAGCATCCAGCCTGCCTGCCGGCAGGCATCCAGCATCTAGAATCTATTAGATCAAACTTAGAGCTAAATCACTCTTCCTTTTCGTGCTGCTTTGCCTCCTGATACTTTGCTATTATACCCTGCGCAATCTTGGCAGGCGTCTCCTCATAGTGCGAAAACTCCATGTGGTATGACCCTCTGCCTCCTGTAAGAGACTTCAGTTCGGTACCATATTTAAGCATATCGGATAAGGGTATCTTGGCCTTAACAATCTCATTATGGCCTTTGGCCTCCATGCCCATTATCCTGCCCCGCTTTGAATTGATATCACCTGTAATAGAGCCCATAACATCCTCGGGAACAGTTATCTCAACATTCATAACAGGCTCTAATAGTATTGGGCTTGCGTCATGAATACCTTTTTTTAAGGCCATACTGCCGGCTATCTTAAATGCCATTTCAGAAGAATCGACAGTATGATACGACCCGTCATAGATAGTAACCCTTATGTCAACTAAAGGATATCCGGCGACAGCACCTTCTGCCATTGCCTGTATAACACCTTTTTCAACAGCAGGTATATACTGCCTTGGCACAGCACCTCCTACAACCTTATTTAAAAACTCGAAGTTCTCTCCCCTCTGAAGAGGCTCTATCTCAAGCCAGACATCCCCATATTGGCCGCGGCCGCCTGACTGTTTTTTATATTTTCCCTGAATTTGCACTTTTTTCTTTATAGTTTCTTTATATGCTACCTTTGGCATGCCAAGCTCTACATCAACCTTGAAATCATTTCTAAGCTTGTTTACCATTGCTGTCAAGTGCATATCGCCTAAGCCTGATATGATAAGCTCCTTTGTCTGTTGGTCTCTTGAATACTTAAAGGTAGGGTCTTCACTGCTTAATTTGGCGAGCGCGGTCATGATCTTTTCTTCATCATGACGTGATTTTGGCTTTACAGAAAGAGATATGGCAGGTTCCGGCAGGATAATAGGCTCAAATTTAAACTTAGCGGCATCAGAGGCGATTGTATCGCCCAAAGTTGTCTCTTTAAGTTTAGCAACAGCCGCTATATCTCCTGCTGAAACTTCAGCAACTGCTTTCTGTTCTTTTCCCTGAAGTATAAAAATCTGGCCTATCCTCTCCTTCAAACCTTTACTAACATTATAAAATGACGTATCGCTTTTTAATGTGCCTGAAAAAACACGGAATACTGTAAGCTGACCTATAAAAGGGTCTATAAGCGACCTGAATACAAAAGCAGCAAAATTACCTTGGGGATTAGGCTCTATCTTGACCTGTTCGTCCTTACCCTCTTCTTTTGCAAATACCGGTAAGGCCTCAACCGGAGAGGGCATTAAATCTTCTATGCAGGTAATAAGTTCTGATACGCCTATATCTTTGGACGCGGATCCGCATAGAACAGGGAATATCTTTGCATCGCAAACGCCCTTTCTTAAACCCTGTTTTATTTCCTCATCCGTAAGAGACTCTCCCGCAAGATATTTTTCAAGCAGCGCATCGTCTGCTTCAGCAACAGACTCAACCAACTGCTCTCTGCGTTTCGTTGCAAGTTCTTTATCAGCACCCTGAAGTTTATCTATTTGGGCCTTATCAAGAAGCGACACTGTCTGCTTAAAGGCTGCTTCTTTTCCTACAGGAAACTCTAATGGGACACAGTTTTTACCAAACACCTCATTTATTGAGTCCAATACCTTTTCGAAATCAGCATTTTCTTTATCCAATCTGTTTATAAATAGCATGCGCGGGAGCATTCTTTCCTTTAACATCTCCCATCCTTTTTCAGTACCTATTTCAACGCCGCTTACACCACACACAATGCACACGCCTGAATCAACAGCCCTTAAGGAAGATATGGCAGAGCCTGCGAAATCAGCATATCCTGGCGTATCTATAAGATATGAGACCTTGCCATTACGCTGCATATGGAGAACCTTTGCCCTCATAGTGACCTTGCGCTCTATTTCATCATCATTATAATCACACATGCTAGTACCCTGGTCAACATTGCCATGCCTTGTGTTTGCCCCTGTCTTAAAAAGCATGGTATCGATGCATGATGTCTTACCAGAGCCTGAGTGGCCTAAGAATATGACTGTCCTTTTGTCCTTTATATCTGCCATAAGCTTAATAAACCTCCGTGTTATAGTATTATTGTTAGTAATAGATTAGATTATTATATAAAATGGGGGAAGAAGAGTCAAGGGAATAAAAAAAGTGAAATATTGCCGTTGGAAATTTGCGGATTTTGCTGGATCAGGCAGCTGCTTCAAGTTTTTAATCTTTGGACTTCGTCTACATAAAGGTTGCCGACGGCTAGAAAAAGGTATATAATATTAAACAGCGCAAGAGGTAAAATCAGGTTTTCTAAACCAGGAGTAAGAAAAAGGAGGCGATTGCAATGATGTACATGTCAAAATTTATGGGGATATATGCGGTTATCCCTGCAGCTGTATTGTTGGCCATAAGTTTTTTTGTTATGGTAGTTTTGCGTAAAGTAGATTTAAGAGGGCTTAAAATTTTTGGTTATTTTGTCAGCGCTCTCCTTATACTTGCTTCTGTTTTGGTCTTTTCAATAGGGGTTTATATGATGACAGTAACCCGGTATTCTATGGCAACAACGCCCTCGACAGTTAGGACAACGCGTCATGCCATTAGGCAGGGAATGACAATGCTGCCTACATCACCATCTAAAACAGTGCATGGCAAGTTATACAAGAATACGTTGCGTATAGAAGGCCCTGTTCAGCAACAGGATACAAAAGCTCATCTACAGGCTACGGATCAAGATTCCCAGCCTGCAAGAAAAAAATAATTCTGATTTCTTTTGCATATGCACCTCATGCACCTTCATCTCATTAAACTAAGTAGTAAATATGAAAAAATATTCCAATATTTCATCACAACACCTAAGATTCTACGGCGCATATAAGGATAAGGTCTATACAGGCCCTCAAGACCTGTACTTAGATATCACGACCATATGCAACCTAAGATGCCTCTACTGTTGGGACCACTCTCCTTTCCTTGCCAATGAAATACCCCCTTACGAACTATCTTTCGACGCAATAAAGTCTATAATCGATGATGCAAAAGAGCTTGGCGTGGAAAAGGTGCATATCTCCGGTGATGGCGAGCCTACTCTGCATAAGGATTTTAACGGTATTATTGACTATATATACAGCAAAAGAATGGCTATGGACTTAACGAGCAATGGGCTTATTAGCAAAAAAGTTTTCAGCTCTCTTTTAAAAATGTCTGCAATAGAAATATCTATATCTCCTGCAGGATCTCAAATGTCAAAAAATAACCTGCTTGCTGAGGTAGCAAAAAATATCAGAAAGCTTCAAAAGATTAAGAGCAATAACCCCGCAATAGTATTAGTTTACATATTGACTAATAAGAATTTGACAGAAATCCCCAAAATAATTGAGTTTGCGGAAAAACTGAATATATTTTATACGGAGTTTGTATTTATGGACGCTGTCAAAGAGACAAAAAAACTGCAGCTAAAAGATAGTGGCCTTAAGGAGTTTGCCGGGATTGTAAAAAAAACCTTGTTAAATAAAATAATGAACAAAAGATTAAAAACAAATACTAATTTGCTTGATCTGTATGTAACTGCCTTGAATTATAAAAGCTCTATCTTCAACATACATGGCTGCTATTCTGGCTGGTTTAATATCTTTGTGGACTCAAATGGCAATGTCGGGCCTTGCTGCTTTAAAGAAGACCTGGTGGCAGGTAATGTCTATAAAGACTCGTTAAAAAATATATGGAACTCCCGGCATTTCCAAGGCCTTCGGTTGCGCTGTAAACATAGCTTCGATATTCAAAAGAAAGCTTGGAAAAAATGTATATATTGCGACGAGGCAGGGTTAAACCACAGTGTTGAGAACATCTTTAAAAAGATAAAAAACTCAAATGTTTAAATATATCACTTTAGAGCTGACTAATAGATGCGACCTGCGATGCAGTATGTGCAGCATATGGAAAGAAAAAACAAAAAATTTTCTTTCGGTTGAAGATATTAAGAGAATACTTGCCCTATCAAAAAACCCTGTCTCAATAGCCCTTACGGGCGGTGAACCTTTTCTGCATCCTGGATTCCAAGATATATACAAAATGCTCTTCTTAGACTACCTCAAGAAAAAAGTAATCGATATCGATATCAGTACCAATGCAGCATCTATTATGTTACCTCGGTTCTTAAAAAAAAATCAAACAATATTATCCCCTCTCTCATTGAGCATAAGCTTAGACGGCCTCGAGAAGGCTCACGACCTGCAACGAGGCGTCAATGGGGCCTTTAAAAAAACTCTCTATAATATAATGTATGCCAGGCGTTTCTCAGTGCCTGTTTCAATAAAATTTACCATCACATTATTAAACTATAAAGATGCGCTAAAAGTATATCGTCTGTCAAAAAAATTAGGCTGTGAATTTCTGATAAAACTTGCGGAAAAAAACCCTCATTATTATAACCGTGATGAAAATATAAAACATTTCGTGATCCAAAGGCTAAATCTGGGAGCAAGGAATGAACTTAAAAATGAATTGCTTAAGATATTGTCTACTGAGCGAAGAGACAGCAAAAATACCAGCACCCTGGCTCAATTTGCCATAGTCAATACGCTGAAATTCCTACGTTCGGGTAATATGAATTTTATTAAAAGATGCGATGTCCCAAAAAACTGCCTTTTTATAACCTCTGCGGGAAAGATCTATTCCTGCATATACTATGCGCCAATAGGTGATACCAATAAAGGTAAAATTAACCTTGATAAAAATGATAAGATAATACTTAAGGCATCAAGGGGCACCTGCCGTAAATGCCTTGCCTTTCATGGTTTCCTGAACGAAATCAATATTAGCTATAAAACTTCTTGATCAGTCCAGCAACATATAGGCATTCTTCTTCAGGCATAAAAGAATAAAGCGGAAGATGAAGGGCCCTGTTCCAGTATATATCGCTTACTGGAAATTTACATTTCCCGGATAACGCCCCAAATAATTTTGTAATGTGAAGCGGCTTATATGGCTCCTGGGATATAACGTTATTTTTCTTTAGGTAATCATTAAGAGCGTCGCGCCTGTCGGATAAGATGACGAAGTTTTGCGGGACTGAATTGGTGTTCGGCTGATCTTTAAATATTTTTATTGCCCTGACTTTTGAAAGTTCATCTTCATATATCTGTTTTATTTTCAGGCGCGATTTAATAATAACTTGGAGATACCGAAATTTTACTTTTACCGCAATCAAATCCAGCAGATAGATAGGGGCAAACCTCATGCCGGCATCAAGATGCAGTTTCTCATCCCTCCATATCTGGGTATATTTATATATATCTTTATATCTTTCGTTATCAAAAAGAACAGCGCCGCCTCCTCCTCCGCATGAAGACAGAGGCTTATAATAGGAGAATGAAAAACATCCGAAATCGCCAAAGCTGCCAAGTTTTCGGCCAGCATAGGTGCTGCTTTCAGCCTGGCAGGTATCTTCGATTACCTTTAACTTATATTTTTTTGCTATATCCAAAATCTTTTTGATATCGCAGGGCCTTGCAAACATATGCGCTGCTATTACCGCCTTTGTCTTTTTTGTTATAGCCTTTTCTATTTTTTTGGTGTCCATGCTGAGACTATCTTCATCTATATCTACAAAGACGGGTCGGGCCTTGCGGTATGTTACCGCAAGAGGAACCGCCGGATAGGTTACATTAGGCATTATAACCTCATCTCCTGCTCCTATATTCAAAACCGCCAGGCAAAGGCAAAGACCATCTGTCCCGGAGTTTACAGCAACTGCAAACTTCCTTTCTATATAATCAGCGAATTCCTTTTCAAAATTTTTCACTAATACAATTATATCGTCCTGGCCTCTTATAGAATCTAACGCCTTTTTCATCTCCTTGGCATACTCCTGTAGGAGGGCCCTGTCAACCTTCATATCTTCATATCTTATTATCATTTTCGCCGCCTTATTTCTTTGGGTATAACCTTCTGGTCTATCTTTCTGGTTATATCGCATATGCGCTTATAATTCTCAAAATACCTCTCGGCAGTCTTGTCCGGCGCATCTTTTAACAATAGCTCAACATTAAAATTGCTAAAATCCCTATATGTAACCCCCGGCCTCTTATAAAACTCATCATATAGTTTAAGGAGAAAAGATAGTTTTTTCTTATCTGCCTTGACAGCAGTTTCTCCTATCTTCAAAAAAAAGTACTTTTGTTTTATCTCCGGCGGCTGAGTAAGGTATACCCAGTTAGGCAGGATATTGCCATCAGGCATTACAACCAGGTCCAGACGGAATCCTTTTGGTATATTATAATCTTTACATATCAGGCGGCCCCCTTGTTTCATGTCCAAGGCTATTATCTTCAGGTACTCTTTTTCAAATATATGTATATGCCTCTTTTCCCATTTTTCCAAAAGCGTGGGGTGCACATCCATAGAATAAAGCCCTAATGAGGAAAGAAACTTAAAGTTCTCACACATATCCTCCGTCTCATCAGGATGAATAGCCATGGTGGGGTTTACACTTACTCCCATCTGCAACACCAGCTCTATGGATTTTAATATATCATCAAAGCGTTTCTCTGAGACCCCTTTCCTGTGCCTGAAATTGGCGGCAAACCTGCCGTCTATACCATGCTCTACGCATACATCGTTAGCTCTGAGGCATGCAGCCATACCTTTGTTCAATAATATGCCATTTGTCTGAAGAATAATCGGGCACTTTGAAAACTTTGATTTGACATAACTTATAATCTTACTGACCGTATCCCATTCCATGAGCGGCTCGCCTCCGGAGATAACAAAGTTATAATATTTTTCTGGGGGCAAGGTATCTATAAGGACTTTTATCCTGTTAAAGGACAAGGTTGTCTTATTGCTCCTGTGTTTAAAAAAACAATACTCGCAATTTAAGTTGCACCTGTCTGTAAAAAACATCCAGACATGCTCTATGCTTACAACCCTAAATAGTTGCTCTATACTAAACATTCCAGGCCATTTATCGTCTCTTCAATACCATTAAAACTCAATCTTTCTATCTTGTTTGTAGGCTTGAGGGGGTTTTTTAACATAGTATATATAGAAAGTGCCAGGTTGTCTACGTTAAAACTGTCAGCCTCAAGGCCCTTGGTCAGATTGAAGTCTTTCAGCATCTGTGTTCTGTATATCTGTTCTATGCTGTTAAGCGGCACTGTAATAGACTGTTTTTTTAACCACAAAAGCTTTACAACCGTATTATGGCCAGCCATATTGATACTCAGGTCCGCGGCATTCAGATAATCCATAAAATTATCCAGGTATTTTACCAGTCTGATATTCTTTAGCCCGTGGCATTGCCTGTTAAATAGTTCAAAATCCGTGCCGGATATCGCAGGGCCTGTAGATATCATAAAAAATACATCCTTAAGCCTCTTCGCTGCCAAAATAGAATAGAGGATCAGCCTGTCATTGATCACCCCTCCCCCCCTACTGACAATAACCAACTTTTGCCCCTTGCCTATACCTATTTTCTTCTTTAATCTTTCTTTAGATATACTAATTTTTTTGTTATCCAAGATATAGCCTGTATAACATATCTTCTTGGAGCAGCTTCTTAAAGAAGACTTAAAATTATCTGCCTGATGTTTAAAAGACAATTTTTGCAAAGAACTGGTATAATAATCCGTTTCTATTTTGGGATAATGGAAAAAAAACCTATCATAGAACTTGACTGCTTCTGGGGTTTGAGGTGCAAATGACGGATAACCTATGCTACAGGCAATCTTAATATTGTAATTTGCCTTTAAAAACTTTACTATATCTGTCAACTCAAATGTCCAGAATTCTAAGCCGAACGGATAATATTCGGTCAAAAAGATATCTGGCTTAAAGCTGGCGAGCTGCTCTTTTATTATCGACTGCCTTTTCTTTAGAAGGTGCTGCCCCTTTACCCTTTCAATAAGTTCGGTTTTTAAGTAAACCTTTCTGCAGAAATTAAAACATTTCTTATCTACCGAATACGGCAAATTCACCAGTTTTCCAAATTTGCCAAGCCCCATGCTGTGCTCCAGCTTTCCGCTGTGCAATATCAGTATCTTAACCTTATCATGCAGCTTATGCCTTAAACCAGAAAGCAGAGAGGATATCCGGGTAATATGGCCTAACGTCTGATCATTGGTTACATAGATTGCTATTTTCATGAGATCAACTAGTCCTTTGACAAGTTAGTTATCGTCATGTTATAATTATACGATAAAAAGGATATTTTTTCAATGAATTATAATCTATACTTTTTCCCTGTGCTTTTAGCCTTGGGCATTGCAAGCTCTATTACAGATATGCGCTACAATAAAATCCGCAATAAGCACCTACTCTTTGCCTTTATAGCGGGAATTTTTATATACGCATACCTGTTCTGGGCCGGCTCTCTAATATTTAACGTTAAACTGGCAGTTAATATCTCCGCCTCTATAATAATAGGATACCTTCTCTATCTTACAAAAACATGGGGCCCCGGCGATGCCAAGCTATTCATTGCCTACGCATTCCTTATGCCTTCATCAAGATATTCCAATTTTTTCATATTCCCTTCTGCCGCACTTTTTCTGAATATAATGCTGATAAACACTGTTGGCATACTGACTATTGCGGGCATATCTGCTTTTAAAAACCGCGTTGCGTTATACAACTTAGAAGTGGCAAGAGAATTCCTTCATGAACTAGTCAAATCCTTTTTCACGCTATACGCGCTTAGCTGGGTTATCGAACCCCTAATATCCAGGCTATCCCTTAATAGCGCCGTCCTTGTAATACTTATATATTATCTTGCTTATTTTTTAGTCTTTGCTCTAGTAGGCGTGATAAAAAAATTTAAATTGGTGTTGGCTTCTTTGTTCATTTCAGGATTACTGCTAAGGCATCTCTTTATGGCTGAAGGTTTTACCCTTGGGGGCTTAACCGAAAACCTGGGGCTTGCCTTAAAATATGCCATATTCTTTGGGCTGATTGCAATAACAATAAAAAAGCTTAATCCAATTGAAAAAGAAAGTAAAATTCCGCTGGCCTTTTTTATGTTCATTGGCGCTATAACAGCAAACACGGCCCTTATCAGCTGGGCTATGAAATTACTCTATCTTGCGAGAAGGTAACAATATGCAACCACTCAAACCACTTTTAAGGGACTTATCGGAAGACAACATAAGGTTTAGCTGTCATGATTACCAGCTGAGTCTAAAGATTGATGCAGCAAAAATAGCCTCTAGCAAGATCAGGCGTAATATATATAAGCTCTTAAACGAATATAGGGATCTGCTATTTATCGCAATAGAAGGCATACCGTATTGTTATCTCCCGGGCGCAAAAGAACACATCTTTTATGCAAAACAAGCAGGAAAAAAATATTATAACCCAGACAAATGCAGATCTTGTCTGTATTTTAAAAATTGCCCTGGCTTGGAAAAAAATTCGAGGATAAAAGAGGCTATACCGATAAAAGACCTGCCCCAGGAAATCGCCTTTGAGCTCACCCAGGATTGCAATCAGAGTTGCCGCTTGTGTTCATTGCATAGCACAGAAAAATGTAGCTTGCCCTTCAAAAAGATTAAAGAAGTCTTAAGAGAAGGCTGGTCTCTGGGAATAAAAAGAGCCTCATTTACCGGTGGCGAACCTACGCTACATAAAGATATAAGAGAGATCTTAAGATATGCAAAGGATAAAGGCTTCTATGTACGCCTCAATACCAATGCCATCTCTCTTAATGAGGACTCAATAAAAAAGATTGAAGACTCCGTAGATAATATCCTTATTTCATTACAGGGTTGCAACATTAAAACCGAGGAGGCATTAACTGGAAGTGGCCGGTTTTTAGAAAAAAAATTAAAGAATATAGCCTATATTAAAAAATCCCGCATCCCCATTTTAAGAATAGGAACTATGATTTCGAAGACTTTAATTGCAGATTTCATAAACTACTGCAAAATTATCAAAGGCCTGAACATAAAAAGATGGGAGTTGTACAGGCCCATAACTGCAAGAGAGAATCATGCTGAATACAAACTTACAAAATATGATTTTAACAAAGTTGCCAATCTCATCTTATGGGTAAGAAAAAAGGGGGTATTCGCGATATTCGGCAATACCCTGCCATTCTGCATGAGCCAGGTCACTTTCAGGCACCCGGAGATATTTGCCGGAAATATGTACGAGGACGGCCATATGAGGCTCGTTCTTGATGCAAAAGATTTTTTTAAACCGAGTTATTTTATCAATAAAGACCTCGGTAGCTCTATCCTGGGGGCATGGAAAAACCCCGCACTAAATAAGATGCGCTCTCTCTCCTACCTTCCGGAAGAGTGCGAGCGATGCCGTTATCTTAACTGGTGTAAAGGCGGAAGCAGGTCTTCCTCGTGGAAAAAGAATAAAAACCTTTTTGCGACAGACCCATTATATAATGCATAGAAAATATGTTTTTATAAGAGATGACGACATATATCGGACAGACAGGATTTTTCTGAAAATATCGGAGTTTCTGCTAAAAGAAAAAATACCCACAAGCTATGCTATCATACCGGCTAAGCTACAAAAAAGTCTAATTTCCTACCTGAAAATAAAGCAAAGGCTGCACCCTTTACTTATTGATATTCTGCAGCATGGTTACAGACATATAAACTATAGCCCTAAAATAGCAGATAAGTACGAGTTTGGAAAATTAAGAAGTTATTTTCAGCAGAAAAATGATATTGCCAAAGGGTTTAATAGATTAAGTGAGGCCTTCGGGGATATGTTCTTTCCCTGCTTTGTACCTCCATACCATGGTTATAATATCACAACCTTAAAGATATTAAACAAACTGGGATTTTCTTTATTTTCTGCGGACAGGATTGTAATGCCGGGAAGGTTTGATTTTAAACAACTGCCAACCACCATAAGCCTGAATGATTATGCCAAAGAAGGCACACCGCTATGTATCCCTTTTGATATGATGGCAAAGAGATTTTTGCATTACCTGAATAGTTGTGACGATTTTTTGGGCATAGTATTTCATCATCATGTGATAAAAAGGGGCGGGGACTTAGATAATATATTGAGGTTTTTCCTGTTTCTAAAAAAAATGGAGCAGAGAAAATATATCATTCTTGCTCCTATCTCTAAAATATCTCGTCTTATAAAATAGCCCTGAAATATCAAGACTACAATACCTATTGCAAGAGATCTCTTATGCCGTCTATATTTGGGTTTAAAGCCTCTTCCTTTATATCAGGGTCCCTAATCATATCTATGATCTTAACTGCAATCTCAACCGGGTAGTTATATTCCTTAGCACAGATTAAAAGGACGAGGTCTTTGACAATTGAGTCATAAGTGAACATCGGACCTTGCGGGTTAAAAAGTATTTTATATCCTAATATTTCATCAAAATCAACCCCCTTGCCTTCATAAGATACTTCAGGGATTGCCGAGCGTGTTAAAAACCCATAATACAAATTCAGGAATATTAAAGAATCCTGGGGTTCCTGGGAGCCGTAATTAACAGTAAATTCAGCCTCGTTGATTGCCTGACTTATAAGAGACAGGTCTCGATCTTTTAACCCATTATAAAGCATCAAGACATACCCTGATAAGTCCTTGTCGTCATTATCCTTTAATGCCAAGGCGAGATTTTTCATATCTAGGCTTGTTATCGAGTCGGTTTTGCCTTCTGCAATATTTTTTATCAATATTATGAAATTCATTGAACCCAAACTGTCGGCAGGGTCAGTACTTTTGTTGCAAACTGACTCGTCATTTAGGGCTGCTGCCAGGTATGCCTGGAGCCCGTCTATCATACCGCTGTTTTCAATAAACCCTCTGGCTATGCTGACATTTTTTTGCAGCTCTTGATTAAATGCCTCCTCCGGGCTTACGGCTGCTTTAGTAGTGTTCGGACCTGCAACTGCCTGCCCTGACATCCTGTCTATAGAAACAGACGATAACAGCAAAATACCCAAAAAGATATAACAAAATTGCCTTAATCTTTCAGCGTATTTCATCCTGACCTCTCTTCTTTAATATTAATAATTAGAATGCGGTACAGTAGTATAAGTACTGGTGGTGGTGCTTTTTGTAAAAAATTTCTTATGCATCTTGCCGCTTGTATGCGCGGCAAATGAGATATCGTGGTAGAGTTCTGAGAAGATTCCGAGGGCAGCAACAGTACCTATACCCAGCTTAAGCATCTTCTCCTTGGATGCAAAACCATCCTCATCAAGCATAAAATCCTTCAGATGTTTATGGATCTTTTTAAATGAGCTGTTTTTTGAGTTCTCTTTCTTTTTCTTCATCTTTTTATGCCTCCTCTATCCATACCAATTAAGTGTACACCCATTTTTTAAAAATAGCAAGGGCCTTCTTGTCATTTGCGATTTTTTCAAATATATAGTCAAACTGAAAGTTTAGTACTTTATAAAGCGGAGTAAGGCATATCTTTGTAACAGGACTACGTTGATAACAGTAATTAAGCACAGGGCATGTCCCGGACCAGTTTTTATATGCTGAGGCATAATCCCATATATCCAATAATGATGCCTGGCAGGTGTAGAACGTATTTGGGCTGCTCATCAATTGAGGGTATGTATTTTCCATGACATTACCCAGCTTGAATATATCCTCGCCTAACATCCTTGCTTCATCGCAGGGATAGACATCACCTGAAGGGGTAAAAGCAAGGGTTGAACGGCCCCCTCCGCAGGGAGACGATATATCCACATAAAACGGGTCTTTTTTGTTAAGCACCTTTTGCAGTATAACATACGCTATACGTTCCTTAATGTCTATGCCTTTTGAATTCAGATATAATATATAATCCATGGACCTAGACCAGAAGTTGTTGAATTCATCCGGCGTATAACCCAACCTATTCCACCCAGCATGGGCCATGCCCAGCTTGTTCATATAGCGAAGGGCTATTGTATTCTCACCCCATTTTACATACTCATCTATAATCTCTCTATAGTACGGGAAACTATACCTGGTAATTGTCGGCAGGAGATCGAATAATTTATAATTATTCCTTTTCAATAATTTCAATGCCTTAACCGTAAGATTATAGCTTCCTATTGCCTTTTTTTCATTTAGTATCCGGCTCTTATCATGTACCTTACGGGGCCCGTCCAGAGAAACACAGATACTGGCTTTGTGCTTTTTTAAAAAATCGATCTTTTCCTTTGTCAGTAAAAGACCGTTCGTGACAAGACTGACATGCAGGTCTTTATTGCCCTTGCTAAGCTTTTTTGAATTTTTTATCAGGTATTCTATTACCGGCCAATTAAGAAGAGGCTCGCCCCCCTGAAATTCAAGCGTGCCTGATCTGTTTCGGGTGGAAAGTATGATATCTAGTGTTTTGGCAGCAACCTCAAGACTCATATCCTGTCCTGGCCCGGCTTTGCTCTGGCAATAAGAGCATTTGAGATTGCACTTAGTGGTTACTACTATTATGAACAGGCTTACATCTGTAAATAAATTACCATTGAGTTGCCTGTAGTCTTCCAGTACCTTTTTAAAATTATCCTGTGCAACAACTATGCCGCTGTCCTTCAGGCGATTGAATAAACCGGAATTCTCTTCGATCTGGAACCGTTGAAATCGCCTGAATTCATCATCTCTCAGGATAGCCCAGCTGCCGAGAAGGGTGCTTATCAGATAAAAATCGCTCTTCTTTGATACATTATATGGTAATATTGCCCAGTTATTTTTTGTCTTCATTCTTTGCCCTGACTGCCCAAAACAGATAATTTACCCATTTAAGCGCCTCTGATATCTTCGGAGTCTTAAGTTCTAATTCTTTGTATCCTCTATGCCGAGTGAGCAGATTAACCTGAAAAGGTGAACCTTTGACTGCTTCTTTAATTGCAGAAGCAGGATAAAGGACTTCATTGACTTTTAATATAAACCTATTTCTTTTTCTTTGAAGTGGTAGTTTCACCCTCTTCATCCTCCAACTCTTTTATAAGCTGTGTTATCTCTTTCTCCTCTGCCTCCTGTGCAAGGGATGGGCTGGCTGAGAACAGGGCCCTTTGCATAAGAACCTTTATTACCTCCGAATTGGCCTTTAGGCGCCAGAAATAATGGGAATAGTTTAAAAGCTCATTGTAAAAATCCAGCGCCAGTTTTTTCAGGTTGCATCCCTGCCTCTGCGGATAAAGATAGACTAAAAAATCATGCTTTTCTTTATCCAGCATTATATATGCGCGGTCAAAAAATGTATACCCTGCAGCATATATACTGGGAAGCGAATATACCTTTGAATTAACCGTAAGCCTCACACAATCATTGGATACTTTGAAAAAATCATTTTTTTCTTTCATCTTTACCTTCCTCTTATTTTTATAACCTATTCCTTGGTAGCAATTATATAACCTTCGACTGGCAATATACTGTCCATTATTTCCGCTCCCCCAGCAACAAGCGGATTTACTACCTTCGCAGGTTCTTGTACATAAAAAGTTGAATCAGCGACGCCAACCGCAGCATAACCCGCAGGAAGATATGTTACTATAGAAGCCGCCGTATACTTAACATAGATAGTAAAACCTACCCAGGCATTTATGTCACCTGCTGTATATACTGTATCACTCATAGTATCCGGATCGTATATAGTAAATGTGTTTATTGTTACGCCGTCGTTTGATATTACAGACTTGACCGGAAAAAGAATCCTGCCATTAGACGCGATGCGCATAACCTCAGTTGCACCAGCATTAGTGTTACCTGTATAAAATCCTATGCAGCCTCCTGCGTTTATTGCCGGGTCGTTACCCCGTCCAGCTACAATATCTATATCCCCTGCTGTATCCCCTGCGCAGTCACTACCAAATAGAGTAATATATGCTCCTTGTGCATTAGTATCGCCTGTGCTTTCTCCGGCTTTTATTCGAATATATTCGTCATATGTGCTGTCTGTATCTTCCATGCCTATAAATCCGTTCTGGCCTTCAGCAAAATAGATAGTATCTACCGTAAAGGTATCGACCGTCAAACTATCATACTCCCCATATGGGGCAGGGTAGTAGGTGGTGAGGGTTATCTCTTCTGTTTTGTCTTGTGCAAGGGCTGGGGCGTGTGTTAATGCTAACACTAAAAGAACTGTTAAAAGGATTTTTGAGAACATGTTAATGCCTCCTGTTTATTAAAATTCGTTATATCTCTTTGAATGAGTGTTACTATATTATATACATTATAGGTTATACAGTATATACTTAATTTACATATTGTCAAACAGATTTAGAAATGTCCGGGAATAAAAAAAGTCAGCTTTTAATAATTTTATTTTTATGTTATCCCTGCCCATGCCTTACCAGCGCATGGGCAGGGATAACATGATTATTAATTAGAAGATTCGAGATAACAGGGGTTTTGGAAAAGGGGAATGTACTTCTGCTTCTTAAGCTCTAGTTGCCCTTAAGGCCATAGCTGTAGAACTGGTAATATTCTGGGTTCCATCAAGAGCTGCGATTGTCACATTTACAAGATTATTACCTTGTGCGTCAAATGTAAGCGCTGTAATATCTCTTGCTATTGTGGCTCCATTCCTTTGCAGATCTGTTCCATTAAGGCTGTACACAATGTTTTCTTCAGCGCCGGGGTTCAGATCAGTACCTATGCCAACCCTAACATGGTCGGTACTATCCACAACAACAGGAGTGCCTATTGTGAAATCCACAAAACCGCCTGTTGCATTACCATGAGAAATGCCCTCGGACCTAAATATATCTTTATAAATATAAGCGATTGCTATTGATACCTGGTCCTGTATATTGCTTCTTGCCATTTGACTTTTTAACATGCTTTGTTGCAAAATAAAAGGGGTAATGCCAGCACCGATGACAACAGAAACAAGCAGTGCTACTATTATAATCTCTGTTAAGGTCATTGCCTTTTTGCTGGTTATCATATTAAACATATATACTAGGCTACCTTTCTGTTACCATAGTTTACCCTAACTGTTACCTTTTTAAATGCGGGTCTTGTTGCTGGCATGCTAGGGTCAGAGGCTGCAACCAATACAACCTTCTCTGCCTCAGTTCTTTCCACTCCGTTATTATCAAAGTATACATTTTCAACTGTATATATAATAGCTAAATTATCGACAAGCGTATTAATCTGCCAATTAACGGGATCTAAAATATTTATAAGATTTGCGTCAGTTACAGCACGGCTGCTGGGGTTTGCTGCATCTGCTACAAGAGCATATTCAAGTCCGGGTACTAAATCTACATTATTTCTATATCCATCAACAAGGCTGTAACGTATATACTCCGCTATCTCCTGAGCACCGCTTAAAGCATGTGCCCTGTAACGGAACTTATTTGAAAACTGCCTTGCGTAAAGATAGGCGCTCAATGAGCCCAATGCTGTTATGGAAATAATAAGACCTGCCACTATAATCTCAACTAAGGTAAAACCTCTTTTAGCAAACATACGCTTATCTGTCATCTATAACGACTCCTTGCTATAACTTCATTGTTGTCAACCGGGGTTGTAATATTGACACTTTTTCGCACAGCAGTGCTATCCGCATTGTTTAATGTAACTGTTTTGGCAGCGGCGTCACGTGCCCAAGCACCTTCTCTCATAAGCATATAAGCAACATAAGAGGCTGATTCAGCATCAAGCATCGTCTGGGGCCTGTTATATAAACGATAAGTTGTTCCAAAGCGCCCGCTTACAAAACCGAATACAGCAATTGCGCCAATCGTCATAAGCATGCTTAATATTACTGCTAACGCCACAACACCTTTTTCATTTCTTAACATCATAATCAATCACCTTCTTTATTTAAAAATAGTATATGACATAAATGCAAACGTGTCAACAATAAAAAAAAATTTACTACAAACATCATAGCCCCAATGGTTATATCGGAGCGGCGATTTGGCTTTTTTTGCCTTGATTTTAGGTTTATGCAAAAATACCATGCACAAAGAAGGCTGAAGTATCAATGATCAATATTCAATATGGATAATAAAAAACCCCGACCCAAATTTATATGCCAAAGTTAATCAGCAAAATTTGGTTCGGGGTAAGTTTAAAGCCAGCAGCTACCTACTCTCCCACAATCTGGCGAATGCAGTACCATCAGCGACGAAGGGCTTAACTGCCGTATTCGAAATGGGAACGGGTGTTTCCCCTTCTCTATGGCCACTGGCAATATTGTATTTAGTTCATTGTTGATTGTTCATTGTTGATAGTTATTAGCAATGAGCTATGAACTAAGAACTAATCTGACAACTTATATAGTCGAAAAACTACCCTTTTTATAATTTATTATCATTTCAGGTTTCCGGTCATTACTTATTCACTAACAACCGAAAACCGAAGAAATGGTCAAGCCGCACGAGATATTAGTACTCTTAAGCTTAATCCCTTACAGGACTTACACATAGAGCCTATCAACCTTGTAGTCTACAAGGTCTCTTTAGTCCCCTTGCGGGGAGGGATATCAATTCTCGGAGGGGGCTTGGCGCTTAGATGCTTTCAGCGCTTATCCTTTCCGAACATAGCTACCCAGCTTATACGCCTGGCGGCGTAACTGGAACACTAGAGGTTCGTCAATCCGGGTCCTCTCGTACTACGGACTGATCTCCTCAAATATCCTACGCCCACGACAGATAGAGACCGACAGTTGTGTTACTCCTAACTATTTAGTTGGAGGGCTGGTCATTTCTGCCTCCGCTAACAGAATATCTTGTAGCGGATCCGCCTTCGGCGGAAACCTCTGCATATCGCTATGCAGCTCGGACTGTATCTTACTAGATTTACTAGTTTTGGCGTACAGTCTCTGAGGATTCCAGATGCTTGATTAAGTCAGAGTATTTTATCTTTCGGTATTTTCCATTTTCATTCATTGAAAAAGCTATTTTTAGTATCTCTTTTAAGCTATTTCTTTGAAGATGACATTTGTTTCCTATCATTGATACAATTTTTTCGAATTTTCCAAAATCGTATTTTTTTGACGACATGATAGAATATTTTTTAAAAAATGGTATTACCTTTTGTGCAAGGTCGTTATGGTTTCGTACTACTAAAACATTAGATCTATCATTAAGTCTAGTTCTATGGTTAGGTTTAATGTAACCACAGCCTAATATTTTTTTAATAATCTCCAATATAACAGTCCTATTCGCATTTTGCGAAACATGGAATTCCGGTATAACCTGTATACCCAGCTTCACATTCTTGCTCTTTTGTACTGCCACATGAAAACTTCCTTCACCATCAACAAACCCTGCGATATAATACCCTAACCATACATCTGGCCTTTCCTGCTGATTGTCTGCACTCATTGCTTTATCACTCCTTGAATACTATTTTATAATGTAAGGACCGAGTTGTCAAGTAGTAGCATGAGATACTCAGGTTTTCCAGCATATAGCCAAATTTATAGACAGCTAGTTTGTCAACTGTCTCACGCATGTTTATCCGTTATCACTAACGGCACGGACTATATCTTCACCCTCTTGATAGCTTACAAGTAGGGGCTAACGTATTATAGCTTTTATATTTTATTATACTTTAAGCTATCCAAGGTTTACCTGCCGGTAGGCAGGCCTGCCTGCCGGTAGGCAGGCATTTACCTTGAGTCTCTACGGGGAAAAGATTGGTGTTTTCCAGATATTGCCTGACCACTTTACTTGTATTAGTTCTTTTTTTAGAGTAATTGAACTTCGCAGTATTATCTACTAACCTGCTTAAGCAAAGTAATTTTTTTGGAGTCATATTTTTTGGGTATTTTTTAATAATCCCTATAACTCCACTGGCTAAATCTTTCTTTAAACGAAGATATGGCAAAATAGTCCTTAAAATAAGAGCTACTTCTTTGAGGCCAACTATTGTATATTCTGTCATTCCATCATTACGATGGCGAATATAACCTACTTTCAACTGGCTTTTTAACCAATGCAGAATCTTTTGATTTCGTGATTTCTGATAAAAAACAATGCTTGTCCTTATCTGATAACCATAGATGTAATCCTTGCGTCGGATAAGCTGTGCCATTATACATCCATCACCATCTAGAAATCCTGCAATATAAGCTAATTCTTCGTTTAACACTAATCTAATCTTCCCTCGGTATTGCCCTCTGAACGTTCGTGATCCAGATAGGGTTTCACCGATATAAGTTAGATTTATTATACCACATTTCTGCGGTAGAACGCAATGTAATTTACGTTCTGAACCCAGCTCGCGTACCACTTTAACCGGCGAACAGCCGGACCCTTGGGAGCTTCTCCACCCCCAGGATGTGATGAGCCGACATCGAGGTGCCAAACCGGGCCGTCGATGTGAACTCTTGGGCCCGATAAGCCTGTTATCCCCGGAGTACCTATTATTCGTTGAGCGATGGCGCTTCCACTTGCAACCACCGGATCACTAAGACCTGCTTTCGCATCTGCTCGACTTGTAGGTCTCGCAGTTAAGCTCTTTTATGTCTTTACACTCAATGCACGATTGCCATACGTGCTGAAAGAACCTTTGTGCTCCTCAGTTACCTTTTATGAGGAAACCGCCCCAGTCAAACTGCCCGCCTGGCATTGTCCCCACGCCTGATTCAAGGCAATGGGTTAGAATTCTAATACGACAAGGGTGGTATTTCAAGGTTGGCTCCACTCAGGCTAACGCCCAAGCTTCACAGCCTCCCACCTATCCTACACATATCGGACCAAAATCCAATACCAAGGTACAGTAAAGGTTCCGGGGTCTTTTCGTCTAGTCGCGGGTAGACGGCATCTTCACCGTCACTACAATTTCGCCGAGCCCCTCGTCGAGACAGCGCCCAGACCGTTACACCATTCGTGCGGGTCAGAACTTACCTGACAAGGAATTTCGCTACCTTAGGACCGTTATAGTTACGGCCGCCGTTTACCGGGGCTTCATATTGCAGCTTCTCCCCTTGCGGGGATAACCGCGCCACTTAACCTTCCGGCACCGGGCAGGTGTCAGTCCCTATACATCGTCTTACGACTTAGCAGAGACATGTGTTTTTGCTAAACAGTCGCCTGGGCCTCTTTAGTGTCACCTCAATTCCCTTCGATTGTACATCTACAGGATCTGAGGCACCCCTTCTTCCGAAGTTACGGGGTCAATTTGCCGAGTTCCTTAACGAGGGTTCTCTCGAGCGCCTTAGGATTTTCTCCTCATCTACCTGTGTCGGGTTGCGGTACGTGCACCCGTCATGCTCATTGCAACAGATTTTCTTGGCAGCGTGGTGTGAGTCAATTCGCCCGCTCCGTAGATTGGGCTACACATAACCTCTCATCCTTCACTTGCGTTCGGGACTACAGGTTTATCCCCAGACATCCATCACTGGGTAGACCTAACCTCCTGCGTCATGCTGCAATTGATAACGCATAACAGGTGGTATCTGAATATTAACAGATTGTCCATCGCCTACGCCTTTCGGCCTCGGCTTAGGCACGACTAACCCTGGGTGGATTAACCTTCCCCAGGAAACCTTAGATTTACGGCGGATACGTTTCTCGCGTATCTTTTCGCTACTCATTCCGGCATAATCACTTCTATTTCGTCCAGAGCTCCTTACGGTACTCCTTCACTCTAACATAGAACGCTCCCCTACCACTCATACTGCCCGAGGGCAGTATGAATCTGCAGTTTCGGCGACAGGCTTAAGCCCCGATTATTATCGGCGCAAGATCACATTGACCGGTGAGCTGTTACGCAATCTTTAAATGATGGCTGCCTCTAAGCCAACATCCCGGTTGTCTAAGTAACCTTACATCCTTTACCACTTAGCCTGTTCTTAGGGGCCTTAACTGGCAGTCTGGGCTGAATCCCTCTCGACTATGAAGCTTATCCCTCACAGTCTCACTCCTATGATACGGTTGATAGTATTCGGAGTTTGATTGGGTTCGGTAGGCGGGTAAGCCCCCTAGCCCATTCAGTGCTCTACCCCTATCAACTATTACATAAGGCTGTCCCTAAAGACATTTCGGGGAGAACCAGCTATTTCCGAGTTTGATTAGTCTTTCACTCCGATCCACAGCTCATCACCTGCCTTTTCAACGGCAGTGCGTTCGGGCCTCCACATGGTTTTACCCGTGCTTCGCCCTGGCCATGGATAGATCACTCGGTTTCGGGTCAGCTCAGTACAACTTATCGCCCTTTTAAGACTCGCTTTCGCTACGGCTCCTCTCTGCAAAGAGATTAACCTTGCTACACTGAGCAACTCGCCGGATCATTATTCAATAGGCACGCGGTCAGCCATTATCCTCTAGGAGGATCATAGGCCTTCCACAGCTTGTAAGCTCACGGTTTCAGGTACTATTTCACTCCCCTCAACGGGGTACTTTTCAGCTTTCATTCACATTACTTGTTCACTATCGGTCGTCAATTAGTATTTAGCCTTGGCCTGTGGTCAGGCCGGATTCCTACGGGGTTTCACGTGTCCCGTAGTACTCGGGATACTGCTAGGCCGATTGGAGGATTTCACTTACGAGACTATCACTCTCTTTGGTTGGGCTTTCCAGCCCATTCAGTTATCCTCAACCATACCATATCGCAGTCCCACAACCCCCTCGGCACAAGTGCCAAGGGTTTGGGCTCTTCCTCGTTCGCTCGCCGCTACTTAAGGAATCAATGTCTTTTTCTTTTCCTCAGGGTACTTAGATGTTTCAGTTCCCCTGGTATCGCCTCTTAAACCTATGTATTCAGTTTAAGATACCTTGATATTACTCAAGGCGGGTTCCCCCATTCGGAAATCTCCGGATCAAAGGCTGTTTGCGCCTCCCCGAAGCATATCGCTGCTTACCACGTCCTTCATCGCCTATTGACGCCAAGCCATCCACCATAAGCTCTTTGTAGCTTGACCAAAAAACTCGATTAAGATATACCCTACAACCCCTTGCGGGATAATACGGCATATAATTACGGTTCTCGTTTGAAATTGTAGTTTTTCGACTATATAAGTTGTCAAAGAACAAATCTATTGTATGATTAAGGCATAAAAATTACTGCCTTAACACAGGATAGTTCTATGTTACTTCACTGTTCATTGTTCATTGTTCATTGCTTTTTCTATGAACTATGAACACAAAACTATGAACAATTTTGGTGGAGCTGAGGGGGATCGGCGCCCTTCGTCTCGGCTCACTTCGTTCGCCATGAGACTTCGGGTCGGCCAGTCGCTTTACTGTCGCTCGCTCAACTTCGTTCGCTCGCTTTTCCTCGCTATTCGCTCGGCGTAAAGCTCTTTTCGATCCCATACATGTTTCACACGAAAAATGGTGGAGCTGAGGGGGATCGAACCCCTGACCCCCTGCTTGCAAAGCAGGTGCTCTCCCAGCTGAGCTACAGCCCCGATTAGTTCATTGTTGATTGTTCATTGTTTGTTGTTCATTGTTCATGTCATTTACTTGAAAGCTATCAACCATGAACCCTGCCTGCCGGCAGGCAGGCATGAACTATCAACAAAACTGGTGGGCCCAACTGGAATTGAACCAGTGACCACCGCGTTATCAGCACGGTGCTCTACCAACTGAGCTATAGGCCCCTTGTTAGTTCATTGTTCATTGTTTTTAGTTCATAGTATTTATCAATGACCTATGAACTATGAACTATGAACTATGAACTAAAAATGGTGGCCCTTTTTTTGTTGGAGGCCTGATTCTTTTCGAGCCATAAAATATTAAAGAGCAATAATAATATGAATATTGGATAACCAAAAACCAGCGATAGAAACCACTCATTGTTTCATCTGTCAGCATATAGCTAACAGCTGAAAATACTCCTTAGAAAGGAGGTGATCCAGCCACACCTTCCGGTACGGCTGCCTTGTTACGACTTAGTCCCCCTTACCAACCACACCTTCGACGCCTCCCTCCTTGCGGTTGGGTCAGCGGCTTCGGGTGCAATCGACTCAGGTGGCTTGACGGGCGGTGTGTACAAGACCCGGGAACGTATTCAGCGCATCGTGGCTGATACGCGCTTACTAGCGATTCCGACTTCATGAAGGCGAATTGCAGCCTTCAATCCGAACTGGCCCTGCTTTTTTGCGATTAGCTCCACCTCGCGGTTTGGCAACGCTTTGTAGCAGGGATTGTAGCACGTGTGTCGCCCAGGGCATAAGGGCCGTACTGACTTGACGTCATCCCCACCTTCCTCCGTTTTATCAACGGCAGTCCTCTTAGAGATCCCAAAATGGGCAACTAAGAGCAGGGGTTGCGCTCGTTGCGGGACTTAACCCAACACCTCACGGCACGAGCTGACGACAGCCATGCAACACCTGTGTATCTGTCTTTGAGGGAAAGCCCTACTTTCATAGGGCTGTCAAATACATGTCAAGCCCTGGTAAGGTTCCAGGCGTAGCGTCCTATTAAACCACATGCTCCACCGCTTGTGCGGGTCCCCGTCAATTCCTTTGAGTTTCATCGTTGCCGACGTACTCCCCAGGTGGTGCACTTAACGCGTTAGCTACGGCGCGCCCCTTTGACAGGACACACCTAGTGCACATCGTTTACGGCGTGGACTACCAGGGTATCTAATCCTGTTTGCTACCCACGCTTTCGTGTTTCAGTGTCAGTTGTATGCCAGAGAGGCGCCTTCGCCGCAGGTGTTCTTCTTGATATCTACAGATTTCACTCTTACACCAAGAATTCCCCTCTCCTCTCATACACTCAATCCTGCTAGTTTCGAGCGCAATTCTTCAGTTGAGCTGAAGGATTTCACACCCGACTTGTCAGGACACCTACACACCCTTTACACCCAATAAATCCGAACAACGCTTGCCACCTCCGTATTACCGCGGCTGCTGGCACGGAGTTAGCCGTGGCTTCCTCTCAACGTACTGTCAATCCAACACATTATTCATATGCTGAACTTTCATCCGTTGTGACAGAGCTTTACGACCCGAAGGCCTTCATCGCTCACGCGGCGTCGCATAGTCAGGCTTTCGCCCATTGCTAAAGATTCTCGACTGCAGCCTCCCGTAGGAGTCTGGGCAGTGTCTCAGTCCCAGTGTGGCTGACCATCCTCTCAGACCAGCTACCCGTCAAATGCCTTGGTGAGCCGTTACCTCACCAACAAGCTGATAGGACGCGGGCTCATCTTAAAACGGCAGGTCCTTACGGATCCCCGCCTTTAGCTGTTAAAGCTTATGCTAAAACAGCCACATTACGTATTAGCTCCTCTTTCGAGGGGTTATCCGCAATTTTAAGGTAGATTGCCCACGCGTTACTCACCCGTTTGCCACTAGAACACCCTATCCCTTCGGCCGAAGCTTCCGTTCAAGGGGTCTCGTACGACTTGCATGCCTAATCCACGCCGCCAGCGTTCGTTCTGAGCCAGGATCAAACTCTCCAGTTTGATATATTTAAGTTCTATGCTCTAGGTTCTATGTTCTAAGTTTTGCAACCTAGAACTTGCAACCTAAAACCTACAACTGACTTTCTTTCATCTACCTGTATTTCAACAGACAGAGCCTTGCACAAGTGGTTTCTTTATTCTCGCTAGCTTTTGGCTATCCAATTTTCAAAGAACTGTATTCAAAAAAAAGGCAGTCCTGCCTGCTGTTAGGCAGGCATAAAAAAAGGCATCAAGACGATGCCATAAATGACTGTCCTCTTTTATCTTCAAATCAGGTTATTTCAAGTAAAGCTTCTTTCAAGAAGCTCCTCCTGTTTTTTCGGCGGTAATTTCGGACAATACCTCCCGCCAAACTATATATCATTGATATAAACAATGAAGTATTTCTATGAAGGTTCACATAAAATAACACAAACATCATATCTTGTCAAGTATTATTTTTGCATAATTTACGCGACCCCTTCGACTTCGCTCAGGGTAAACTCCGGAAGCATAAAAAATTAAGTTGTGTGTCCCCTTAATTCTTTCAACCTTTAATAACTATATAATAATAATTTACTCCATTATTATTGCCCGTAGTGCCGGATAAAGTAAAGCCATCGGTTGTAAAAGTAACACTCACGCCTAAACTTGGCATGCCACTCTTCACTTCACATAAATCAGAATCCTGAATTTGTAACAACAAGTCGTACGAAGATCCACCGTCACCAAAAAGCATTATGGCTGTCGGTTGAAAACCAATACCAGTGAAAGCTCTGTTAGATACACCATTTCCTACATAAGTACCTGTTTTAATATTCGAACCTACTGCGCTACTCCACTCCATAGCAGTGGCACCAGCATTTAATACAAGTGCCTGTCCAGTTTCACCGCGAGCTGTAGGCAAGGCATATGAAGTATCACCACTGCCTATAGTGAGACTGCCTGTTGTTAAATCTTCATACTCCCCGTAAGGAGCAGGATAATATGTGGTAAGAGTAATCTCCTCATCCTGATCCTGCGCACACACTGTGCGGGAAAATATAAACATAAAAAAGAACACCAATAACACAAAGCGTTTAATACCCATAATAACACCTCCTGGTTTTGTTGTCAGGAACACATATTTTATTTTATTATTGCTTCGCCCCAAACCAATTTTTGCTGTCTAACGTTGGCATATAAATTCGGTACGGGGTTTCGCCTCGCTTTGCTCGAGACTCGCAATGACGAAATGTATCTAAATAAAATTTTATCTATTACAGTATCGTTTATGCTTTGCTGGAACAGCGATTTGGCTTTTTTTGCCTTAATTTTAGCTAAGATGCAAAAATACCATCGCTGTGAAAGCAAAGGCATAAACGATAATTAAGGTAACAGTTCAGCTTTCTGCAGAGAATACCCTCAGTCATTGCGATCCGCCGTATATGCCGAAGGCGTATCAGCCTACGGCTGAGGCGGAGAAGCAATCATAAGCTGTATATCAGCTATTATCCGGCATAATTAACCTGAGGAGGAGATCTCTTACAGGAAGCTATTACTTCCGAAAGAGGATTTTTGTTGTTTAAGATTTGGATTAATGTTTTTATGGGATCAAGGTTGTTTAGCTTTGCTGTTTGAAGGATACTCATAAGGATTTGGTGGGCTTGAGCCCCTTTGTATGAGCGGTTCTGAAAGGTGATTTTCCTAAATATCACATCAGGCCGTA
>Ga0268277_1000686_pt1 | contig 26096 bp, 26 predicted proteins | sample saktaG_5_FD_190132 | JGI IMG/M metagenome (GOLD analysis project Ga0268277, IMG submission 190132) | Saline water microbial communities from Sakinaw Lake, British Columbia, Canada - sak_2010_1_5_50m | ecosystem: Environmental > Aquatic > Non-marine Saline and Alkaline > Saline ...
AAACCATTCAAATCATCACAAACAAATTTTTTATAGAACAAATTTCCTGGATTAACCCCAATGACCGAAGTCTTTTTTCCCAAAACGACTTTCCTTTAAATTTAGATATTTTACTGCCGGCAAAAAAAATAAAACTTATTAGATTTTTTTCCCAAAACCTTGAAACTTTAAAAATTTCTATGATTGGCACGATTTTTAATCCTGAAGCCAGCGGAAAAATATCATTTTCTTGGCCCATGGCAGACCAGGGACGGCATTCTATTTGGGCTGAACTAATTGACAATAATAATCAATCCTTGGAAGGAGAAAAAATCGAAATTGAAGTGGAATAAGATAAAATTTTAATTATTAATTGACCCTAAAACAAAAAGAGGCCAAACGGCTCCTCTTTTTTATATGAAAACGATTCTATTCTTAGGTAAATAATTTGTTTACTTTTTTAAGCTTTATTAGCTCAACTATTTTAATAAAATTACCATTTTTTAGCTTGTTTTTTAATATCTTTTGGTAAAAAGCTTTCGGCTGATGGCGAATCGACTTCTGGTCTTATTATGTAAAGCCTCCTGTTGTTGTTGTCATAAAAAATATCGTCTGCTCTCCCTTTTATAGTTTTTGGCCCAACCGTAACAACTGGTTCAAATCCTAAAACATTTTTTACTTCTGTTGACAACAATTTAATTGAATTAAGATAATCTCGTCTATACTTGCCCGCCCATTCTTCTTTAAAATAATTTCCCCCAACAATAACCGCATCGATTGTGCCTTTAATACTCACCTCCTTCAAACTTATAAGTTGCTCTTTTAAGTCTTCTAAAAAACTTTTTTTCTTTTTTCTATTAACTAAAAAATATCTTGGGTCTTGATGACTTAAAAAGGATATATTTTCATTGGTATCTTTACTGATCCCCGTGACTATAATTCCCGTACAATTCTTGAATGATTTGGAAAATTTGTCTGAATTATCCAAACTTGATATAACATACGATTGGTATTTGGCGTTTTTAAACCCTTGATTAATCAATTCTTCATGTTGTCCATAATAATCAATATTATTGGGGTTGGAAAATTTGTTTCTTATATTTAAAAGAGGATCTTCTAAATCCTTGTCTTCCTCAATGAATTGTTCGACTGTTCCCACACAAGCCATAATCGGTCTAACTCCTTGTTTTAAATGTTCAGATTTAAGGGGGTTCACCGACTCTAACTTCGGTTTTGATTTTAATTCCGGTAATTTCTCGAACATGTTAAATCGCCCACTAAATATATTTTTCATATTCTAAATTATTAAATTTATTTATCTGATTTCTTTGTTTTTTCTTTAAAACTTTTTTCATCCTCTGATTTTATTTTTCTCTCTATTTTTACAATATCTTCTTCTATCGGCAATTTATCCGGACAAATTCCTCTGGATAATTATTAAATAACCCGTAAACGATTTAATGCGCAACTTATAGGTAAAATTTTTGGTCAGACCCCATTAAATTAAAAAACCTAATTTTTTATTTCTCCACCACAATCATTATTTTTTTTCCTTTTAAAACTTCACTAGCTTTTTTGTCGTTATCAAACTCGTGTCCTTCCCCTAAACCCAATGGCCAATCATAAATCGCGTTTAAAAGGACATTTTGGTCATAAATATAATTTTCTCCCCTTTTTGTTCCCGGATCATTGGCAATAATCTTATCATCTTGATAGCCTTTTAAAACTAAGGCGTGATAGGCCGGACCAGGTTGTTTATAATAAGGGTTATTTAACAATCTGCCGGCAGTTGGCACAATTACCAAATTTCCTTCACTTAGTTCTCTTTTAATATCATCAATACCTTCAATTGCAGTATAATATATTTTTATTAGACCGAAATAATTTATTCCCAAGTTTTTAATATCTTCCACGCTTAGATCATAATGCCCGCCCCAATTCTGTTCCTGCCAAGCCACGGAATCTAAAATTTCCTTGTCTCCTGTTTCTTTATCCAAGGGTTTTTTTTCTAACCAATATTTAGCCATAATTAAAGTGGCTTCTTCACAAGCTTCATTGTGCAGGTCGTCCCATTCAGCAAAAGGTGCTTGTGATAAAAATGGAACGTTTTCTATTTCTACTCGATCGGGCAGAATATATTTTTCGGAATTATTTTCCTCTTCTATGATATCGTTTTCCAAATTGTCCTTATCTTTTAGTTGGATTAAGTTGTCATCTTTTAATTCTGTTTCCAATTCTATCTTTGAATTTATTTCTTCATTTTTTGTTGTCTCCGCAATTTTTTGTTTTGGCATAAAAAGCCAAAAATCAAAAACAAAAGTAACAATAAGAATAATAAAGCCAATTACTATTTTTTGAAATATTCTTGCCTTTTTTTTCCTTTTATAATTCATAAAACCTTTCTAAAACCCGTAACATATATTTTATTTTAAATAAATACTTTTATTCTGATTATGTTCTTCAATGCTGCGACTGAAAATAATCTGCCCCTCTGGCGTAGAGAGAAAACAACAATAATCGTTTTTTAATGGACTGATGGCAGCCCGAATAGAAGAAAGGCTTGGATTATTAATCGCGCGAGGAGGCAAACCCGGGTTTAAATAAGTATTATAAGGAGACGGAATTCTTGTTTCCTCATAACTTAACCTTTCTTTCGCCTCGCCTAAAATATAATTTATGGTAGCGCAGGATTCCAGCGCCCAATTCGACTCCAGTCTTTTCCAGAAAATATCTGCCACCAAACGCCGATCCTGATCTAAAGCGGCTTCTTTTTCAATTAAAGAAGCCATCGTTAAAACTTCGGTAATGGAGTGTTTAAAATCTTTAATCCTTCCCTTTATTTCAGAATCATATTTTGTTTCAAAATTCTCCAGCATCTTTTTAATTATTGCCTCCGCAGTTGTTTGTTCATAAAAACGATAGGTATCGGGAAAAAGATACCCCTGAAGAAAAGCAATTTCTTCATCATTTGGAATTTTTTTGCTTTTCTCGTCTAAAAAAGAAAACTTATTTAAATATTCTTGGTCTTGACTTATTGTTTCCAAAGCGGAAACAAAATCTCCCTCTAAAATAAGTCCTTGTTGAATTAGAAGTTTTTCAATTTGACGATTACTCAAACCCTCAACAACAATCACCTGTTTTTCTGGCGCCAAAGGACGGCTAATCAAAGAACTAAGAATGCCCTTGATATTTTGATTTAAGTTAATTTGATATTCGCCGGGCCAGAATTTATTTTTCGCTTGACTTAAAATGGCATAAAATTTAAAAAGAATTTCATTTTTAATTAAACCCTGGTCTTTTAAATTTTGGCTTATTTCATCTAATCCTTCCCCTTTTTTAATAATAAAGGTGTTAGCTTCTTGTAATATCTTGTTTACTTCTATTCCAACAAGACCCTCATCTAATTCAATTTTATCTAAGTTTTCATCTAAATTCTTGACTTTGTCATTAAATCCGTCTTGTTTAAACAAAAAAAATAAAATAATTGCGACTGCGGCGAATAAAAAATACCCCAAGATTATTCCCTTTTTATTTTCATTCATAGCTATATTTAAAAAATAAGATTATGATTGATTAATTATAGATTATCATAACAAACAGAAATAAAAAAAACAATAAAACTAAAAACTAAACCGCCCTGTTTTATTTTTCCAAAAAATAACCTATAATATAATAACTTTATTTGTTATTATTTTAATTAAAAATATGATTTATGATTTGATTATTGTTGGTTTGGGTCCAGCCGGCTTAACCGCATCTATTTATGCTTCCCGTTATGAATTAAAACACGCTTTAATTGGTTCCCTAAAGGGGGGCACCGCCTCTGAATCTCATTTGGTAGAAAACTATCCCGGGTTTGAATCAATTTCCGGGCAAGAATTAATGGAAAAATTTTTTAACCAAACCCAAAAATATCATCCCGAATTTCTTTATGTCAAAGCTGACCAAATTTCTAAAAATAAAAATCTTTTTGAAATAAAAACCAATGAAGGAAAAATAATCAAAACTAAAACTATTATTTTAGCTTTGGGGGTTCAACATCGAATCTTATCTGTTCCTGGTGAAAAAGATTTCTTGGGTCGAGGGGTTAGTTATTGCCCCACTTGTGACGGCCCCCTTTTTAAAGATAAAATTATCGCCGTAGCGGGTGGTGGTGATTCGGCTTTAACGTCGGCTCTTTATTTATCAAAAATTGCCAAAAAAGTTTATTTAATTTATCGAAAAAAAATTTTTCGCGCCCAGGCCCTTTGGCAAACTAAAGTAGACGAGGAAAAGAAAATAAAAAAGATTTTAAACAATCAAATAAAAGAAATTAAAGGAGATAGTCTGGTTAATGAAATTATTTTAGACAAACCCTATCAAAATAAAAAAAGCATTAAAATCAATGGACTTTTTATTGAAATTGGAGCTATTCCTTCTAAAGAATTTAATCTAAATCCGCCATTAAAACTTAAAAAAGATTCAGCTGGATACATTGTTGTGAATTATCGGCAGGAAACAAACGTCCCTGGTTTATTTGCGGCGGGCGACATTACTGGTCCAGCGGATAAACTGAAACAGATTATTACTGCTTCAGCCGAAGGAGCAATTTCAGCGGCTAACGCTTATCGCTTTTTAACAAAGAGAACCACCCGAATATAATAATTCCGAAAAAAATCATTAAATCTGATAGATTTAAAACAGTAAAGGGAATAGAGAAATAATCAATTACTGCCCCATAATTCAAGCGATCAATTAAATTACTAATTGCGCCAATTAAAACCGCTTCTAAAGAAAAAAACTGAATCATCTTCTTCTCTTGAAAAGACTTTATTAAATTAAAAAACATCCAGAAAAAAATCAAAAATAAAATAAAATAAAATAGTTTATAAAATAAAGGAATGCCCAAAGCAATTCCTTTATTTTTAAATAAAAAAAGCTTTATAAAAAAAACTTTTTCTATTCCATTCAGGACCAAATATTTAAAAATTCTATCTAAAATAAAAAAAACTAGAAATATAAAATTGGTTAAAAAAAAACCTTCTTAACCATTTTACTTTTTTTTGCTTTTACACATTAAACAAAAACGAGCGGTTGATAGAATTACTAAACGCTCTTTCCCAATTTTTTTCCCACAATTTTCACAAAGACCATATGTTCCATGGCTAATTTTACCCAGGGCCAGATCAATAGCTTCTAATGAATTTTTTAAACTTTTTTCTGTGGAAAGACTATCGATAAAAGTAGCCACCTCGTCAGCATTTTCATCTTCTGACCGACCATATTCAGGAAATTGAACTCGATAATTATTTTCTCCCTGACTACTTTTGGTCGCTATCTGCCCCAATTCACTTTTTATCTGTTTTTTTCTTTCCTCTAGTTCCTTTTTAACAGAAGTTAAATTTTCTTTCATAAAAAATCTAAAATAAAAAATTAATTAATTATATGAATAGATTATAGTATATAGTTAAAATTTCAATTAACAAGGCTTTTATCCCCAATTATTTTTTAATTTAATTAAACCCAATTATTCCTAAATTACCACCATCCACCTCCATAAACAAGATATCCTTTATTCCAAATTTGTTGAAAAACAGATAACCTCCTTTTTGGGGGCAATATTTTTCAAACAAAAAATTTTTGTCTAAAAAAAATTTTTGGAAATTAATAAAAGTTTTTTCATTTCCAGTTAAAAAGAGATGATTATCATTTTTCCAAACAATAATTTCCTTCCCTTCGAATTTTTCATTAAGACCATCATCAAAATTGCTTAAATCTTTTTTTTCAAATAAACAATAATCTACTTCTTGCCCAACGATTATTTTTTGCTGAAATTGAAACGCTTCTGGATTGGCAATTGATTCAATAAAATAAGTTTGGTCGGGGAGATATCTTATGGTCTCCTCTGGTTTGCTGAGAGCAAAATACTTTTTTAATTCATTTTCAAAAAACTTTAGACCATTGCTGTTTTTATAAAATAAAACAATTTGGGGCTCTGTTTTGGGATTTATTATAATCTGATCAATTGTTTTTGGATCCTGATTTTTGAAAAAATCTTCCGGTACTTTAATAAAAGAAAAAAATAAACCATCTAAAGTTGAATTAGAAAAGATTTCAAAATCCAATCTTTTATAAGAAGAGGAAAAATTATCTTGGTCATCTAAAAAGCCTATATTAAAAAAACCTTTCCCTAAAATGGGATTTATAATTTTTTTAAAATTAAAAACTTCTAAAAAATTTTGGTTTAAATTTTTATTCTCTTTTTTGTTTAAAAAAACGGGTGATTGAGAAGCTATCCAAATGCGGCGGTTTAGTTGAATTAAATTCAAATTAGAAAGATTATTTTTTATTAATGAAAAATCAGCCCACTTTCGTATTTTTAAAAGAACCACAATTTGGTTTTGATAATTGGGGTCATTACCTTGAGATGGTATTCCGATAATTCCCACTTCACTTAAAAGGTCTATGTTTTCTTTTTTTAAAATTTGGTCCAAAGGAAATTGAGAATTGGAACTAATTTCTTTAAAAGAATTTTTAATTAATTCCTGGTTCAACCACTTTTGAGTTAAAAAACCAATACGACTGGAGGAATTTAAATCAAAATGAAAATAAAAGACCGTTGATTCTGGAAAATAATTTACTAAGGTGTCGGGTTGCCAAAATAAATAGAAAAAGAAAAAAAGGCACACTGGAGTTAAAATAAGAAAAAAAAACGCTTTGCTGTTAATTTTCATAAAACCATAATAAAAGAAAGAATAAACCTTGTCAATCTTTATAAAAGCTGATATAATATTAATATTAAATAGTAACGAAGTAAGACCTTGTTATTAATTTGTGATTTAAATTTCTAATTTTTATTAAATCTATGTCAGAATTATCAAAGAAAAAAGAATATCTCCAATTCATAAAAGCATTCCCCAAGGTTAATGATTTAATTGAAGGAATTGTTCTTGAAATTGGGCGAAATGAAGTTTATTTGGACATAAATGGCATTACTACGGGTGTGGTGCGGGGCCCCGAATTATTTGATGAATCAGGAGAATTCTCTAATTTAAAAAAGGGTGATAAAATTTCCGCGACGGTAATTGAAGTGGAAAATGAAAGGGGCTTAATAGAATTATCTTTTAGACACGCCAGTCACAAAAAAGCTTGGAATAAGTTGGAAAAAATCTTCCAAGATAAAAAAATTCTATTAGTTAAGGTTGTTGAAGCAAATAAGGGCGGCTTGCTTGTTAAATATGGAAAAATTCAGGGCTTTTTACCAGTTTCCCAACTTAAACCAGATAATTATCCACGAGTAGAAGGGGGGGATAAAAATAAAATTTTAGAAAAATTAAAAAGTTTTATTAATCAAGAAATTAAAGTAAAAATTATTTCTCTTGATGAAAAAAATAATAAATTAATTGTTTCAGAAAAAGATATTGATTTACCCGAAAAACAAAGTCTTCAAGAAAAATACAAAATTGGAGACATTATTGATGGTAAAATTAGTGGTTTAGTTGATTTTGGAATATTTGTCACTTTTGACAAAGAACAAGAAGGTTTGGTTCATATTTCAGAACTGGCCTGGCAAAGAATAGACCATCCTAAAGACGTAGTAAAGGCGGGGGAGAATGTTAAGGCTCAAATTATCGGCATTACAGAAGATGGAAAAATATCTCTTTCTATTAGACGTTTAATTGATGATCCATGGAAGAATGTAGAAAAAAAATATAAATTAGATCAAGAAATTGATGGCAAAATTCTTAAAATAAATCCCTTTGGTCTTTTCGTAGAATTAGACAAAGACATTCATGGTCTCGCTCATATTTCTGAGCTTTCGGAAAATCCGATAAAAGACATGGCTGGGGTTGCTCAACCAGGAGATATAATGAAATTCAAAATAGTTTCTATTGAACCAAATGATCATCGATTGGGACTTTCTTTGATTAAAAAATAATAGAAAATGAAAAATGAAATCCTTAGTTAAAAATTTCTTAATATTTTTAATTATCTTTTTAATTATTTCCGGATTATTTAGTCTTTTAAACCCGCAAGTAAAAGATAGCCGGGAAATTAGTCTTAATAGTTTGGTTCAACAAATAAAAAAGGGTGAAGTTAAAGAAATTAATATAGAAGAAAGTCGTTTAGAAATTATTCTAAACAATCAAGAAATCTTTTATTCTTTTAAAGAAGATAATGAAAGTTTGGTTGATTTGTTAACCAGTTACGGAGTTTCTTTTGAAGAATTATCTCGGGTCTCTCTTAAGGTGAAAAGCACTAAAGGAAGGGAGGCTTTTTTAAATATCATTTTCCCCTTAATTATTCCTTTATTAATTTTGGGCATTTTGATTTATTTCTTTTCTAAACAAATGAAGGGGTCTGGAATGCAAGCTTTTAAATTTGGAGAAAGTCAGGCTAGAAAAATAAATCCCCAAGATAAAAAGGGAAAAACCACATTTAAGGATGTTGCCGGGGTACATGAAGCCAAGGAAGGATTAGAAGAAATTGTTGATTTTTTAAAAAACCCCAAAAAATACATAAAATTGGGAGCAAAAATACCAAAGGGTGTCCTTTTGGTTGGCGCGCCAGGTTGTGGAAAAACACTTTTGGCTCGCGCCGTGGCTGGGGAAGCAGAGGTTCCGTTTTTTCATATTTCCGGATCAGAATTTATTGAAATGTTTGTTGGGGTCGGCGCTTCTCGAGTAAGAGACTTATTTAATAAGGCGAAAAAAAATTTACCGGCAATTGTTTTTATTGATGAATTAGATGCGGTTGGCCGACAACGAGGTGCTGGATTGGGAGGATCACACGATGAAAGAGAACAAACCTTAAACCAAATTTTAGTTGAGCTAGATGGGTTTGAACCAAATAGTGGATTAATTGTTTTGGCAGCCACCAACCGTCCCGACATTTTAGACCAAGCTCTTTTAAGACCGGGTCGCTTTGACCGAAAAGTTATTCTTGACTTGCCCGATTTAAAAGACCGGGAAGCTATTTTAAAAATTCACTCCATTAATAAACCCTTAGATAAAAACGTTAGTTTAAGAGAAGTTGCGGAGACCACCCCCGGTTTTAGTGGCGCTGATTTAGAAAATCTTTTAAATGAAGCTGCTATTTTAACTGCAAGAAAAAATAAGAAAAAAATAGAAAAAGAAGAGATGATGGAAAGTGTTGAAAGGGTTATTTTGGGCCCGGAAAGAAAAAGCCACGTTTTAACAAAAAAAGAAAAAGAAATTGTTGCTTATCATGAAGCCGGACATGCTATTGTTAGTTATTTTTTACCGGGTTGCGACCCAGTCCAAAAAATTTCTATTATTGCCAGGGGTCAAGCGGCTGGATACACCTTACAAATTCCCGAAGAAGAAAAATCATTAAAAACTAAATCGGAATTTTTAGATAATTTAAGCGCTCTTTTGGGTGGTTATTTAACAGAAAAAGAAATTTTTGGACAAGTAACAACCGGAGCGTCCAATGATTTAAAAAGAGCAACCAAAATAGCTCAAAAATTAGTTATGGAATACGGCATGAGTGAGAAACTTGGCCCCAGAACATTTGGAGAAAAAGAAGAGTTGATTTTTTTAGGACGGGAAATATCTGAAAGAAAAGATTATTCTGAAGAATTTGCCAAAATTATTGATGATGAAATTTCCTTTTTTATTAATTTTAGCCTTAAACAAGCTCAAGAAATAATTAAAAAACAAAAAAACTTATTAAAAAAAATCGCTCAGGTTTTACTTAAAAAGGAAACTTTAGAAAAAAAAGAATTTGTTAATTTAATAAAGAATGAAAATGAAAGTTAAGGGTTTATTAAAATCTGCTTGGCAAATTGTTTGGAGAAATCCTATTCTTTGGTTATTTGGATTTTTAGCTGGTTTTTTGGCTAATAATGAAATAAACTTAATTGTTATTAATTTAAAAAGATTTATTAATTGGATAAATCAAATTATTATTTTAAGATCATTTAAGTTAAATTTGGGCTCCTTTTTAAATAACATTAATTATTCTTCTAAAGATAATTATCGTTTTTTTATAATTATTTTTTTTGCTTTAATTTTAATATACCTTTCTTTTAAATCACAAATTGCTATTATTAATGCTGTTGTTAAAAGGAGTTTTTCTTTTAAAATTTTATTGGGGGATAAAAATAATAATCCTTTTTATCGAGTTCTTTTTATATACCTTATTTTTTGGATTTCGATTTTAATTTTTTTCTTTATTTTAGGAATTCCTTTTATTCAAAATTTACCTATTCCTATTTTAATTTATATTATTGTTTTTATTTTATTAGTTTTACTATTTTCTTTTATCTCTCGCTTTGCGACTTTATTTTTAGTTATTAAGAAAAATAATTTTTTAGAATCAATTAAAAATTCTTTTTCTTTCTTTTTTAATAATTTTTTCTTAATTATTAAAACTTTAATTATTCTTACTTTAGTTGTTCTTTTGGTTGGTTTAATTGCTCTACTATTTTCTATTGGTATGGCTAGTCCTTTTATCTTTTTATTAAATTTATCTTTAAAATTAAATTTTCATTTTGTTTATTCTTTGATTAGTATTATTTATAGTTTTTGTCTTTTGGGTTTAATTTTAATAATTAATTCAATTATTTCCTCTTGGCAAATTTCTGTTTGGATTTTATTGTTTCAAAAAATAGACGATAATAAAATAAACAATATTGGGTAGAAAACTTGTGGATAAAGCGTTCTTAAAATGGGTTAAAGTTAATTTTAAAATTAAAAAATAATTTAATTAACTTTTTTTCCCCTAATTCTCCAAATCTTTTCCCAAACTTAATTTTCATTTTAACCTTTGTTATAAACATTTTTATTACTTTATTAACACTCATCCCCCTTTTATTATTAATAAATATTTAATATAATATAATAATAATATATATAAATATGAAATTCTCTTGTTTGCAAGAAAATTTATCTCAGGGATTAAATATTAATTCCCATTTAGCAGGAACAAGTAAAACCACTTTACCTATTCTTAATAATATTTTATTGTCTGCGGAAAAGAATAATCTCAAATTAACTACAACAAATTTAGAAATAGCAATTGAAACAAAAATTAGAGCTAAAATAGAAAAACAAGGAAAGATTACTATTCCAGCTCAATTATTTACTAATTATATTAATTTATTACCAAATAAACCAATAGATTTTGAATTAATTAAAGATGAACTAACGATTAAAAGTGAAGATCAAGAAGCTAAAATTAAAGGAATATCCTCAGAAGAATTTCCCATTATCCCCTCACTTGAAAGAAATAATAAAAATGTTATTAAAAGTGAAATTTTAAAAAATGCTTTAGAAAAAACAATTTTCGCTATTTCTTCTTCAGAAATAAGAAATGAATTAAGTGGTGCTTTATTTTCTTTTAATAATCCGGAAAATAAAAATTTAACTATTGTTGGAACAGATAGTTATCGATTAACAGAAAAACAAATTTCTTTAGAAGAAGTTTGTTTTAAAGAAAAAACAAACTTTATTATTCCACTTAAAACCCTTCAAGAAGTTTTAAGAATTATTAAAGAAAAAAGTGAAATTGAAATATATTTAACAGAAAATCAAATTTTATTCAAATATCAAGAAACAGAAATTTTTTCAAGAATTATTAATGGAGACTATCCCGATTATCAACAAACCATTCCTAAAAATAATAAAACACAAGTTATTATAGAAAAAGAAAAATTGTTAAGAGCGGTAAAAACAGCGAGTTTTTTTTCAAAAACAGGAATTAATGATATTAATTTAAAAATTTCAAGTAAAAAAAATAATTTAATTATTTCCTCCATTAATGATCAAATTGGAGAAAATAAAACAGTTTTAGATGGAGAAGTTTTAGGAGAAGATGTGGAAATAGTTTTTAATTACCGCTATTTAATAGAAGGACTAAATAATTTATCAGAAAATGAAATTAAAATTCAGATTGTTAATGATGATACGCCGGGAATTTTTAAAAACAACCCCGAAAATAACTTTTTATATTTAATTATGCCAATAAAAAATAATTAACATTCTATCAAATTAAAAGATAGAATAATAAATGAGGTCTTTATGAACAAAAAAGAATTAATTGAAAAATTAGCTCAAAAAGCTAAGTCTTGTTCTAAAACAGAGGCAGCTAGACACTTAGATTCTTTTATTAGTATCGTTAAAGATACTTTAAAAGGAGGCAAAAAGGTTTCTGTTACTGGTTTTGGAACATTTTCAACAAGTAGAAGAAAAGCAAGAACTGGTGTTAATCCCCAAACTGGAAAACAAATTAAAATTCCAGCAATGACTGTTCCTAAATTTAAAGCGGGGCAAGGATTAAAAGATGTTGTTAAAAAATAATTAATTTTTTTAAATAAAAAGGCTACACAGTGAAATGGCGTAGCTTTTTTATTATTATTATTTTAAAATACCCCCAGGAGGAATCGGACCTCCGTCCATTGCTTAAGAGGCAACTGCTTTACCATTAAGCTATGGGGGCTTATTACATTTATCTAAGAAATAATTTAAAAAAATTAAATAATTATTAAAATATGCCCCCGGGAGGATTCGAACCCCCAACTACAGGTCCGAAGCCTGTTGTGTTATCCATTATACCACAGGGGCGTTATATTCTTATTCTTTTAATAATTCTTCTGGAAAATTAGCGTGATTTATAGCGACGTCTAAAGTAATTAATCCGGCGCGATAAAGTCTTTTTAAATCTTGCTCTAAAGTAAACATTCCATCTTTTGACCCAGTTTGTAAAACAGATTTAATTTGTGTTATTTTGTTTTCTCTAATTAAATTAGCAATAGCCGGGGTATTAAAAAGAACTTCTCTAGAGGCAATTCGCCCTTTGTCTTTTTTGGGGATTAAATGTTGCGAAATAATACACTTTAGAGCTAAGGCAACTTGAAGGCGGATTTGTTTTTGTTGTTCAAATGGAAAAATATCAATAATTCTGTCAATGGTTTGAGGGACATTCGGAGTATGAAGGGTTGCCAGAACAAGGTGCCCAGTTTCTGCTAATGTTATAGCTAGGGAAATAGTTTCCAAATCTCTCATTTCACTAACTAAAATTATATCAGGATCTTGACGAACGATATGTTTTAATGCAGATTTAAAAGAAATCATATCTTGGTTTAATTCTCTTTGAGCAATTAAACTTTTTTTTGATTGAAAAATAAATTCGGTTGGATCTTCCAATGTAATGATGTGGCAGCTTCTTTTTTCGTTAATATAATCAATTAAAGCGGCTAGGGTGGTTGATTTTCCACAACCAGTTGGACCAGTTACTAAAACCAAACCATCGCGTAAATCCGCTATTTTATGAACAATTTCCAATAAATCCATTTCTTTTAAACTCGGGATTTGAGAACTTATTAATCGAGCGGCTAGGGCTAAATTATTTTTTTCCCAAAAAACACTTATTCTAAAACGAATTTTATTTTTAATTTGATAAGAAAATTCTAAATTTTTTTCTTTTAAAAGTTTTTCTTTTTGTTGTTCATTAATTAAAGGGGAAATTAATGATAAAATATCTTCACTTTTTAAAATGGGTGAATTTTCTGTTGGCAAAAGTAAACCATCAATTCTGAAATAAACAGGTAAAGAATCCCCCAAGTGGATGTCGGAAGCGCCAGAAATGGCGGCACGATTAAAAATTTCTTCAAGAGTAATCATAAATTTTTATGTCCTTTCCACATATTCCCCGGTTTCAGTATTAATTTTAATTAAGTCTCCTTGTTTAATAAAAATAGGGGCATTTATTTTTAATCCAGTTTCCAGGGTTACAATTTTAGATGGTGATGTGGCAGAATCGCCCTTTATACTTGGGGGAGACTCAATCACAATAAGGTCAATTTTTTTAGGAAGCTCAATATTAACCGGTTTTTGATTAAAAATTAAAACATTCACCTCTAGTCCCTCCTTAAGAAAGTTTTCTTGCCCGGAAAGAGATTTTTTGTTTAAAGAAAATTGTTCATAATTATGGTTGTCCATAAAGAAAAAATCTTCTTGATTTTGATAAAGAAAATTAGCCTTGGATTTTTCAATATCAGCTTTTTCTAATCGGTCCCCTTGACTGAATGTTTTTTCTAAAACTTGATTAGTAATTAAATTCTTTAATTTAGTTCTAATAAAAGACTGTCCTCGGGCAGTCTTTGAGTGTTGAGAAAAAACAACTTGGTATGGTTCGTTATTAAAATTAATTACTAAACCAGTTTTTTTTAAGTCGTTTACATTGATGTTCATCTTTTTACTCTTTTACAAAAGGAAGCAAAGCCATAATTCGAGCCCTTTTTATTGCTTGAGATAATTTTCTTTGGTGTTTAGCACACGTCCCCCTTTTCTTTTTGGGAAGGATTTTTTCATAACTAGAAACAAAACGTCGCAAAACGTCAGTATCTTTGTAATCAATTTCTTTAACATTGTTAACACAAAAATGGCAATGCTTTTGATTGTTTTGCATAAAACGGAGATATTAATTTATTAATTTAAAAAGGAATTTCTTCAACATTTATTTCGTCTGGTAAGGATTCATTTTCTTGGTTTGGTTCAGATAAGTTTTGATTTCCCTTTTCTCGGAAAGATTCGTTTTCATTTGTTCTTGGACCAAGTTGTAGTTTTTCGGCAATTATTTCTGTCCGAGATTTTTTATTTCCTTGTTGATCTTGCCAAGCGTGAGTTTGTATTCGACCCTCCACATAAGCCAGCCCCCCTTTCTTTAAATATTCTTGAGCAATTTCTCCCAACCTTCCCCAAGCAATAATATTGTGATATTCGGGTTGTTTTTTCTTATCACCAGTTCCTTTGTCAGTCCAAAAGTGATTAGTGGCAATACTGAAAGAAGTAACAGTTTGACCAGAGGGAGTTGTTTTAGTTTCGGGGTCCCGGGTTAAGTTTCCAGCGACAATTGCTTTATTAACGTTCATAAATTTGTTGTTTAAGAACTTGTTAATTAAATATTTTAAAAATCTATAATAGATTATTATTAAAGTAAATAAATTATATTTTAAACAAATCGTCTATTTTTTCTCCTAAATTTTTTAAATTTATTTTTTTATTACTTTTTTCTTCTATTTTTTTTTCTTCACGTTTTTCTGAGACCACTTTCGGGTTTTTTAATTCACTTAACTCACAAAAATCGTCTTTAACCTCTTTTTTAGAAATTCGTTGTTTTCTCACTCCAATTTTTGGAATAAAAATAGTGATCATGTGTCTTAGAATCTCGGGCATCAATTTTAATTTATTGTTTAATTCTTTAATTTTTTCTGTCTCCATCTCAAAATTAACTAAAACATAAAAACCCCGAAAATTTTGTTTAATTTGATAAGCTAACTTTTTGTTTCCCAAATTTTCTTCTTTAAGAATTTTACCACCAAGTTTTTCAACAAAGATTTTTACTTTTTCTGAAACAATGGGCAAATCTTTTTCTGTTAAAGGAGAAGGGACGATATACAATAATTCATACATAACAATTGACATTTACTTAATTAAAATAATATAATATTTATTATGACCTATTTTTTTATTTTAGGCAATAATTCCAGTTTGTCAATAGCTGAAATTTTAAAAATTTTAAAACCAAAGAAAATTAAACTAAAATTTATTTCTTTGGAATTTTTAATTTTGGATAGCGAAGAAAATTTAGGGATAGAAGAACTTCAAAATCAATTGGGCGGTACGATTAAAATTGGGGAGATATTTTTTGAAACAAATAAAGATTTAGACGCAGAAAAAGAAGTAATTGAAAAGAATATATATCAACTATTAAAAACAGATAACCGAAAAACAAAAATAGGGTTTAGTTTTTATGGCTTTGGAAATCCAAAAATAATTAAGACAACAGAAATTTTTATTAACAAAATTATCGAAGGAATACGAGCGGATTTAGCAAAAAGAGATGTTGAAATTCAAAAAATAATGCCGGATTACTCAGCCTTTTCTTCGGTGGATTTGACTAAAAAAAAGATTTTAAAACAAGGAATAGAAATAGTTTTTTTGTTTAGAAAAAATAAAGTTTTTATTGGCAAAACTAGGGTTTGCCAAGATTTTAAAAAATATATTTTACATGATATTAAGCGTCCGTCTAGGGTGATAAAAAAAGGAATGATTCCCCCCAAGTTGGCAAAAATTATGATTAATTTGGGGAGAGATTCTATTAATGGCTGTTTTTTAGATCCATTTTGCGGTTCGGGAACAATTATTCAAGAAGCTGTTTTGGCAGGGTTTAAGGGGGTTATCGGGACAGACAAGGATAAGAGAATTATAAAGGAGGCAAACAAGAATTTGTTTTGGTTGGGTAGAAAAATGAATTTAGATATGAATGGGTTAAAAATTTTTTGTTCTGACGCGAGAAGAATTTCTCAAAAAATAAGGCCACATTCAATAATTTTAATCACCACGGAGCCATATTTAGGGCCAGTAAGGTTTAAGCCTTCAGAATGTTCTTTAATCATCAGAGAGCTAAAAGAATTATATTTGACTGTTTTTCGAGAATTTAAAAAAATTCTTAAAATAGGGCAGAAAATAGTTATTATTTTTCCAATTTTCAAGATCGGAAATAAACAATATGATTTAAAGATAATAAACGAAATAGAAAAAAACGGCTGGATATTAGAAGCGGCAATAGATTTTTCTTCTTTATTGGGTTGTAATATTGAAAAAGATGCAATTAAGATAACCCCAAGAAACTCCATTATTTATTCACGTCCCCAACAAACAATTTTAAGAGAAATATTTATATTTAAAAATGTTTAACATATTAAACGACGCAAAATAATAGCTGTTTATAGCTATTATTTTGTTTTTTTTAAAATAATAACATTTTATTAAATTTTTCCTCGTTGGAATATTCTTATTGTTCTTATTTTATATATTGTCGGGAATTTCTTTTAGTATTTTAATATGATTTATTGTAGAATGATATTAGCTTTTTTTGTTTATCTTTTAAACCCTTTTAAGTGATAAAAAAAACAGTCATTCTTTGATGATTCTTTTTGGGCCGAGTTTGCTTAAAATATCTAAGAATATTGATTTAGTAAAAAAAACTAAAAATAAGTTTTTATTTATTATTTAAGATGTTTTTTGGATTTATGGCAAATTGTTCCACGTGGAACAATTTGCCATAAATTAGAATATTTTAAACAATAAAATTTAGATTTTTTACAATAAATACCACATAATATACTCATTATTGCGTCGTAAATCGTAGAGATTTTGGTAAAAAATGGCAAAAAAAGAGCTTTTGTGGTAAATTTTTGTCCAAAAGTGTTTAAAATAGTGGTGTTTGTTGAACGAAATCCGGGTTTCGAAATTTAAAAATTGAAAACAAAAATATTTATGAAGCGATTTTTAATTAATATGTTTGAGGTAGTTAAATTAGTCAGCCGAAAAATTAATCTCAATGCTTATATAAACGATTTGATTAAAGCAAAAATTTAATACCGTGGCAGTTTTATTTTCTCCCGCTGAAAATAAATTTAAAAAATTTTTTCAAAAAAACAAAAATTATCCACACTTTTCATTGTTGCAAAAAATTAGGTGTTGTTATGATAAAAATAGATTTAAAAAATAATCTTTAAAAAATTTAGCGCATCAAAATTAAATTATAAAACAATAAAACCATTATGACTATAACAATAGCGTATTTAATTTTATATTTCATAGCCTTAGTATTTATCATTTGGTTGTCGTCCCGCGGGCAAACCGCGGGCGAATACATAAACAGCTCAAAAAAATTGACCGCGTCAGAATCAACGTGGACAACATTCGCTTCGTTGCTGACGGGGTACAATTTTGTGCTCGGCGTTACTTTCGCGTATTTATTCGGTTTTTGGTATTTAATGGCTTTTGTCGGCGCGGGAATGGCGTTTGTAGTTTTGTATTTCTTTTACAAAAAACGGCTCGCCGTATTGCAAAAAAATCACGATCTTCTTTCAATCGGCGATTATTTCGGACTTAAATATGCATCATCAACCAAGATTTTAGTGAATTTGATTTTATGTATATGCTTGCTTCTTTTTTTGATTTTGCAAATGTATGTAAACACGGGGCTTTTTTCCGCTTTGCTTCATATTGAAAAAGGCCTAGCATTGTTATTAACCTCCGGCATTGTTTGTGTATATTTATGGCTGGGGGGATTTAAGACATCAGTAAAAACCGACATCTTCCAAGGCATATTATTATTGCCAATAATTCTTACAATATTTGTTTTCCCAGTCCATTTTAGTTGGGAAAAGCTTCCCACTGCTTTTGACTTATCTCAGTTTTGGTTTGCTGTTGGCTTGGCTTTATTGCAATTTTTCAGCTTGCTTGCCCAGGCGGAAAGTTTTCAAAGAGTTTTTGCCGTTAAGGATTCAAAAACATTAAAAAAAAGCTTAATTGTGGCGTTTGTATTACTTACCCTTGTCGCCGGTTCTATTGCCTATCTTGGTATTAATTTTAAATTCTCCGGTATTATAACCGATCCGTCAAATTTATTTGTTGAGGGGGTACTCGGCGCTTTGCCACAATGGCTTGGTTCACTTCTTGTTGTATCTCTTATCGCCGCCTTTATGGGAACAATTGATTCAAGCGCGTTCGCCTTTGGAATATTGGTTGCTCGCGCGAAAAACAATATAACCCAAGATTCAACGGTTAGATTAACGCGATATTTTACTCTCATTGGTATAGTTTTTGCCGCCATTGCTTCACTATATCTTTTTTCGTTTTTGCAATCTGTTTTTGCTCTTGTTTCTATAATATCCGTGATAGGAGCGGCTTTATTAGTTTCAATGTTTTTAAAGTTGAAAACCGCGGATATCAATATTTTTCTTATTACTGGAATGCTTGTTTTTGCGGCAGGTTTGATTCTGAAATTTGTGACAGACAATCCTCTTACCGCTCTTATTCCAAGCATCGCCGGCATGGTTGTTCTTTGTTTTAAATTGTTGTATTGCAAATTAAGCCAATCAATTTCTTGATTGGCTTAATTTGCAAAAAGAAAAACGCATTAAAAATTAAAATAGCTGAATTCAGCTATTTTTTTAAAATTTATATTTTATGGATAATCAAAACAAATTTTAAGCGAGGCGACTAATTCAATATGGTGGACTCGGGGGGAATCGAACTCCCGTTTGCGCAATGCGAATGCGCTGTTCTACCACTAAACTACGAGCCCCAAAAATATTATATTATAATAGATAGATGAAGACTCTCAGAAATTAACCAATCAATAAGCTTTAAAAGTCCCCTCGACAGGAATCGGACCTGTATCTAGGGCTTAGGAGTCCCTTGTTCTATCCATTGAACTACGAGGGGGTTTACTAAATTAATGCGGAATCTGCCCTTTTAAATAAAAGGAAATTAAAAAATACTTAGGTCAATTTATTTTTAAGAAAGAAATTTCTCCGCCAATTTTAAAAAAATATCAGTTTTAAGATTTACAATATAAATTATTATTAGGAAAAGAAAAACGAACAAGAAAATTAAAGCGGTTTTCTTTAGTTCTTTTGATAGGGAGTCGAATTTTTTATCTTGATCCATAAATATATTTTTAATTAAGATAAAAAAAGAAACAAATTAAAATTTTATTCTTTTTATTTATTTTAGTTCTTGAAAAGATTTTGTCAATCGTATAAGAAAATTAAATTTTATTAAAAAAATAAACCGCTTTGAAAAAATAAGAAAAAGAATTAAAAAAAATCAAGTTTATCAATTCTTGCCAAAATTAATTTTTATAGTTATACTATATTAATTAAAGGATGAAACAAAAATTATTTAATTGGTTTTTTTATTATCATTATGTTGGGAAAAGATTCAAAAATAAGGTCTGAAGAAGCAGAAACAATTATTGGTGAAGGAGTAAAGGTTGAGGGAACTTTTAATGCTTTCGGCGATGTTATTATCAAGGGCGAACTAACCGGTTCTTTAGAAACGGAAAATAATCTTTCTGTTAAAGATCGCGGAAAAGTAGAAGCTGACGTTAGGGCGAAAAACGCTTTAATCGCTGGAGAAATAAAAGGCAACCTTGATGTGGAAGAAAAAATAGAGCTTTCTTCTACGGCTAGGGTTTTTGGTGATATTAATTGTCGAGTTTTGGCAATTAATGAAGGAGCAATTCTTAATGGTCGTTGTCGAGTTGGTGGCGAGGGGGCTTCTATTGAAAATAAGAAAAAATCAAAACTTCAACCCCAAGTAGAAGACATCGACGAAGAAAATTTATAATTTTGGTTGGAAAAAATTATAAAATGCGCGGATTCAAGGAATTGCTTTGTATTGCTAATGATTTATCCATATTTTGGTATTAATTTTAATAATCCATTTTTGTTAGATTTTATTTATCTAACCATTAAAATTAAATAAATAGAATAAAACTTATTTTTTTAGCTACATATTATTAAGAATTACGGGCTTTAAAAATCATTACTATGTATTTCTATATTTACGATTCTTTTCTGAATGAAAAAAAATATATTAGGTTTATTTCTAGAATAGAAACCAGATTAGCCAGTTTAGACATTGCTGGGCAAAAACACCAATTATCGGTTTTAAGAAGCGTTGATGAAATTGTCGAAAGGATTTTACAAAAAGAAGCTCCAACTATTATTGTAATTGGGAGTGATAAAACCTTTTGTCAAACCGCCTTGCCCTTGGCTGGCAAAGACGCAACCCTGGGTTTCATTCCAACCGAGCAAGATTCATTAGTGGCTGATTTACTTGGGATTCCAGTAAATGAATATTCTTGCGATGTTATTTCTGCTAGAAGAATAGAAGAATTCAGTTTGGGAAAAATCAATGGGCAAAGGTTTTTTTCTTCCGTGGAGTTTGACGGCCATAAATCTTTATTAACCGTGGATAATAAATATCAGATTATTCCCCATAAAATAAAAACCGTCAAAGTAGCGAATTTAGATTTATTACAATTTCAGAAGAAAATCAACAATTCAGAAAATCTTTTCCAATCAGTTAGCAATCCAAAAGACGAATATTTGGAAGTTTTAATAGGTCGTCCAGAAAATAATTTTTGGCCGATTAAAAGGAGGGAACAAAAAGATAGCTTATTTTTTGTTAAAAAAATAAAAGTTCAGGCGAAGAAGTCGGACCAAGAAATTTTAATTAAAGTGGATAAAGATAAAATTATTAAGACCCCCGCTTTAATTGAAATTGAAAAAGAAAAAGTGAAAATAATTGTCGGAAAAGACCGTTTAATTTAAAAAAAAATATTAAATGATAATTTATGAAAATTACTTGGCACGGGCAATCTTGTTTTAAAATCCAAAGTAAGCAGGAATTAATTGTTATTAATCCCAATAGTCCGGTAAAAGCCGGATTTAAAAAACAAAATTCCAAAGCAAATATTTTACTTTTAACTAACCCAGAAGAAATTACCCTTTTTGAAAAAAATGAAGAAACTTTTATTATTGCCGAACCGGGAGAGTATGAGGTTAAGGGAATCTTTGTTTATGGCGTGGAATTTATTCATCATGGAAGGAAATCAATTATTTATCAAATAGAAGTAGAGGGAATAAAAATCGGGATTTTAGATGAAATTAATCGAGTTTTAAATGGCGATGAATTAGAAGGATTAGACGGGATTGATATTCTGTTAATTCCAGTAGGGGGAAATGAAACAATTAACGCTTCTCAAGCCAGAGAAATTATCAATTCCATTGAACCGCGAGTAGTAATTCCGAGTTGTTATGAAATCCCGGGGATAAAAATCACAATAGATCCGGTGGAAAAGTTTTTAAAAGAAATGGGGGTTAAGGAAGTGGAAAAAGAAAAGATTTTTTCTCTTAAAAGGGCCAATCTTTTGGCGGAAGGAGTAAGGGTCGTTGTTTTGGAACCAAATTTTTAAATTAAAACAATGAAAAAAGATTTTTTAATCCTAGCCATTTTTTTAATTTTATTTTTTATCTTTATTGTTTGGTCTTTTGATTTAAAAAACTTTTTAAGTGATCAAGAATTGGAACAAAGTTTTGGTTCAGTAATAAAAAAAGTTTTTAAAGAGATTAAAGACTTATTTCAAGAGTTTAAAAACAGTTTTAAAGATGAGCAAGAAGTAATTAACCAAGATTTAGAAATAACATTAAATACCATAAACATTGTTTATGAAAAATAATTTTCAAGAAAATAACGAAAAACAAGAAAAAAGCGAGGACAAGACTCTTGCTAATCGCAATGTGGAAAATACAGACCTGGAAGAAGAGGTCAGCCGTTCTTATTTGGATTATGCGATGAGTGTAATTATTTCTAGGGCATTGCCAGATGTGCGAGATGGACTTAAACCAGTTCATCGTCGTATTTTATACGCGATGTCTGAAATGGGATTAAAACCAGGAGTTAAATATCGAAAGTCAGCGACTGTGGTCGGGGAAGTTTTGGGTAAGTTCCACCCCCATGGAGATACGGCCGTATATGAAACTATGGTTAGAATGGCGCAAAGTTTTTCTTTAAGATACCCTTTGATTGACGGACAGGGAAATTGGGGGTCATTGGAAGATGGCGCTGCTGCTATGCGTTATACTGAAGCGCGTTTAACCCCAATCGCGGAAGAACTTTTAGCCGATCTTGACCAAGAGACGGTAAATTTTATTCCGAATTACGATGGGGTTTTAAAAGAACCCCAAGTTTTGCCAGCTAAATTACCCGATTTGATTATTAATGGCTCAATGGGGATTGCAGTTGGTATGGCTACTAATATCCCTCCCCATAATTTAAGAGAAGTCTGTGAAGCAATAAATTATCTTATTGACAACCCGAGCGCGGAAGTAGAAGAAATTTGTAAATTTATCAAAGGGCCGGATTTTCCCACAGGAGGATTTATTTTTAATGCGGAAGATATAAAACAGGTCTATACCACTGGCAGGGGACCAATTTTAATGAGAGCAAAAACAGAAATTGTTGAACAGCAAATGGGTCTTTTTAAAATTATTATTAATGAACTTCCCTATCAAATCAATAAAGTCAATTTACTTTTAAAAATAGCAGATTTAGTAAAAAATAAAAAAATAGAAGGCATTAGAGATATTCGTGATGAATCAGATAAGGATGGGGTAAGAATTGTCATTGAGTTAAAAAAAGGATCTTTTCCAAAAAAGATTTTGAATAGGCTTTTTAAACTTACTGATTTACAACAGTTTTTTCATGTTAATATGGTTGCTCTATCAGATGGAATTCAGCCCAAAGTGTTAAATTTAAAAAGTATTTTGATAGAATATATTGATCATCGCAAAATTGTTGTTTATCGGAGAACGGAATATAACCTAAATAAAACAAACCAAAGAATTCATATTTTAAAAGGATTACAAACCGCCCTCGATCACTTGGATGAAATTATAAATTTAATCAGGAAATCAGAAGATAAAGATGAAGCCAAAACTAATTTGATTAAAAAATATCAATTAACAGAAATACAGGCTCAAGCTATTTTAGAGATGAAACTTCATCAATTAGCTAATTTGGAAAGACAAAAAATTAAAAACGAACTCGAGGATAAAAATAAAATAGCTAAGGAGTTGAAAGAAATTTTAGCAGACCCAAAAATTATTCTAAAAATCATTAAAAAAGAATTGAATGATTTAAATGATAAATATGGGGATGATAGAAGGACTCAAATAGTTTCACAAGGAGTGGAAAAATTTAAAGAAGAAGATTTAGTTCCAAACGAACAAACAATTATTATTATTACTCAGGATGGTTATATTAAGAGACTATCTCCTAAAGATTTTAAAATCCAATCTCGTGGTGGAAAAGGAGTTGCCGGACTGGAAATCAAAGAAGAAGATCAAGTGGAACAGTTAATCACCACCACAACCCATACTGATTTATTATTATTTACTACTGGCGGGAAAGTTTTTAAATTAAAGGCTTATGATATTCCAGAAACCAAAAGAACGGCTAAGGGTCAGGCGCTGGTAAATTTTTTAGAAATTAATCAAGAAGAAAAAGTATCAACCCTTTTGTCGGTGGCGGATTTAAAAAATTATCAATATTTAGTAATGGTGACAAAAAGAGGGTTAGCAAAAAAAGTTTCAGTCGATTCATTGTTAAATGTAAGACGCTCTGGTTTGATTATTATTAAATTAAAACAAGGTGATATTTTAGAGTGGGTTAGACCGACTACCGGGAAAGATGAGATTGTTCTTCTTTCAGCCCTTGGAAAAGCAATCAGGTTTGAAGAAAAAGATTTAAGGCCAATGGGAAGAGTTGCTTCGGGGGTTAGAGGAATGAGATTGAAAGATAATGACCATATTGTTGGAATGGAAATCATTTATTTTTCTAAAGAAAAGAAAAATAAAAGGAATCTTTTAGTAATTATGAAAAATGGTTTTGGTAAAATGACCAATATTGAAAATTATCGTTTTCAAAAAAGAGGAGGAACGGGATTAAAAGCGGCTAGAATAAACGAAAAAAACGGAGAGATAATTGGCGGATGTGTTATTAATGAGAACAACCTATCAGATTTTGTTACCGGCGATTTATTATTGATTTCTCGTTTGGGGCAAACAATCAGAATGCCCTTAAAAAGTGTTCCCATAATGGGAAGATCCACTCAAGGGGTTCATTTAATGCGTTTTAAAAAATCAGGAGACACAGTGAGCACTTTTACTATAATTTGAGGCGAGAATAAAAGATATGTTTAAGAAAATATTTTTATTGTTGTTTATTATTATTTTTGCCTTTTTAGGCACGAATGTTTTTTATTTTTTAAGCTATCAAGTAGAAGCGCAGGTGATGGAAAAAAATTTTAGACCAGGAGATTATTTAATCAAATTAAAAAATATAGAGCGTTTATATAAAATCGAAAATTCAAATTTTTCGATAAACGATTGGGATAATTTAAAAAACGAGATGCCGGAAATAGAATTAGTTGAACCAAATTATTTTTTTAGAATGAGTTATATTCCTAATGACCCTTATTATCATGAACAATGGTATTTGGATAAAATTAAAGCTCCCCAGGGTTGGGATTTGGTTAAGGGCGGGAATGAAAATATTATCATTGCTATTTTGGATACAGGGGTTGATATCAGCCATCCTGATTTAAAAGAAAATATTTGGATAAATCCAGGGGAAATCGCCGGAGATGGAATTGATAATGACCAGAACGGTTATATTGATGATATTAACGGTTGGGATTTTGTCAGAAATGTTCCTAGCCCAAAACCAAAATTTGATGAACCTTATACGGAGGGAGGAATTCATCATGGAACTTTAGTAGCGGGGATTGCGGCTGGGGTGGGAGATAATGTGGAAGGAATAACCGGTTTAGCTTGGAAAAGCAAAATTATGCCCTTAAGAGTTTTAAATAGCGAGGGCAATGGTAGCGTAGAGGATGTTATTAGAGCGGTTAATTATGCTGTTGATAATGGGGTAAAAATAATCAATTTAAGTTTTGTCGGAACGAGTAAAAGTTATTTTTTGGCTCAAGCTTTAAAAAAGGCTTGGGATAAAGGGATAATCATTGTAGCGGCGGCTGGTAACGAGACTTTAAATGCGCCAGCTAATCTAAATGATAATCCAAATTATCCAATTTGTCTTGACGAAGATGAAGAAAATTTTATTTTAGGCGTGGCTGCGGTTGATAATTTTGATAAAAAAGCTCTTTTTTCAGATTATGGTTCTAATTGTGTGGATATTTCTGCACCAGGAACAAGATTTTATGGACCCCTTGTTTATAATCCGAACTATGAAGGATTTAAAGATTATTACGGAGGTTATTGGTCAGGAACCTCCATTTCTGCTCCTTTGGTTTCCGGATTGGTTTCTTTAGTTTGGGCAGTAAATCCTTTATTCAGTCATAAGCAAGTCCAAGATTTTGTTATGATGATGGCAGATAATATTGATGCTTTCAATCCGGATTTTTCAGGTCAATTAGGGCAGGGCCGGGTTAATGTTTATCAAACTATTAGTTATGCCAGAAGTCAAATCGGCGCAACTAATCAATCTTATTATATCATCACCGGAGCTGGAGCCGGAGGCGGACCCCATGTCAGGGTTTTTGATTCAGTCGGTTTACCAATTAGCAATTTCTTTGCTTATAATGAAAATTTTAAAGGTGGGGTGCAGGTGGCGGCGGGAGACGTAGACGGAGATGGAAAGGATGAAATTATCACCGGAGCTGGAGCCGGTGGCGGACCGCATGTTAGAGTTTTTGATTTATCTGGTCGACCAGAAGGAGGATTCTTT
>Ga0268277_1000688_pt1 | contig 26081 bp, 25 predicted proteins | sample saktaG_5_FD_190132 | JGI IMG/M metagenome (GOLD analysis project Ga0268277, IMG submission 190132) | Saline water microbial communities from Sakinaw Lake, British Columbia, Canada - sak_2010_1_5_50m | ecosystem: Environmental > Aquatic > Non-marine Saline and Alkaline > Saline ...
CTGGGACCAAAACCCAGTGTCCTACCATTAGACGATCCGGCATCTGTGTTTACTTCTTTTGACAAAGTTCTACAATGGCCAATTCTATTGGTAATTGAGGGATGGAAGAATATCTGATTTTACTTTCTGCTTCTAGAAATTCTTGCAGGCATTCATAAATCTTTTCCGAAGAGAATTTTTCAGCAAACTCGCTTATTTTTTCTTTTTCTTCTTTTGATAAAACTGAAGTCAAAGAATCTTCAAACTTTGCATCTATCTTTAAAAGTAAAATTTCTCTTAAATAGTTATTCAATACTTTAATAAATTGTTGGACATCAACCCCTTTGTCTATGGATTCATTCAGAAAAGAAACTGCATTTTTAACATCTTTCTCTAATAAATATCCTATAAATTTAATAATAACCTCGTTTTCAACATTTCCCAGTATCTTTATAATTGTTTGTTTTTTAATTACTTCTCCTGGGCCAGAAAAACTTATTATTTTATCAAGTAAACTTTCAGCATCTCTAATTGAACCAGTTGCTTCGGCAGCAATAAGAAATAAAGCTGGTTCTTCATATTTTATCTTTTCTTTCTCCAAGATAATCTTTAATCTTTCCACAATTTCTTGAACTGTTAATTTATAAAAGCTGAAACCTTGGCATCTGGAAATAATAGTTGATATCATTTTCTGAATTTCAGTTGTAGCTAAAATAAATATGGCATGCGCTGGTGGTTCTTCTAGAATCTTTAATAAAGCATTAGATGCTTCTCGGGTCAATTGATGAGATTCATCAATAATAAAAACTTTATATTTTGACTTGCTAGGCACAAAGCGAATTGTCTCTTTAAGTTCTCTAATATCATCAATCCCCCTATTAGAAGCCGCATCTATTTCTATTAAATCCATGGAATTTCCTTTGTTTATTTCTAAACAGGATTCACATTTATTACATGGTTCATACTCTCCCTTTTTTCTGTTTTTACAATTTATAGCTTTAGCAAAAAGTCGTCCCATCGTGGTTTTTCCAGTTCCGCGAGGACCTGAAAAAAGATAAGCATGGGAAATCATGTCTGAAGCAATAGCATTTGTAAGAATCTTTACTATATGCTTTTGAGCTATAATTTCCGAAAATGTTTTAGGTCTGTATTTACGATATAATGCTAAATTTGCCATCTTATTCTTTAATTTATTATTTGGTTATATTATCACGAAAGCACATAATTTAAAAGTCCCGAAAGTGGTATTTAAACCAACTTCCGGGACATACTTAAGTTTTTCTCTATGTTATTTCTATTTCTACTTGCCCCGCTAGGGCTTTCTGAAGGATGTTAGCTATTCTTCCTGTTCCCACAGCGAATATTCTTATGGCTTCTTCTTTTTTATTCCCTTCAGTAAGGTCTATCATTCGATCATATGTATATCTATCGTCCAATATGTATACTCCTCTTTCACTAACCATTAACTTTTCTTTTTTTCCTTGTGGACTCTCTGCTTCTAAGGTTATTTGTTTTCCTTTTGTTCTCTTTATTAATTCATTCAAAAGATCAACTCTGTTTTCAACTTTTACTTTTCCTTCTTGCCTCACCTCTTTAAGCATTTTGTCCACTTCTTCAAGAATCTTTTTCATACTTATCATCCCTTTCTTTTTTAAATTTTTAATTTATCTCAAGAGTTTCTTTATTCTTAAGATATTTGTACTATAACAAATATATTCTGATTTGTCAATAATTGAGATTTTACAAGAATTAGTATATTATTATATAATATGTCTATGATTAAATTATACAATACTCTTTATAGGAAAAAACAAATCTTTAAACCTTTAAAGGATAAAAAAATTGGTCTTTATACTTGCGGGCCCACAGTCTACCTGTATGCGCATATTGGAAATTTAAGAACATATCTTTTTGAAGATATATTAAGGCGGGTTTTGGAATACAATAAATACAAAGTAAAACAGGTAATGAATATTACAGATGTGGGACATTTAACTTCGGACGCTGATACAGGAGAAGATAAATTAGAAAAAGGAGCCAGAAGAGAAAACAAGACTGTCTGGCAAGTTGCTGATTTTTACACCAAACATTTTAAAAAAGATTTAAAGAACCTAAACATACAAGAACCAAGTGTCTGGATAAAAGCAACTGACACGATTAAACAACAAATAGATTTAATAAAAACTTTAGAAAAAAAAGGATTTACTTATAAAATTAATGATGGGATTTATTTTGACACTTCCAAACTGAAAACCTATGGACGGCTTTGGGGAAGTAAAATAGAAAAGATAAAACAAGAGATGAAAGCAGGAGCCAGAATCAAAATGGTTAAAGGCAAAAAAAACCCAACTGATTTTGCTTTATGGAAATTCAGCCCTAAAAAAGTTAAAAGACAAATGGAATGGGATTCCCCTTTTGGAGTTGGATTCCCGGGCTGGCATACTGAATGTGTGGCCATGGGAGTAAAGGAATTAGGAATTCCTTTTGATATTCATTGCGGAGGCATAGATCATATCCAAATCCACCATACTAACGAAATAGCGCAATCAGAAGCTGCTTACAATAAGATTTTAGCCCGTTTTTGGCTCCATGGTGAGTTTTTATTACTAAATAAGGGTAAAATGAGCAAATCAAAAGGAAACATCACTATTCTTGATGATTTGATTAAAAAAGGCATTAATCCCCTTGCTTATCGTTATTTATGCTTAACTGCTCATTATCGCTCTCAATTAATATTTTCTGAGCAAAATCTACAAGCAAGCCAAAATGCTTTAGATAAAATCTATAATAAAATACAAGAATTAAAAACTAAAACAATTAAACCAATCAATAAAAAAGAGATTAAATTATACCAAGATAAATTTCTTAAACTTATTAATGATGATTTAGACATGCCCAAGGCCTTAGCTTTATTTTGGAAAGTGCTTAATAGTAAAAAACTATCCAATAATGAAAAGTATTTCCTTGCTTTGGATTTTGATAAAGTTTTTGGCTTAAACCTAAATAATATAAAAAAACAAGACATTCCTAAAAAGATTAAAGAATTAGTTAAGCAAAGAGAAAAATATAGAATAAAAAAACAATGGGAAAAAGCTGATGAAATTAGAAAAGAAATTGAAGAACTTGGTTATAATGTAGAAGACACTAAAAAAGGGACAAAAATAAATTGACATTAAGCGCTTAAAGATTTAGGATAATAGCACATAATATGGCTGATTCAAATTCTAAAACAGGAGAAGGTAGATTGCCTCCTCAAAATATTGAGGCGGAAAAATCTCTTTTGGGAAGTTTAATGATTGATCCAGATGCCATTTTTAAAGTGGTTGATTTTTTATTAACTAAAGATTTTTATAAAGATACTCATCAAAAGATTTATCAAGCCATAACTGAACTTTCTGAAAAAAGAGAACCCATTGACTTTTTAAGCGTATCATCAAGATTAAAAGAGAAAAAAGAGTTAGAAAGAATTGGCGGAGCAAGTTATCTGACAACTTTAGTTAATTTTGTCCCCACAGCATCTCATATTGCAAATTATGCCAAAATAGTCCAGCAAAAAAGAATATTAAGAGATTTGATCAGTGCTAGTTATGAAATTGGAGAAATGGGACATAGAGAATCAGAAGATGCTGATATTTTACTGGACGATGCTGAAAAAAAGATATTTAGTATTGCTCAAAAATCTTTAAGCCAAAGATTTGTCCCTATTAAAGAAATACTAGGAGAAACATTTGACAGAATTGATGAACTTTCCAAACATAAAGGCACGTTACGAGGAATACCAACTGGTTTTAAAAAGTTAGACAATGTTTTAGCTGGCCTCCAAAAATCAGACTTAATAGTATTAGCTGCGCGCCCAAGTTTAGGAAAATCAGCCTTAGCCGTAGATATAGCAAAACATGTTGCTTGTGAAAAGAAAATACCTGTGGGAATATTTAGTTTAGAAATGTCTAAAGACCAAGTTATTGATCGTTTAGTCGCTATCCAAGCAAACATTGATTTATGGAAATTAAGAACCGGACGACTGTCTGACCAAGGAGAAGACAATGATTTTGAAAGGATCCAAAGAGCAATGGCAACTTTGTCAGAATCCCCTATTTATATTGATGACAGTGCTGGGTCTAATGTTCTCCAAATGAGAGCAATGGCTAGAAGATTACAAGCAGATCAAGGCCTGGGACTTTTAATAATTGATTATCTGCAATTAATGGAATCCAGAAACCCTAATGCCACTATGATTCAGCAGGTTACTGAAAATTCAAGAGCACTTAAAGGATTAGCTAGAGAACTTAATATACCCGTATTAGTCCTATCTCAGTTAAATAGAGCAGTAGAACAAAGAGTGCCTCAAATCCCCAGATTATCTGATCTTCGTGAATCAGGTTGTTTAACAGGTGATACTCTTATTACCCGAGCTGACACTGGTGAAAGAATTTCTATAAAAAATTTAGTGGGTAAAACCAATATTCCTGTTCATAGCCTTAATGAAAAATGGCAAATGGAAGAAAAGAAAATTTCTAAAGTATTTTCCAGTGGAAAAAAAATGACTTACGAATTGACAACTAAAAGTGGTCTTAAGATTAAGGCTTCAGCTAATCATCCATTTAGAAAAATTGATGGATGGAAAAGATTAGATCAACTCCAAATTGGAGATTTGATTGTCACGCCAAAAAAACTAAAAATAAGTTCTCCTAAAAATGAATTGTCGAAAAATGAAATAATACTTTTAGCTCATCTTCTTGGCGATGGATGCGTATTACCTCGCCAACCTATCCATTATACAAGTGGTGATGAAAAAAATATTAAGATTGTAGCAAAAGTTGCTAAAAAATTATTCAAGATTAAACCAAGAATTATAAAACAAGAAAACTGGTGGCATGTTTATCTGCCTAGCCCTTATCATTTAACCCATGGCAAGCATAATCCAATTATTAATTGGTATCAGGAAATAGGCCTAAAACCAGTCCGCTCTTGGGAAAAAGAACTTCCTGAAAAGATATTTACCTTAGATGAAAATCATTTATCACTTTTCTTAAAACATCTTTGGGCTACAGATGGCAATATTAGCTCAAAGCTTTTAAAAAATAGAAAACCTAGTACCTCTATTTATTATGCGACTACCAGTAAAAAATTAGCAGAAGGCGTTAAGCATGTTTTGCTTAGATTAGGTATAAGAAGTAAAATTTCTGGAATTAAGAAAGATGATTATAGGATTTGCTACCATATTAATGTTCAAGGCAACAAACATCAGTTAAGCTTTCTGCGCCTAATAGGATGCTTTGGTAAGAGAGGAGAAATCATACCTCACCTTATAAAAGATCTGGAAGATATAATACCAAATACTAATCTTGATATTTGGCCCAAGGAAAGTTGGGAATTTATAATTAATCCCATTAGAGAAGAGCAGGGAATTTCTTGGAGAGGATTTAGTGCCGGAATTGAAACCAGTTATTGTGGCACTACTTTATTTAAATGTGGCATCGGGACAGAAAGGCTTGCTAAAATTGCCAATCTTTTACAATCGCAAACATTAAATGAAATTGCCAAGTCTAATATATTCTGGGATCAGATTGTTTCCATAAAAAAACTTAAACTAGAGGAAGTTTATGATGCTACTGTTCCTGAATCTCATAATTTTCTGGCAAATAACATTATAGTTCATAATTCCATAGAGCAGGATGCCGATGTAGTTCTTTTTATCCATAGAGAAGATAAATATAAGCCTAATAGTGAAAGAAAGAACATTGCGGATATTCTTATCGCCAAGCATAGAAATGGCCCTATTGGGAAAATAGAACTTTATTTTGATGAACCAAGAGTAAGTTTTAAAGAAATAGAAAAAGGATACGAAGAATAAAGAACATGTATTCTAAAACAATTCAAAAACTTATAGAGCATTTTTCAAAATTCCCAACAGTTGGGAGACGAACTGCCGAAAGGTTTGTTTTTTATTTAATGAAAACACCAAAACCAGAGGCAAAAGAATTAATAAACTCTATTGCAGAATTAAAAAATAAAGTAAAAATCTGTACTTTTTGTTTTAAATCTTTTGAAGGAGAACAAGAACTTTGTTCAATTTGTTCTGATGCCCATAGAAACAAAAAAGTCATTTGTATTGTGGAAAAAGAAGTTGACTTAGAATCAATTGAAAAAACAAGAAAGTTCAAAGGAACTTATCTTATTTTAGGAGAAACATTTTTATTAGTTGAAAAAGAAAAAGATAAAAAAGATATTGAAAAAAGAATAGAAAGGTTAATAGACAGGATTAAAAAACAACCTGAATTAGATGAGATAATCTTAGCTATTAATCCAACTCCTGCTGGAAATAATACTTGTTTATGGATCCAAAGAAAACTAAAACCTCTAAATATAAAAACCACCCATCTAGGCTGTGGTTTGCCTGTGGGTGGAGAGCTAGAATATGCTGACGGAGAAACAATCTCTTCTGCTTTAGAAAGCAGAAAATAAATATAAGAAACATACTTTCTTTTTTATGAAATATTACAGAGACTTATTCTCTGTTTTTTCTTGACTTTGAGAGAAAAATATTGCAAAGTAAAAATAGCGGGATTTTAGAATCCTAAATTAAAAATAAGGAGGATAAGAAAATGAAACGGGTGGGCAAAGATAATATACCTTGCTGGTATGAATTATCTTGGCAAAAGATAAGACCAGCTATTATATTAAGGGTCCATAAGGATTTTATTAAAAACACCAGGCTTGTTCGTGAAGATGCTCCAATAGTTATCAGGTTGAAAGAAGAATTTAGTTTTAAGAATTTTATTGGCAACTTTGAAGGAAACTTTGGTTTTGATAATGCTTTCATTCGTAGCAAAGAAACAAAAGAATTTGTTAAATTCTTAATAAAAATACCAAAGATTAAACATAAAAAAGGAGTTTGTGAAAATTGTAATGGTTCTGGTGAAAATGATTTTGGCGGAAAATGTTTTTTTTGTGATGGAAAGGGCATAGAATATATAAACAAGTGGGAACCTGCGAATGCAATTTCAGCAAGTTTTACTGCATTCCCTAGTTTATCGTGCTTCTCTGAAAAAGAAACATCGTCTTCCCTGCTCCAGCTTTTAACAATTTCTACTATGACTGAAATGAAAGTAGCCGGCAGTTCCATTGGGGGAGAGCTTAGTGTTCCTTTACGTAATTGGATGGATTCTTTAGGGAGAAGTGGTAAATCTAACATTTTTGAAATGGTCGAAGCCATGAAATTAGCTCATAAAATTATGTTTGGGCTAGAGAAATATGAAAAAGACAGCTTCCGAGCATTTGTTGGCCAGAAAGATGGTTGGCTTAGTACTACTTGCCCTGGTAACGCTTGTGGAATTATTCCTGAAGAGAATGGCTTTTCTTCTCATAATGTGGATAGCCCTTCTCAACAGATTGAATTAATCGCCAGTATCGCAGCCTTACATGATAAAGCGCGGAGAGAGATGAATGTCTAAAGCAACTATAAAAATAACAAAAAGACCAATCGTGGATACTAATGATTGGTCTTTTAATTTTTATATTCTTATTTCTCTATCTTTAATATCTCTACTTCTGTAAAGGGCTGACGATGCTCTGTTTTTTTGACTTTTTAAATAAAATATGGCAAAGTAAAAATAGTAAAATTTAAAAATTAAATAAGGAGATGAGAATAATGGAAATTAAAATTACTATTGAATGGTTACAGAAATATGGATGTGAAATAAGATATCTTCGTGCGTTTGCTGGTAAATTTGGAAAAGAAACTGAGCCTTATAATATTATTAATTGGTTGTCTCCCTCATACGGTAATTGTATTCATTATTTAAATGATTGGGAGAGAAAAGAGTTAAAATCATGGTTATTATCTAGAGAAGTTGAAATGACAAAAAAAATGTTGGAACATGGAGCTAGTATTCGCAACAATAGAGATAAGCCTCTCTTTTTAGCAATATCGGAAGGTAATTTAGAAATGACAATATTCTTACTTGAAAATGGAGCTGAACCTTATTTCTCGCAAGGCTCTGGCTCATCTATAGCGAGAGAAAAAGGGTATCTTGAGATACTAAAAGTGTTAATGAAACACAAAGGTTGCTCTGATGAAGAAATTGCTTTAAAAATGACGTTAGAAAATAAAGATCCAAAGGTAAATGTTTAAAAAATAACAAGAAAGACCAATTATAATGATTGGTCTTTTAGTTTATATATTCTTATTTTTCTATTTTCAATATCTCTACTTCGGTAAAGGGCTGACGATGCCCTGTTTTCTTTTTATAACGGGTTTTAGGTTTATATTTTAAAATAATAATTTTTTTGGCTTTATCTTGTTTAAGAATTTTCCCAAGAACTTTGGCCCCTTTTACTTTAGGATTTCCTATTTCTAATTTATTCTTTTTCTCTGTTAACAAAACATCGGTAAAAGTTACTTCTTTCCCCTCTTCTTTGTCTAGTTTTTCAATTTTAATTTTATCACCGGGAGAAACAAGATATTGTTTTCCACCAGTTCTTATTACTGCAAACATAATATTATTTTAATTTCTTTTTTTCTTTTAACTCATCTATCTCTCCTAATCTTTCAATCTTTCCTGATAATCTTCCAAATCTATTTTGGGCTCTGTCTGATGATGTTTTAGCATGATTAATGTGCGAAGTCAACACAGACAACTCTTCTTCAAACTTTAATGACTCCTGTTGAACTGCTTTCATGCCATTTAAAATTCTTTTGGCGCCTTGTTCTATCTTAGCTCCTTCAAGTCCAACCATAATTATCTTTAAAAAATAATAAAAGGAATTTGGCGAGACAAAATAAACTTTCTTTTCATATCCGTAATCTAATATTTCTGGTTGGTTCAATGTAATCTCATAATAAATTGGTTCTGACGGCACATACATTAAGGCAAAGTCAACTGTTCCTTCGCTGGGCAAGATATATTTTTTAGAAATATCATTAATATGTTTTTTTATATCTCTAGTAAAGTTTCTTTTAGCTATATCTTTTTCCGTAGAATCTTTTAATTTTCTCATTGATCGGAAGTTTTCCATGGGGAATTTAGAATCAATTGGGATAATTCCTTGGTTTGTTTTAATTATAGCATCAACAATTTGTCCTTCCTGAAATTGATATTGTAAAGAAAAGTTTTCTTTGGGCAACATTTGTTCCAATAAATCTCTTAAAATCTGCTCTCCAATATTGCCTCTTAATTTTGGCGAACGCAGGAATTCTTGAAACTCCTTTATATTATGTCCAACCTCCTGGACCTTGCCAAGCTCATAAGCCATTTTAGAATATCCATCTTCAAACTTTTTTCTTAAATTCTCAATATCTTGCTTAATTATCCCCACTAACGGCGCATCATCCTTTTTTTTAAATTCTTTTGTTTCTTTTTTAATTAAAAAAACAGAAACAGCAATACCTGTTAATGAAATTAAAAATACTATTAATATAAAAACAAAATCAGACATATATTTATGTTAATAAAGTTCTTACTTTATTACAAGTTGAGAAAAAACAAAAAGAAAGTAAACAACTAATAAAATAATTGCTTCCTTTTCTGTAATCTTTTTTTCTGTTCTGGAAAAGACAACAAAAAATAAACAAGTAATTACGGTAAAAAGAATTCCTATAATATACGGAGAATATTCCGTAATTTCTAAAGGAGAGATTAAAACGGTTGAACCAAGGACTAAAGTAGAATTAACAACTACAGAGCCCATTAATGCTCCTAAAACCATTTCCTTGTGTCCCATGGTTATTGCTTTTAATCCAAACACAATTTCTGGCAAATTAGTGCCTAAAGCAACTATTAAACTTCCCACAACAACTAAAGGAAGATTTAAAGAACTTGATAAAGCTAAAATGCTCCAAACTATTGCTTCTGCGCTTAATAAAAGCAATCCTATTCCTCCAAAAAACATTGCCAAGTCCTTTAAAAATAACTTAAACTCGGTCCAGTTTCTTTTAAATTTATTAACAAAAATTTCTTGATATTTTGCTTGTTCTTTAAAAAGAAATTTAATGTAAAAAAATAAAACAACAAGCAATATTATTCCGTCCATTCTTGAAATCTCATCTCCTAACATTAAAACGATTGGCAGGAAAGCGATAAGGGCAGTATAAATAGCGTTTCGTTGAATTAACCTTGTTCCGCAATCTAATTTTTTGGCCAATAAAACTACTATGGCTATGGCCAAGGTTAAATTAATAATATTAGCACCAATAATGTTTCCAAAAGAAAGTTCGGGCCTGCTGTGAAAAGCTGAACTAATTCCAACAAAAAACTCTGGTAAAGAAGTGACAAAGGCGATTAAAATAAAAGATAAAATAAATTCTTTCCATTCTAAGGACTTGGCTATACGAACCAAAGATTGGACAGTCCATGTTCCCGCTTTTATTAATAAAAAACACGATACAATGAAAACTAAAATATATATAATTAACATAAATTAAATGTTAGTTTGATGCCTGACAATGAAATAATGTTTAGCTGCTTCAATTAGCCCCAACTCAAGCAATCCTAATCCAATTAAAAGCATCCAATCATAAACCCCTAATGGAACTGTTTTAAGCAAGTGGCTTAAGATTGGTAAATATATAGTAGCAACAAGAGCAAAAAATGATACAACCCAAGCTATAACCAAATATTTATTAGTAAAGATATTCATCTGCCAAATATTTTTTCTCAAACTTCTACAACAGAAAACATAAAAAATAGAATCAATACTTAGGGCCGCAAAGACCATTGTTCTAACATAAGCAAGATCATGATTTTTATTCCAAAGCCAGAAGAATAGACCCAAGAGTATTAAATCAGTAGCTAAACCAATAATAAAAATTATAACTTTCATTTCGCGGGTTAATAATGGAGAATTATGTCCATATGGTTTTTGCTTCATTAGGCCTTTTTCTTTTGACTCAAAAGCCAAAGCAATGCTCGGGAAACCATCTTCAATCAAATTAACCCATAAGATTTGTACTGCGCTAACCGGTAAGGGAAAACCAAACAGAATAGTTACTCCAACTAAAATAATTTCCGTAAAACTATCAGATAATAAATAGGTAATAACTTTTCTAATATTATCAACAATAGATCTCCCCTCTTCAACAGCTGCTACAATTACTGAGAAATTATCATTTAATAAAACAAGGTCTGATACTTCTATGGCAACATCGGTTCCAGAACCAAGAGATATTCCAATATCAGCTTTTTTTAATGCAGGAGCATCGTTAATCCCATCACCAGTCATAGCCACAACTTCATTTCTTTCCTGCCATGCCTTTACAATCCGCAATTTATGATGGGGCTCAACCCGGGCATAAACATAGATTTTACTTATTCTTTTTTGAAATTCCTTATCAGATAATTTGTCTAAATCTTTTCCTTCTATTATATTGTCTTTTCCCACATCTAAATTTAATTCTCTGGCTACTGCGCAAGCAGTTAGCAAATGATCACCAGTAACAATAATTGGTTTCATTCCTGCTTTTATGCAAATTTCAACGGCCTTTTTTGTATTTTTCCTCAAGGGATCTTTTAAAGCAATAAACCCAACAAAAGTTAAATTAGATATATTTTTTTTCTTTATGCTCTCACTTTTAACATTTTTATAGGCAAAGGCAATTACTCTTAACCCCTTACTTGTTAACTCTTCTAATTCTTGTTCTAGTCTTAATAATTCTGTTTTATTAAGAATTGCTTTTTTACCATTTTTAATCTGGATAGAAGAACTTAAATCAATAAGTTTTTCTGGAGCGCCAGCGAGAAATAAAAGATTTTTGTTTTCATTTTTATGAAGTGTAGCAAGAAATTTGTTCTTAGAATTAAATGGGATTTCATCAATCTTGGGAAACTCTTTTTCTAATTCTGATTTATATAAGCCAATCTTTTCTGCTCCTAAAATTAATGCTTTGCCAGTAGGATTTCCCCTCAATTTCCATGATTCTTTTGAGACCTCTGGATTTTCAACAAATGCTTCGTTACAAAGAATAGAAATTCTAGAACATAATTTTTTATCATTTGTTCTTATCTCACTAACTTGCATTTTTCCTTGAGTGAGGGTTAAAGTTTTATCAGTGCAAATTATAGAAGTGCTTCCTAATGTTTCAGCTGCAGATAATTTTCTAACCAGTCCCTTTTTCTTTAAGATTCTCTGCATACCCAAGGCTAAAATAACAGTCATAGCCACAGGAAGTCCCTCTGGGATTGATGCTACTGCCACAGCTATTGCTGTGGTAAACATCTCAATAAAACCTTTTCCTTTTATTATTCCTTCCAGAAAAATAAAAAAACAAGCAAAACTGATAATAACTCCAACAATAGATGAGAAATGAGATAGTTTTTTTTGATAAGGGGTTTTTTCTTCTCTTGTTTCTCTAATTAAAAGAGCCACCTTTCCAATTTCTGTATCAAGTCCAGTGCCTATAACTATTGCTATGCCTTCTCCTTCTTCCACTATTGTCCCCATATAAGCCATATTCTCTCTATCAGCTACTGATATGTCTTTTTTAAGAGTACGAGAATGTTTTGCAGCAGTTAACCATTCGCCTGTTAAAGGAGCCTCATTAATCCTTAGGTCTGAACTTTTAATAATTCTGGCGTCAGCAGGCACTTTATCCCCTTCTTTTAAAATTATAATATCTCCCGGAACTAAATCTTTTTGCAAAACTTGTTTTTCTCTTCCATTTCTAATACAAATTGCTTTTATTTTTAAAACTTTTTTTAATTCCCTTAGAGCATTTGACGCTTTTCTCTCCTGTATATATCCAACAACAGTACTTAATATAACAGCGAAAAAAATAATTATCATATCAGTCCATTCTTTTAAAATCAATGTCACTATTCCAGAAATTATTAAAATATAAATTAAAATATTCTTAAATTGATCTAAGAATATTTGCAATTGAGATAAAGGTTTTTTTTGAGGAAGCTCGTTAAAACCAAACTTTTCCTGATTTGCTTTTACCTGCTTTTCAGAAAGTCCTTTTTCTATGTCTATATCAAAAACTTGAGCTGTTTCTTGTATTGATAAGTTGTGCCAGATAAATTTTGCAGATTTCATATTAATCTATTCTAAACAAAAAAAGACTTTTATAAAAGCCCTAAGAATAAATTCTCTAAAATGAGAAGGCCTAAGAGTTTTTATCTCCTAGGCCTATAAAAATTATTTTACTGTTTTTTGTTATTCCACTTCTTCTATTCTTCCTTTTTTTATATCATCTAGTGCTTCTTCCATCTTTTTCTCTCCGCTTTTTGACAAAACGACTTCCTCCTTGCTAACTATTAGCTTAAGAGTAAGCACTAATTTTCTGTTCTCTATGCTTGCCGCTAGGAAATCACCAACATGAATACCTAAAATTTTCCGAATATCTTTAGGTATTGTTATCTGAGACTTCCCTTTTACTTTAATTAGCCACCAAGAATTCTTTATAAACTCTGTGCTTGTCTTTATCTTTCTTAATGCTTTTAAATTCCTTTCTGTTATTGATTTATCTTTCCTTTCTCCAGTTTCTCCAGCCATTAAAGTTCACCTCCTTTCAAATTATTAAATATTATTCTTCTTGTTTTAGAAATGTTATTAGCCAAAGTATAGCAGCAATATTCATACATGCGCCATATCCCTCAATGTTATTGGTATAGATTAATATGCAACCAACCAGATAGACACAAATACCTAATATTGATGATGTTGAGGTTAATCCTTTTCTTTTCATTTCTTTCACGCCCCCCTATTCCAAAATTTTAAAGATCTATTACTATTAATTTTATATAACTTCTTTATTATACTTTGTTATACACATATATCATCAATTTGTCAAACTCAATAAAACTAAAAATAAAAGACCCCCATGTAGAAATTTGTCTTCTACAGGGGGGCCAATACTTTTTTTTAGGATTTTAGTTCCCATTTGAATTCCCATGTTCCATCCAAATATGGGAATATCTTCTCTTTCCAAAAAGAAAATGACAGATCATTTAAGCAACGGTATCCTGTATTTTCCATAATTATTGCAAACTTTTCCGCTGCTTTTTTCATTTTAGATAAGTATGGCAGACGGGGATTGGAAAGAATATCTGCTGCTGCTATTGCTGCTCCTTTTAAATCTTCTTTGTCTAGAAGATGAGAAGTTCTCCAGACTGTCCAGATAATAAATGCCACTCGATTCTGAAAAACTTTTGGCATTGCTTTCTCTGGATCAAACGGAAACACAAATGGCTTTAGATGCTGGTATTTTTTCCACATAGTATTCAGTTTCACTATCTCATTAAAGGTCAGAAAGTCATTGCTTTTCTCATTGATATAGGCTTTTACTTTCTTATCTATCGCCTGAATAAATAAGTTTTCCTTATAATCTAAGGAATTTATCGCATACTTTTTAATCTTTTCTAATTCTGCAGGCCCCTGAGAACAAGATACATCTCTCATGTTACTTTTACCTCCTTTATATTTTTTTCTTATTTATATTAATGTCTATTGTGATAGATATCTAAACACTTACAAATAAAACGTCCAGATATCTATCACAATAGTAAAACTTCATTTTAATGAACTACATCATATCATACATTCGTTGCTTAAAATTGTCAAACCAAATTGAATCAGATTTTATACTCTATTGGTATCTGATATCGACAAGACTACATCTGGTCTTGACGTAGTTAAATCCTATGTTATGCTTATACATTAGCACAAAGTTAATAAAGTTCTAAAATCCAAAAAGGAGGGATTGTACATTGAAAAAAGAAGAGGGAATTAAAATCAAAAGGTTTAAGGAAAATCCGTTACTAGTACCGAATGAGAACATTAAGTGGATGAGGCAAAATGTGTTTAACTGTGGAGTAATCATAGGAGATGATGGTATTTATAGAATGCTTCTTCGGGGTGCCTGGACTAATATGCAAGTAGGTTCAGATCTAGGATTGGCTTTAAGTACTGACGGAATATACTGGAATCCATTAGTAGATCCAGTATTGCGAAGCGGTTTTAATAAACATTGTTTGGTCGGTATTGAAGATCCGCGGATAGTCAAGTGGATTGATGGATTCTACTATATTCTTGCCACAGCTTGTGATATTAATGGTGGCCGGATTGGAATCTGGAAAACCAAAAATTTTCTGGATTACAAATGGGTTGGCATTCCATTTGATCAAGAGGATAAGGATGCAACTATTTTTCCGGAGTTGATTAATAATTGGGCATACTTACTACACAGGAAAGCACCACATATTTGGCTTTCTCGCACAAAAGATTTGACATTAAAAACAGGTTGGCAGGATAGTCAAATTCTATCTAGAAAAAACAACTGGTACAAAAGTCCTATGACAGGGAATATTCCCACGAAAATTGGCATAGCCGGTCCGCCAATTAAAACTCCGAAAGGATGGCTGGTGATTACCCATGTACTCCATGGCAAAAGAGAGAATAGGTTCAATCGAGCATACAGTTTAGGATTTATGGTTTTAAATCTAGATAATCCAGCTAAAGTTGAATATATACACCCTAGTCCGATTTTGTGGCCAGAAAAGGATTATGAAATAGTTGGCTCAGTACAAAACGTTTGCTTCTCAAATGCCATAGTTGATCCCAATCCCGAAAACGACAAAGGTACACTCTATATATATTATGGAGGCGCTGATACAGTCATTTGTGGTGGTAGGTTATATAAAGAAGACCTGCCTATGTGCTATTAAACCTTCTTTATCAATTTAAGGAGTCAAGTAAATAATCTTGACTCCTTTTCCTTTACGAAAATTATACTCTGTCAGTATCTAATACAAACAAAACCAATAATAGTTTGGTGGCGTTTGTTAGAAAAAGTTAGAACTTATTATTAAGAAAATCCTAATGTTGACTTCTGAAAAATTATACTCGAGGGGTTGACAAATCTGATAGAGTATGCTAATATAATAATATTAGTTCATCTAAAACTTAATTAAACTTCACACCGTGAGGGGTTATCTGAGAAAGCTCATTTTAAGAACAAATGGGCCTTAGATATTCCCCCGTGGTGTAGAGGTAACACACCTGTTTGTGTATAAAAACACCAAGGAAAGGTAAAATTAAGAATTTGAGTAACTATTAAGTGATCATAAATAGTTATAAGATTTCTTAAAAGTAATTGAGTACTTGACAGGAGCCGGAGGTTCAATTCCTCCCGGGGGCACAATAGTTTTTTTTCCAGGTTCAAATCCTGGCCGAAAACCTCCGCGCCACGCGCATATTAATAAAAGTCTCTTCATTTTATACTATGAGAGGCTTTTTTATTTAGTAGAAGCTTTTTTATTTAGTTTGGTGGCCCTAACCGGAGTCGAACCGGTATTACCAGCTTGAGAAGCTGACGTCCTAAACCATTAGACGATAGGGCCAATTCCTGGATATTAACATACAAAAATAAAAGTGTAAATTACTTATTATAATGCTTCACGTTCAGGTGGAATTTGCCATAAATTAACAATGTATTTTGCTATTTCGCTGAATAAAGGAGCTGCGGAATAACTAGAAGCACTTGCGCCCTTAGGGTTTTCTAGTTTGACCAAAATTAAAAACTTTGGATCATCAGACGGCAAATATCCCATAAAAGTATGAATGGTTTTATCTTTAGAATATCCTCCTTCCTCTAAAGGAACTTGCGCAGTTCCTGTTTTGCCTGCAACAAAATATCCATTAACCTGAGCCCTTCTCGCATATATGTCTTCTGTTACGCTAACAAGCATTAAAGTAAGTTTATCGCTTGTTTCTTTGGAAATAACTCTTCTTTCAATCTCTGGCTTGATTTCAATTTCTTCTCCATTGGGTTTTATTATTTTTTCAACAATATATGGCTTCATCAAATTTCCTCCATTAGCTATGGCAGAAAAAGCTCTTATTAACTGCATAGAAGTAACATTAATCCCCTGTCCAAAAGAAGCCGAAGCAAAATCTCTTGGATAACCGTTTTTTAGAGATTCATTCAATGAAAATTCTTCTGCTTGTAAGTCAATCCCAGTTTTTTCAAACAATCCAAACTTTTCTAAATATTTCAAAAAAAGTTTTGTTCCTAATTTTTGCTGAACAAATACAGCTCCTGTATTTATTGATTTCTCCAAAACATTAGTCATTGTTTGTTTTCCCCAAACCCTTTTTTCATAATTATAAATAAGAGGTCCTCCTAAATCAACAAATCCTTTATCTATATAAGTTGTTTCTGGTGTTATTAAATTTTCTTCTAAAGCAGCTGCCATTGTTATGGCTTTAAAAACCGAGCCAGGTTCAAAAAGTTTTTGTGTTGATGCATTACGAAAGATTTCCAGATTAGTTTCTTCTCCATATTTATTCGGGTTAAAAGTTGGAAAGGTTGCCAAACTGATTATCTTGCCTGTTGCTGGCTCCATAACTATTATTTCTCCAGCGTCAATATCCCATTTTTCTTTAGCTTGTTTTAGTTCTTTTTCACAAAAAAATTGGATATTATAATCCAATGTTAAAACAAGGTCTGACCCATGTTCTGGAGAATTAAGACCTTTATTCCCATTAGAAAATAAAGTAAGAAATCCCCAAGGAGATCTTTCTTGCTCTTTAAACCCCTCTGTTCCTTTTATTATTTCATTAAAATATCCCTCAATACCAGATTGCCCATCTCCTGCTTCATTAACAAATCCTATTAAAGAAGACGCTAAAGAGTTTTGGGGATAAAATCTTTTTTGTATTTCATCTACATATAAACCTTTAATATTATTACAATTTTTTCTAAATTCTTTAACTTGTTCATCATTAATCTCCTTTTTAAAAGTTTCCCCTTTTTCAATTTCAAGCAATATCTCATCTTTTGGTTTCTCTAAAATGTTTTCTAAAATTTCAGCAGTTTTATTTTTATCTTCTATCTTACTTGAAATTACATACAATATATTCTTTTTAATATTTTGGGCTAAAATTTTTCTATTATTGTCTTTGTCTTCCAAAAAAAAATCGCCTCGTTCGCCGACCGATTCTTCAATAAATGTTTGTTGTCCTTTGGCTATTGCTTGCCAATAATCTCCATTTTTAATTTGCAAGATAAATAAGCGATATGTAATGCCCAAAGAAAGAAGAACAAAAATACAAAATATAAATATAAGAGAGAATTTTACATCTTTCATTTTATTGCGTTTCTGCTGCTAAATGATCTTCTGAAATAAAAATATATTTAATTTCATCAACCTTTACTAGATTAAGATCTTCAATTACTCTAGATTCTATATCTTCCAAAGAATTAAATTTATCTACTTCTATTTCCAAAAATGAATTATTTTTAGAAAATTCTATTATATCTTTTTCATATTTCCCCACCTTGTAATCATTCCCCATAACTACTTGAATTTGAAAAACATAAAAGCTTAATAGAAAAAATGATAATCCAGTCGTTAGTAAAATAAATTTTCTAAAACTTATTTTCATAGTGTGTTTTATTATTTTAATAAAGTAGCTGCTCTCAATTTCGCCGACCTTGATCTCTTGTTAGTTTTAACTTCTTCAAAACAAGGAGTAATTGGTTTTTTTGTCTCTATTTTGATAAATCCTTGCTTGGCTTTTTCTTTTAAAAATAATTTTACTATTCTGTCTTCTGAGGAGTGAAAAGAGATAATTACTATTCGTGCTCCTTTTTTTAAACTTTTCACTGTTTGCTCAAGTCCTTGTTTAATATTTCCAAATTCATCATTAGCAGTAATCCTTAACGCTTGAAATGTTCTGGTGGCAAAATGAATTCTTTTTTTCTGGTACCAGACAGGAATTGATTTTTTAATAACATCTATCAACTGAAAAGTAGTTTTAATCTTTTTATCTTTTCTCGCCCTAACAATTTCTTTGGCAATCTTTCCTGAAAACCTTTCATCTCCATATTCTCTTAAAATCGCTTCAATCTCTTTTTCTGGCCACTTATTAATAATATATTCAGCTGTCAGTTCTCCTTGATCTTTCCCGTCATATCTCATATTCAATGGTTCGTCTTTCTGAAAAGAAAATCCTCTGCCTGAACTCTCTAAATGCCAGCTGGACATCCCTAGGTCAAATAGAATCCCATGAATCGGTCTAAAGTTATGTTTATTAATAATATCTTCCAAATTAATATATGAATCGTTTTCTAAGATTAATCTATTCTTGATTTTTAGATCTAATATTCTATTTTTAATATTTCTTATTTGTTCTGGGTCAGCATCTATCCCTAACACCCTTCCATCTGGTTTGGTTACCTTTAATATCTCTAAAGTATGTCCTGCTCCACCAACTGTAGCGTCAATAAAATTCTCATTTGGTTTTGGATTAAGATATTCAATAACTTGTTTTTGTAAAACTGGAGTATGAATCATATTTTAGATTCCTAACTCATTAAGACGCTCTGCAATGTCTTCTACATTATTTTCTTTATCTTCTTTATAGACAGACCACTTTTTAGAATCCCAAATTTCAATCCTATTATATAGCCCAGCAACAATTGCTTCTTTCTTTAATCCAGCATATTTTTTCAAATAATCTGGAACTAAAATCCTGCCTAATTTATCTATATTTACTTCCATGGCCCCTGCTAACATAACCCTGGCAAATCCCCTAGCATCTGCTTGAGTCAAAGGAAGTTGGGAAAGTTTTTTAGCTAATTTTTCCCATTCATTCGCTGGATATAGAAAAAGACAATTATCAAGACCACGAGTGATAACTGCCTTCTTGCCTAAGACTTTACGAAACTTAGCTGGAATAGCTAATCTCTTTTTATTATCAATTTTATAAAAGTGTTCTCCTGAAAACATAATATAATGGTTAAAAGTTATCCACAGTTTTCATTAGTTATCCCCACACTTATCCACAACTATCCATCTGTTCCCATTTTGTACTTATTCAACCCCAAAGTCAACCACTAAACCATACTGTTTATATTTATTAAAAAGCCTATAAAAACAAGGAAACTCTATATTATAGAGTAATTTTGTCCACAGTTTATCCACAGAAGTAAGTCAAAACTAAAACCGCCTTTAAAAGGCGGCTTCAGAACTATTCTCTTATTTCTATCTTTAAATATTTAATTCGCTAATTTCTTTTCTCAATAATTTTTTATTTCTATATTCTTGAGTTTGCTTTTTTCTCTTTTCTGACCATTTATCAAAACCAATAAGCTGTGATTTAAAGATTACAATCATTAACATAGCAATTCCTAAGGGGAATAAAAGAGAGCTAAATAATTTACTATCTATTCCTGTTCTTACATCAGTCGCTCCAGCTACTGAACTTCTTCTAACCATAATTTTACAAGTGTCCGTATCAGAAGTGTTTGAATTATAAGCAGTTGCCGAACTTATTAAATTTGTAGTTCCATAATTAAAGTTACTCATAGATTTAACTTCTCCTTCAAATGTAATAGTTACTATTTGATTAGGTGATAAATCTCCTATATCAATTGAATCAGTACTAATATCATCAGAGTTATAAGAGCCATCTATTCTTAAATTACCTTTATAAACAATTTTACTTGGTAAAACATTCTTTATTCTTACGTCTCGTGCTTCAGTATCACCAGTTGATTTAACTGTTATTTTAAAAAGTAACTCCTCTCCCGGATCAGCATATAATGAGTTATACCAAATAGTGTCTCCATCAGAAACATTTTTAACTATATGGCTAACTATTAATTCCACATCTTCATCATTGTCAGATCTATCTTTAACTAAAACTGTCATACTATCAGAGTCAGTATCTCCTTCATCATCTGTAACAGTTAAGGTACAGGTATAGTTTCTGTCATAACTAACTAATGGCGCATCAAAAACTGGTTGAGCATTGTATCTATAGTTAAGAGATCCTCCGCTACAAGACCAATTATATGTTACTGAACCTCCATCCGGGTCATACCCTGAACCATTCAAGGTTACGGTTTGGTCTTCATAAACTGTTTTATTAGAACCAGCATCAGCTATTGGAGGATTAGTGTTTGAATAACCATCAACATTAATAGACACACTATCACTTACTGAACCACCAGAGCCACTACAATTAATAGTATATGTTTTTGAAGAGGTTAAATTAGTCCTTGATTCTGATCCAGAAGTTGATTTTGTCCCTGACCAACCATCAGAAGCATAACAAGAATCAACATTAGATGAATACCATGTTAAATTAACTGAACCATTATAAGGAACGCTGATTGGTCCATTAGAACCATTAACTCTAAGGTCAACAGATGGGCCAGAAGTAGTGGTAAAGGTTTTATCCTCACCATAAGAAGTATCTGCACTATTTCTAGCTGCTGCTATGTAATGATAAGTCGTAGAAGGAAGTAAACCGCTAACTGTAATACAATAAAAACCTGTTTCAGTTAAAGTCCTTTCAATTGTTTTTTGTCCATAACTTATTGTTTGTCCATATTCAAACCAAACATAGGTTATAGGATCTCCTCCCATATCAGCCAATTCTCCTACAAAAACTACTGTAGTTCCAGTTACCATTGTATTAGATGGGCAAGTCTCAGCCAAAGCAAAATTAGCAGTTGTCATTAGACTAAAAATTCCTAAAGATAATATAATCTTTAAAAACAAATTTTTATTAATACTTTTTTTAAACATAATATTTTTTAAAATAATTAATAAGTGACTATTGCTGGTTTAGTAATTACTACTGGTGGATTTGGAGTTACAACTACAATAACTGAATCCGTCTCTGTTTTGGTTCCAGTAGAATCCTGACAAGTGATAGTAAATGTATTTGTCTTTACTTCATTCATCTGAATTACTTGGGAACCAGAAACTGCTTTTGTCCCTGACCAATCGCCAGAAGCCTGACAGGAAGCTGAATTGTCAGATGACCAAGATAAAGTAATATTGTTTTTATAAGAAACAGTAATTGGTCCATTAGAACCATTAGCTTTAATATCAACTAAAGGAGACAAACATCCACAATCACTTGGACAATTAGATGATGTCTCTCCACAAGCTGAATTACAAGTTCCATCTCCACAGGAATAACATTGGCTGTCACAAGAACCCCAAGAAGACCATTCATAGCAATAATCAGAATCATAATTGCCACATGTTTGACCAGACGTGCCTGAACACTGATGTTGACCTATATAAGCACACTCATCTGCACAAGTTGGACCACAATCACTTGAACAATTGGATGATGTCTCTCCGCAAGCTGAATTACAAGTTCCATCTCCACAAGAATAACATTGACTATCACAAGATTGCCAAGAAGACCATTCATAGCAATAATCAGAATCATAATCCCCACATGTTCTATAAGAGTTTCCTAATGTTTGCGTCTGCCCTACATAAGCACACTTATCTGCACAGGTAGGTTCGTTTGTATACCATTGAGACCATTCATAGCAATAATCAGAATCATAATCTCCACAAGTCCTATAAGAGTCCCCTGATGTTTCTGTTTGTCCTATGTAGGCACATTCATCTGCACAAGTGCCAGTTACATTAATTAAAGCTAAAACAGAAAACGGCTGGACTAAAAGAAAACTAGCTAGAACAATAGGAACTATTTTTTTATTTAATTTATTTAACTTCATAACTTAAGCAAGTTTATTTTATTTACAATAATTGTATTATAGATTATTTTGTTTAAAATGTCAAGGGTAAAAATTCAAAGAGGCAGTTCTTATCGTAAAGACCTACCTCTTTTTCTCTTTTTTTACTAAATTACAATCTCTACTATCGTATAATCTTCTATTAGTCTATACAGATTGCCGTTGATTAATACATATGCCCTTACTTCTCCATTAACTAGCACTACAACAACATTTCTGTATGTTCCATCCCAGTATTTTACAAAACCGAACGGAACTTTTTCATATCCTGGCTGGGTGTTATGAACTAAATTTATGATTGTAAAACAATCATAATAGAGCCCATATTCCTGTTGAATCTTCTTTATCACCCATTCCATATCGTCTTTTGAGACCAAATCGTAATAATTTGACTTCATCCAACGATATTCTGCCCATGGAGTCCATCCCCTTGCTAACTGTTGTAACGCGTAAGAATCAATCTGCGCTGAAACATTTGGATGAGTTTCTTGGTAGGGCGGACAAATAGAATCAATAATACAGATATAACAACCTGTTAGAAATGTAGTAGCAACCAAAACAATCAGTACTAATAATATCTTTTTCATCTTGATATCCTCTCTCTCTTTTTATTTTTATTTCAAACTTTCCTTTATTCTATTTTTAATTTTGCTTCCACCGCAATCCTTTTTATGTTTTTACCCGGTGGCCAACAACTGACTAATACTAACATATCCTGTAAATTTGTCAAGTCACTTTGAGGAATATCTTGTCCTATTTCTAAAAAAACTTTGGTTTCCACAGAATAGACATATTCTTTATGGTCAAAATAAACAAAAACTTCATCCCCTTTTTCTAATTCATTAAGACGACTAAAAACATTATCATATTTTATATCTGGCCAATTAGCAGGAGCACTATGTCCTAATACTATTGTTTGCCCCTTTTGCCCAGGTAAAACTGAATCTGGAAAATGAACTATTCCTTTATCTAAAGTTTCATGTACTTTTTCTATATCTTCAACAAAATTTAAAGGTGCTGAAACTTCAATCCTAGGAATTTCAACACTATTTTCTTTTTCAGAATAATTAAAAGAATTATTTATATCAAAATTGCTTTCCGAATTATTATTTTGAGAAAAATTAAATAAAGTTTCCGAAATAACTCTATAATTAAAATAATTTAAAACATAAGAAACACTATTCCAATTTATAATTAAAAAAGCAATTAAAAATATAAGAATAAAACTTTTATAAAGATGTTTAAAATCTTGCTTCATAAAATTCTAATAGATGCCTAGATTATGAGGAATAATCTGAATTATAAAACTTTTATTTAAAAAGATAAATAAAATTAAAACACAAAGAAAAATAATTATTTTAAAGATTAAATCTTTATGCTGAATATTAAATTTAACAAAAATATTAATAAATAAACAAAAAACTATAAATAACAAGGAATAAAATATAATATTTTGAACAAGATTATCATAATTCAATGCCATAAACTCAAAAAACTTAAATTTAAAATCTTTTTCTTTCCTTTCTGTAAACTGTTCAATATATGCTTCTCCCAAAACTTCTCTTTTAAGACCTGCTATTCCTATCTTTGTATCTAATTCTATTTGCCCCTGATCCTGCTCTTCATCTTTATTCACTTCCTGAACTATTTGTTCTATATCTTCTTGTCCTTTATCTTCTTCTGTCTCTTTGACTACAATCTTTTCTCCTAGACAACCGAAAAGTTGAACTACCACGGTTGTTTGACTCCCATCAAAATTACCGCTTAAGACAGCAATGCCAATATCTTCATATTTTGGATTCAAAAGATTCTCTTTATGAGAAGGAGAATTATCCCATGCTAAATATATTTCTTCCGAGTCCAGAAATCCTATTCCTAGATTTTCTCCTGCTGTACTATAGTTATATCCAACTTGTTCAAACCAATACCAAGGAGTTATCCCAGCAGGACTTTGATGGCTGAAATAATCCTGATTCATCATATCTTGCGCCTTTAAATAAGCTGCTTGATTTAATAGTTCATTTTCTTTTAAAGAACTCACACCTATTAGTTCCCTTTCTTGATTAGTCAATCTAATTAAACTTGATTGTGAAATATCAGCGAAGAAAATAGTGTTTGGCAAATGGATTAAACTAGCAAAAACAAAAATCTTTAAAATAAGCAAAAACAAGAGATAATAAATTAAAAAATTACTCTCTAAAAATTTAGGGCGATAATCATTTTCCTTACAAGGAATAAATATTGTTAGAAATTTTAAAATAATTTTTCTAAACATATTCTTAGCTTTTACCTTTTAAATTATAATACATTTTTGCTTAAATGTCAAATATAATAAGGGCAAATTATATCTGCCCTTATTATAGTATTTCATCTTAGTAAAAACATTTATTTTTTATATGCTTGCTCCTAATATCTGCTCTTGAAACATTTCAGTCGGAAAAACTTCATCCAGTGATTTAAATTCTTCAGGCGCATTTATATTGATTTCTTGATTAAACTCAGAAAAATTCATTTTAAATCCAATATCTATATTGCCATACGCATCTTCTCCATAAAGTTCATTAGTATTTATTTCTTTTTCTATATTAAACTGATAAAGTAACTTATCTTTTTTGCCAATCCAAACTTCAAAATTTATATCCCCTATTCCATCCATTAATTCATCAAAGTTAGTAATCATTTCATTTAACATTTCTTCTTTTTCTGCTTCTGATAACTGTTCAAGAGATAAATTGTTTTGCATAATAATGCTAAACATTTCGGACGTTATATTCGCTAATTCGTTTTTATCTAATAAAACTGAATAATGATAACAATTTATATTATTAATTTTTTCATCAGCAAATTTTTCTTGTACTATTAAAATCTCCTTCCCTACTAATAATTCTGTAAGTTGTTTAACCATTTCTTCATTTTCATCTGGGACACTTTCTAAATATTCTGTATCAATCTTTATCCATTGATTTTTTAACTCATCTAAATTTATTCCTAGCATTCCCAAAACAGGGATAGCTGGGATAGTTGTTACCTTTAAATAAATATCCTTCTGTCCTAAAACCTTTATTTCCATACCAAATGAAAAGCTCATTCCTTCCATGCCTAATTCTCCGTTAAGTTTTATGTCTGATTTAGAATTTTTTGGATCAGTTCTATCAGTATCTTCTTCTATATTAAAAAGAACATCTAATCTTTGTCCTTCTACTTCTGACCCTATTGTTATATTTGTTTCAGAATGCCATGTCTTATTCTCTGACATATTTTCAAACATCGTGGAAAGAACATCTTCATCTGAAGCAAAAAAAGGAAGCCATCCTTGAAAATACGAAAAAGTTCCTAGTCCTACTGTAGAAAGCAAAACAATGCCGACTATTAATATTATCTTTTTCATAATGTGTTTATCAAATTATTATTACTTCAAAATTCTTTGGATCGACCTTTATCTTATCTCCTTTTTTAATTTTGTTACTTAAAATACTGTCTGCTAAAGTATTCTCAACTTTATTTTGAATTGTTCTCCTCATCTCTCTTGCTCCAAAAACAGGAGAATATCCTAATTCTACAATTTTTTCTTTTAACTCTTTTGTAATTTCAA
>Ga0268277_1000690_pt1 | contig 26066 bp, 30 predicted proteins | sample saktaG_5_FD_190132 | JGI IMG/M metagenome (GOLD analysis project Ga0268277, IMG submission 190132) | Saline water microbial communities from Sakinaw Lake, British Columbia, Canada - sak_2010_1_5_50m | ecosystem: Environmental > Aquatic > Non-marine Saline and Alkaline > Saline ...
AAAAAATGTTATTCATTTTTTGATTCAGAAAATTGTCAAATTAGAATTAAAAAAAATCTTAAAATAATTAAATGTAAAAATTGCGGAAATATTTCAAGATATAAATTAAAATAAATAAAGATGAAAAAATTCCCAAAACTTTCTGGAAAATTGATTCTTGCACCAATGCATAATATCACTAATCTTGCATTTAGAATTATGTGCAAGGAATATGGGGCGAGCTTAGTTTTTACTGAACTAATTTCTGCGAATGCCTTAGCAAGAAACAATCCATCTGTTTTAAAATTAGCTAAAACAAATATAAAAGAAAAACCAAATGCTATTCAATTATTTGGCCAAGACACAGAGAATATTGTTAAAGCTGCTAAAAATATGGAAAAAAACTTTGATATTATTGATTTTAATTTAGGTTGTCCTTCTTTAAAAATCAAAAAACAGGGATGTGGGGGTGCCTTATTAAAAAGAAAAAATAAAATTGCAGAGATTGTAAAAGAATTGTCTAGTTCCATTAAAAAACCAATTACTATAAAAACAAGGCTTGGATGGGATACAAATAATGCTATAAAAATCGCAAGAATTTGCGAAGAAAATAATGCCAGCGCTATAACAATACATGCTAGAACTGTTGAGCAAGGCTATTCAAAAAAAGCAGACTGGGAAATTATTAAAAAAATTAAAGAAGTTATTAAAATTCCAATTATTGGTAATGGCGATATTATTAATGGGAAAATTGCTAAAAAAAGATTAGAACAAACAAATTGTGATTACCTTATGATTGGAAGGGCAGCAATTGGAAATCCTTTTATTTTTAAACAAATAAATGAATATTTAAAAACAGGAAAAGAAATTAAACAATCCAAAGAAGATAAAATTAAAGATTATTTTAAATACATTAAATTAACAAAAAAATATGATTGTTTTTCGATTAAAGATTCTAAATATAACGCCCAAAATTTTACTCGGGGACTCCCTAGAAGTGCGGAATTAAGAAAAAAATTAAATAAAATAAAAGACTTCTATGAAATTGAAGCATTATTAAAAAAATATTTAAAAGAAAATCAACGGGTTACTTTGTTTTAACTAATCAGGCACAACAAACAAAAGATTTAAATATGCTGATTTTATAATTTTTATTATTATAATTACAATGAACTCTGAAAATACTTATCTAAAAGCAAGAAATGGACTGGAAATGACAGAAATTTTAAATATATTTAATTCAGTTAGGGAAAGAATAAAAAAAGATTATCCAGAAAATTTGCAACTTGCTAGAAATGATAATAAAATTTGGAAATCTGCTAATGAGGTTTATGATTATTCTTGTCTTTTCATTAAGAATAATGATCTTTCTATTTATGAACTTATAAAATTTAATGCTCCGGATATTGAAAATATAACTGCTTATTGGGTTTCTAATTTCAATCAAAATTCTCAAAAACTAAATTTAACCGAAGGATTAATAAAAAAAATATTTTGCAGGCCCTTAACCTTAGATGAAAATTCCAACGAGGACCTAATACTAAGCGATAAAAAATGGATTCTAAAAAAGACAGTTGTTTCTGATCGTAAGGGTTTTGACATTAAATATATTTTAACCCACTTTATTGAAAAACCACTTGAAGAAATAGAGAAAATAACTTTTTCTGGAAGAATCTATTAAAAAAGAATTTTTAATAAAAAAATTTGGCTAGAACCTAAAATAAAATTCATTCAAATTTTGAAGGATTTTAAATAAATACATAAAATTTATAAACAATCTCTAAATTATTTATTAAAATGAAAAAATGTCTTTATTGCAAATCTGAATTGTCTCAAGATAGTATTTTAGATTTTTGTGAAAATTGTGGGGAACATATTTTTGGTAAAAAAATGTTTAATGCAATTGTGAAAAATATGGGCGAAGCAAAAGAAAGGGGAGATTTAAATCAGGTAGATCCTTAGATTTTATAATTAAAATCACTAATTTGTATGCTATTCCAGAATAAAAATTAAAGAAAAGTTTTTTAAATGCCTTATTTTTATGGATTTATTATAGGATGATAAAAAGAAAAAAAGAACGAACTCATGGAAAAATTCCGCTTAGTCGATACTTCCAAGAATTTAAAAACAATGATAGTGTTTCTATTATTAGAGAACATGCTGAACAACCTAAATTTCCGAAAAAATTACAGGGAAGAACAGGGGTTATTATCGGAAAAAGGGGGCGATCCTATATACTTAAGTTAAAAGATTCAAATAAAGAAAAGACATTTATAATTCACCCAGTTCATTTAAAAAAACTAAAATAAAAAATGATTATTGAAAAAACACCACTAAATTTGAATGAAGTAAAAGACATTGTCAAAAATTTGCCAGATGATGAAAAAAAACAAGCTATTGAACTTTACCTTAAAAAATTTTTGAAAACAACCCCCAAAAATACAATAAAGATAACGCAAGAAATAGAAAAATTAGATTTATTAAAAATAAAAAAAAGCCACATCGTTAAAATTATTGATTTAATGCCAAAAGATTCCTCTGATTTAAACAAAATTTTTGATGATGTCAGTTTAAATGAGGATGAAACAAATAAAATACTTAAAATTATTAAAGAAACCAAATAACGAAAATGAAACAAAAAGAAGAATACACAATTATCTTAGATTATCTGCCTTATGGCTATCCTTTAGAGAAAAAAATGATGCCTATTGCTCAGGCCATTGGAATTAAAACTAAGGTTTTATTAGAATTAATTCCTAGAAAGGATGTGAAACTAGAAATTAATGAAAGAGTATATATTGGCCCTAATAAAAGGGAAAAAATATATTATATTCTTGGTAAATTGAAAAAAGATAGAATTACAGAGACAACTAAAGAAAATTTACAAGAATTCATTGATAATGAATTTGAAAACGATGAAAAAAAATTCATTGATTTTTTCAATTGCTCTAATGCAATAAACACAAGACTTCATCAATTTGAATTAATTCCGGGTTTTGGGAAAAAACACACTGAAGCAATTCTAAAAGAAAGGGGTATAAAACCTTTTGAATCTATAGAGGATTTAAAAAAAAGGGTTACAAACTTACCAGATCCTAAAAAAGCTATAAAAAAGAGAATAATCAAAGAAATAATCGGAGAAGAAAGATATAATCTATTTACAGAATAAAATGGAAGAAAAAATACTAGAAAAAAATAAATCTGAAATACAAAATAATAGAAAATTTTCAATTATAAGGATTGCTCAATCAGATATTCCTACAAATAAAAAGATTCTTGTAGGCCTAACCTATATTAAAGGGATTTCTTGGGCGTTTTCAAATGCCATATGTAAAATTTTAAATCTAAATCCCACAGAAAAAATAGAAAGTCTTAACAAACAAGATATTGAAAAGATTGAAAATTTTCTGAAAAAAACAGATTCAAAAATTCCGAAATATTTACTAAATAGAAGGAAAGATTTTGAAACTGGAGAAGATTCTCACTTAATTGGAAATGATTTAAATATGAAAAAAGAATTTGATATAAGAAGATTAAAAAAAATTAGATCCTATCGAGGATTGAGACATGCTTTTGGGCATCCTTCAAGAGGTCAGAGAACAAAAAGTAATTTTAGATCTAAAGGAAAGAAAAAAACAGTCGGTGTTAAAACAAAAAAACGAGGAAAATAAAAAATAATTAAAACAAAAAAACTATGAAAAAAAAATATTCGCGACCTAAACGACCATTTGACAAAATAAGAATAGAAGAAGAAAATGTAATTAAAGAAAAATATGGTTTAAAAAATAAAAAAGAAATTTGGAAAGCCGATGCAGCCATTAAAAAAATAAGAAATCAAGCAAAAACCCTAATTACAAAATCAGATCAAGAAAAAGAATTATTCATTAAAAAATTACAGAAAAAAGGTTTCCCAGTAAATAATCTTGCAGATGCCTTAGGATTAGATAAAACTAATTGGCTAAAAAGGAGATTACAAACAATTGTCTTTAATAAAAAATTGGCAAAAACTATGAAACAAGCTAGACAATTTATTACACACAAAAAAATTCTAATAGAAGATAAAATAACCAATAAACCTTCTTATCAAGTTTCTTTAGGAAAAGAACCCTCAATCAAATTAAGTCTGACGCTAAGAGCTATAAAGAAAAAAATTGCGCCGGAAAAAATAAAAAAAGAAACATTAAAGGGGGAAGGATTATAAAGAGAAAATGGAATCAGAAATTAAAAGAAAGAAAGAAAGAATTGCTATATTAAATATCTATACCACATTTAATAATACAATTATGAATTTAACAGATCTTACAGGAAATACTCTTGTAAAGTTTAGTGGGGGGCAATCTACTAAACAAGATAGACTAAAGGCGAATCCTACAATTGCAATGTTCATTGTTCAAAAAATAATCGAAGAAGCAAAAGATAATGGAATTACTGGATTTTATGTTAGAATTCGTTCTAGAACTGGACAAGCAAATCCAGGGCCTGGAGCCCATTCTGCAATAAAATCTTTACTTAGGGCAGGATTTAAAATTTTGAATATAACTGATAATACAAAAACTCCCAGGGGTGGACCAAAAAAGAAAGGGGGTAGACGGGGAAGAAGACCTTAGATTTATTTTGATTAAATTTAAAAACAATCATTTCAAAAACATATTATGATAAAGATAACAGAATACAATCAAGAAAAACAAGAGATTAAATTCATTACAGACATGTCTATTAATCTCGCAAATGCTATTCGGAGAAGTGCTTTAGAAATACCAATAATGGCTATTGAAGAGGTTGAAATCTTTAAAAATGATTCTGCATTGTACGACGAGATAATTGCACATCGTCTTGGTTTAATTCCTATTAAAACAAATAAAACTTCTAAAGAGATTAAATTTAAACTTTCAGAGAAAGGCCCAAAAACAATTTATTCTACAGACTTGATCCCTAAAACTGGAACAAAATGTAAATTACCAATTGTAATTTTAGGAGAAAAACAAGAAATTGAAATGATTGCAACTGCAAAATTAGGGAAGGGAATTTCACATATAAAATTCTCTCCAGGCTTAATTTATTATAGACATAATATAGATCCCCAAATTTTAGATTTTATTGATGTTGATCGTAATGGCTTAGTTAAATATAATGAAGAAGAAATAAGAAATAAAAATTTGTCTGAAGAATTAATACAAAAAATTAAAAAATTAAAAGAAATAAAAGAATTAATCTTTAATATTGAATCTTGGGGACAACTTGAAGTTAAAGATGTTTTTATTAAATCTATTGAAATTTTAGATAAAAACTTAAAGGAATTGGGGAATAAATTAATAAAGTAATTATATTGGTGTGGGGATGCCGGAGCGGTCAAACGGAGTGCGTTAAGGACGCACTGGCTTAGTGCCTACAGGGGTTCGAATCCTCTTCTCCACATAAATTTCTTTAAAATATCAAATGATTAGCAAAACAAAAATTAATAAAAGAATTAAAAGGAAAAGAAATCCTTCGATAGTAGAAACCCTGCTTCTTGCAAAAAAAAATAATCATTTAGAATTAGCAAAACAATTAGCGGCTCCAACAAAAAAACAAAAAGTTTTTAATTTAGATTTTATCGATAAATTAAAAGAAAAGAAAATATTAATTGCAGGAAAAATTCTTGGGGAAGGCCAAATTAATAAAAAAATTTCACTTACTGCTATTAATTTTTCAGAAAAAGCAATAGAAAAGTTAAAAGAAAAAAAATGTGAGATTAGAACTATTTTTGAAGAACTTAAAATTAACCCTAAATTAAAAGATATAAAAATAATAAAATGAATAAAATAATCATCAATGCAGAATTAATAAATTATGGGAGATTATGCAGTTATATTGCAAAAAAAGCATTAGAAGGTAATGAGGTAATTGTTTTAAATTCTGAAAAAGTCTTAATTAGTGGAAACAAAAAAGATATTATCAAAAAGTACAGCACCCTTAAGAAAAAAGGCGGAAGATCTTTAAAAGGGCCAAAAATTTCGAGAATTCCTTTTAAATTTTTAAAAAGGGGTATTCGTGGCATGCTCCCAGACCATCGAAAGGGTATTGGAAAGATTGCCTTTTCAAAAATAAGATGCTATAATGGAATACCTGAAGAATTTAAAATGGAAAAAACAATAAAAATTAAAATCAAAGAATATAATAAATGCATCACCCTCAAAGAACTCTTAGATAATCTATAAAATGAAAAAACAATTAACAATTTCTGGGAAAAGAAAAACTGCAATCGCTAAAGCAACAATTGAAGAAGGAACTTGCCAAATATTTATTAATAAAATCCCTTATGAAAATCTAGAATTTTTTTGGCAATTAACAATTAAAGAACCATTGGAAATCACAAAAAAAATCCTTGGAAATTTTAAATTTAATATTAAAATTAATGTGAAAGGTGGCGGGGTTGAGAGCCAAATTTCTGCTTCTAGACTTGCAATAGCAAGGGCCTTGGTGAAATTTACCAATTCTGAAGAATTAAAAAATGCCTTTGTTAAATATGATAAAAATTTATTAGTTGCAGATACTAGAAGAAAAGAGGCTTATAAGCCTGGGGATAGTAAGGCTAGAAAAAAGAGGCAAAAATCTTTTAGATAAAATAAAAACTTTTAATAATAAAATAAAGAGGGAGATAAATGTTTAGTTCAATAATTCAAAATATATTCACTGATTTTTTTCAAAGCATATTCAATTCTATTCCTCAACTTTATAAACCCTTTATTAGTTTATTTTTTTACACAATTTTTATATCGCTATATTCTATTTTTATTTGGAAATTTTATAAATTCCTTGCAAAAAGAAATGTTTTAGAATTAAATTTAAGAAAATATAAATATTCAAAACATCCAAAATTAGAAACGATCTTTGCAATGGTCCTATATACTATTGAATACATTGTAATTCTTCCGTTTTTAGTTTTATTTTGGTTTGTGATTTTAGCATTATTTTTATTGGTTTTGTCCAAATCTACAACCGTAAATCAGATTTTATTAATTTCTGCGGCAATAATTGCTTCCACAAGAATAACTGCATACATGAGTGAGAACTTATCGAAAGATTTAGCAAAGATTTTTCCATTTACTGTTTTAGCTACTTTTCTTTTAGATGCCAATTTTTTTAATTTTTCAAGTACAATTCAAAAAATTTTGGAAATTCCTTCACTTTTTACAAATATCCTTGGCTTTATTATTTTTTGTTTTGTTGTAGAACTTTTGCTTAGAATCATTTATTTTTTCACAAAAATTAATCACCCTTCAAGTAAAACAAAGGAAAACTCTTCTAAAAAGAATTTTTCTGATGAGACCCCTAAAAAAATAGCGCCCTTAAATACAGAACTCACAAAAATAGGACCCACAAAAAAAATTCCTGAAAAAGAGTTCTTAGAAACAAAATTTTCGAAAAATCATTTTGAGAAGGATAATTAAAAAAGGCAGGAAATATTTAAATTATACATTATCAAGAATTTTTAATAAAATTATTTTATATTAAAATTTAAAACCCTTATATCTGGAGATAAAAGATAGAGTTTATCTTTTTTTGACCGCAATCCCCGATATATTTTTTGCAATAATTCTCTTCTCGCCTTATCAATATAAAAACTTCGAAAATGTGTTGGTTTTGTTTGCTTAAGTAATCTCCAAAAAATAGATGAAATATTAGGATAAGGGAATCTTGTGATTATAATGGTATTACAAATTTCTCCTGGAAAATCAATGCCACGATTACATTTTGTTGTAAAAAGAACTTCGATTTTTTTATTTTTAAAATCTTGTACTATCTTTCCAAGTGGGTCTTGCCTTTGAAAATTAATTAACTGGGCCCTTGCTGGCAAATTATCTAAAGAATACTTTTGCTTTTCTTTTTCATCAGGTAAATCTGAAAAACTAGTTAACTGAACAACTAAGGGTTTTTTTGAACATTCTACTGCTTTTGAAAATGATAAAAGAAAATCTTCCCTAGTTTTTTTCCCGGTTTTAAAATTGGAATATTTACAATCAAATTCATAACCATATTTACATTTAATTAATTCTCCTTGTGATTCTATCTCAGCATTGATTAATTTATAATCTTCAATTCCAAAAATATTTCTTAGCACCTCTGGAGAATGTATTGTTGCACTCATAAAAATAAAAATTTTGTTTTTGGAAATTATTTCTTTTAATTTTTTTGCCAAATCTAGATTAACTAAATTAATTATTAAATCATTTTCTTTTTTACTAATTGAAAAGTAAGTTTCATCAAATAACTCTGAAAAGACTCTTGCTACCCCAATTAAATGATATAAATATGTGGTTTCATCATTCTCAATCTCTTCAATTAATTCTGGATTTTTTATTATCAAATTCAAAAACTTTTCGACGGCAGTATCTTTAATTGATAAAATTTCATCTGTATTTTGAATTTTTTTGAATTTTTTTGAATTTTTTATAAAATTTAAAATTGAAATTAATTCATTAACAAATCTCTGAGTTTTTTCATTTTTTAAAAATAAATTACTTAAACTAGAAAGTGCCCAGGTTACATTAAAATTTTCTTCATTGCCAAGATTATCTAAAAAATCATCGCATTCATCAATTATCTCTAATTCGGTTTTAGGCTTTCTATCCATTAAATTTTCAATTTTGTATTTTTCACTATTAAAAATAAGGACCTCTGCGTTCTTATAAAATTCATATTGGTCATAATATTTGCATCCTTTCTTTCTTTGATAAATAATAAACTCTTTATTGTTTAAGCCCAAATATTTAATTTTTTTTTGATGAAATATCTTTGAAGAAATATTCAAATCCTCAGATAAAATCGGTGACCAATAAGGGCATATTGATGCAATATCTGCTCTTTTAATTTGATTAATTGAATTAAAATCTGAAAACTTAATGTTTGGGTTTCTATTTATAAATTTTTTTATTTTGTCTAAATTTTTTTCTTTGATCTCTATTTTACAGGGCAAAAAAAGGTTATCACAAGAATCATCTTTTTCTTTAGAAAAAATCTTTTTATCAAATAAAGAACTTTTATTAAAAAAAATATCACTTAATTTTGCATTTCTTTCTATGTACTCTTTTTTTATTTCTCCATTATTCTTTTCATTTTCCAAAAATTTGCATTTAAAATTTGCTCTTCCCAAAATTGGATGAATTTTCAATTTTTTTCCATTTTTTAAAACATATTTTTTTTCTGAATAATCATTGATATATTGTTCTTGAAGTGATTTTATTGGAACTACTAATGATGTTTTTCCAAAAATTCTTGCTAAATTCAATGCAATTGCGGATTTTCCTGAGCCGCAAAAACCTTTAATAAAAATAATTCTATGCCCTTCTTTTATTGATTCTACGACTTCCCGAATAATACTCTCCTGAGTTTTTTTATTGGAAAAAACTAAGGGGTCTAATTTTTTTCCTTGTTCATATAAATTCCACATTTTAATATTTAAAATTCTTTCCTTTCTTTTAACATTTAATAATCCTCGCCTATTAATATTTAATTATAATGGTTTAATTATATTTTATAATTAATTTGTGGTTATTTTATTAAAATTTTGTCTGCAGAAAAACAAAAACTATTTTATTTTTTTAAATAAAGGGCAATAACTTTTAAATTCACACCATTTACAAAGGGGGCTTGGATTTGGTTCAAAATTTTTTGCTGCTTCTATTTTGTTAATTTTATTTATTATTTGCTTTTTTAATTCTTCAAATTGAACCTCAGTTCTCTTTGAAATCCTTATTTCATTAAATGCGAGAAAATGCCAAACTAATAAAATTTCTTTAACATTTTCAAAATTATTTTTTATGGCAAGGCCATAGAGGGCCAATTGTTCATCTTTATCCAATTCTTCTTGAGTTTTCAAAAAACTACTTGTTTTATAATCATGGATTTCATAAATTCCTTTATCTTTATGGTGCACTATTCTATCAATATATCCTTGCAGTTTATATTTTCCCTCTATATCTAATTTAAAAAAGATTCTTTTTTCCGTTGCAATGGTATTGTCTTTAAAAGGGGAATGTCTAAAAAAATAATCTATTAGAAATTTAATTCCCTGATTAAAGTAGTCTTCGCTAGTGTGCTCTTTTTTTATAATTTTAATTTCTTTATTAAAATTCTGCGTCCATTCCTTTGCAAAATATTCTATTACTTGATCTAATTTTAAGGATTCTTTAATATTTATTTGCTTATAAATCCATTCAAGTGTTTTGTGGACTTGATTTCCTAAAAATCCTTCAATAAACTGTTTTATTTCTGGTTTTAATCTATCAATATATCTAAATTTAAATTTAAGAGGACATTTCTCAAATGTAGAGATTCTTGAATAAGAATAAATAGTCATAATAACTTATAAGAATTACTGCTTTTAATTATTTCTTTAATAAAATATAACTTTATAAAGGAGTTCGCATAATCTATTACAATCTATGCAAAATCTTTGCTAAATTCTAAAAAATGAATAAACAAGAATTTTTGGAAAAATTGAAAATTGAAATAAAAATTGAAAAATTATCTGAAAACACTCTGAAAAATTATTTGAATTTCAATAAAAAATTTTTAGATTATATAAATAAAGACCCTGAAAAAATTAAAAAAGAAGATCTCAAAGAGTTTTTGGCTGAAAAAATGTCTAATAAGTCTACAAGTTCTACTATTCTTTTTTTATCTGCAATAAGATTTGCATATTCAAACATATTTTCTATAGACCCTAGTTTAGGAATAAAACGGCCAAAAAAAGAAATGAAAATCCCCCTAGTATTAACTAAGGAAGAAATAACTAAATTTATTGATGGCTGCGCTAATAAAAAAAGTAAATTAATTTTACAACTATTATATTCTTCTGGATTGAGGGTTTCTGAACTTGTGAATTTAAAAAAAATCGATTTAAATTTCAATGAAAATAGTGGCTGGGTAAGAAAAGGTAAAGGGAAAAAGGATCGAATTTTTATTATTTCTACGAAACTCTCTAAAAAACTAAGGACATTTTGTGAAAGAAATCCCAAGTGGAATTATGTTTTTTCAAAAAATAAAGCTTTGACAACTAGGAATATTCAAAAAATTATTCAAAATACGAGATTAAGACTTGGATTCAATAAATCAGTCCACCCGCATACTTTTAGACACTCTTTTGCTACACATCTTCTTGATCAGGGTGTTGACTTAAGAAAAATTCAATTTCTACTTGGCCATTCTTCAATTGCTACGACGCAAATTTATACACATATAAGCCAAGAACAAATTAAATCCATTAAAAATCCTTTAGATAATCTATAATTAATCAATCTCTATAATATACTTCCCTTTTTTCTTTTTCTTATTGATAATCTTTTTCCAATCTGCCTGGGGATATTTCTCTAATAAGCTTTTTATAAATTCAAAAGAATTCTCTAAACCTAAATTCATTCCTCCTATAAGTGTAAAGGGAAGTTCAAATATCATTAGAAATAATAAAATAATTTATTTTAAATATAGGATTATGAAAAGAAATATAGTTCTTGCTAAATATATCTTTAAATACCAGAAATCTTTAAAGTGATTACAATTAATTCAAAAGGAGCGACGGTCAATCTTTATTTTAATTTTTAAATGAAAAAGATTTCATATAAATTTAATGCAAATTTTAGAACTTTTAAAGAATTCAAAAGGAATTTATCTAAAATTTAATGCTTTATGCCCCCTTTTGAAGATAAATATTAATGGATAAAAATATTTAAATATAACGCCCACTAAGGAGCTTAAAGAATAAATGCTTTTTGACACTTTTATTTTAAAAATATAAAAAAAAGAATAAAAATTCAACTATATGGCAAATTTAAAGAATTACCTCCTACAAAAAACTGTTAAACCTCAAGGATTACTTAAAACATTCCCTTTAACTTTAAAAATGTATTCTATTTCCAGGGATGAACATCCAGAAAATTATATAATAAAAGCAACAAAAAATCTATTAAAAGCTGAAATTGATCATGGGAAAATAGACCCCCTAAGTGGATTTGGTTTTGGCATTCTTTCAGGGGATATCCTCAATCTTATTATATGGGGAAAATTCCATCAATATGAGATCCGTATTAAAAATCAAAATTATATGATTAGCCTTGCGGGTAAAAATCAATTAATTAAATTAAATGATTTTATTTTTGGGAGTTTTAATGCAGGGGAGTTGGGGATTGCTAATTATGAAAAAAACTCTTTAATAAAATATTTAAATTCTCCGCAAAAACCTTATGACTTAGAGCGCTATCTAACTGATATGATTGAAGGAAACTTATAAAATAAAAAATAATTTTAATTAAACACACTTAGTAACTACAAACATTCAAATACTCAATTTACACACTACATCTATACTTGCAATAACTTTCTAGCAAAAGCAAAAAGTTTTTGCGAAAATGAAAGAAGTAAATTAGGAACTACATACGTCAGAGAATTAATTATATTGCAAGATTTAGGTACTACTTTAAATTAAATAAATATATTGTAATGATTTAAAGATTTTGCTGGAAAATTGATTCCTAAGGGGCCCTTAAAAATGGGTATTTTCCTAAATCCCCTTAAAAAAATAAAGTTCTTATAAGGTATCTTGTGCGAACTTCTTGTGCATAAAATTAAAATATTGAGAAAATAGGGCAATAATGGCTAAAAATACGAATAAAAATTATGCAAAAAAAATTCTTAATTTAAAACAAACAAGATATTTCCTTTAATAGTATGTAAATCTTTGATTATTTTGAGATTAATTTGTCAAACTCTAATTTTGATGAATTTTGTGCTGTTTAAATTATAAAATAAAAACTGCTTTTAATTAATTATGGCCTTTATAATTCAAATTGTAAAAATAAATATTTTAAATCTTTTGAAAAATATCTTGAATTTTTGAGTAAATTCTTTGAAAAAATTCAAATTTTTGGAAAATTATTAATTTTCATGCGTGTAAAAACCTTTTATCAAAAGCAAAAAGTTTCTGCAGGAATAAATAATATTTAATTTTAGAATTTTGAGTTTGGAATTTAAAATTTTGAATTTTATTAGTTTAAAATCTAGATCAAAAATTTGAATATTAAAAGATTTGGGCATAATTTTAAAAAATTACTTCTTTAATGGCCTGTAAGAAATTTTAAATTTTCCCATTTTTATTTTATTTAATAAAAGAATTGGAGATTTCTGATCAAAACGTGAAAAAATTATATAAAAAATCAGGGCTTATGTGAAAAACGCTTAAAGATTTTATGCATAATTTTGGGAAATTTATTATAAAATATGTGAAAAACGCTTAAAAATATTAAAAATGTGTATTTTTTGTGATTTTAAAAAAATGGGGGGTGGCTGCAACTAATTTAATTTTTTAGGGAAAATTAGTTATTTTTATTGATTTTTGAAATTATTTCTCTTGATTTTAAAGGATTTAAAGGATTTTAAAGGATGATCACAAGAATTTAAGGTCTCTTAAGGTGTTTAAAGGTGTTTAAACAGCTGTTTAAAAGTAAAAATTGGAAATCTTATACAAAAAAATCTTGTTTTTTGGGAAAATTAAGCAGAAAAGAATTTTTTTAAAAGAAGAATAAATTAAAGATATTTGATTTTTGCCGTCGAGTAAGAAAAAATTCAAATAAATTTGAATTATTTTTAGAAAGATTTATAAATAAACACTCTTTAGATTAAATATGAATTGGTTTTTTAAGAAAAAAGTCGGAAAAAAAGAATTTGACGATTTAAAAAAGACTGTTCAAACAGGCTTCAACAACGTTAAACAGGACATAAACAACACAAGCACTTGGATTGATTATTTAAACAACCAAGAAAATAAAACTAAGGAAGAAATTTTGGCCATAAATGCCGGTTTATCGAATATAAATAATGAAATTGAAAATTTGAAAAATATTGTTTCAATCATTGGGGAAACCCCTATTTTTAAACAGCGGCAAACAGTGTTTAATAAACAAACACTGTTTAAGGGTGTTTTAAACAGTGTTCAAACGGGTGTTCAAACAACCCTTTTAAGGAATTTATCAACTACTGAAAGAGCAATTATTTTTATTTTGTTGAATTCTGATATTAAATTAAGTTATGAAGATTTATCTGCTTTACTTGGAAAAAGCAAGAATACTATTAGGGGTCAGATTAATAGTATAAAACAGAAAAGTGAGGGATTGCTGCAAGAAATAATTGGTTCAAATAACAAAAAAAGAGTATATATTCCTGAAAAGATTAAAAAAGCAATGATGAATGATATAAAAACTGGGAAAAAGAGGAAAAGTGAGGGTTAAACACTAAGGAAAAAGAAGATCTTCTTGGGAAAAAGAGGAAAATTAGAGAAAAAATGAGTGAAAATTAAAAGTAAGAGTATTTTAAAAAATTAAAAGTGTGAATAAAAAATAATTTTAAAAAAGGTGACTTATTAAGGATTTAAAGCCTTTAAATCAAAGAATTTTGAATAAATAGAAAAGAAACCTTCTTTTTTTGAAATTACTTTCGTTTTAACGAATAACTTATTTAATACCTTAAAAATGATTTTTTGCTAAGTATTTTTATAAAATTGCTGGATTACTTTTAGGAATAAGAAAAAAATATTGATTCTTCACAAATCTCTTAATTTAATTATCGTCGATAAACTAGCGATTTTCTTTAAATCTTCAGAAATAGATAATATAATCTTTTTATTATTGACTTTTTCTTTTTTAATTGGAATCCCTTTATTAATCATTCTTTGTATATAATCCCTAATAGAGCTCTGACTTAATTTTAAATTTTTTGCTATATAATTATAGGTAATTTCCTTAAAATTTTGATTTTCTAACTGATATATCAAAGAAAAAACAATCATTTCTCGAGGGGTGACCTTTTTGAATTTAAGTCTTATATCTTTCTTAATCTTATCTAAAGATTCTAAAATTTCAGAGGCTCTTTGAATATTTAATTCCATGTCCTCTATATTTTCAGTTTCTCTTATAATATCTAAAGAATTTTTGTTTTTTTCATGATTCATGCAATAAATTGGAATTTTGTCTGTCTGTTGGTCTGTCTGTCTGTCTGTCTGTCTGTCTGTCGTAACCCCCCTATTTCCAGTGGAGATCCCCAAATTTGGGGCTTTTAACCCCCCTATTTCCCATGGAACTGTCGTAGTATCTGTCGTAATAACAGGATTTGTCTGAATTTTTTTATTATCTGTCGTATTCAAAAAATTTGCATTAAACCCTTGATTTGTTTTAAAATCTTCAGAAATCTTTAATTTATTTATTAAATAACTCATATCAGATCTTAGTTTTTTTACTTCCTCTTGAATAGAAATCATATCTTGCTTTATTTTAAAAAAAATTAATTTGAGATCTTTTTTTTTCATTCTTCTAAAAAAAAGGGTTTTTATTTAAAGATTTATATAAATTAAAAATAATAATAAAAGAAGTTTTTTATTGTTTGGAATTATAAATATTGTAAATTTTATTTGTTAATCTCCATTTAATTCTACGAGAAAAAACCTCACCCTTATTATTTTTTCTAATAGAAACTATTAATCCTTGCTTTTTCATTTCAAATAATAAATTTTTTATGAATTCCTCATCTCTAGCTATTTCTCTTGCAATTTCTGCAGTAAATGGTTGCTTTGGAAAAACAGAATAAAGGAACAAAAGAATTTGCTCTATAATCTTTTTTTGTTTCTCTTGACTTATTCTCATTTTGATCTTTATTTACTTTATCTTAATCCTTTTATATAATTTTCCTGTAATTTCTCAATGTTTTTTATGCTTTAATAGAAAATACTGAAAAAATTTTGAAAATTAATTTAAAATGGGAATATTTTAAATAAAACCTATTAAAGATTTATTAATTAAAGTTTATTTAAATAAAATGCAGGAAGAGAATCCGGGGAGAATTAATTAATTGGATTTTTCTTTATCTTTAGCAGAAATTCTTGGCATTGGAATATGTAAAGGTAATGCAAGCTCATCTTCTAAATTTAACGCTTTAATATTACATTTGCTCATAATAAAATTAAATATTGGAATTCTTAAATCATCTGGAAGTTTCTTTGATTTCCAAGATTTTAAAACTTTTTTTAATTCTTCTTTTTCAGGTAAAAGCAATACAAACCCTTCAAGCTCTAATTTTGCGAAATCTCCAGAATAATCTACATTAAATCCAAACTTTAATTTAAGTATTTCATTCTTAGAAATAGGTATTTTCTCTTTAACAATTTCTTTTATATTAATATTCTGTTTTATTTCCAATTTCCCTGTTAAATTCTCTTTTCTTTTAACAGAAATTCCTAATAAATTAAATCCTATAATTTTCATATTAAATGATATAAATTTAGGTTTTTAAAGATTTTGTATTTAAAATATTATAATAATATTTTGTCATATGTTATTATGTTACTAGATTTTTATTTTTATTGGAAAAATTTGAAGAGTCAAGAAAAAATATTGAATTAATAATAAATTTAAATTATGAAATACTTAGATTAAATTACAGAAAACTTTATAAAGAAATTTAATATGAATACTATATGCCTATTGAAAAAAGACCTCATAAAGAAATTTTAAATAAATCAGTCGTTACAAAAGAAGGAAAAAAATTGGGAACTGTTAAAGATATTACTTTTGAAACAAGAACTGGAGAATTAATTCATATTGTTTTAAAAGATGCAACATCTTATACTAATCAATTAAATCTTGAAAAATCTAAAGATAAAGAAATTCTTATACCTTATAATTCAATAATTGCTATAGGTGATTTTGTTGTTGTTTCTGAAGAAGATCTTAATTAATTTTTAATAAAAAATTTAATAATTCTATAAAAAGTTTCTAATAAAAAATTATTTTAAAATTAATACTCTTGATAATTTTTAATGAAGGATTTCATTAATTTAAGGATTTTACCCCCTACCCCTTGATTTCATATAGAAGTATTTATAAAGGATATTTAATGTTTCTTTTTTTATTTTTATTTATAAATTTTATTATAATATATAATATATAATATAATATATAGTATCTAATTAAATACAAATTCAAAATTTTTATTTACACTTACAAAATTATTTCCAGAGGAAATTAAGGTGTCAGGGGGGCATCAATTTTTTTAATCCTCAATTTTTTTTAAATTGTTATTATTAAGCTTCTCGAGGTATTTTTATTATCCTTTAGTCATAATTCATCGGAAATAAAGGTAGGGTGTTTTCTATTATAATCATATTTATAAACTTTTTATTTCATATTGATTCAATAAAAAAATTATGCAAATTTAATTATTGCAATTTAAAATATAAAATGTCAAATTTAGATAAAATTTTTAATTCTATAGAAAATAGAAGCTTGTTTAAAGATAAGCATGTTCTTCAATTAAATCATTCTCCAGAAGATATTCCTCATAGGAATAAAGAAATAGAATATATTGCATCTATTCTCGCTCCAACACTTTTAGGTCAAAAAACAAGTAATTTATTTGTTTATGGAAAAACAGGAACTGGAAAAACATTATCAATTCAACATATAACAAAGGAATTATTAAAAAGATCTAAAGATTCAAAGATTCTAAGAATAGAATATTTAAATTGCAAGCTTAAAAAAGTTGCAGATACTGAATATAGAATTTTAGCAGAGTTAATAAAAAAATTAGGAGGGAGTGTACCTATGACTGGACTACCTACAGATCAAGTATATAGGAGATTTGTGGAAATTCTTGAAAAGAGTCAAGAAAAATTGCTTATTTTAATTTTAGATGAAATAGATCAAGCAGTTAAGAAAATTTCAGATGGGTTTCTTTATAATTTAACAAGATTAAATTCAGAACTAAGTAACACACAAATAATTCTTATAGGAATTAGTAATGATTTAAGATTTTTAGATATAATAGATCAAAGAGTTAGAAGTTCTTTATCTGAAGAAGAAATAGTTTTTCCACCTTATAATGCATTACAGTTACAAGATATTTTAAAGAAGAGATCTGAACAAGCCTTTAAAAAAAATGTAGTTTCAGAGGGTGTTATTGCAAAATGTTCTGCTTTTGCTGCAAGAGAACATGGGGATGCTAGAAGGGCTTTAGATTTATTAAGAGTTGCTGGAGAAATTGCAGAAAGAGAATCAAACGCAAAAATTCAAATTAAACATATTGATATGGCCAATAATAAGATTGAAAGAGAAAAAATCTTAGATATTATTGAAACAGAACCAAAGCAATTTCAATTGGTTTTATTTTCTATAATTAATTTAATTGAAAAATCCAATTCAGATATTTTTACTGGAGAAATTTATAATTATTATCAAGATTTATGTAATAAAGTTCATATAAATTCTTTAACTCAACGAAGAGTCAGTGATATTATTGCTGAATTTGATATGTTAGGAATAATTAATGCAAGGGTTATTAGTAAGGGAAGGCAAGGAAGAACAAGAAAAATAAAATTAGCAATACCAAAAAATATTTTAGAAAAATCCAAGGAAATTTTAAAGACTTCCATAGGATTATAATTTTTTTATTGAATAAATATAAAAATAAATATAAAATAAAAAGTTATAAAAAATGCAACAAAGAATTTTGAAATTATTTATGAAAAAGGGCTTTCTATTAGATTCAGAAATGTTAAAATTTTTAACAGAATTAGAAGATGAAGATTTTGCTAAAGAAATAGTAAATAAAATAGCAATAGTTTCTAGACAAAAAATTATAACAAAAAATTTAATTATTAAAAATGTTCATAAATTGAAGCCAATAATTTTTGAATTAAATGATGAGAAGAAGCAAATTGTCGAGAATTTTTTTATAAATTTTTCATTGTCTTTAGAAATCAAAAAAGAAACAAGTTTTAATTTTAAGAATAAAAATGAAGAAGAGAGTTCAAAAAATTCTAAAGAAAATTTAAATAATCAGTCTTTAAGGGTTATTTCTTCGCCAATAATTGCATCCAAAAAAATTTCTGTTAAAGATTTTGTATATCATTTTAGAAATAGATATAATTTCTTTAAAAAAATTTTACAAAACAAAAATGAATTAGAAAATTTAGTATCAATTGATAAAATAACTAATTATAATCCTAGTTTTTCAGTTATTGGAATCGTTAGTAGTAAGATGATTTCAAAAAATAAAAATCTTTTTTTAGAAATAGAGGATCTAACAGGAAAAATAAAAGTTTTAATTAATAAAAACAATGAAAAACTTTTTGAAAAAAGTAAAGAGATTCTTTTAGACGATGTTATAGGGTTTAGATGTTCTGGAACAAGAGATTTTTTATTTGTAAAAGATTTTTTTTATCCAGATAGTGTTTTAAATGAAAATCATAGAACTGATGAAGAAAGTTATGCTTTATTTATTTCAGATCTTCATTTAGGATCCAAAAATTTTTTAAGAGAAAATTTTGAAAAATTTATTAAATGGTTAAATGGAGAAAATTGTAATGAGGGACAAAAAAATTTATTAAAAAAAATAAGATATTTATTTGTTGTAGGAGATTCTGTAGATGGTGTTGGGATTTATCCTAATCAAGAAAAGGACCTTCAAATTAAAGATATAAGAAAACAATATGAAGAACTGGCAAAATTTTATAAAAGAATTCCAGACTATATTCAAATAATTCAATGTCCTGGGCAACATGATTCAGTTAGGATTGCAGAACCTCAACCATCGATTGGAATTGATTTTGCAGAACCTCTTTATAATATTAAGAATTTAACTTTGGTTAGTAATCCTTCTTTAATAGAACTCATTGAAAAAAATAATAAACCAGGCATTAAAGTTTTAATGTATCATGGAGCTAGTATGCATAACATTATCAATCAAATCGAGGAATTAAGATTATCAAAAGCTCATAGTGCTCCTAGCAAGGTTGTCAAACATCTTTTATTAAGAAGGCATCTTTCTCCAATGCATGGAGCCTCAATTTATATACCAAATAAAGATGAAGACCCTCTGATTATTAAAGAAATTCCAGATATAATAACTACTGGAGATTTACATAAAACTGATCTAGATAAGTATAATGGAATTCAAATAATTAATTGTTCTTGCTGGCAATCATTAACAGCCTTTGAAGAAAAAGTAGGAAATCATCCAGATCCTTGCAAAGTTCCTATTTTCAATTTAAAAACAGGAGGCATAAAAATTCTTGACTTTAGTTAAAAAATTAAAGATTATTTGATGAATTTTATAAGAAAAAAATGAAAATAGGAACAGATTTAGATGGGATTATTGTGGATTTAATTCCCAAATTTTTAGATTGGTATAATTCAAAAACTAATTCCCATTTTTTATTTGATGATTGGTATTCTTATAATTTCTGGGAAATAATTGGGGGGACCAAACAGCAAGCAATGAATCTAATTGAAGAATTTTATAATTCAAAAATGTTTGATAAATTATGTTTAGTTAATGATGCAAAAGAATCTATTGAAGAATTAAGTAAAGAAAATGAACTTTTTCTAATTACCTCAAGGCCGATTAGTTTTAAACCAAAAACTAATGCATTTTTAAATAAATATTTTTTAGATATTTTTTCTGAAATTTTTTATTCTGATGATTTTCATAAACAATTAGGCATCAGTAAAGCAGACATTTGTAAAAAGGAAAAAATAGAAATTTTTATAGAAGATAATTTAGATTATGCTATTTCATGTTCAGAAAAAGGGATAAAAACATTATTATTAAATAAACCTTGGAATCAAAATTTTGGTAAAGATTTCATTAATATTTTTAGGGCAGATAATTGGAATGAAATTTTAAGAAAAATTAAGGGATATAAAAAAAATGAATAAAAAAAATGAATCAGAAATGAAACAGCAAGAATCTTTAGAGTCATCAAAAGATAATCCTGAAATAGAAAGGTATTTCTCTAATTTAAATAAAGAAATTAAAATTAATTATAAAGTAGCTGAAAAGGCAAGAGCGAAAGGTTTAGATTTGGTTAATACCACAGAAACACCCCTTGCTTTAACCATGGCATCAAAGGTAATTAAATTAGTTGCAACAATTTATCCTCAATTAGACAAAAAAGAAGTGATAGATAGAATAATTAATTTAGAAAAAAAATATGGGGCTTTAAATAATGCGGTTAGTTTTAAAATTGCTGAAGAAGTTGCCAAGCAGAAATATTGTAAATTTGAAAGTCAATTGCAATCTATTGATGCAGCAATAAGGGTTGGTTTTGCATATACTACTTTAGGTGTTGTTAGTTCACCAATTGAAGGATTCACAGAATTAAAAACAGGGAAAACAAGAGACGGAAAAACTTATTTAAAAGCATATTTTTCAGGCCCCATTAGAAGTGCAGGAACTACTGCTGGGTGTGTTGTTTTAATTTTGATTGATTATTTAAGGCAATTATTTGGTTATTCAAAATATGATCCAACAGAAGAAGAATGTAAGAGGATTAACACAGAGTTATATGATTATCATGAAAGAATTACTAATTTACAATATTTGCCGACTGAAGAAGAAATAATGTTTATCGCAAAAAATTTATCAATTCAAGTCGCAGGAGACCCAACAGAAAAAAGAGAAGTTTCTAATTATAAAGATTTAGAAAGAGTAGAAACAAATTTTATTCGTGGTGGTTTTTGTCTAATTCTTGGAGAAGGCCTTGCACAAAAAGCAGCAAAAGGATTAAGGATTTTGCAAAAATTAAAGAAGCAAGGATTTAAAATTAAAGATTGGGAATGGTTGGAAAAATATGTTCAATTGCATAAAGAAAGAGATTTAGGTAAAACAGAAGAAAGTCAAACATATATTAAAGATTTAGTTGCTGGAAGGCCGGTTTTTGGCCATCCAGGTAAAGGTTTTAGATTTAGATATGGACGAAGTAGAGTTTCAGGTTTTTCTGCAGTTTCTATACATCCTGCAACAATGGCAATAACTGATGGATTTATTGCAACAGGAACACAATTAAAAATAGAAAAACCAACTAAAGGGTGTGTAACTACTTGTTGTGATAGTATAGATGGGCCCATTGTTAAATTTTTAGATGGGAGCGTGAAAAAATTAAAAGATTATCAAACTGCAAAAGAATCATATAAAAAAATCAAAGAAATTATTTATTTAGGAGATCTTTTATTTCCATTAGGAGATGTAATAAATCGAAATGTTCCTTTGATTAGACCAGGATATGTTGAGGAATGGTGGAATTTGGAATTATTAAAAAAAGGTGGCAAAGTTAAAGATTATTATAATGTAAATTTAAAAGAAGCAATTAATTTTTCTGAAAAATTTAAAATACCTCTGCATCCAAATTATATTTATTATTGGACTCAAATAGATTATAAACAATTTTTAGGATTCATTGATTGGTTTCAACATTCAAGAATAAATCAGGGGAAATTTTTATTTCCTTATAATAATTCTGAAAAGGAAAGATTTAGAATTGGAAAGAGGGCTTTAGAATTATTGGGTATACCTCATGAAATAAGTATAGAAAATGTAATTTTAGATGAGATTAATACCCAGAGTTTATTAATTAATTTAGGATTAGAAATTCAAAGCATAAAAGATTTAAATGACATCTCAATAAATTTTAATTTAGAAAATGAGCAAGATATTTTAGAGATTATTAATAAATTAAGCAAATATAAAATTAAAGATAAGGCTGGAGAATTTATTGGGGCTAGAATGGGTAGGCCTGAAAAAGCGAAATTAAGAAAGTTAAAAGGAAGTCCAAATGTTTTATTTCCTGTTGGAAGTCAGGGTGGACGATTAAGAAGTGTGAATGAAGCTTTAAAACAAGGATTTGTAAAGTCAGAATTTCCTATGAATTATTGTGAAAAATGTGAAAAAGAAACAATTTATAATTTATGTGAAAATTGTGGATCCCAAACGAAAAAAAAATATTTCTGTAAAATTTGCAATAAAGAAATTTTTGAAAAAAAATGTGAGATTCATGATAGAGGATGCAATTCCAAAGAAATTAAATTAGATATAAATCATTATTTTGAAAAAGCAAGAAAGAAATTAAATTTATTAAAAACTGAAATTTCCCCCCTGATTAAAGGAGTTCGAGGAACTATTTCTGAAAATCATGAATTAGAGAATTTAACAAAGGGAATTTTAAGGGCAAAATATAATCTCTGTGTAAATAAGGATGGAACTATTAGATATGATTTAACTGAATTGCCATTAACTCATTTTAAACCAAAAGAAATTGAAGTAAATATAGAAAAATTGAAAGAAATGGGATATCTTAAAGATTATTTAGGGAATAATTTAATAAATGAAGACCAGATTTTAGAATTAAAACCACATGATATAATTCTTCCATGTAATGATGAATCTGGAGAAGAAAAAGCTGACAAAGTTTTTATGAATATAAGTAATTTTATTGACGATTTATTAGAAAAATTTTATAAATTGCCAAGATTTTTTAATATAAAGAAAAGAGAAGAATTAATTGGGCAATTAGGAGTTTGCATAGCCCCCCACAATTGTGCAGGAGTTGTTTGCAGAATTATTGGCTTTTCTAAAGTGCAAGGATTATTTGCAAGTCCTTACTTACATGCTGCTGTCAGGCGTGATTGTGATGGTGATGAAATAGCTCTAATGTTATTAATGGATGTTTTAGTAAATTTTTCAAGAAAATTTTTACCTTCTCATCGAGGAGGAACCCAAGATGCCCCATTAGTTTTAAATGGAAAAATTTCTGCTGAAGAAGTTGATGAGCAAATTTTAGATTTTGAATTAGTAAATAATTATCCTCTTGATCTTTATGAAAAAGCAGAGAAAGAATTGCATTCAGGAGATATACATATTGAAACAGTAAAAGATCGAATTTGGAAAAATAAAAATCCTTTTATTAATATTGGATTTACACATTTAACAAATAATTTTAATCAAGGGGTTTGCTGTTCTTCTTATAAAATTCTTCCTACAATGCAAGAAAAAGTAAAAGCACAAATGGAATTGTGCGAAAAATTAAGAAGTGTTAATCAAGGCGATGTGGCAAGATTAATTATTGATAGACATTTTATGAAAGATTTAAAAGGAAATTTAAGGAAATTTAGTCAGCAAACTTTTAGGTGTACTGGATGTAATCATATTTTTAGAAGGCCACCATTAAATAGAAAATGCCCAATTTGTAATGGAAATATAATTTTCACAATTTCTTATGGCGGCATAATAAAATATTTAGAACCAGCATTGGCTTTAGCAAGAAATTATAATGTTTCAGAATATCTTAAGCAAGATTTGGAATTAACAAAAAAATACATAGAAAGTATTTTTGGAAAAGATAATGAGAAACAAGAGAGTATAGAGAAATGGTTTTAAAAAAAAAAGAAATAATGCAGATATTTAAAAAATGGAAAAAATAAGAATAAAACAATAAAAGAATTAAAATAATAAAAGAAGAATGCTAAGTTTACTTAGCTTTTTTAGATCCCTTTTTTGCGCCTTTTTTCTTTGCCATTTAATTTACCTCCTTTTTATTAAAGATAAATTTTATAGAATTAAATGAATAGATCATGCTTTTTTCCATTAAATAGATTATATCTTCTTACTTTAATTTAATTAGTATTTAAATTTATCTACAAGTTAATCCTTAGTTTATGGTAATATAACCTATTTAAAATATATTTTTTAGTATTAGAAAGATTTAAAAATAAAAAGATTTAATATTTTCATTAAATTTGGGGGTAAAAATTAAAATGCCTAAAGACAAAGTTTACAGAGAATCTGATGAAGATGAATCTGATGAAGATGAATCTGATGAAGATGAATCTGATGAAGATGAATCTGATGAAGATGAATCTGATGAAGATGAGGATTAGTCAGTTTTAATTTTTTTTTCTTTTTTTATTTTTAAAATTTATAAAGAAATTTTAATAGCCGTTAAATTAAGAATTATTAAAGAAATAAATAAAAAAATATTGTTGGGATTAATAAACAGCCCATTAAATGCATTCTTTTAATTCCTAAAAGAATCGCAGTTATCCCAAGAAAACTAGAAACTAGGAAAATCAAAAGTCCAATAATTCCTGTAAAGTAGAATGTGATTATTATTAGGATAATTAAGATAAAAATAGAAATTTTCGAATAATTAAATTTTGAAATATTTTTAGCAATTATTTTAGAAATTTTTAGAGTTATAAAAAATGCAATTATTCCTGAAACTATTATTGTAACTATAATAATTATTAAATTTGAAAAGCTAAGAGTTTCGATGATTTTTGAAATTGCTACTGCAGTTCCTGTCCGGGTTTTATTAATTGCATATAAGGCAATAAAAGATAAACCCATTACAACGGTATTTATAGCGCCTAATAAGCATAGAAATTCTTTTTGATTTAAATCCCCAGAAACTTCTTTTCCGATTAATGCTGCTTGCGAAGCACCTAAACCTGGCAGAAATGCTGTAAAAGGGGCTGCAATTATGGCAGCAAAGCCAGATTTTATTATTGATTTTTTATTTATTGGAATTTTTTTTAATTTTATTATTTGTTGATTCGGAATTTTAATTTTCTGTTTAATACTTATTATTAAATTACTTGCTCCAAAGAGTCCTGTTAATAAAGGAATTAAAGGTTCGTTTAAATTCAAATTTAAACTGACAATTCCTAAGAATCCTGCAAGCAAGAAAATAATTAATGCGAATAATTTTTTATTCTTTTCTGTTAGAATTAAATATCCTGAGACCAGTATTAAAATTAAGGGCATTATTCTTGATATATAAGGGTAAATTTTAGGAAGAATAAAAATGAAGATAGGTGTAAAAAGAATAATAATTAATAATGCTGAAAGACTTCCGTAAAGTGTAAAAATAATTGCAAAATATGCTTGACCTTTTAATAATAATTTATGACCTGGTAAAATTGAAAGAAAAGAGTCTTCATCAGGGGCCCCCAAAAAAATACTGGGAATATAATCCACAAAAGTATGGGTGATCGCCATAGAAACAATAAAAACAGTAATTGTTATTGGAGAAATAAATTTTAATAAGATCACTGAAAAACTTACAACAATTAAAGAAATTAAATTTACATGAATTCCTGGAATAAGGCCAGTAATTGTGCCAATAAAACAACCAATTAGAAGTGCAATTAGTATTTCTATTATCATTTTTGGAGCTCAAAAATTTCAAATTGATTGTTTGAATAAGTTAGTCTTTTTTCTTTTTGATTTTA
>Ga0268277_1000694_pt1 | contig 25918 bp, 21 predicted proteins | sample saktaG_5_FD_190132 | JGI IMG/M metagenome (GOLD analysis project Ga0268277, IMG submission 190132) | Saline water microbial communities from Sakinaw Lake, British Columbia, Canada - sak_2010_1_5_50m | ecosystem: Environmental > Aquatic > Non-marine Saline and Alkaline > Saline ...
CTAAAATTATGTTTAGCATAGTCAAAATTTAAAGCTTTGTTCAGCGACCTTTGTTATGTTTTGCCATTATTCGGCTTGATTCCAACTTTGCTCTCTAACTCCTTTACCTTGTCTTTAAGCTGGACCATCCTAAGCTCCCTGCCGACGGTAAGCCTGTAAAATCTTTCAAGCTCGTCCACTCTTTGCTTCAGCTCCCCTGTTCTTTCAGCAACCTTACTTTCAAGGTTATTATTCAAATCTTGAAGCTCTTTTGTTCTCTCTTCCACCTTGTCCTCAAGGAAATCTCTTGCCTCTCTTAATTCCTTAATGTTTTTCTCCAGGCCTTGAGCCATTTCATTGAACGCGGAGGCTAAATTTTCCAGCTCATCATTTGTTTTAATGTTAATCCTGTGGCCTAAATTTCCTTTTCCAAACTCTTTTGCTCCGAGAGACAAAACGTAAACCGGCTTTGTTATGGTTTTTGCCAGAACCCTTGCCAAAAACAATACAAGACCAATTGACAAAATGTCTATAACAATGCCCAAGATAATGAATGACGCAATGTCTCTTTTAATTTTATAAAGAGAAATCCTTATTCTGGCAATCCCGATAACTTCATCCTCGGAGGTCTCGCCGAAAATTCCCGTCGGCTTTACTGGAACAAAAAAATCATAATAATCCGTGCCTTCTGAATCCTTGCCTTCAACCTTAATGCTCTCTCCCGCGAGAACATCTCTTATAACATATTCGGGTATCCCATCGGCAAGCGTATCTTCCGTTTTGCTTTTCCTATAAATTGGCGCGCCTTCTTTTGTATAAACTCCCACGAAAAGAGCCTGTTCTGAATCAAAAATACCGTTAACGGTTGAAAGCAAAAAAGTCGGGTCTTGGCTGTAAATTGAAAATTCAGAAGAATGCCCCAAGCTTTCAGTAAGTAAAAAGCCCGCGTTCTCCGCATCTAACTTGGCTGTTTTATACGACCCGTATAGGTAGAAAAAAGAGAGAAACAAAGACAGTAAAAGTATCAACGAGGAAAACAGGGCTAATATTTTCGCGTGAAAGGTTTTGAACATTTATTCTAATTTTTCCCGAACACTAAGAATGAGGCCATTTGGGTGGAAAAAACATTCTCTTGCGCCCCGATAAAAGAACCAAACCCTCCAAATTCATACCCTCCAATGAAAGGAGCTCCCGATAGTGTTTCGTTTATCGCGTTTGAAATTTCGGGATAGCTTTCTTCCGGGATCGCAAGGAACGAGCCCGCGCAGAAAACCATATAACCTCCCGCAATCTCATCGGCGGTCAACCTGCCTTCGGCTCTTGCGAACATCGCGGTTAAGGCCCCTCTGTTAACAAACATACTCGGGGTTCCTTCCAAGAGGTAGAGGATTTCTCCTTCCTTAACTTCGCAAGCCACCTTGCAAACCCCTTTTTGCGGGTTATTGAAATAATGGATTAACTTATTGTAATACCCGGGCACCTTATCGTCTTCTGAAATCTTCGCGGCCAAAGGATGAAGCGCCGTGTAATCAATCACCCATTCAGTCGCGTTAATCCTGTCGCCCAAAGCGTGGTTTGTCCATTCATCATAAACTTCAGAGCATGGCCTTCCGTCTATTTCATACAAAAGGTGGCCTTCGGCTTTCGTAACAACCCCTTTCTTCGTTGTCGGAGTGAATCCTCCTAAAAATCCATATCCTATTTTTGGAGTGTCCGGATTAAGCCCTATTTTTACGTCAGTGTAGAGCAAAGCAACCGAAACAGAACCAAAGCCGTAAATCTTGTCGTTAACAAACACTTTCTCGTTGCCGGATGCCATTGTATCGGCGGCCAGCCCCCCGATTATCGGAATGTCTTTCCCTAAGACGGATTCAATGCCATCTAAAAATCTTTCTTCCACGGGATTCTCTATCGTGCCTGGATAAAAATATGTCGCCCCCGAAACCAAAACAAGCCGCGGCTTATCGTTGGCTGTTTTGTCGGCATCATCCAGGGCTCTTTGAGTAGCCAAAATGGCGGCCCTTCTGGCTGAAGCAAAAATTTCATCCCTGCTTCCATTCTCTCCGGGATAATTAACTTCATCCAAGCTACACCCGCCAACCCCGGCTTCCGCCCTGTCGGAAAACCCAAGAATTGATAATTTCTTCATTCCGCCGTTTGTTACGCTATTTTTAAAAGATGTCCAGCCGTATATTTTTGTTTCTCCCCCGAGCCTGTTGTTTATATCCGATAAAATTTTCTCGTTGTTATAGCTGCTTTCAGAATAAACAATAGCAAATTCAACTTTTTTATCTTCCATCTTGGAATTCAGCATAAGCAACGCCTCATCAACCGCCGCTGTTTCATTTTCTGCGGAGCTCCATCCCGCCGACATAACCAATGGTTCTCTAGACAGCCGGGAATTTTGTCCATTTATTGAAGAAATCCCCTCATTGCCAAACGAACTTTTTAAATAGTACCCCAAAAAAACAGCCCCGAGCAGAATAAAAATAATTAATAAAGGAACGACCGCGTAAATAATGTTTTTTTTATCCATAAAATAGTGAAAAAAATAATTATTATTTCTGACTTTTCTATTCCATTATAAACCTTTCTGAATAAAAACCCAAAACACTTTTCCACAACTAAAAAGGGTGTTGGTAATATTGCCAACACCCTTCTTTGTTTTAACGGTCTGACTATACTATTCTCTAACTAAATTAATCTTACATTTTGGACACTCCAACGTTGAGCAAGGAACGCCGCGCTCGTGAGGAATTTTATAGCCGCATTTTTGGCAGACACAATAGCCGCCAGGCCCTCCCCCCGCCGCTGCTTCAACCTCTCCTCTAAACCTGCCCTTTCTCTGCCAGCCGAAGCCCCGACCAAACTCGGGTTTATAAAATCCAGTTTCCACTTCGTGGCTGATAATTTGAATGGCAACATACTGAAGATTCTCTATGCCTTCCATAAGTTTTTCTCTTAAGCTGTTGGAAATTTTAGTTGCCTCTTCCACCTTTAAATTGCTCGGCAGCTTGATTTCCAAGTTAGCGGTAACGGCCGAACCTTTCTTCTGGGTTTTTAAGGATGAAATTTCAATGTTCTGCGTTTTAGCGATTTCTTTTATCTTTTCTTCAATTTCTTTGCCAGCGGAAACGTCAAGCAAAGAATCAACCGCTTCCTTACCCAAAGAAAAAGATTCTTTAATGATATAGGCGCCGATTAAAAAAGCCAACAAGGAGTCGGCGTAAACCCAATATTTTGTTAAAAACAGGCCGACAAAAACCGCCAAGGAAGCGTAAACATCAACCCTTGAGTGAAATCCGTCCGAAAGCAAGCTGATGGAATTCTCTTTTTTGCCGTAATAAATTTTTAATCTGGCCATTACTTCATTAACAATCGCCGAAAATATCATTGTCCCAAGAGCCAAATAGCTGATTACGGCTTTTTCAGGGTTAAAAAAGCTCCGGTAGGCCTCGTAAATAATTCCCGCGCCCGTCGCTAAAAGAATTATAGTAATAATCGTGCCGGATAAAACCTCAAACTTATAATGACCATAGGGGTGCTTTTGGTCGCTGGGTTTTTTGGAAGCCCTAATTCCAATGTAGCTAACGGCCGAGGAAAAAATATCCATAAAAGAATGTATCCCTTCCGCCAAGATAGCGGCCGAACCCGAAAACACGCCGACGGTTATTTTGCCCCCCGCCAAAACCGTGTTGGCCAATATTGAAATAATGGAAACTTTTTCTTTCATATAAAATTAAATCCACCCTTTTATTATTGATAATACCATTATACCCGCAATAACAAGCATTAGTATCCCTGCTATTAAATGCAAAATTTTTATTTTCTCTTGCCTGATTTTTTCTAATTTTTCGGTTGTAGACAAACCCTTGTAAATAATTATTGAAAGGATTATCAGGGGTGTCACAAAAATTAAATTATATAAGAGAAGATACATTATTCCAATGGTTTTTGTCGCTTCTTTCGCAAGCAGCCCCAATATCACAATATAAGGGCCCCCTGTGCATGGTAACTCAAAGAGAGACACTATAAAACCGACCAAGAAAGCTCCCAACGGAGAAGTCGCGTTATTAATTATTTTCTTCATTGCCGGCCGCCAGCTTAATGGAACCTCCATTAAGAAACCTTTTCCATACCAAAAATAATCCTTTAAATTCAATAAACCAACAATAATCGCAAGCGCAGTTACAAAGATATAAAATCCGCGGCTAATCCCTGTCGCCTGAAGCGCGGAGAATAACCCCAAACCCATTAAAAAGTAAGAGATGTAGATTGAGATGGTGAAGGCAAGTCCAAACTTTAATGCCCGTTTTTTGTCAGAAATGGATAAAGCGGCCGTCATAAGAATTATTAAAACCGCAAAGGCGCAGGGGTTAATAGCATCAACCGCCGCCGCCCCAATAACTATTGGAGCAGTTAATTTTTTTATGTTTTCTTTTGCTCCCGAACCCGCGAATAACTTATTTGTTATCCCGCTAATATTTGCCGAAAGCTCATTCGCTGTCCCCCCAACGTCTTTGGACTTTTTTTCAATAGGATTCGGACATTTTTCCGATAAACACTTTTTGATTTCATTCTCTAACAAAACAGAAATCTCTTTAGAAAACCCCACAATTATCTTGTCGTTGATGAAAGTTGTCGGAACTCCCTCTATTTCCGCATTGAATTTCTCAACCAACTTTTCAAATAATTCTCTATTATTATTGTCTTGGTATATTTCATACTTGTCAATAATTAACGTCGGGTAATAATTTTCCATTGAATCCAAAAAAGACAACAAGCTCGCGCAATGCAAGCAGCCCTGTCCGTAAAAAACATCCAGATGAACCTTATTCTCTTTGCTTTCCTGAGCTTGCGCTCCTGCCGAAAAGGAAACAAACAAAATAATCAAACCAAAAAATATCGCAGCTAACTTATATTTTTTATACTTTGAGCTTGTATTTTTCATTTCAATACATTCTTTATAATCTCTTGAAACGCCTTTTCATAGGCGGGATTAATTTTAACGACTGGCTTCATCTTTATTGTTGACTCAATAAAATCTTTTCTGTAAGGAATCTTTCCAAGAATTGGAATATTGTTCTCTTTGGCGAACTTCTCTGTTTTTTTATAAAAACTCGGAGCAAGGTCAAATTTATTTATCACAATCCCGTGTTTAATCCTAAAATGGTTAGCCAGATATAAAACCCTTTTTAGGTCTAACAGAGCGGAAGGCGTCGGCTCGGTTACCGCGACTATATAATCAGTGCCGACCAATGAAGCAATTACCGGGCATCCGATTCCCGACGAAGAGTCTATGACAATTATATCAGCTTTTATCTTCTTGCTAATTTTGTCGGAACATTTTCTTACTTCAGCCACCACTTCGCCGGAAGCGAGCTCTCCTAATTTGAGCTCGCTTGAAACCAAATTGACGTTATAACTCTTTCCAATATAAATTGTGCCAATTTCTTTTTTAGTTTCAGTTATGGCGCCGATCGGGCAGGCAACAATACAGGCCTTGCAGCCGATGCAAACATCTTTCACAAAAGCGGGAAATCTGCCTTTAACGGAAACAATAGCGTTTTGCTTGCAGACAAAAGCGCATTTGCCGCATTTTGTACATTTTGAAAAATCCCATTTAGGAATCGGCTGATAAACAGTCGTATATTTTTTTCTTTTAACGGAAAGCAAAAGGTGATCATTGGGGCATTCGGCATCGGCATCCACCAGCATCGTTTCAGTTTTTCTGGCAAACTCTACTGCCAACGAAGTCGCCACCATTGACTTGCCCACGCCGCCCTTTCCGCCAGTTACCGCGATTTTCATACTTTTTTAAAAATTAAAGAGATTAAAAAGAAAGAGGCAGAAACGATAATAATTAGCGGCCCCGCTGGAAATCCAGTTATTTTAAAAAGTAAAACTCCTAAAAAAGAACTTAAAGCTCCCAAAAAAATCCCGCCCAGAAAAAATTGAAATAAGTTTTTGCTCAAATTTCTGGCCGTAGCAGCTGGTATAGCAACTAAAGCGGCTGTTAAAAGCCCACCAACGATTTTCACGCCCAAAGCAACGATTATGGCGATAGAGAGCAAATAAAGAAAATTATATTTTTTAATATTAATTCCTTCGGATTTCGCTAAATCTTCGGAAATGTTAATCAAAGTCATTTTAAAATAAATTCTTTTGATTAACACAAAAACGGAAAGACATAAGATACAAGTTATCAATGTGTCCAAAAAACTGATTCTTGAAATGTCGCCAACCAAAGCGGTTTCCGCCTGTTCAATGGGCAGGAACAGAAAAGCAACGGCCACTCCTGAAGAAAAAACAATGGCAGTTAAGGCCTCCATTGATAATTTTGTTTTCATTTCAAAAAGCCAAATAAGGATAATCCCTAAAATAACAAAAGGAAAGGCGCCCAAAGAAACATCAAAACCATACAAAAGAGCTAAAGCAATGCCAGGCAGCGTTAAATGACCAAGCGGGCCGGCAACCAAAGCCATCTTTTTTGACAACATTAAGGTTCCTAAATATCCCGCCGCTCCTCCAATAAAAATTCCCGCCATTAAACTCAATAAGAATTGTTCCGTAACTTTAATGCCTATGATGCTCATAAAATTTTACTTCTTCGCCATAAAGCTTTCTTAAAACATCTGGAATTAAAACCTCTTTTGGCGAACCTTGACAAATCGGACACTTATTCAGGCAAATTACATAGTTTGAAAATTTGTAGACGACGCTTAAATCATGGGTTACAAGCAAAATTGTTAAATCCTTTTCTTTTTTTAATTTAGCCAGCAATCCATAAATAGTTTCCTCTCCCCCTATATCAATTCCAGTAGTTGGCTCATCAAAAAGCAAAATTTGAGGATTCAAGGACAAACTCCAAGCAACTAATATTCTCTGAAATTGTCCCGAGGACAAATCCCCCATTCTTTTACCCAAAAAATCCTCATTTAAACCTACCAAACTCAAAATTTCTTTTGCTTCTTTTTCTCCGGCGCCTTTTAATTTAAAAAACTCTTGTATACTTAAGGGAATGTCTTTAACAAAGGGCAATCTTTGGGGAACATAGCCGATTTTTATTCCCGGCATCCAATGAATTTTTCCTTGATAGGGCAGAAGCCCTAATAATGTTTTTAACAAGACCGTCTTTCCCGCCCCGTTCGGGCCCAAAATCGTTAAAACATCGCCCTTCTCTGCCTCAAAAGAAAGACCATTGATAATTTCTTCGTTTCCCAATCTCACGTTTAAATTTTTTACTTTTAGAATGGGCTCCGCCATAATTTTTTATTGAATCAAAACTTACAATCAAACTCATAGCTTATGCTGTTCGCAGACGTCTCCAGCGTTTGCTTTTTTAATTTTATCATTTTTCCACATCTTAAAAATCTCCCTTGGCGTCTCTGCCTGGCCAACATAAACGTCAATTCCCAACTGACCGCATAGAGCCAAGGCTCTTGGGCCGAGATCTCTGCACAAAAGAACGCTCGCCCCATGCTTTTTCATAAGCTCTGGCGGCAATCCTTTGCCGCCCATATGTCCGCTGGTATTGTCTATAATCTCAATTACTTCGCCTTTTTCATCAAGAAAAGTATAAGTTGCGCAACGGCCAAAATGTTCGGCCATTTTGTCGTCAAGCCCTTTTTTGTTATTAGTCGGAACTACGATTTTCATATCAATTAATTTTTTTAAGCCTCCCCTCAATAAATTGCCGCAAGACATCCCTTACAATGCCCTCGCCGTAATAAACCGCTATGTTGAATTGTTTTAAAACATCAAAAGCTCTCGGGCCTACGTTGCCGGTAATTATAATCTTAACATCTTTTTCCGCCACCATTTGAGCCGTAGAAATACCCGCTCCGCCCATCTGATCTGCGCTTTTATTTTCTATAATTTCAGTTCCTTTTATCTCCCCGTTTTCAACCTTGGCAATAATAAAATAAGGGCTCCTGCCAAAAACATCGCTAACCTCGCCATCTAAATTATTTCCTTTAGCGCTTATCGCTATTTTTATTTTATCCATAATTTTTTAACTTATTTAATTTTTACTTTGTTTGGAAAATGCTCTCTGTTATGAATATAAACCCACAATTGTGCCTTGTCAATACCCCTTAATCAAAAAACGTTTGAATCGTCATCTTAAAAATCAAACGAAAATTACCATGCTCTTAGCAGTTTTTGAGTTATCTATTGAACAAAACAAAAACTCTGGTATTTAAAAACTTAAACAGCCAAGGCATAAACAAATGTTTTGACCAAAACATCTTGTAGCGCCTTACGGAAACGGATGGCGTTACGCCTGTTCAACATACGCAGAAAACCCTTGTTTTACAAGGGTTTTTCGTGTCGGCCTTAATAACTGGCCGATGCTTTTTTAAAATTTTAATTTGAGATGGTTACAAAACTATTCCGTAGCGAAATTTTAGATTTTTGAGCGAGACAAGGAGGGCAAGGAAAAAAATTTGAGCCATAGCCCAGCTATGGTGAAAATCTTTTTACGCCAGCCCGACGAAGTCGCAGCCAAAAAGATAAAATTGCAGCAGGAATAGTTTTGTAACCATCTCTTTATACTACTTTTCTTTCCTCCGAAGACAAAGAAGTGAGCCACAAAATAAACGGCCTCCTGAATTTGTCTATAGGCCAATCATCACCTTGAAAAAGCGAGAACTTCTCCTCCTTGAAGCGAGAAAGCAAGGGCATAGTAGCTCGCAAGTTTTCGGGAGACAACCTGTTGTGCTCCTCTAAAAACTCCTCTTTTTTCAAATGAGGGTTCGCAGCCTCTACAACCTTTTTAAATCTCGGAATCATAATTTATGTTTTTATTATACGCTTTTATCACAAGGAAAACAAGCTCTATGGACAGGCCCGCGCAAGCCCCCATTACAAGAGATTTTATTTCTACGCTCCCCACGAAGCGTGATGTTTGTTATAATTACTTGAGGAGTCGGGAAGTTTTTTAATTTATGGGTATGAAATTATTTGAACAAATTAAAAAAAACATTTTACAGCGTAGAATTCCGCTTATATTGATTTTAAGCGCTTTTTTGGCTCTGTGCGTTATCGCCTTGGGCGCGCTTAACGCGCGATTATTAGCTGTTTATCGTTCTAACCAGTCATTTTTTCTTACTGACCGCGACAATAATGTTTTTTTTATTTCAAAAAACCCCAAAAATTATTACGCTGAATATTCCCAGTCGCTCCCCTTAAATTTTAAAGCCTTATTAATAGAAAAAGAGGATAAATATTTTTATTGGCATTTTGGTTTTAACTTTTGGGGAATCTTGCAAGTTATGGGAAACGAGTTAGGTTTGTCGCCAAGAAAGGCCTCCAGCACGATAAGCCAGCAATTAGCAAAAATACTTTTAGGGGAAGAAAACCAAAGAAACATTCCTAACAAAATAAAAGAATCCTTTTATACACTTGCTTTGGAGGCCTTCAACGGCAAAGAGAATATTCTGAAGATGTACATAAATTCAATTTATTTTGGAAACCAATTTCAGGGAATAGAGTCCGCCAGCCAAGGGTATTTTAACGCAGCTGCGCGAAATTTAACTACCGGGCAAATCGTTCAGTTGCTCTCAACCATTAATAGTCCGAGCGGCTATAACCCGGCGAACGGCTTAAATATAGAAAAAGCAAAAGCTTTATCCGGCTCGCTGGGCGTAAAAAATAATAGTTTTATTGAACCAAAAGAGTGCCAAACAAACATCCAAAATTATCTTTCAAATAATAAACCGATTTTAGAATTAGCCGCCTATCTTCCAAACAATCTTAATAAAAATCTCAAATTAACTATTGACAGCGATTTAACGCGAATAATACGTTCAATTGTCTCCTCTAACATTGATGTTTTAAAAAACAAAAAAGCGAAAAACGCCGCGGTTGTTATTTTGTCTGCGCCCGACAATCAAATAATCACCCTGATTGGATCGCCGGATCCAAGTTCATTTTCCGATGGTTATCAAATTGATATGTCCACCAAGCCCCGACAGATCGGTTCAACCATTAAGCCGTTTATTTATTTGCTTGGTTTTGAAAAAGGTATGCGGCCATACACCTTAATTGACGACCGCGAATACAAATATATTGGCGAGGGAGGATACCCTATTTATCCTAAAAATTATGATTTTGAATACCACGGCGAGATGACCGCGCACTACGCGTTGTCTAACAGCATTAATGTGGCGGCGGTAAAAACGCTTGAGTTTGTCGGGGTGGAAAATTTTAATCAATTTTTAATAAAAGATTTAGCGTATAATCCCGTTCAGCCCATAGACCAATACCAGCTTGGCATTGCCTTGGGCGGCTTGGAAATGAATTTGCTGGACTTAACCCATTATTTTTCAATTTTTCCGAACCAAGGAAAGCTTACCAGCTTAAAAATATTCAGCGATGGCATTATGAATGAAAGCTGTTTTCCTTACCAAGATAAAAATATAGCGCCAAAAAATTATGTTGAACTCATCAATAAAATTTTAAGCGACCGCCAAACAGGCATAGACCAATTTGGCGCTGTAAGCTCCCTGAATCTTTCGGCTGATAATTACGCGCTAAAAACCGGAACCTCGCACGACTACACTGATAGTTGGGTTATCGGCTACACGCCGGATTTTTTGGTGGGGGTGTGGGTGGGTAACGCGGATAACTCGCCCACCGATGCTGTTTCCGGGCAGGCGGGAGCCGGCAGGATTTGGCGCGAAATTATGCAATTAATGCTCAATTCAGATTATAACAAAAACAGGCAATTTGATTTCTCCGATGTCAAAGAATACCAAGGCAAAGATGGGGTGGAATTTGGCTTGGCTGATGATGATTTTGAAAAATCCCGAGATATTATAAAAAAGCAGGACAAAGCATTTATTTTAAGCCCGCACGACAACGATGTTTTTCTTTTTACGCCCGACGCGCGCATTGCCCTAAAAGCGAAAGATTCGGCCATTTGGACAATCAACGGCCAAAATTATGGAGAGGGCCAAGAGGTATTTTTTTCGCCAAAAAAAGAAGGCAGTTATAAAATAACCGCCTCCTCTGAATCGCAAAGCGAAACCATAACCGCGCGATTCATTGGTAATTAGTTGGTCACTTGGAAGCTGGCGCTGCCCGTGCGGCCAAAATTTTCGGGAGAATACATCTCTGAAACTATCGCGGGCAATTGCGAATAACTGCCAGGCACCAAAGCTCTCAAATAATAGTCAAACTCGTAAACACCGGGGCTCAAACGGCTGGTGTAAATATAGGCCCGATCATCGCGTATCTCTTTAAAATCGGGATAAATTTCCGGAGCTTTTATTTCAATCTGGTTAAACCTCAATTCCTTGCTTTCAGTGGCCAAGCTTAAATCAACTATTTCCAAGCCAGCGGGTATAAAATCCTCTATTTGAACATTCCTACGTTCAACCGGGACTACAATGGTTAGGTGTTCCCTTACAAGATCGCCGGCCTTGGCTTTTGTTAGGGGGGTGTTTCCGGCTTTATCATCTAAGGCATAGAGTTGCCTGGTAATAGTAAAGCCCTCATCTCTGGGCTGCGCGTTTCCGTTAAGAAAATACTTCAGCGCCATATCGTAATACAGCGAGCCCGATCCCGTCTTTTTCAGCTCTAAAGTATTGTAATCATTTATCTGCAAATCGCTCACCGGTATCGTCTTTTTATTTTGATCTAAAATAGTGGAGGCGTTAAGCGCGAATGTATCAACAATTTTACCGTTAATGAGAGTATCTAAAGTATAGACAGAAGCTGTCTCTTTTTTCCAATTGAGATAATCAGTAAACGCCTCCACAACAGCCAAGGTGTTTTGCGTGGACTCCCAAGCTCCATTTTTATCCCGAGAGTTGAGCAGCCACCTTATTATCTTATCCGTTATGGCGGTGTCGCGCTCGCCCAAGGAAAGCGCCTTAAGATACAAGGCAGTATCGCCGATTGTTGATTCAAAATAATCATAATAATAATTATTTTGCTTGCCTTCCAAAAACGCTCCTCGCGAGTCAATGTTTATCCTGTTATCAAGCACGTTATTTATTTTTGTTTTAGCGGACGCGTCAAACAGGCCGATGTTAGCCAACACGCCAAGCTCTCCTAACGCTTTTTGGCTTAGCTTATCATTAATCGCCGAATCATCATTTATAATTCTAATCACCATTTCCGCCAAATTACTGTTATTTTTGTATCTATCGGTTTGCATTAACACTAGGGCCAGGGAAATTTTTTCATCATTGGTGATATTTTTTTGAGGATTATTATAATACGTATATAAATAATCCATCCCTTTATTTAGGGACTCTTCATTAACCGTGTATTTGGCCTTGCGGAGAGCATTAAGCGCGTCAACAACCTTAAGGGTTACAAAATATTCAGAACTTCCATATCCCCATACATTAAAACCGCCATCGTAGTTTTGGTTTTTATAAAGATCGGCCAAACCAATGTCAACCAACTGGTCAATTGTGTAGGCCTTGTCTTGATATTCAACCTTTTCTAATTTGAATTTATCGGCTAAGTTTGGAATCTGCAAACCGTTTTTTATAATGGCAATGGCTTTCAATTTGCTGGCAATCTGCTCGGAACAACCATAGGGATAGGCGATTAAATAATTTAACGCGTCAGATAAAAACACCGCTAAAGTGGCGGAGCTTCTTATGGTTAAATCACCGTTGGTTGGCGAAACATTGCCAGGCAAATAAATTATTTCCCTGGCGTTATCCCCTTGGGTATAATTCGCGCTGGCCGTTACTTCATAGGTGGAATTTTGCCTGACAACAATGCCCCCGGCCACAGAATCTTCAAGCCCGTCGCCCTTGGCTGAAATAGTGAACGAGTGTATGCCCCCGTTAAATTCTACCGGGGCTTTAACCGCGAAATACAAAGTTTTTTGCTCTCCCTTATTCACTCTAATCTTTTTCTCCATATTATTATCCGCGGATTGCAACGTATCGCTTTTGAAAGCTACTTGGAATGTTTTATCGCCGTCAGATTGATTGAATACTGAAGCGCCAATACTAAAAGTATCTTCCGGAATAATGAATCTCGGTTTTAAAGGAACAACCATAAGCTCTTTTTTGCTTTGGAACTGAAGATAATTCACTCCCAACCTGGTATCTTGAGTTATCCCTATAACTTCCGCCTGCCAAGTAGTAAGGTTATCGGGCAATTTAAACGATATCTGCGCCCTGCCATCGTCGCCGGTTTGCGCGACGGCGCTCCAAAAAGCCGTTTCCCTAAAATCGCCTCTTGTTTTATTGTCAGCGCCCCCTCCCCCGCTGCCTCCCTTGGTGTTGTTTGATATGTCCGCCGGATCAATTCGCACAATCTTATTCTTTATATTGGAGGCGGTAGAGACCGTCAGGGGCAGGCCGTTATAAAAAAATACCAAAGGATTTTTTTGAGGGTTGCCTTTGAGCGCCAAAACGCTTAAATCAACCACGGCCACCGAGACCTCTGTTTTTAATGGATTACCGACAGAATCTTCAGCTATAATGCTTAAATTAACGTCATCTCCGGGGCTATAGAATTTCTTGTCGGAAGTTATTTCTAAATTAATTTTTGACTTTTCGCTGTTTATCGTGAATTCTTGGGAGCCGAATTTTACCGCCGGATCCGGAGATTGCAACAACACAGAAACGAAAACATTAGGAGCGTAATCGTCGGTGGCGGTAAAATTATAGCCTAATATATTGCCGGTAAAATCAACTATCTTGTAGTCAAATATCTTGCCTCTTTCAATAGTAATTAAGGCCTTGGATTTCGCGTAGGGAGATTTGATAATCAGTTGTCCTTGTTCGCCGGCCTTAAGTTCGGTTTTATCGGCTTTTAGGTCTAAGGTCGCGCTGTCGTCAAAACTAAAGCTTGCCTGGCCTTCCCCATAAATATAAATACTGGTCTTGGACTTAATCAAATTTCCGGGCCGGTCATAAGAAGTCAGCTCTATGTCGTATTGGCCCTCTTTATCAAGTTTTATTTTGCCCTTCCAATCACCGTTATTGTCCGTGCCGAAAGTTATTGTTTTGATGAGGTCTTTTTTTTCTTCCCATTTATAAACAAACGCTCCGCTTACTTCCCGGCGTTTGGCATGCAGCCAATTAACCGCGTAGATATTAGCGGTTACATTGCCAACGCCCAGATTTTCTCCGTTGACGTCAACTGTTTTTACTTTTAAATCAAATTCCTGATTTTTTCCCGCAAAATACGGGTCGGTTTTAACGCCGATATAATAATCGCCCGCGTGCGCGATAAAAGATTGCTGGTTTGCGACGGTTTGGCCTAAATTATTTTTTACCGTTGCGTCCACAATAATTATTTTGCTGCCCCCCGTTGCGCTGCCCTTGAGCATTTCCTGCAAATCAAGCTTTTGTGAAAACTTGAATTTGCCATCTTTATCGGTTATTCCGCTGCCTCGCAAAATAAATTTATCCCCATAATAATATGAATTTGAGTAGTAATAGTCGTTGTCCCACGAACCAAAACTAAACCACTCCCCGCCGCTGTATCTGTCAAAATAGTAATTCTGGCTGCTAATCGTATAGCTCACTTGCGCTGTATCAACCGGCGCGCCAAAATAGTAGTTGGCGTCAACCTCCAAGTCCGCCTGGTCTTTAGAAATATACTCGCTTTTTGAGGATGTCTGGCTCACTTGAAAGGCCGATGGCACGTATTCCAGTATGTCAAAACGCGCGCAGTCATAACTGCCTTCAACGCAAACATTGTATGACCCAAGAGGAGAATTTCTGTCTAACACTAAATCAAGGTTAAATGTTCCAAAATCATTAATATCAACATTTTTGTCTAAAATAACAGTTCCCTTAGAATCACGCGCTTTAACTTCTATTGTTTTGGTATTAAACATTTCATAGTTTCCATCATAACCAATACGCAAAATACCTTTAACATGCACCGTTTGCTCGGGCCTATACAAGGGCTTGTCTGTATATATGTAAGCTTTTTTATAGTTATAGGCATTTTGAGCCCAATACATCCGGTCATTATTCCGCGCAACCACCGTGCTGTCATTTCCCAAGCTGGCTACAATATAATCAACGCCAATCGCCGGGCTTGAAAAAGCCAAGCCATCGTTGTCAGTTATCGCTGTTCCAAGCAAATTATTGCTCTGGCTGTAAAACTTTATGGCAACTCCGGGCACGGCGTTTTGGGTTTTTATGTTAGTTACCCAATAAAGATTTTTCAAGCTATTGATTTGTTCCGTGGATAATTGTTCTCTTGACGACCCTAAATAATCGGTGGCGGGAGCAATGGATTTTTCAGCCACCGCTAAATTTGTTACTGTTATGAAACTAATAAATTTTCCGGCTTTATTATTTGAAAGCAGAGGATTGCCCACAGCAATAACAAAATTACCAATCGGGTCGGTAAAATAATCCGTTAGATTAATGGAAAAATAATTATTTATCCAATATCTTTCGGGCAAATTTATTCTTTTGGTTCTATAATCGCCGCAAACCGCCGCGTTGATGTTATTGTCTTCGTACATTTTTTCAAAGTCCATCGCCGATGCCCTGCAAATTTCTAAATCAACGTAAGAAACATTAACAACTCCAAAGTTTAAAACAGTGTCCTGCGGAGAGGTAACGCTATACCTTTGCTGCAACCCAAAAGCGTACGCGCTGTTGGATTCCATAGACCCCGTGATAAAACCAATCTCCTGTTGTATGCTTTGGCCAAAAACGTCATTTATGTCCAAGCTAAGGTCATAATTGCTGTCGGGCGCGAATCCTCCGACTACCCGCGTCATAAGCGTTCCCAGCGGGCAGGGGGATCCTCCGTACGCCCAATATGACCGAGAAAAAGAATTAATTTGAAAATCAAGATTACCGGTAACTCTTTGCTTAAATTCATTTTTGTCCGGCAAAAGCAGAGGATTATTTGAACACAAGTAAAAACCATTTAAGTGTTTTTTGCTTAAGTTATCGGATAACTTTGTTGAATCGCCCAAACTGATTTTTAAAGGAGAATATGCTATTGCTTCGTTGGAAATTATGTCTTTGTTTATCTGCAAGCCATCCGCGTTAACCATTTTTTCCAAACTAACATTTAAATGATCGCCCGGCTCAATAAGGTTAGCTTGGAAATATATATTTATCTTTTTGCTGTCCTGAACTTTTTCGCAATTTACAGTGTCATAGTTTTTTTCGTCTTGGCATTTTTGTCCATATTCTATTTTCTGCAAATTCGGAGCGGTAACGCGGCTTTTAGACAAGTCAATATCTTCAAAAAATGTTAAAGACAAATATCCTTGCGGGTCAAACAAACTCAAGCCGGCCAGATTAGTCCTTTCTGAAAACGCGGACCATTGATTAACAACACCGGCTGTGGCTACATCAATTGTTTTAGCGCTATTCAAAACTATGTCTCCCTCCAGCGGGTAGGCCTTGTTTACGATAACAGCGTAATTTTTTTCAAAATCCCAAAACTTGCTTCGGCCAAACGAATCTTTTTGAGGATAAATTTCAATAACCGCCTGGTCAACTCCCTCTTTCTGGCCGGTAGAAAGACCCGAAATGTTTGCCATTATTCGGCCAACGATATTAAAACCAAAACCGCCGCCTGTTTTATACTGCGGGTTGCTGTCTGCTTCATCTTGAGTTTTTATGGCGTATTCCGCTACAAAAGGAATTTCTTTATTGGCGCTTTTATCAATTATTTTTATTTCTGCCTTTGTTTTATCTAAGTTAACGGGCTGATTAAAATATATTCTTACGGGCTGATTATAAATTTGGCTGTAAATTTTAGTATAAGTTGCAGCGTCCGCGTATCTTAATTTTAAAACCTGAAACGCGCTTTCAAAATCAGAAACTCCCAAGCCATCTAAGGAAACAAATCCTTGTTTTACTTTAACCTTATAATTGGCTGATCTTTTTAAATAATCTTTTGGAATAAATTGCAGGGTGTTCGAGCTAATCCATTTAAATTTCCCTTCGGTGGCGGGGGTTATTTCCACGGGAATGTCTTGCTTTTCTAATTGGTCAATGGTTGTCACGGGAACCATCGGACGATTAAAAACTACGGTAATTTTAGAGTTTTCCGGAGCTTCGGAATTAATCGCCGGGAAAATAGCGGCTACCTTTGGGTCTTGAGCCGCCAGGAAATCGCCGGCTAAAATTTTTCCCTCTCCCAAATCAACTTTAACCGCGTAATATCTGTTTAAATCCAAGGAATCTTGCGGTTTAAAAACAATAAAATTGGTATTTACTTTTTGTTCCACAACCGCCGCCAACACTGTTTGCGTTTGCCACCAAACAATTGGCTTGTCTTTCACCCAGACGCCCTTTATTTCCGGATCAAAGGTAACGGCTTTTTCAGCCAACCCCTTGTCAACGCCCTTAGGCAAAGAAATTCTTATAACAGCTGATTGAGAAATTTTCTCCGGAACCAATCTATAACTATCGCTGTAATATGTGTTTTGACTAACCGGTTTATTGGCAAAAAAATATAAACCAGCCGCTGCTAACAATATAAAAAACGCTCCCACAGCCATATTGCGAAAACGCAATATCTTAGGGAACGATTTTTTTGCGGCCGGCAATCGCGGGGCCGGCTGCGGCTGAATTTCTGATGATGGAGATGTTTCGGGCATTGTTGGCATACTTTTTTTAATTTGTTAAATACTTTGCTTTGTTTATTAAATGTTGGCCTAATGTTTTCACGAAAATGGTCTCCCCGCTGGGAGCGCTTAAATAAAACCAATAATCCGAATTTGCCGGATACACCGCCGCCCTAATGCTTTCTATCCCCGGATTGCAGATCGGGCCAAGGGGCAACCCGGCATACTTGTATGTATTATAAGGCGACTCAACATTTTTATCAATTAAATTTGGATGCGCGGAGGTCAAAAAATATAACAAAGTTGAATCAACTTGCAAAGGCAAATTATTTTCCGCGCGCTTCCATAGAATTCCGGCGACAATTTGCTTGTCATTGTATGTTTTAACTTCTTTTTCCAAAATTGAGCCCATTATTATAATATCAAAAACCGTTCGTTTTTGCTTTTCTATCTCCCGCCTTAAATCCTCGGTTAATTTTTTATCAAAATTATCTAAAATTTGTTCAATAATGTCTTGCGGGACGGCGACGGGATCAATCAAATAACTGTCCGGAAACAAATATCCCTCCAACCCATCGCGCAAAACTAAATCTAAGAATTCGTCTCTTTTAACCAAACGCGCTTGCGCCAAAATTCGCGCGATATCATTAGTGGTTTTCCCCGGAGCAATCAAAATGTTTATGGGAACTGACTGAAATTTTGTAAATTTTTCTATTAAATCCTTGACAGTGGAATCTTTTCCAATTTCATATCTGCCAGCTTTCATTTTCCTAAAATTTCCCGAAGCCGCAACGTCCCAAATAAATATTAACCGGCTGGCAATATACCCCTGGCTTTTCAAGTTGCCGGCGATTTGCAAAACATTATCCCCTCTTTCAATGACAAAAAATCCCTCGGCTTGAGGGCTATCCCGGAATATGTCCAAAAAAACAAGCAAAACTATGGCTGCTAAAACAACAAGCAATGAAATTTTGAAATACTTGGCCACAAAAATTAAATACCCCCGTTATTCCGCGCGTTATTGCGAAACAGGCAAAGCGTAAACCCAATCAACGAACTCTTTGCAGTACTCAAAGCTGCCAAAATTGCCTTCTTTTTGGGCAATAAACTTTTCACAACGGTCTTGTTCGGCCTTGACGGCGCTGTCCAAAACGTCAAACTTTTGAGCGCGGCTCGCGACAGCTTGCGCTTCAAGGCGAAGCGTATTTGTTTGCCGATACCAAATGTATCCATAGATGCCGCAACCAATCAAAATCAGTATAAAAACAACACCCGCCCACAGCTTAATCGCAGATTTCTTTTTCGCGGCTGATTGCCCAGCCATATTATTATGTTCGTCCATATATTATAATTTTTTATTACTTTAAAATGATTGTAGCATTTTCAAATCGTAAAGTCACTAAAACGTTTCTGAAATCTTTGTTTTTAGACAATACCCCGTTTTTTCATTTCCCAAAAACATTTTGCCGTGGCGTTGACGTCAGCGAGCGCGTTATGAAAATCAATAAATTCCGCGCCAAATAATTTCATATGAAGCTCTGAAAGCTTAGGCCATTTATAACCGCTATGGCTGTTAGTATGCGGAATCGCGCAAAAATTTGTAGATATCTCCTTGGTGCAAATAGTTTTTTTAGAAACAAGGATATTGGGCATATTCTCCCTTAAAAATTCCGCGCCCACGATTTTTTCATCAAAGCTGATGTTATGAGCAACCAAAAAATCAGCTCTTTTTACTAAATTCTGAAATTCATTTAATACTAATCGCAACAGCGCGCCCTCCCTAGTAGCGCGTTCGGTGGTTATGCCATGGATATTTGAAGCGTCAGTCGGTATGCTGAAACCCTCCGGTTTGATTATAAAATCACTGTGGCTAACCTCAAGGCCTTCTTTATATAACACCCAAGCAATTTGCACAAGCCGCGGCCAATTTTCTAAATCGCCAGCCGGGGCTTGCCAATTACGAGGCAGTCCGGTTGTTTCCGTGTCAAAAAACAAATACGTTCCGAGATCTCCCGATTCAATTGCTTTAGTAAATAGATCTTTTTGATATGTTGCCATAGTTTACATTAAATTAGCCAAATAAAACTGCGGTCTTGACATGCTCTATTGAGTGCTATATATTGATAGTATAAAGAGTCGATATATGTGCGGACAGCCATGGTCGGCTTTTTTATTTAAATAAGTATCTCAAAAATTCCCGGATTATTCTTGTCAGCCATTTTTCTATTTATAAGCTTCTTCATCATAGCCTCTACTTTTGTAGGCTTTTTCTTTATACCAATTTTCATTTTATAAACTATATCCGCCATTATTGCTAAAATATCTGCCATTTGGATGTCAATATCTAAATTTGCTTTATTTACTAAACTTAAAGATGTAACTTTATTCCTATAATCTGAACCAGTAATACCTTCTGACGGTATACCCATTGCCTGTAATCTATTATGAGCTTCTATTAGATACTTGTCTTGGTCTGGGCATGATTCTGCTACAATTTTCCCGTTATTCTTGCCTAAATGTTTTTTCGTAAACTCCTCTAACATTTTTCTATAAGATTTTCTCAATATCGCAATATCATTCCATCCTATTTTTTTAGCCTTGCCCTTGTCAGCTATAACAAAGGCCATTGATAAATAATTCGCATTCATAATGGATATAATATCAGACCAAAATTCTAGCTCTTTACTTGGACTTTCACGCAAACATGCAAACGGGCCTTTCTTTCGTAATATATCTCTGCAATGAAGTACTATTTCTTCATCATTAAAATACTTCTTCTTTAATTTACGAATTGACTTATCCAATTTTAGTCTAAATGCTTCAGGCAAAATAAAACCAGACAAAACAAAGTTCTTAGACAAGTGATCAAAGCTAGCCTTACCTGTTTCATCTAACGCTAAAACCTTATAATCTTTCATAATTTCGCATTAATCCAAATCCCTTAACGCTTCCACTATACCAAAAAACCGCCTAAATGAGTATATGGCTGGTTTAAGGGAAAAGGTGAGCGAGATCAAACTTCGCTGATAACATCAAACCCCTTAAGGCTGCCCGAATTGCCAGGCCAATTATTTTTCCACTAATGGTTGACAGTTAAGTGTCAACTGTAAACCATAACTCTCTAGCTTTTTCGGGTATCAAACTAAAAGCACCGTTTGACACGGTGCTTGAAGCGAGCAGATGTGTTGAAATGCTCCCCTCACCGCAGTTTATTATAAGAACCTGCTCGTTCCACTCGCAGAACCTTGGTTTCGGCAAGGAAAATGACAGTATTCCGAAAATAAGAACCTGCTCGTTCCACTCGCAGAACCTTATATGTTTGCTTCGCAAGCCATTGACTAAACTTGGAAAGCTAAAAATATATAGCTATGTTAAAAAAATTCCTTAAAATCAAAAAATTCAAACGAGCGCTAACCAAGATTAAGGCGTCCGCCTGTCCTCACCAACAGTTAAAATTTATCTAAGAATTACGACCTTGCTTTATCTGTTAGTTCAGGACCGGGTGCAATCATGCGGGGCCTAGCACATTTATATAAAACATCAATGGATATATCTTTACCTTTTTCTAACACCTTCTCTTCATATTGCTTGGCCATTTCGCGTACTTTCCCTCGTAGGACATTCGCCAAGAGCCCAAGATGATGGACCCCTTCTATATCAAAAGATATCTGCCTCATAGAGAGAATCCCAACTCCTATTATTTTTCTTTCCTGAATTTTTTGAGGGGATAACACCAGGCCTACCTCCATCTGCTCAAAAGGGTTTACAGAATGAGCGATATGTTTATTTCTCAAATCTTTAGCTTGTTCTTCCAATACCTCATTAAGACGCGAGCATGTCTTCATCGTAAATTCCAAATCCTGAATGATAGCTCCCAAATCAGCTAATTTTTTAGCTTCTTCATAATCTACTTTTGCCACAAAGAGTTCTTCCATAATTATTTGGATTTTTGACAAAATTAGCAATTAGTCTCAAATTGCTCTCAAATAAGGTGGGGAAAATTAAAAGCTTTTATTCTTTATAAAATCGTTTCAAGAATTCTTTCACCGGTAAAATCTCTATTTTACCATCACTCATTACTTTTTCCCCTAAATAAATAAGATAGGCCCTGGCTTTGGGATAATCCTGCAAAAACATCTTTAAGCCCTTAAAATCTTTCGTTGTTGGCTTTTTGGTTCTCTTAACCTCAACAGCCATTATTCCTTTTTTGCCGTATAAAACGAAATCCACTTCAAATTGATTAGCAGATCTCCAATAAAATAAGGAATATCCAAGATCTAAATAATCATTAAGCGCCTTAATTTCCTGATAAACAAATGTCTCCAAAGCGATACCTTCAATTTCCGATGGCATATCTAATGGACCAGCCGGACGCAATGTCCGATAAACGCCGGCGTCAAAAAAATAAAATTTGGGGTGCAAAATCAACCGCCTTTTGGCTTTTTTAGAAAAAACAAATAAGTAATCGCCGATCATCATGTCTCGCAAGATGGAAAAATAATTTTCAACAACCTTACGGTGGCAGGCGCACTCCCTGGCCACTTCTGACACATTCAAAACCTGGCCTTGAGAGAAACTGGCTGTTTCCAAAAATCTGGAAAATGCTCCCAGATTGCGGGTGAGCCCTTCCTGCTGCACCTCTTCGCGAAGATAAGTGGAAACATAGGACTCTAAATATCTTTTTTTGTCTTTCTCGCTGAAAATAGCTGGTAAATTGCCATACTGCAAAGCATGCTCAAGAGAAAAATCATTCTTTAGCTCTAAAGAAGTTAACGGATAAAGGTGATATGTCAAGGCTCTTCCGGCGAGTAAATTAACATCTTTCTGCTTCAGTTTCCTGGCGCTGGAACCAGTTAAAATAAATTTTAACCTTTTGCTTTCAATCAAACGATGAACCTCATTCAAAAGCGCTGGCACCCTCTGCACTTCGTCAAGGATAATCCAATCGTCAAAATCTTTAGGGATGAAGCCCTCCAGGCGTTGCGGGTTAGCTAAAAAATCATTATAAAGCTCTGCTTCCAGTAAGTCTAAATAAACGGCTCTCGGGAAATTGTTGCGGAGCCAAGTTGTTTTGCCTGTGCCCCTAGGGCCAAACAAAAAGAAACTTTTGTCTTTGGGTGATTGTATGATTCTAGTATACATAACTCCATTTTACATATCTTTTTGGAGTTTGCAAGTACTACCCTGTGGATAACTCAAACTCTTTAAATTACAAAATACCAGAGGGCTCAGCATCTTCCTCGCCTTCGCTCGTCATATACCGATTGCTGGTGCAATCTGTATCTCCTCGCCTTCGCTCGTCGAACTGATGTTAGAACCTGTCTAATAGTTTATTAAAAATTCTAAGTAGGTGCTGATAACTAAACTTAATATGGGATGGGTAAATATAGCTATTATTAACCCAAGAAAAATTCCTTGTTTTTTAGATAAGCCAAAAATTTTTCGGGATAACCAATAATTATAAAAGAAAAGGGCCAAAAAACTGAGGAGAACTGATACTAACAAAATAGTGTTCATCGATCCAAAGTCTGGATAAAAGGGCCCCTTAACCCTACTCAAATACTGACCAATGATAAAAATAAAATCTATTAAAATTCCTCCAAGCGTTATGAGAAAAACATATTTTAAAAATTTCAATTATTTCATTCTACCAAGAAACCGCCAAACAAGAAGGCGATTTTTAATAATGCTCCGCATCGTGAACAATATTAGAACCATTATCCGGCAACAAAATGAGTATATTTGCATACCAGAATTATCTCCAACCACATGATTTCTACCACATCCAGGTCAGAAAAATAGCCTTTCAAAAAAAGAATGCTTCGTTGGCTCTAGAGCGCTAACATATATGTCCGCACAAGCATTAAAAAAACAAACAGCGGCTTTCGCCGCTGCTCGTTGGCTTGTCATAACCGAAGCTACGGCAAGGATTTAATGTATTTATACTTCACCCATTCAATTAGGCGTCAAGCCATTTATTCACACCACCTATTCAACTCATCTTTACCCCATACTCATTATATCTCAAACTACCCAGCGATTGAACTTTTTGTGCTCCCCTTACTGCACTGTGGCTCCGCTCGCAGAACCTTGTATGTTTGCTTCGCAAGCCATTGACTAACAATTGAGTTCTTTGAGTATACTGAAAGCTAAAAGCCCGTCTTGCGGGGGCTGATTTCAATACTATGCGACTTATGTAGTGGTGTTGGGGTCGTTGCGAGTAGCTGATCTTATCAACCCGATTAACTCTTCAATGGGAGAATTGACATCGTAGCTCACATCTAAGTCATTGGCGATAGACCGCAACTTTTCTAATGCCTTAGGTCCGCCGTCATCAGCAAGAGCTTGAAGAAACCTAAAACTTGGATGGCCATGCTCATTGCGCCAGTTCTCCATATCTCCAATTTTCTTATCGTTTGGTTTTAACATTAAGTCATTATAGCAGAAATGGAAAAACATTGAAAAACAAAGAAATAGGGTTGACCCCTATTTCTTTGTCGCGTAGTTTTCGGCTGCAAAATTATATTGATCAATAAATATTTTTTTCATTGGAACAATTGAGTTTATTTCGTAAAATACTAACATAGCAGATCGGTACTCTTCTTCGTCAATGCTACGATACGAAAGCGGGGCAAGGGAATGGGATATTAAAAGCCCATTGGTCATAAGCCGAGCCGTTCTTTTATTGCCGTCTTCAAATGGCTGGATATAACTTACACCAAGAAGAGCCATTAACGCTTTAGCGTAAGCTGTTTTATTTTGCGAGATAAATTTTGAAAGTTCCTCTACCGCTTCGGTAATCTGATAGACATTATCAAGCGGACGATAAATTGACCCTATGACACCAACAGGTTTTGTTCTAATTCCCAGATTAACATTTAAATCTTTAACAATTATGGAATGCAGTTCCTCTAAATTTTTTCTTGTTATTGTTTTAAATTGAGACGAGTATTCGCGGATATAATTAAAAGCGTCTTTATGATTTAAAATCATTTGTGTTTCGGTTTTGTTATGTCCTGGCGCTTCTTTATTCTCCAGAATCAATTTTTCCGTATCCAAGAGCGTGTAAGTATTGCCTTCAATTTTTGACGATTTCCAAGAGAGCTCAATAACTAATCGTTCCAACTCTTTTTTTCGGATGGTTGCTGATAAATTAGCAGTTCTTATATTGTATTCATCAGTTGAGGCCTCCAATTTTTTTAGTTCTTCGTCTGTAAAAATATCGTCTGGAAAAGCTTTTAACAAATCAAAATTATAACGGCGCAGGCCATAGCGATTATCGGGCTCAATCGCAGTATATCGTTTAGAATCAATATCTGCGAAAACACGGCCCCTTGAACTTATATCATAAATTGTTGATCGCCCCAAACCTGATACTTCTAAAATTCCTTCTTTAGTCATTTCTGATAAAGCCCTTTTGATGGTAACTAAAGAAGTATCTTCGCCATTTTTGATTATTTCCTTATGCACTTGGGATGATTGCATTTTCCCCTTTATAAGAAAAATTTGAACAATGTTTTGTTGTTTTTGGGTTAATTTATTCATTTTCGTATCATTTAATTAAAATAATTGTATCATATTGATACGATTCCGCAAATCACCAAACAAAAAAAAGAAACCAACTCCAGTAGTGTCCCCTATTTTTCCTTTTTACCCTTGATCAGCCACTAAATACTGCAACTCGGTAATCGGCTCATCCCCTTCGCGAATATATATCTCTGTTAACGGCCATTTAGTCTTTACGCCTTTGGCCTTTGCTTCGCTCTCCATCCAATCCAAAGCGGGGCCAATTAAATTATAGCCCCCAGTTAAAACAACGCTTATAACTTTGGTTGCCGACAATTCCTGATATTTAAAATTTCCCTCCGTTTCAGTGATTTCACTAACTGGCACGCAAGCATCCCACTTTACATTTTCCACCCCGACCTCGCTTCTTTTCAAATAATAAATTCCAAAAGCGTAACCGATAGGCGATAAGTCTTTTGATTTTAACCAAGCTAACACTTTACCCATTTTAGTGTCAAACGTTAGCGCAGGATCACCTTTACCAGAAAGACTGACTAACTTTATTGTTGGTCTATTCTTTAATTCAATTTCAGAAACAAATTGTGACTTTTTTATATTCATATTTATTTTTTGTTTTTTCTTCCACAGATAAATGCCTTTCTACTTTTAAGATAGACCGCTTCCCTGAAAAATCAAGTAAAAAGTTCGAATCCTGTATGGGGTATAAACAAAAACTCCTTTGTTTATAAGGGTTTTTGCGTTTGCTCCCCTCACCGTAGTTTATTATAAGAACCCAGCTTCGCTGGAACCTTGATTTCGGCAAGGTATAAACATATATTCCGAAAATAAGAACCCAGCTTCGCTGGAACCTTGATTTCGGCAAGGTATAAACATATA
>Ga0268277_1000696_pt1 | contig 25908 bp, 24 predicted proteins | sample saktaG_5_FD_190132 | JGI IMG/M metagenome (GOLD analysis project Ga0268277, IMG submission 190132) | Saline water microbial communities from Sakinaw Lake, British Columbia, Canada - sak_2010_1_5_50m | ecosystem: Environmental > Aquatic > Non-marine Saline and Alkaline > Saline ...
ATGCAAAATCAGTCCCCTCTTTGGCATTCTTGATTATAGCTTCATCGAGAGCAGGAATATTTCCAGAAATTCCAATCTTAGCTGCTTTTTGAATAATACTAGCAGCTTCATCGCCTGAAGCCAGCTTATTTACTAATGCTTTGGCTTTAATTCGCTCAGTAACATTATCTGCAGGCAATTTATATCCTCCGTTTTAGATCCCCTCAGGCCACAGTTGCTTGCACAATCTTTCTATCCCTATGGAAAGGCCTACCACCGTGAATTTCATCTCATCTTCATTTTCAACCGGCAAATAATTCAACATATGCTGTCTCGATTTTTCTATTAGCGGTTTAAATTCTAGTCCAGCGTCTCTATTTTTCTTCACTTCTCCGATCATTTCTTCAAAATATGCTCTCATGTTCGTTGCCAGTATTTTACCCCCTATTTCACCGTGCCCCGGTACGATATAAGAGACGTCCATATGTTCTATATCGTGTAAAATCTTAACCCACGTAGCAAAATGCGCTGCTCCCATCGCCGGATGGTGATTATTTTCTATATCGTCACCACAAAACAGAACTTTCTGTGAAGGCACATAAACCAGTGTACTCCCTCTGGTATGCCCTCCACAGCATATTAACTGAATATCTATATTGCCGAGATGCACGATTAATTTCTCAGAAAATGTAATTTCCGGAAATTTAATCTCAGTCTTGCTAAAGTCCTCCTCATACTGCTCGAACTCTTTGGGAAAGAACATTTTTATATCGTTATATAAATTATTTTTGTCCCGATAGTGTGCGAACCCTTTTAAGCATGCCTCACTGCTGATAATGTGTGGAGAAAGCACAGAGCTATTAATGACATGGTCAAAGTGTGAGTGGGTGTTGATTATATATCTACAGCCACTGCTTCCTGCTATTTTATTTACGGCGTCTTTCCAATGATACACGTCCTTAGGTAAAAACGGGCTATCAACCAGCACAGCGCCTTCATTAGTAACAATGCAACCTACATTGGGTGCAAAATAATGTGTTTCTACATAAATATTATCAGATAGCTTCTTCAATACCTCCTCCTTTAAATCGCTATTTATTTTTAATGAACAATTAATTTAAAACGTTTTATACCTTAAGTACATTCAAAATACCTCTTATATCCAATTCCAATACGAGCTACAACAACAATAACGTAGTCCTGGCTTTTTCCTATATTATTGTATGTAATGCAGCATGCATAAGAGCTTCATAATTCAAATTATTTCGTAAACTCATGTGCAAATTGTTCTTTTATTATGCGTCGTTGAATTTTGCCGGTCATGGTTCTAGACAATGGCTCTTTGACAATTTTGATATATTTTGGCACTTTATACCTTGCTAACCTGCTCTGACAGTAAGTAATGAGTTCCTGCTCACTTATTTTGGAGTCGGGTTTAAGTCTTACCGCCGATGCTACCGTTTCCCCTTTGCGCTCATCCTGAACACCAAATACGGCAGCCTCAATCACATCAGGAAGTGTATAGAGGGCAGCCTCCACTTCAGAAGGATAAATATTAAAACCACCTCTTATTATCATGTCTTTCTTTCGATCCACAATATAGAAATACCCATCTTTATCAATCCGCGCAATGTCGCCGGTGTGCAACCAACCATTTTTCAGTGCTTCTTTAGTGGCTTCCGGGTTCCCCAAATATCCTTTCATTGTGGCTGCCCCACGCTGAACTAATTCACCCGCCTCACCGGCCGGTAGGATTTTGTCATCTTCATTCACTACAGCACATTCAATTCCTTCATATGGTTTACCGCAAGAGCCAATCTTACGTACTCCAATTTCAGTGAGCGTAGCATTGCCGCTTCCCTCAGTTAGACCCCATCCCTCTATCAGTATACACGGCAATTTTTTCTCCACACGGTTATAGAGCTCCTCCGGCACCGGTGCTGCCCCACACACGAGAAGTCTAAGAGATTTCATATCGTATTTATCGGACAAGTCAACCAGCGCCTGAATCATTAACGGTACTCCAACTGCATAACTGATCCTGTATGTCTCAATCATCTGAGCCACTTCCTCAGGCTGAAACCACTCTACCATAACTACAGGCCACTTGCGGAAAAGGCTGGCAAACGTAAGTGTATTAAGCCCAAATATATGCGTGAGAGGAACAGCACATAAGCTCACCAATTCACCCACGCCGGTCGTCCGTTTTGCTTGGCCATTTATTACAGCGAGTAGGTTCTTATGAGTCAGCATAACGCCCTTAGGTGTACCTGTGGTTCCTGCGGTAAACAACACAAGCACAACATCATTACCATTTAAACTCACAGCAGGTAGTTTGCCATGAGCCTGTCTCAGTAAATTTACATACGACCCGTGCTTTTTGTCGGCTTGGTCACCCATAACAATTATATTTTTGGATTCAAGCCCAGGTGAACCTATTTTCTCCAACGTCGGTAAACAGACGGGAGAAACAAATACCGCTTTGGGTTTAGCTTGATCAAATTGCGGCTTCAATTCATATTCTGTAAGTAGCATGCTTGCCGGCTGCGCGATGGCACCAATCTGGGCAATTCCAAGTACGATTGATAGAAATTGAGGACAGTTACCCAAGTATATACCTACAGTATCACCCTTCTTGACCCCACAAACAGAGGATAACGCTATAGCTACCCTGTCAGCCTCATCCAGCAATTCCCCATAAGTAGTGGCTCGCCCTTTAAAAAACACCGCTTGCTTGGACTCGATTTTTTCACTTTTTACAAGTGACTGGAATGCTTTGTAGTAATCCATCATTCCCCCCATAAATTTATTACATTAGATCATCCCACTCAAAATATATCACCGTCAACAATATTTGTCAATATTGGGTAATATTGTCTTGACTAATATTATTTCGATATATATAATATAAATATTCATAATAATCCCAAGAGCAATGCAGATACAAAACGGGTATTCAGGCTAATGAAAGAGGAGCTATTGCGGTTGCGGGAATGGATTAACCCTCTCAAGCTGGTCGATGCTCTTTCAGATTGGATCGCCAAATACAACGGCAGCTACTTATATTCAGCACTTGGGTACAAGGCATCGATACAATACGAGAACGAATATCGAAATAGCCAGATTACTAAGTTAGTTACGGCTTGATTAATGGGGTGCTTTACAGCTTATATGAGTCGACCAATTAAAAAACGGAGCATACGAAATCAATAAAGGAGGGGTTAAATTGAGCCAACCAATCAACGACGAGAAAAAAGAGAACGAGAAAGAGGAAAAGTTATTATTACCGTTACCTAAATTCAAAATCTGGTGGATCATGATTGTCATTTACCTCCTATACGTAATGGACTTTGCCGTCAGATATGTAATAAGCCCAATGTTTCCGCTTTTGAAGAAAGAGTTATTACTTTCTGATGCACAGCTGGGATTATTGGGCACAATTGTGCTTGCTATGGTCGCGATTCTCTCCTTGCCACTTTCCTATGTAATTGATAAATGGCGGAGGGGTAAATCTATTGCAATATTAGCAATTGTGTGGAGTGTAGGTTCATTTTTCTCCGGGCTATCCACTAATTTTAGTCAGCTTTTGATCTCAAGGGGAATACTCGGAGTAGGAGAGGCCAGTTACGTATCAGGCGGCATAGCCCTGATAGGCGCCACTATCAAGAAAGTACGTAGAGCCTTAGTACTTAGCCTCTGGGGTACAGCAGTAGCGGTAGGCACAGCCCTCGGGATGTCTCTTGGTGGTGTGCTCTCTGTAACCTGGGGATGGCGTGCTACTTTTATGATCGTAGCCGTACCGGGAATTATCTTCGGAATTTTAGCGTGGTTCTTACCGGATTATGTGAACAAACATAAGAAAGCAGAAAAACAAGGTGGTGCCGCATCCGGTTTTGCCGCCACGATGAAAGAGTTTTTTAAGAACAAAACATTAGTTACCCTATGTATAACTTTTGGTCTTGTCTATCTGTACTGTAACAGTCTCATATATTGGATGCCAACATATTTTGTGAGATATCTGAACATGGATATAGCCACTGCTGGTACCATATCCGGCATGGTATTCCTTGCTGCAGTTCTTTTCAGTCCAGTAGGCGGTTGGATTACCGATAAAATAGCTAAAAAATCGATGCGAAGTAAGGCAATCCAATCGTTTATCGGCGCCATGTTGAGCTTTATCTGCTTCGTGCTGGCCCTGATTTTTAACGTAGTTCCAGTATTCTTCCTTCCGATGGCTTTCATTTTGTTCTATGACCCGGCTCAAAAACTGATTACACAAGAAGTAGTACCATTTTACCAGCATGCAACTTCTTACGGCCTTTATCTATCAAGCATGTTTATATTTGGTGGACTATGGGGGCCGGTGCTCACCGGTGCAATATCAGATGCCTCCGATCTAAAAACAGCTTTCTGGGTAACTGCTGCTATCGTTTTCGTGGCCGCGTTTGGATATCTGCTTGTGTACAAATTTTATAACCAGGATCGTCAGGTAGCTTTGGAGAAAGAAGCAAAAAGCGGCCTTGGATACTCGTAGTCTAAATATAATTGAGTTGAACATTAGAATTTAAAAGTCCTGTATAGTGCTCCCCACTAAGATATAGGATCACCAAAAATAGTAAAATGACTGAAAATGAGGAAATCAGTTGTGAAGTGAAGCAAATGGGACCCTATAATCAAGACCATGATAGTACTGCAGGTGACCTTTCCCGGCAAATATCAATGACTCTCGATATCGTCCTTCTCTATATTTAGAACAACGAATAAATCAAGCGGAGCTAAAAGGCCCCGCTTGATTTATTAATTTCGTATGACGCCGTATTGCCGTCTCTGGCAATGGCTTTGATAGTACCATACTTCATTCCCCGTGGGTCCCGATAGGATAACGCGTACTGTATTTCATCTCTAGTGGACTTGTGTTCTGTGTAAAGCAGAATGTCCAGTAAATTCATGTTGAATTCTATGCAGCGGCGTAATCAGCGCCGCTTTTGTTGCAGAGAGTCGCAGGCCGCTTCTGCCTCGGACATAATGCGGTCCATCAGCTCCTGCACCCCCGGCAGGTCGTCTATGCCGCCGCAATCCTGTCCCGCGAAAAGTATGCCCTCTGCGACATCACCGTCGTTGATGGCCCTGAGGTGCCTTCTCATGCCGACGGCCTGGCGGGCTTGCGACCAGATGGGGGAACCCTCCTCGGCCCTCCACATTTGCAGGCTAAGTCCTATGAACTTCCAGTAAGACAGCCCGAGCATTTTCCTTATCTCTCCGGCGCCCTGGAAGGCTTCGGAGAACTGAATACCGCTCTTCATCATCCTCTCGGCCGCCTTCGTTTTGAGCACACGGCCAGGCATGCCGTCGAATGCATTGCTGTAGAGCGTGTCCTGCTCGGTAGCTTTAAGACACAGTTGCTTGAAATTATCGTGTACCAGGCTCTCTTTGGTCAGTGAAAACCTTGTGCCCATCGATATCCCTTCTGCGCCCAGGGCTAGGGCCGCAGCCAGTCCCCGGCCATTGCAGAACCCGCCGGCTGCTATAAGCGGGACCTTAATCTGGGCAGCGACCATGGGGATAAGCACCAGTGAGGTGGCGATAGTGCCATGCCCCGCAGCCTCGTTTCCCGTTACGATAACGGCATCGCAGCCGAGTTGCTCGGCCCTGACGGCGTGCCTGACAGTGGCGGTGGTACCCATGATTTTGCCGCCGTAGGCATGCACGCGGTCGATAAACCACGGCTTGCCCAGCGCGTAATTGATAATCGGCACCTTTTCTTCGATAGCTATTTCCACATTCTCCCGTGCCCCGGGCAGGACCAGTGCCTGGTTGATGCCGAAAGGCTTGTCCGTCAGCTTCCTGACCTCGCGTATGTTCTGCCGCGCCTCATCCGGAGCGAAGCGCGCCGTGGCCAGCACACCGAGCCCGCCCGCGTTGCATACAGCTGCCACCAACCCCGGCTCCGTGATCCAGTTCATGCCGGCCAGCATGATAGGGTGCTGGATGCCGAAGATCTCAGTCATTCTGGTTTTGAACATGTTAACAGCCTCCTTACAAAATTAGAAGAATATATACAGATAGCTACTAATATCCGCCAGCTATATGAACGCCTGGTTAAAATAAAAGACGCTCTCTACATTGAACTTTAAACCTTTGGTAATAACAGCCAGGCGATGTCATGTGAAATTAAACCATCAAGAGAGGCTGAAGGGGCCATCATATGCCACGCAACTTACATCACGACTGGTCCAGAAAAGGGGGCACCTCCAAATTCTCATGGGACTAACTTAATAAGTGGTACACATATTGGGGGCAGGTTGTACGAGAACGAATATCAAAATAGCCAAATTACTCAGTTAGTTCCTGCTTGATCAATGGGGTGCTTTACAAATTTTGATCTAACTAAATTTTTCTAATCAATATATTTTTTCTTCAACTCCTGCTTTAAAACTTTCATCATAGTGCTTTTGGGCAATGAATCAGTGAATTTAACTATCCTTGGGCACTTGTAATGTGTTAATTTTTCTTTTGCAAATACGATTATCTCTTCTTCAGTTGCATTGCTACCAGGTTTCGTGACTATCACTGCGGTTACTGCCTCACCCCATAGTTTGTGCGGTAAACCTATTACAGAGACTTCCTGTACTTTTGGATGAAGTATAAGAGCATTTTCAACCTCGACAGCATAGACATTTTCTCCGCCGGTAATAATCATATCCTTTTTCCTATCAACTATATAAAGATACCCATCTTCGTCAAATTTTCCCAGATCGCCAGTATATAGCCAACCATTCTTTAAGGTTTGCCTTGTGGCTCCATCATTTTTATAATAGTACGACATGCATGATGGTCCCTTTACGACTATTTCACCTATCTGACCTACTGGGATTTCTTGATCACCATTGCCAACTATTTTAATCGAATTATGGGTAGCAGGTATGCCACAACTTTCATATTTCGTCATACTATTATGAGAATACATTACCGAAATCCAGGGATTTTCAGTTTGGCCAAAAACTTCAAAAAGGTTGATATCTGGTAGTGTTTTCAATAGTTTATCTCTGAGTTCAAGGGGCATTGGTGCTGCGGCTGAACCCCATGTTTCCAATGAAGATACATAGTCAGGGACATTTGGCATCATCATAATTATCGTAAACATCAAGGGTACAAAAAAGGCTACCGTTAACTTCTCATCCCTTATTTTTTCCAGGCATTTCATGGGATCGAATTGTCGTAATATGCACATGGTAGCACCTGCTGTAAGCGCACCCATCATAAGATCATCTAATGAAGCACCATGAAATAAGGGGGCTGTTACTAATAATTTTGCGTTGTTCTTAATTTTTAAATCGTAAGCCGTTAGCATGCCCGACCAAATAACAGAATAATGTGTCCGATAAACTCCTTTGGGTGCGCCTGTTGTTCCGCCTGTGAAGAGAATCTCACATCCATCGGATTCATTTACCTCAACTCCCGGTTCACTCGGGGAATTTCCGTTAATAATTTCCTCAAACCCGATTGACTCACTAGTATTATTGGCTCCATCGATGATATATCTCTTAACTTTGGTTAGATTTTTACGTATAGATTCAACTGTTTCCGCAAATACATTAGAATATATAAGCATTTTCGAATCTGAGAAATTAATATGTTCTGTCAATTCTTTAGCGGACAATCTGGAATTTAAAGGAACCGCAATACCGCCGGCTTTTACGATCGCAAAATAGGATTCAATAAATTGATTAGAGTTTTGGAATAGTATGGCAGCTTTATCACCTTTTTGAATACCCAACTTAATAATTCCATTAGCTAGCTTGTTTGCTTGATCATCTAGTTGACGGAAAGTAAGTCTCTTATCTTCAAAGATAATTACTTCTTTTTTAGGGAATTTCTCCGCGGTTTGCTTCAGCAATCTCCCCACTGATAGATTTGAAATTTGCTCGACTTTCATTAGCTTCCTCCTTATCCCACAATCATCATTAAACCAAATATAATTTATTATTGGACTATGTAGCACCTTACTTCATTTTATCCTCCATCTCCAGATTTTCATTTAATTGATCTAAATATAATGGGGTCGTGAATTCACTAGCAAAAATATCAGCGATACTATGAATAATCTATAAATTTAATGCTGAAAGCTCATTAGCAGCATCTTCTAGGCCTAACTCTTTTAATTTAGTTATCGTTGGTACGCCTTTGCTTATATCCCACCCATGTTCGTCATAATAGTCTGAAAGCATTTTCTCAGTGTCTTCCAGCGTAATCTTCTTTTCGCCAAAGTAATTTATCATAACAAGTTCCTCTCCACGATCCGGACGTTTCAAAGGTTGGAACCACTTTGGAGGAAATTTGTCGTCGACCCGAGACAAGCCTTCTCGTACATTGAGAAATTTAGACAAATTAAAAGCGCGTTCGGCGTCTTTCAGCAATGCAGCAGCTGTCTTTTGAATTCCAGTAGCTGCAGAGTATAAGCTAACGACAGTATCTATATGCCAAAGAGAAGAACTTTGCATCCTGAAACAAATTCCCATCATATCTAAAATCGTACCCCAATATTCATAATAAGCAGCTAAACGAGGTAGGTCGAAGCCCGTGGGGGTGATGATATTGTCGAATCTTTCTGCAGGTACATAGCCCATTTTTTTAAAAACTTTTTGAAAAAAGGAAGGGTCCCTCCCCTTGGCTATTGTTAGACCACCTATGGGTAAATCACGTGCGGGACGCACATTGACTACGGAAGTAAATGTCTCGATTCCTAATGAACCGCGTGCATCTAAGTCCGGTTCTGTCCCCTTTATTTCGTAAGCATAAATTCCCGCATTTTTACCTATTTTTTTAATCGCATCTTTGAAACCGGATGCGAGGACGGCTCCGAAATCTTTGTTATCCCTGGTTTGAGTCAGCAGTTTATAGGCAACTTCAAACCCTTCTTTTAGCTCAATGCCACCTGTGTCATCACTAGTTAAAATTCCCTGGCGAAACAGTTCGATTGCCCAACTTACCATCGCTGTAAATGTCATTTCATCTATACCGAACCTATTAGCTACATCCTGTAACTTTAGGCAATCGTTGATATCATAGATTTCCAAGCGTGCGCCGAATGACCCCCCAGGATCAATAGGTGTGGATATAGGAGACATATACTCCTTTGAATCGGATCCTTGTATCTTCACAATGTGCTTGTCGGGAGCAACACAGGTGGGGCAGCCGTAGACACGTACCTTATGTTTCATGTAGGATTCCACCCCTAACGGTCCCATCATTATGTCCTTCGGGGCAGTCTCATTCCAGTTTTTGGCGGAGATATAACCAGCTTGCTCCCATAGTGGCGCTATTAGCTGTAAACCTTTATCCTTCCACTCTTTTCTCAGTGGGTCTTTCATAGCCCTGATAAATAGGTTGTCAACTATACCGATGAACTTCCCCATATCGGCAATTTCAACACCATTAGTGCCGTTTACGACAAGGGCTTTTAAGTTTTTTGAACCCCATGTCGATCCTGCTGCACGACCCCATGTTGTCCCCTTGTCAATAAATAGCATGGAAATCTTGACTAAATTTTCACCAGCAGGGCCTATAGCAACAACTGAGCATGAATTGCCATGTCTCTCACGCAATACATCGACTGTATCGAAGGTGTCCGTTATACCCCAGAGATCAGCGGCATCACAGATTTCAATATTGTCGTCAAGTATTTTAATATAAACAGGTTTTGGAGATTTACCAATAATAACTAGACCATCAATGCCCGCCCATTTAAGTTTTGCGCCGAAGTGCAAGCTACCATACCAGCTGGATATCGTATTTGAAGCTGGATCTTTGGTGACCATGCATACCTTACTTGAGCTTGGACTTAATGTACCATTTAGGAAACCGGGGCTGATAACAATAGGAGCATTAGGCGACCAAGGATCGGTATTTGGTTGCAGAAAGTCATAAGCTAGTTTATACGCAATTCCATATCCACCTATATAATTGCTGGCCAGCGCAAAATTCGTTGATTTTCTGTTAATTTCGCCAGTAGAAAGATTTATGACTACGATAGATCCACCATATCCTTTTAACTCCATTTCACTACTCCCCTTATCATTTGAATGCTTTTTAAAATCGTTAAGTATTATTAAAATTGTTAATCACTTCGATAGCTGAAGTATTGAACCTTCGTTTCTTATTTGATAATCGCTCCATTAGGACAGTATCTCGCACAAATTCCGCAGCCATCACAATCCTTTGTAAACGTAATTTCGTTAGGCTTGCCATCCGTATAAGGAATGACTCTGACTTTTGCTGTTGCAGGGCTGAATGCTCTACTAAACCTGGCTGAGCAGCGCATGACGCAGATCATGCAGCCTGTACAATTATCAGTCACTATTGATAACGGGAGGTCACATCTCAAACATCTCTTGGACTCAGTTATCGCCTTTTCCTCGTCATAGCCAAGATCTATGGGGAAGAAGTTGTTAACCCGTGCCTCCACTGACAATTTTGGTGATCGGGTCTGCTCACTGATTGGAAACCCCTGAAGTTCAAATGGCGGGATTTCACCTTCGGGCGGCGTTAATACGATTTCAATGTCACCATTGCCACCGAGATATTTATCAATTAAGATTGCTGCTTCTCTTCCGGCAGCTATTGCATCGATTACCGAAGAAGCACCACTTATAGTATCTCCCCCGGCAAACAATCCGTGTTTGCCTTTAACGCTATATCGTACGACTCTAGAGGAATCCGTTTTTATCATAATTTGGTCATTTTTAAATGGATTCTGCGAGACCAACCCTATAGCGGATATCAGATTGTCAACATCCACTGTAAATTCACTACCTAGGATTGACTCAAAACCATGACGGCCACTACCATTGACAGCACCGGTCTTCGTTCGCAAGAAATAAATTCGTAATCTCCCATTGTGCCTTACAATTCTCGTAGGTAAAACAAGGGCTTCAATACGTATTCCTTCTTCAATCGTTTCTTTTATGTCTGCTATGTGTGCTGGCATATCTTCAAGACGGCGCCTGTAAAATATCACTACTTCTTTGCTTCCGAGTCGTAAAGCGCTTCTGGCCGTGTCTATTGCAGAGTTACCACCACCTATTATGGCCACGCTCTCTCCCAGTGCAACTCTTCTTCCTTCTTTTATTTCCCTAAGAAAAGTAGTGAAATCGATAACTTCGGCTAAATCTTCACCTTCTATACCTATATTAGCTTTCCTATTAGCTCCAACCGCCCAAAAGATAGCATTATATCCATCCTTAATAAGTTGTGTTGGAGATTCTACCTTAACACTAGTTTTAATTCTTATTCCGGTATCTGATATTAAACTAATTTCTTTCGCAATGACATCTCTAGGTAGTCGATAATCAGGAATTGCATATCGCATTAAGCCGCCGGGTTCAGTAAACATTTCAAATACAGTGACTGAATGCCCCTGTTTTTGGAGATAATAAGCAGCAGTCAAACCACAGGGGCCAGATCCAACAACGGCAACTTTTTTATCTGTATGTTTCATTGTTGGGGATTCCTTAATTACTGCATTCGGTCGTTCAGCCACGAAACGTTTCAGAGCACGAACAGCTACAGGGCCTTTAATTAACAGATGATTACAGTTGCAATTCGTTTCGCATGGGCTAAAACAAACTCGGCCACATATAGAAGGGAAAGGATTCTTTTCTCGCACTATATTAAGAGCATCATCAAATCTGCCCATACTTATGGCTCGTATATAACGGGGAACATCTACATTAACGGGGCATGCCTTTTTACATGGTGCTTCTAAGCTGTTTTTAGCAATCTCCATTACACAATACCCCCCTAGTTAAATATAGTTGTAAGATATAATTACTAATCATTCATAATTGCCGTGAATTAAATACATATTTAAGAATGTCGATATTTTTAAATCACCACGAATGTTTGATAGCATTATTTAGGCACACTTTTTGACACTTATAATTGCATCCAGAGGCTTCACATATATAACCTAGACGATTAATTAATTCCTGTTTTACTCTGGCAACAATGTTATCAAAGTCATCGGTAAATATTTCTAAGATCCCCTGTGGACACATTTGAGCACATTCATTGCAACCATTACATCGATCCGAATCTATAGTTATGTAATACGCACCCGAGGCATCTTGATAACCGTAGTTTGCTATCACCATTTAAGTACACCAATTATTCAATAATTTACAGTTGCCTATCCTCTAACAATTCCGTTTTCTTCTTTTTTTGATCCGTTTAACCTGCTCAATAAATATTCGGATCTGCCTTAATGCTGGCCCCTCAGAAAAATCTCTTGGGTCTGCAGGACTACCTTCGAGAATAAGCCCTGGAATCCCTAATTCTCTTAAAGCCTCCCTCTCAGCAAGTTCACCATATGATACTCCCTTACAACCTCTTACTGCATGCCAGACACCGCCATCAATCTCGGCTTCGAGTGCCATTTGTTTAATAGCTTTGACCCCTGCTTCGAGCCGTGGGCGGGTCATCTGGGCAATAATGCTTTTGGATATTTCCCAAAAACATTCGGCGAAATTATTCGGTTTATTGAATTCCCTAAACCAATCAGGAGTGGCTTCTTTACACCAATCATATCTAAAATGTGAACCCCAGAGTTCCAAATACGGTGTTGTAACAAAGTTGGCCCCTTGCGACTCGAAATATCTAATAATACCCAATACGTACCATCCAGGCTGAGCTTGCCATAAAAGGCGTATAGTTTCATTGGGAATTCCACTAATGCCTTTGGCAATACGGTCATTGAGTTCCTCGATTATTGCCTCCAATACTCTACTGGCGGCGTGACTCGTTGGTAGAGAAACAATCAAATTTTCAAAGGTAAATAAACTACGGCCAGCTATTGGAGAGGGTTTGGCTCGCCAGAGACGCATTAACTCATCCCAGAGCCTCTCGTTTCTATCCATAGTAATGACTGCATCTATTAGCTTTTCTTCATTAGGCTTTTGCCCGGTTACCCACTCTAAAAAATCTATGAAATTTTCCAGTTGTTTAGCGTAGTATTTTACCGAATCCTTCACGGCATCCTCGCCCCACCATTCCGGCAGTATCTGGGAAGGTATGGGAGCCGAATCGAGAACAAAAAACGGCACATTATGATATCTCGCAAGCGCTTCAAACCACTTTGCCTGTACGTTGCATAAACCCTCAGTACCCAAAACTGCAACCGGTTTAGGGTACTTCCCCAGAAAACCCCTGTCTTCTATCATCGATCCTATCGTCATTCTTGCATACGAGCAAGTCTCGTGGGGAAAACCGCATCTTTCCGCGGTCTCGCATAAGCCAACATCCCGAGAAAAACCACATATGGACCCATACCATTCACCAGTGACCCATACAACGTCAAAAGCTCCCTGCAGCTGTTGTGGACACATTCCTGAAGCAATGACGATTGGCTTTCCTTCGTTAATTGCCGCAGCAATTTGGAAGTTATAATTATTATTTACTTCCTTTAACATGGGCCATGTTTTCAAAGGTAAGCCTCTGCTATCACTTTCTGTCATTTTTTACCTCTGCATTTAATCATGTAGTTGATGTCATCTATAATTGATTTAAATATTTAGACTAATGCCCTCTTTTATTTCGGGTTCTATGACATAATTGACAGGCTGAAGCATCTCTAAAAATGCCTGTACTCTAGTTTTAATCTGACCGACTGAGATGATATTGTCAATCTCTAACATAATTGATGGAATACCAATATCTATAAACGATTGGGCTACATGATGATAATCGAATCCATGGGGATCACAGAATTTCTGTTGTAAAACTATTACTCCCTCAACATTGTGGTTGATAGCAAGTTGTAATGAATGACGAAATCGGCAGATTCTTTCAGGGTTAGAGAAAATAAGCGATTTTGGAAGTTTCTTTTTTTGTGCTGGATTCATTAGGAAACAACTAACGGCACGGAAGGGACATGATGAACACTGCAGCCATCGATTCTGAGCATGTTTAGTAGGGCAAGGAGGTCGTTTTATCAGATATCTTTCTACAATAGCTTTTAAAGGATCTTGATTAATATTTTCTTCCGGCGTTTTCCCAAGTATGTACCTGGTGCAAGTACACGTGTCATCTGTTACAACAATAGCATCGAGATCATCTTCTATGATGTCCAACAACTTTAAATTATCTAGAGGACTACCGACGATCATAAGTCTATTGACACCCTTTTTCATCCCGGCTCTATTGGTAATTTGTTTACTTGTAGTTTTTAATATTTCATTGTGTTCCTGTTTATCTGTTAGCATTCCGGACAATGTAATAATATAAGCTTCTTTTCCAGTTATGCTTGGAACAGGATTTCTCCTGTCCTTAAAAATATCGTTTACTAATGAACGGTTTTCGTCATAGACTTTTATTGCCTCTCTGAGGTCGTCGTTGTTAATTGAACGGCCCGAAAGGTTCTCCATATCCTTTTTAAATCTCAGCAATTCCTTATAATAGAACTCCTTTGAATTCGGATCATCAATAATACCAGGGGTATATATCATTCTAGAGAAAGGGATTTTCCCATAAAGTTGGATGCTGTCAAAAGCTAATCTCATATTTACGCAGGTATATGCAGTAACAAGGCCATCTAAATAATTAAAATCGCCAGCAAGAGCTTGATGTAGTATGCAACGTGAAAATGTACAATAATACGACTGCATATATGTATCAGCCAATGAAGCGGCCTCTTCACTAGAAAATAACCTCACGGGAATAAAACCGGCAGCATAAATAATCTCTTCTGGAACATAGCTACACAGATAGCCAATAATGCCTTTATTTGTGCGGACTTTAAGTTGTTTGGCATGATTATGCCTATCATTTACAATCAGTTCTAACTCTTTAAACATGATAATCTCCCATCTACGCAGGTTTTCCCTTACACAGAATTTCTTTTGCAAAAATGGCCGCACCAAGTGCTCCTATTATTTGCGGCTCTTCTGGGATTTTAACCGAGAAACCTAATTTTTCTTCTATTCTCTTAGTTATTCCAACATTTTTAGCAATCCCACCAGATATCACTAAATCAGTCTCAATCTGTGATCTACCCATAAGACTTAATACGCGATTCATCAGTGCGTCGCAAGCACCAGCCAGGATATCGTTTTTATGTACACCCTTTCTCAAAAGTTCCATAACTTCCGAGCGGGCAAATAAAACGCAGGTACTTGTAATATTTGATGGTTTATCTACTATTTTGAAAGATAATTCTCCAACCGATTCCAATGGTACGCCTACAAGCTTTGCCATAACCTCCATTGACCTACCTGCACCGGCAGCACACTTGTCATTCATAATAAAACTTTTGACCTTTCCAGTTTCGTCACAAGTTATAACTTTGCAATCCTGGCCACCCATATCTAAAACTGTTCTCGCGGAGTTAAATGTATAATTCGCCCCTTTTGCATGACATGAGATTTCACTGATATTTTTATTTGCAAAAGGAATATTTACTCTCCCATAACCTGTTGCAACTATGTAACTAATATCTTTTATGTCAATACTTGTCTTTTCGAGGGCACCATTGAGCGCTTTTTTTGCAGTCTTTTCTGTATCAAAACCAGTGGGAATAATACTATATGAAAGTACTCTGCCTCTTTCGTTACTATCATTAAAATGTAGGATCACGACGTCGGCACTTAAAGATCCAATATCTATTCCTACTGTGATCATTCCAAGCTCTCCTTATTATGCCAATGCTCTTGCTTCGAGTGCAGCTCCAAGGGCTATAACAGCCTCAGGATTAGAAGGTATTTTAACCTGACTACCAATCTCACTTGATAATGCCTTTGCCATTCCAATATTCTTTGCCACCCCACCAATAAAAATGACTTCCTCTTTAAATTTAATCGCTTTCAGCATAGCAACCACACGGGAAGCAATCGACATATGCAACGAATTTATAATGTCCTCTTTTTTTTCTCCCTGATGAATTAAGGAAACCACCTCTGATTCCGCAAACACCGCACAAGTTAGATTCATCTTGAGGTATTTCTTTGAGTCAAGAGAAAGCTTCCCAATATCCTCTATCTTGACTTCCAGAACTCCTGATATAAGATCTAAAAACAACCCTGTCCCTGAAGCACATTTTTGATTTGCAATGTAATCTAATACGATACCATCTCCGTCACACTTAGAACAAAAACAATTTTCTGCTCCCATATCAATTATGGTCCGTGTTAATGGGTAATAATAAAGTGCCCCATTTGCTGCGCAAGAAACCTCTGACAGATAAAAATCAGAACCAGCCCAGGTAGCAGGCACAGCACCAGTCGATACCACGAAACTCAGGCAATCTCTCGTAAGTCCGGCTTTCTTTAAGGTCATGCATAGAACTCTATCAGCTTCGATTTCAGTGGTATTTTCTACTAGAATTACTGTAGAAGCTAATATATCATTACCATCAACGATTACCGCCTTTGCAGTTAAGCATCCTACATCGACACCTGCAACTCTCATCTTGCACTACTCCTTATTTCAGCTATATTAGGATGATAAACCGAATGAATGACTTATTTATCAGAAATAAGATTTTTGCCTTCATTTTTCAAATAATTAACAATCATATCCTCAGCAATTTTCGCCGCATTATCATAATCAAAAGATCCTCTTTCCATTATCCATTGGCTACCAATCCCAATGATTATTCCGACGATAATCGCACCTAAATCTTCTGGCATAACATTCCTATATAAGCCAGCCTTTTGCCCTAATTTGACTCCAATTGAAGAAAGATATCGATATTTCTTGAAAAGTCTTTTAATAATATCAGTGTATAATGTATTACCCCTTATAGATAAGGCCAGGAAATCAAATAAGATATATAGTAAGGCAGGATTAAATTTGTGGATTTCAAAGTTTCCGCTTAATCTGTACCTTAGGTAATTTTCTACATTATCCGTTTTTCTAATTTTTTCATCTAAAAAAACGAACAGCTGGCGATCCACTTCATTTAAGACGGCAATTAATATGTCCTCTTTCTTTTTAAAATAATGATTAATTGCACCTTTACTTAATCCTGTGTATTCTGATATTAGTTGCATGGTTACTTTACTATAACCATTATCACCAATGCACCTTAATGTACTGTCCACTATTTGTTTAATTCGTTTCTCACGTGTGCTAGGATGTTTTTTACGCATAATTAAACCGGACGTATGGATTATTTTTATGTTATTTTAACTTATATTGAATACTATTGTCAATATGCTTTTTGTGATGTGCTTTTTGTGATATTTTAGCGACCTTATACCTATGTAATCTATCTTTCAACAAAACGGGCATCTATTAAGGGGTGCGGCAACAGTAGCTGCTATGCTGATTTTCCCATGGAAAGGACATGTAATACTATAAGCAATTCGACCCATCGTGATTCCATTACCATTGCTCTTTGACTTGGTTATCATGTCCCCGTATTTATAACCACAATTTGGGCACTTTGAGGCATCTGGCGGTATGGCACAACCACATTCAACACATTTTAAATCCAACATTTCACCCTCCTATAAATTATTTTTAGCAATTATGGAAATAGGCATTTTAATCATGCCCATACGACTTCTCTGCACTATGAAGAGCACGTCTCACCGCTTCATGGCTGACACCGTATTCTGTGTCAAGAGTACGTAGGCTTCTGCTGTGACGGCGTGCAACAAGATCGGGCCATATTGATGATGGAAGTTTGTGCCGGGTGTAAGTTAGAGTAGGCAGGATGACTGGATATAAGCCATATTCAAAATAATGAAGATACGACCCCGATGGGCTTGTCGAACTGAGTCCTGTCCTTGGCATAGGCCTGTGTCATCTCCAGCACCGCCTGGCAGGCGCCCAGGAAAAAGGCCGCTAAAGCCAGCAGGGCGACTATCGCTGTATCGATCATAATGCCCTCATAATCGATTATACTTGGCTTATTGAATGACGGCAATGCTATAGAAAAAGCAGATAAGTGTCAAGCCGGGGAATATTTTATACTGCTCCACATTAAGACCCAGGCCTGCTTGTTTTTCATAATATGGATAGCTAATTATCTATTTCGCCAAAATTATTTCACAATTATCCTTGTAAGAGATTGCTGACGGTTACCGTCCAAGTCTTCTACGACAAAACCGACCAGATAATCTCCAGCGGCGGCATCCAGGGTCTTCCACGTGAACATCTGCTTTCCGAAGGTCAGCGTGTTGCCATCCTGATATACGGTGTTAGTTACGTTGCCGCTGCTATCCAGATCCTGCCAAACTTCCGTCACGATAAATTTATCACCGGCACTGGGAGTGATCTCGTGTGGTGCTCCGGCCTCCTTTTGACCTGTGAAACCCAATACCTTGCGCATCGACCCATCGGTAAAGTACAGAGTGGACTGACACTGCTCACCGCTGTCGGCATAAATATAGGTGCCGTCAACCGTGTAGACCGCCTCTTCAAAGCTGCGTCCATAACTTTCCGGTTTGAAGAGTGAAGATACCGAGGTTGTTCCATCATTGATGGCAAAAACAACCGGTTCCCAGCTGAATTCGAGGGTGAATTCGCCCTGACCCCAATCGGGATAATAGATGCCCTTCACAAGCCGGGTGTCCGGGCTTTCTATATAGTCCTGGTCTGCCACAAAGATAGAATTGCTCTGCTGGTCGTAATAACCGGCAAACAGGTAGATATAGCCAATATTATCGCCGCTAATGTCGGCGCTTAATTTTACAGGGTTACGCGAGTTGGCTTGGGAGCTCGAAGCGGTTACCTTGGATATGGTAATTCCTCCAGCAGCGGGAGCCTTTACTGATTTGCCGGCGGATGTGATTGCCTGAGTGTCTTTTAGGGTGAACTGGCGTCCGGTGTAGTGAAAAGCCAGGAAATCGTCCCAGAGTGATTTAGCGGCAAAACGGTTGGCGATGGCTGTGTACGACTGGGCTCCGGTGACCGAGTTCTGGTATAGCTGTGAGTTGGGAAAATAAATCGCAATACCCGTAGCCCCAGGTTTCTGTGCGCCGTGCTTCTCGGCGATAACTGCCTGGCTGATCGACGCAAGCACGGCATCGGCGGCCTGATTGATTTCGGAATTGCTATTTTTTTGCTTTACTATCTGCAGGAAGTTACCCAGATCTATATACGAGGGTGGTACCTGGCTCCCGAAAATGCTTGTAAAGTTCTGTGCATATGTACGACCGCTTGCCAGTGACTGCTGCTTGGCTTTTTGAAAAGTGAACACCAGTTGGTTCAGGCTGCTGTTCAACTGGTTGATTTTAGACAGGTCCACTGCACTCAGGGTTGAATCTTGTCCGATTTCACGCGCAAGCTCCTGTGAAGAAACATCCGATGACCCGCCGAATAGCCCGGATAATGATGAAGCTTGACCCAGGAAATCCGCACGGGCTCTGCTGTCCGTAATTCGCTGATCATCATCGATATAGTCATTTACTATGGCACGGCTAAGATCAGCTCCTGACATACTGGGGTTTTCGATAAGCTGTTTCAAAAAGCCGGCATATGCCCAGCCTAAAGAAGGCTCAACTTCCTCAGAAGCCACCGCGTACTTGGCGTGCGGTTCCAAAGCCGTGAAGACCTCAAGCTGTCCCATCAGGCAGGCATCCAGACCAACAAGTTCGAATTTATCGATACCGGTCCTGGTACGAATTTGCCCCAGTGCGCTGTCAAGTTGATTTAAATAAAGTAGATTGCCCAGACGGGTCCCCAATGGGGTGCTTTGATCGCCGCTGCTTTTAGGGGTCGGGTCGGTCCAACCGCCTGGCCAGCCCATGCCATGGTCGGAGAGGATAAGGACATATTTATCAGCCGGGTACGTTTGTATTGCCCAGGTGGCGAAGTCGATTAAAGTCTGTCCTGAGGACATGTTTAACTCACCCAGGTCAGCGATTTCCTGCGAGCTCAACTTCCCTAAATTATTATCCCTGCTGATTAAAAAACGTTTGGTGCCGGTCCAGTTGCCATCGCCGCTGTAGGCTCCGTTATAACGATCTATCTGTGCCACTATCTTGACCAGGTCTGATGAGCCAACTTTTTCAGCTTCATTCAAGTCTATATAGATGTCCTTTTCCAGTATCTTATCATCGGCATCCTGATAGAGCATGACCAGCCACTTTTGACCGCTTGTGGCCGGGGTGATCGACAGCGCCTGTGTGGATAAGTTGCCGTCCTGTCCCGAAGACTGATCAACCAGCAAGGACTGGTCTTGAGACTGGTCCATGCTGTAGGGCGTGCTGCAAACACCCGAAAATAAGAGGGCAGCGATAAGGAGGACTGCAATAATGACGACAACCATAATCAGGCAGCCAGCTTTTCCCGAAAGGCAACCGCTCCCACCTGAAGAAGGGCCTCCTGTGCTGCCAGTCGGGCTCGAGCCGCCGCCCGTGCCTCCTGCGCCGAATAACCCAGCCAACCCGCCTATTATTCCGCCCAGGTTGCCCAGCCCGCTGCCGGACCCTGAACCTGACCCTATGTCACCGCCGGAGTCATATTCACCGCCGGAATAACCGCCTTCGCGCTGGAATTGACGGCGTTGCGGCGTATCTGCCCGGTCACGTCCGCCCGGGGGTGAGGAGTCAGGTCTGCGGCGGCGCTCACCTATAATCCTACGCTTCTCTTGCCCACTATTATCACTGCTCATTATAGTATGTTTATTTGAGTACAAATTTCTTAAGCAGCCAGATAATCAAGAGGATTAACCCTATGACAAGAGCTATGTTGATTAGCCAGCCCAGGCCTGGTATGGCGATGAAACCCACCAGCCACAAAACCAGCACTATGATTCCGATAATTAATAAGATATTCATCCCACACCTCCATTAGATACTGACATACTATTTTAAAAATAGCCGGATAATTTCTCAACTACCTTTTGTTAACCATGCCCTGGACTGCCTGCATCAGTGCACTGGCTACAAGGTTGCTGGATTGCTGCCGGTAACCGCCTCCCATTGCACTGCTGGAGACCACCGCGTTCACAATCGCCTCCAGGTTACTGCCGCCCTTGGACTTGGTGTTCATAAAAGCCATGCCGGCATTGAGCAGGTCACCGATGTCAAGGCCCTGGGAAGACTGCTGGGCCGGCGCCTGTTGACTGGTCCCACCAAGCAGCGAACCCAATATATCGCCGATACCGCCGCCTTGCTGTTGTTGCTGCTCTTGTTGATTGCTCCCACCAAGCAACGAACCCAATACACCGCCGATACCGCCGCCTTGCTGTTGTTGCTGCTGTACAGGTGCCTGTCCTCCCCCCAATAAAGTCTGGATGAGTGTCATGGCATTGCCGGAATTGACCTGTTGCCCCTGAAATTCCCTGGAAGCCTCCGAAAGCCCCTTGGCATACAGCTGTGCCGACCCGCTCTTGCGCTGCCGCAAAATCTCGCTGGCGTAAGCGAGCTGGTCGGCGGGATCTGCACCCTTTTTTTCCCTCATAGCCTGAGTGATGACCTCGAAAGTATCAACCATGTTATCCCCGTGGTCATGATTATTTGTGTCAGATTCATTCAGGCTTTCCCTATTATCGGCAAGTGTACCTGTGACAGATTGAAATAATGCTGCTAAATCGATATTGTTGGATTGTTTAGACATCTGAAAAACCTCCTCATTCTCTTATTATTTAATATCGCAGGCGCTCCCTGGCGCCAATATAGAGATTATTCCTTACCGTCTGGATTTATTATACCAAAAATGTTAAAATTATGTTAAGTAATACGTATAGGATAGGAGGTTGGAGATGGCTGCTAAGTTCGAGCTGTACAAGGACAAGAAAGGTGAATTCAGGTGGAGATTAATAGCAACGAATGGGCAGGTTATTGCTACGGGTGAGGGATATACGACCAAAGAAAGCGCCAAGAACGGCATAGAATCTGTAAAGAAAAACGCCCCCGCCGCGCCTATCGAAGAGAAATAATTGCCGATACCCTGTCGCTTATAGCGCTCATGGTAGTGTATCTGCAAAGCCAGTGGCTTTAAGAAAGGAGGTTGTCATGGAAGATTCTGTAGGCAAGGTAATCACCCTGATTGGATCCAGTCCCGAGTCCTTCGAAAAGGCTGTTGCAGCTGCTGTAAAAGCGGCATCGAAAACACTTAAGGGCATACATGTCGCCGATGTACGGAAGCTGTACGTGCATATCGAAAAAGGCAAAATCACAAGCTACCGGGCCCGGATCAGGCTGGCTTTTGATTATGACGAGAAAGCGAAGTAGACGGCCCTCTCCCTAATCCGAAATTATCATTAACCACATCACCTGTCCACGTGCTATTTAAGGCGATTGGGTCTATCATGCTGTTGAAATTTACCCCGCTAAGTATATCTACCAGAATCAGCCAAATAGCTATACCTGGCAATTAGAGGCTGCCTTCGAAATCACCGCATTTTTTTAGGATAGATCGCATTAAATGAAAAATGGGATGCTAGGCAGCTGCCGGATATGTTGGATCAATCGAAAAACTAACGCTAAGCAATAATTATCTTAGGCAAGTGCTGTTCACAGGGAAACATGCACACCTCATTACCCTTCATTACTAATAACTGATCACAAGAAGGGGAATATAAAATGTAACTAGAAATCAAAATCTAAGAAAGATTAAAATATGGGAAATATTTATTTCTTTTCTAATAATGTTATGATGCCCCAAACAATCAAGAAGATCCCGACAATCCATTGCAGTGCAGAAAACCAAAAGAGACATAAAAGACCAGCAATTACTGCTACGATACCTAAGACCCACTTGCTTGCACCTAATGACATTATAGCCACCTCCTAAATCCTAATAGTTCGCATTATAGCTAGCCATTTAAGTAATTTCAATGGCTCGATCTTAATATTCTATTTTGGCTTGTTCATCTTCAAAAAGAAAGGTTATCTTTATTTTTTATTTACCATGTTCTGGACTGCTGTGATCAGTGTGTTGGCTACCAGGGACCCGGATTGTGACCTATAAGAACCCCCCATAGCGCTGTTGGAGACAAGGGCACTCACAATTGCTTCCTGATTAATACCGCTATTTGCTTTGGATTGTTTCCGGTCTTGCGGCTGCTGTGCCTTACGAATCAGCGTACCTATTATGTCATTAATGCCTTCGCCTTGCTGTTGTTGCTGGGCTTGTGGTTTATTCTGTGCTTTACGAATCAGCGTACCTATTACGTCATTAATGCCTTCGCTCTGCTGCTGTTGCTGGGCTTGTGGTTTATTCTGTGCTTTACGAATCAGCGTACCTATTATGTCATTAATGCCTTCGCTCTGCTGTTGTTGTGCCTGCTGTGGCTGTGGTTCTTGTGGTTGTGCAGAGATACCGTTGGTGAAGGTCCAGTAGGCTGCAGCTGCAGCTGAATCCGAGTCCGGGCTGTCGCCAATTCCGACGGTCCACTTGTATTGAGTGCCGTCATTGGCGAAGCCGTGCTCATCGGAGAAGAGAACATCGCCTAAATCCTTACTGATGCGGGGGGAGCCATCTTTAACTCTCTTAACGATGAGCCAATACTTGGCAGCACCAGGGGAGGCTTTCCACCGGAAGTTGATGGAGTTACCACTGACATAGGTGAGATTAGCAGGTGAGATCATTAATTGAGTGGATAGTTGTACAGGTGCCTCTCCTATACCCAACAACGTCGGGATCAGCGTCATTGCATTGTCGGAAGTGACCTGCTGGCCTTGAAATTGTTGGGAAGCCTGTGATAGACCTTTGGCATATAGCTGTGCTGACCCGCTTTTCTGCTGACTCAATATCTCGGCTGCATGCGCCAGCTGGTCAGATGGATTTGCACCCTTCTTTTCCTTAATTGCCCTGGTTATGAGTTCGAATGTGTTAACCATGTTATCCCCGTGATCATGATTGTTTGTGTCAGCGTTATTCAGGCTTGCTTTGTTATTGGCCAGCGTACCCACGACCGTTTGAAATAGTTGCCCGAGATCGATTGGACTTGATGGATTAGACATTTAATGACCCTCCCCGCCTACTTATTTTGATCGACTCCAGTAATGATGAAAAACAACAAATACGGATTATTATCTTTAATCTATATCTATGCTGATTATAACAGACTAGTAGCATCAAATAAACAATCTATTGCTACGTCAGGGGAATGGAGAGAGAAATGGAGATTGATACAATTCGCTTGGTAAGCGGCGCAATTTTGATCGCTATTGGAGTCCCTCTTTTCAGTCTCGCCAGATATTTGTTGGCAGCTGAAGAAAAAAAGAAGCGGATAGCACGAGGCTTGAAAGTTATCGCTATCGTATGGATGTCAATAGGAGTGATACTTTATTTAGCTGTTCTCTTCACTCATATTTTCAAATAAGAGGTTTGGTGGCAGCGGCTGGGATTGAACCAGCGACCAAGGGCTTATGAGTCCCTTGCTCCCACGGGTTGCACTTTTTGCCCTTGCGATAGTCTGAAGGAAAAAACGGGCTAATTTTCTTTCCCGATTTGGTATATATTGGCGACCCCGATGGGATTCGAACCCACGATCTCCACCGTGACAGGGTGGCATGTTAGACCGCTACACCACGGGGCCATGGACAAACGCAAGAGGCATAAGACGAGGCGAAAAACTACTGTAAAAGTCTATCAACATAGCATACCAGTGTCAAACCAGGGGTGTTTATCTCCATGCAATTGATTTATCATCCTTTTTATTATAAGCTTACACTTGATTTATCAGTATTTACGGGGTGGATAATATAATGATGACAATATACAGCATCGGGAAAACGGCGGTTTTCACCAGGATGCTGCCGGCTATCGCGGTATTGCTGGCCGCCATGCTGTCCGGCATACTGCTTATGCCTTCCCGCACCTATGCCACATCCATCATGCTGAACCCCACTTCCGGCAAAACAGGCCTGCAGGTCAGCATAACCGGCGACGGTTTCATAGGTAAGGTGGCAACTATCTACTGGGATGATAAGAAGATTGTGCAAAACGTTCCCATCTCCAAATCGGGACATATCGATTACAAATTCGATGTGCCGCCCGCGGCCGGGGGTGTCCACATCGTAAAAGTGACGGACGATAGCAACTGGTCGAATATAACGGCGTCCTCCAACTTCTCGGTCAGCCCCAGCATCATGACCGAGCCACCCTGGGGCAAGATCAGCACACGTATATTTATCTTCGGCTACGGCTTTGCTCCCAACGAGGGCGGTATTAAATTCACCTGGGACGGCAAGCTACTGTCCAAATCACCGATCCAGGCTGACAAAATTGGCTCGTGGAACGCCCAGTTCGATGTGCCCGGCTCACCGAAGGGTGAATACATTATCACTGCCACCGGTGACGCCACCGGCCCGGGCGAGGTTCCCGCCCTTATATTTACCGTGTCCCCTTTCTGCAAATCCACACCCGCATCGGGTCCCGTTGGAACCAGGATCACCATCACGGGAGTCGGCTTCAGGGCGGGTGAAGACGGTATCACCTTCACCTGGGACGGGCCGATAATCGATACCAACGTGGTGGCTCAGCCCAACGGCACTTTCAGCTTCGTCATCACCGTGCCGCCGTCCGTCAAGGGCAGGCACATACTTGGCGTTTACGGCAGCAGCTTTACCCCTATCGGCATCGTACCTGACCTTGAATTTGAGGTCACGCCCAGCATCCATCTCACGCCCAGCACTGTAATTAACAGCAGGGACCTGAGTATAGACGGAAACGGGTTCAATGCCGCTGAAATCATCGCCATCGATTACGATAAATCAGCAACGGGCGCTACGGCCACCACCGATGCTAAAGGTAATTTCAGCCTGACCATGAAGATACCCTCCAAACCGGGCCAGGTGCACGCCGTGAAAGCCGCGGGAAACAAGGGCGGCGTTGCCCAGGCAAGCTTTACATCCGGCTCTCTTCCGCCTCCGACTATCCAGCTTCTCTCTCCCGGCCCCGGGGCCGAAATTTACGGGTATAATTCCGTAATAGATGCCATCTCTGCAATATTTAAATCGCCCGGCAGCCTGTTCG
>Ga0268277_1000697_pt1 | contig 25888 bp, 15 predicted proteins | sample saktaG_5_FD_190132 | JGI IMG/M metagenome (GOLD analysis project Ga0268277, IMG submission 190132) | Saline water microbial communities from Sakinaw Lake, British Columbia, Canada - sak_2010_1_5_50m | ecosystem: Environmental > Aquatic > Non-marine Saline and Alkaline > Saline ...
GGTGAAGCACAATTTTTCCCTGGCCTTGATCTTTGCAGTGTCTTTAAAGAGAAACTTGGTTTTCCCTTTGCCGTCGACAATGATGCCCGGGCGTATGCCTGGGGTGAATGGTTGTTTGGTGCGGGGCGTGGCAGTAATCCTTTTGTATGTCTGACGTTGGGGACCGGCATTGGTTCGGCTTTGATAGTTGATGGCAAACCCTATATGGGCGCTGATCCCGCTGGCGGTTTGCTTGGCGGCCATATCAGTATTGACAGAAATGGCCCGGTCTGTGCCTGTGGCAGTCGTGGTTGTCTTGAATCCTATTGCTCCGCGACGGCTTTCATGCAGTGTATAATAGACGCCCATCCCGAATTGTTCGGTACTGATGAAATACTGCCCAGGTTTTTCGATGAAGTCCGCAATGGAAATATGAAATACAGTCAGACGCTGGCAATGTTTCAGAGCAATCTGGCGCTGGGTATTGTTAATATAATCCATGCCTACGGTCCCCAGGTGGTTGTTATTGGTGGTGGCGTCATGAATTCAGCAGACCTGATTCTGCCAGAACTGATTAAGGCAGTACAAAAAATGGCATGGACGTTCCCGCGGGGGAATGTTAAAATCCGATCAGATGTACTCGGAAACCGCGCTGCGGCACTGGGTATCGCGTTCCATCCAATGCATAATCATCCTAATAATAAAGAAATTCAATTATGACTAAAGATTTAAATAATGCTTTGGCTGCGCCGATTCCGTCTGACCTGACCGAGTATCCACGGGGATTGTATGACCCATTTCCAGCATTTACTGTTAAAAATGGAAAAATAGAAGGCGGCTATCTGGCTTTGGCTGAAAGAATAATCCAGCGGATCAATAGCGGTTTACGGGTATTGGCGATAGATGGATATCACGGAATAGACTGGACAAAATTTCGAGGTGAGTTGTCTCAAACACTGAAAAAAGAAGGTATAAGTCCGACATGGGTTAATATGGCTGAATGCCAGGCCGATGAAACGATGATATTCAATCGGATTGAACCATTTTTGGGTGGTGATGATCGAATTTTTGGCAGACAGTTCCCCTTCGGGATTGAGGTGTTTTTTAATGCCGGAAAGATTGCCGATCGGCGTATCCAGGCATCTATATTACGGGGTGACGAATCCGGTAAACTGACAATTTTCTATGGATTAGGTGTCGGATTGATAGAGGTCTGGGATTGTTTATGGTATATCGATATCCCGAAAGATGTCATTCAGAATAATGCCAAAGCGGGACGGACTCGCAATATTGGCGCAAGTGACTATCAAGGCTTTGAACCATTTTATAAAAGAGCCTATTTTGTGGAATGGCCGGCTCTGAACCGGCATAAAAAACAGATTGTGAATAATATTGACCTGCTAATCGACCTTCAATTACCTGAGAATCCGATGTTTATTTCAGGTGGTGAGTTCCGTGAGAATCTGAAGGATTTGGCCTGTTCTGCATTTCGGGTGCGACCGTGGTATTATTCGGGTCCCTGGGGTGGCCATTTTATGCAGGGTCATTTCGGAATTCATCAGGATAAAGTCAACCTTTCCACGTCTTTTGAAATTATTACCCCTGAAAACGGGATTATCCTCGAGAGTGATGGTAAACGGCTTGAGTTCTCTTTCGACTTCCTGATGTATCATGAGAAAGAAAAAGTACTCGGGAAACAAGCCGCCCGGCAATTTCGGTATGAGTGGCCGATTCGATTGGATTACCTTGATACAATCGATGGTGGCAATCTATCGACGCAGGTTCATCCACGGCCGAATTTTGTCCGGCGAGAATTTGGAGAAACATTTACACAGGATGAATCCTATTATATCCTTAATGCCAAACCCGGTGCAAGGGTTTATATCGGCCTTACCGATGATTGTGACCCAGATGAATTTTATAAGGCCGTTACGAAATCCGCTGAATTCGGCAGGGAAGTGGATATTGACCGATTTGTCAACAGTGAACTGTCCAAACCGCATGACATGTTTTTGATTCCCAACGGTACAATTCATGGCAGCGGTAAGGATAATTTGGTGCTAGAGATCAGCGCGACGACATATATATTTACGTTTAAAATTTATGATTGGATGCGACGTGATCTGGAGGGCAAATTCCGCCCGCTGAACATTGAACGTGCCTGGCAGAATATTCGCTTTGAGCGTCGTGGTAAATGGGTTAAGGAAAACCTAATTGCCAAACCAATTTTAATCGAAGCAAATGACCACTGGAAAAAATATTTACTCGCTGACCAGAAGGAAAACTGGTGGACGGTTGAGCGAGTTGAATTCGATGATGTTTTCCAAATGGAAACCAACGACACTGCTTTTGCTCTGAATTTGGTGGAAGGTGAAACTGTCATTATTCAAACCGCCAATGGCCGTGAATATCCGCTGGCGTGGGCAGAATCAATGATTGTTCCGGCGGCGGCGAAAAATTTCCATGTGAGGAATAAAGGTAAACGAAGTTGCAAACTATTGCTGGTCTTTATCAGGCCCGATGTGGGGATTACGAAACCACTGAATGACCCTAATGATTGAAAGATAAATCAATGCAAAGAAATCCTGGTTTTAACCGGATGATAAAGGCAGTCAGACATGCAGAGCCGGATCGCCTGCCGCTTGTGGAACTCTGGATTGATCCGGAAATTAAGGCCACGTTTATGGAGGATAATATAACCGAATACGATTGTCGAAAAAAAGGATTCGATGTTCAAAAAGACATTTACTTCTGGCAGGCTGCCGGCTATGATTATCTGCGACTGTCACCGAGGTACGAGTTTTTCCAGGGCTGGTTAAAAGATCCCAAGGCGGATTTTCAGGCTGAAACGGAGAAGTTTACGAACAGCATAGATTACGGTGATATTGATAAAGCCGGTGAAATTTTACCGGAGGGAATGAAGGTAATATTTGCACCACAGGGTGGAATTTATGAACATGCCTGGATTAACGTTGGATATGAGAAATTCATGTTGGGATTATTTGAGGACCCGGAATATATCCGCAACATTTGTGACAGTCTTGGAGCAAGTTTACTAGCGATGTATGACAAGGTTATTAGAGAGGAACATATCGGTGGGATTTGGCTTTCTGACGATATTGCATATACCGAGGCATTGATCATGTCACCGGATGTTATTCGTAAATATTTGTTTCCATGGTACGAGAAATATGCAGCCTTGGCCCATGAACATGGAAAAATGTTTTTCTTTCACTCAGATGGAAACCAGGCGCCTTTGCTGGATGATTATATCGCCATGGGATTTGATGCGATTCACCCGATTGAACCTAAAGCCTGGGATGTTGTGGAATTAAAAAAGCAAGTGAAAGGAAAATTGGCATTACTGGGCACTGTTGATATGGATTATCCGTTGGCCCGTGGAACAACGGGCGAAATCCGGGAATATGTTAAAAAGCGAATCGTGGAAATTGCACCTGGAGGAGGATTTGCCATTGGTTCCAGTAATTCCGTGGCCAAATATGTGCCGGTTGAAAATTATAAAGCTATGCTGAAAGCCGTTGAAGATTTTGGTCAGTACCCAATTAGAGTGTAGATGAGTTTAGAAAAAGATATCATTATCGCAGTTGCCGGACATGTTTGCCTGGATATTATTCCGGAGATCGGAACGAACCCGAGCGTCAATTTAATTGAACCGGGAAAATTACTGGAAATCGGATCAGCCTGTTTATCCACTGGCGGAGCGGTGTCAAATGTCGGAATTGCACTTCATAAAATTGGTATGAAAACCCGATTGCTGGGAAAAGTCGGCGACGATCTATTTGGTCAGGCTATCCTTAACCGATTCAATGAAATAGATATTGCATTGACCAAAAACATGAAACCGGTCCCGGGCGAATCCAGTTCTTATACTATCGTGGTAAATCCACCGGGAAGGGATCGCAGTTTCTGGCATCATCCCGGATGTAATAATACGTACTCATCCTGTGATATTTCGGATAGCGATCTCAGCGGCATAAGCCTGTTTCATTTTGGTTATCCACCATTGATGCGACAGATGTTTGAAAATACCGGAGAAGAACTTATATCTCTATTCCAAAAAGTCAAATCTGCCGGGATTATCAGCTCCCTGGACATGGCCTATCCCGACCCGAATTCCCATGCCGGAAAAGTAGATTGGCGAAGAATTTTGGAACGGGTATTACCGTTTGTGGATATCTTTCTGCCCAGCCTGGATGAAATTCGATTCATGTTGGGATATGGTACCAGCAAAGAATTGTCCGGCGAGACATTATCAGGAATCTCGGGAGAGTTGATTGATCTTGGGGCTTGTATCGTTGGCCTGAAACTCGGTGATCAGGGATTTTATCTGAGAACGTCCGGTGACCTGCAGCGACTAGGAAAAATAGTGCCGGATGTGCACCAATGGACCAACCGGGAAATCTATTCGCCTTGTTATAAGGTCGATGTCAAAGGTGCGACCGGCTCCGGAGACGCCACCATTGCCGGATTTCTGGCATCACTTATCAAAGGAAATAATCCTGAAAATACAATCAACACGGCCATTGCTGTTGGTGCCTGCAGTGTGGAGACGATAGATGCCAGCTCTGGAATCCCAGACTGGAGTGCTCTCCAAAATAAAATAAAGACCGGGTGGGAAAAACGTCCGGTATCGGATATATTTGACGAAAAACAATGGTTTGAAAAGGATTATCTGCTTTACGGACCGGCTGATTTGAATGATAAATAAGATTCTCTGAAGGGACGAAGACGTTATGTTGGATTATAGTAGTATCGAAATGGCCAAAAACAGAGCCGCGGCAATGTTACGGAAAGCCGGGATAGCGATAGCTAAAAACGAATTCGCGAACATGGAAATTGCGGATTTTGGGCTGAACAACCTGAAATCCCTGGGACTGGAAATCATTGTGTATGAAAATAATGCGCGGTATTGCGCAAAAGAACTGGTTTTGTTTCCCAATCAGACCTGTCCGGAACATCGGCATCCGGACAGAGAGGTTATTCAGGGAAAAATGGAAACTTTTCGATGCCGCTGGGGTAAAGCATTTCTTTATATATCGGGTGAACCAACCCAATCAATTCAGGCAACCATTCCCGGAGGCAGCGAAAATTACTATACTGTTTTTCATGAAATCGAACTGAATCCCGGTGATCAGTTCACGATACCCAGTGATACATTGCACTGGTTTCAAGGCGGTCCCGATGGAGCGATAGTATCGGAATTTTCCAGCGCCAGCCATGATGAAAGTGATATCTTCACCGATCCGAATATCAAACGGGTAGGATAACAAAATGAAACTCTACGGGAAAACATGGACACGCCGTGAAATTGAACGGCATATCGGGCAGATCGATCAGATCGGTGGTATGAAACGATATATTCTTCAAGGGAGTAGTGTCAAAAACGTCGAACAAATTCAGGTTCGTACCGGTGCCGGATTATCCTACTGTGTGAATAGTACACGGGGAATGGATATTTCATTGGCTGAATTTTGCGGAACACCGTTAAGCTGGCAATCATGTAACGGAGAAATTCATCCTTCGTTCTGGAAAGCCGGGGAAATAGATTGGCTCAAGACGGCTGTCGGGGGATTATTGATGACCTGCGGTTTGAGCCAGGTTGGTTCTCCCTGTCTGGATGGCAATGAAAAATTGATGCTGCATGGTGATGCTCATCAACTGCCGGCGACCATGATGCAATGTGAAGGTGAATGGCATGGGGATGATTATTTGATGATCCTCAAAGGCCAAATCCGGCAGAGTCGGATTTTTGGAGAAAACATTACACTGACGCGCACAATCCAAAGTAAACTTGGTGAAAACCGAATCCAGATCGATGATGTTGTCCGGAACGAGGGATTCAGAAAAACGCCGCACATGCTGCTGTACCACTTCAATTTTGGGTTTCCGTTGTTAACAGACAAAACGCAGATTCACTGGCCTTCAAAAAAAGTAATAGCAAGAGATCAAGGCGTTCAAACTAAGGGCAATAATCTGTGGCAAAAACCGGAAAAAGATATTTCGGAAAAGGTCTATTATCATGAAGATTTGATATCTGAAAATAATTGGGCGGTTGCAACCATTCACCAACCGGAATTTCCGATCGGAAAATTGGAAAAATCGATCACGGTCAGGCTTTCCTGGGACACAAGAACCTTACCACGATTAGTACAGTGGAAAATGCCCGGGGAAGGAATCCATGTTTTGGGGATTGAACCGTCAAACTGTCATGTGGAAGGACGCGTGGCTGAACGGAAATGGGGAACGCTGCAATATCTGGAAGCGGGCGAGTCCCGGAATTATCATCTCATATTCGAAATAGTTGAAAATTGAAGAGTGCTTATGAATTCACATGAAAGAATAATTGCTGCAATAAATCATGAACCGGTTGACCGAATACCGATTGATTTTGGAGGACATCGCTCATCGGGAATTATGGCGATGTCATATGCTCGTCTGAAGCGATATTTAGGTATTTCTTCAGGGGATATTTACGTTTACGATATTCCCCAGCAACTGGCGATTATTGAACCTGAAATTCTTGATCTTTTCGGTGTCGATACAATTGAAATGGGGCGGGGATTTTTACTGGATGATGAGGATTGGAAGGAATGGGTACTGCCCGATGGCACTCCTTGTAAGATTCCGGAATATATCAATATTGAGGAGCGTTTTGGAGATTGGTATTTGCTGGCAAATGATGGTCGGGATTTGGCGGTCCAGAAAAAAGGTTCGCCATTTATGGAACACATTCATTTTCCCATGGAGGGAAGAGACTTTCAAACCGATAATTTCGATGATCTGGCCGAACAATTTGCCTATTCCATGTGGACAGGTGTTGCAGCTCCCGGAAGTCATTTGAAATTAGACGAACAGGGACTTCAAAAACTGACAGCTGGTGCTAAAAAATTGAGGGAATCAACCGATCGGGCGATCATTGGTCTGTTTGGCGGAAATATGTTTGAGATTCCCCAGTATCTGTTTCGGATGGATAATTATTTTATGTATATGGGACTATATTCGGAGGCGGTTGTTCGACTCTCGGAGAAACTTTTTGAATTACATTTGCGAAATCTGGAAAAATGGCTCACCGCAGTTGGTCCCTATATTGATGTAATCCTTTTTGGAGATGATTTTGGAACACAGGCTGGTCCATTCATGTCAAACGCCATGTTTCGTCAGTATTATAAACCCTATCAACAGAAATTATGGAAACGAACGAAAGAACTTGCTGACGTGAAAATAATGCTACACTCCTGTGGCGGGATCGAACCGCTGCTGGATGATTTGATTGATGTGGGTCTGGAAGCGGTGAATCCGGTCCAGATATCCTGCAATGGCATGAATCCGCAGCATCTGAAGGATAAATTCGGTGACCGTATTTGTTTCTGGGGTGGTGGCTGTGATACACGCGATATTCTGCCTCATCAATCTCCTGATGAGGTTGCAACACATGTACGAAAGCAGGTCGAGATTATGAAGCAGGGTAGCGGTTTTGTGTTTCAGCAGGTGCATAATATAATGGCGGATATTCGCCCGGAAAACATTGTTGCCCTGTTTAAGGCTGTGAATCCATAAAGAATTAATTCGTGACCAGTATTGTTATTTGAAAAAGGAAAAGAGAATTATTTAGTAACGATTTTTTGAAGCCACTTCGTTAACTGACGTTTTATTTTGTTGTTTGTAACCGGATCGCGATTGGCTTGCCAATGGCGATTCAATTCCAGGATTTCCAGACGATCGGATTCAGTGATTTTGCCGCGGACCTCCTCGTCCTGAATCCACTGTTCGAAGCTGCCGATCCAGTCCTTCAAACAACCGACATTTTCGGCAGTACGTGTAATTTTATTGACATCCATTTGCCCATAGTAAAGCCTGGACTGACCCTGATTATTCTGTTGAATATTGGCTTCAAACAGCGGATCAATTTCCAGTGAGCCAAATCCAAGTTGATCTTGTGCGATAAGTTCATTATCAACGCTGACAGCGACAATTTTACACAGGTAATGGATATAATTATGTCCCAATTGGATTTTTTGAAAAACAGATGCTTCCAGGTTGATTGGGCATTCGGCAATACCACTGGGACGTACTTTTTTTGAGTGTAGTGGTGTCAGGCCGGCAATGTCCATTTCATTAATTCCACGGGGAATTGGCAATCCGGTTAGAGTACTCTGGCGCATCAGCGCTGCCGGAATGAAACTGATAACGCATTCTGGTATTTTTTCGAGATTGTACAATCCATGACGGATTTCAAGGGTATTGCCTTCATCGGGCAGGTTAACGCAACTGAGTGAAAAGCTGAAATAGTATTCGCCGGGACGATTACCCCGGGGGAAACTGGCGCCGATGCAGGTTCCCAACGTTACTGGGGTGACATTATGATTACCGAGTTCATCGATAGTGGTTATAAAATAGGCAATTTGTGGTGGCTGAATCCACCGGTAGTTAAGCAAGGTATTCGGTTTTTCCAGATCGAAATATCTCTTTTCCATTAAAATAACTCCTGTTCTAACAACAGGAAATTAACGGAATAAAGCGTGTTATCAAAGTGTTGAAAGGAAGCAATTATCCCATGACAAAAGACTTAAATTATACAGCTTATTATATCTCCGGAACCCACTGGGACCGGGAATGGTACCGGCCATTTCAGGAATTCAGACTGCTGCTGGTGGAATTAATTGATGATCTGCTCGATTTGATGGAAAGGGACAACGGTTTTGATTATTTTCACCTGGATGGTCAGACGTGCATCCTCGAGGATTACATAGAGATACGTCCGGAAAATGAAAAACGGCTCAGAAAATTGATACAGGACGGTCGCATTTTAATAGGGCCATGGTTTACGATGCCGGACCTTTTTTGCCCGGATGAGGAATCCCTGGTTCGTAATTTTTTGTATGGTAAACGAATCAGCAAAGAGTGGGGAGTGGAACCCATGCCGGTTGCTTATACCTGTGATATGTTCGGGCATCCATCTCAAATGCCACAAATATATGCCGGTTTTGATCTCAAACACTGTGTCCTGGGACGCGGGACGAATGAGCATACGACCCCGGCATTCTTCAACTGGCAAGCACCGGATGAAAGTAGTGTATTTGTATTCAAGCTGCAAGATCACATGGGTTATGGTGCTTTCATGAAAGCGCGCGGATTTTTGGAAACCGATTTTATTGCTGACCGTGACCACGCAATACAGGAAGCCAAGAAGAGCCTAAAAGAGTATATTGAACACGAAATCTCCCGGACCAATGGCTCTGTATTGTGTTTGATTGATTCTCTGGATCATAAAAAACCGGCAAAGGACGCACCGGCATATGTGAAAATGATACATGATATTATGTCAAATGTGAATGCAAAACATTCAACCTTGCCGGAGTTTTTTAAAGAAGCCGAAAAAACCGCTCGGGAGATGCCAAGCAAAAAGGGCGAATTACGTAAACCATCAAAAAACAAAAACCCGTACTTATGGCTGATTCCGAATTGTGTTTCGGCGCGGGTTCGGACGAAACAGGCAAACGATGAATGCCAGAATTTGCTGGAACGCTGGGTGGAACCCTGGATGGCGATTGCGAATGCTGATGGTGCGAATCTGTCTGAAAATTACTTGCGGCTCGCATGGAAAAACCTGCTGCAAAACCATGCCCATGACAGTATCTGTGGCTGTTCAATTGACCAGGTTCACCGGGATATGATGTTTCGCTACGACCAATGCCGTGTGCTGGGGCGGCAATTGCGGAACAAGGCTTTTGGCTACCTGACGGCAAATTGTAGGGAACTCGGCCAAGCGGATTACGAATTTACCATTGTGATTGCCAACCCGCTTCCCCGGAAACGCAAAGAAGTCGTGGAATTTAATGTTGATCTACCATTGGATTTTCCAACGGTCTTTACTGAAGGATTCGTGGGTTCGCAGAACATTAAATCATTTACTTTACATAATGCCGACGGTACTGAAATTCCATATCAGCGGTTATCTGTAATTCCCCGAACCCAGGAGAGAACAATATTTGCGCAGGTGGACAATCAGATTGGGGATGGTGAATTTACCCGTTATCACATTGCCGCAGAAATTGAATTACCGGCCTTCGGATTTACATCATTACTGATTAAACCCTGTCCGACTCCCTATCGGTTGATGGGCAGTTTGCGATCTGGTCCGAATAGTGCCGAAAATGCCTGGCTGACGATTACCATCGAATCAAACGGGACATTGACATTATTTGATAAGACCAGCGGCGAAACCTACCGGGATTTATTGACTTTTGAGGATATCAGTGAAATCGGCAGCGGTTGGTTTCACGCATCAACGGCTAGTGATGAAGGAATTATTTCCATGGCTTCACATGCCGGGATTTCTATTTTACATGATGGTCCTGAACAGGTAACATTCAAAGTTGTGACTACGATGAATATTCCGTTTCAGTACGACTGGCTGCATGAAAAACGGTCGGATGCACGGGTTGACCTGCCTGTTACCAATTATATCACGCTTCGAAAAAACGCCAAAATCGTGGACATAAAAACCGTTGTGTATAATCAGGCGGAGGACCACTGTTTACGATTACTATTGCCGACTGACATTCCTGCAGCAACCAGTTATCTGGCTCATCATCCTTTTGATTTTGTAAAACGGAAAATCAAGTTGGCCGGCGAGACTGCCCGTTGGCAGGAGGCGGAATTGGCGGAGAAGCCTTTCCTGCACCTACAATCTGTCGGGTATGGAAACCGCGGTCTGGCATTTTTGAGCGCTGGCGGATTACATGAAGGCGGAGTACGGGACGATCAGCGGCGCTCCATGCAGATAACCCTGCTGCGGTCTTTTCGCCGAACCTTTACAACAGCCGGGGAACCTGATGGCCTTGAAAAGGGAGAAATCCATCTACGATACGCATTGATGACCTTTTCGGGAGATTTGGATAAAGTGCAAGCTATACAAACCGCTAATGAACTGCAATCTGGTATTTTGACCCGGCAATCGGGAAAAATTTCATCGGGGTATCCGAAATTGGCTGGTGATCAAAATATACCACAATCATTTATTGAACAACTGGATCAAAATCTGATCCTTTCAGCCCTCAAAAATGCCGAAGATGGAAACGGCTTGATTCTACGATTCTGGAATCCAACAAATCAATCTCAGACGGAGACGGTTCAGTTTAATAAATCGATTCATGAGGCCGGGTATTGTAAATTATCGGAAGATAACTTGCCAGGGAAGCAGCCGCGTATGCAGGGAAACCGAATTGTGATTGAAGCCGGACCGCGGAAAATTGTAACAATGCGGGTTCGGTTTCGCTAGAAAATCCGCTGAATAATTATCTGTAATAGTCCAGGATTTTGAATCGCTAGGCTGTTTTTATCCAAACAAATCCATAAGGCGGGATGAAGAGCGGATCTTGTATATTCACAGGGTTATTAGTAATAATGTCTTTCGCAATAATTAATAAATTACTATTCACTATTTCAGGAATGGAAATTTCGACCAATTCATCAGACATATTATGTATAGCCAAGACCTTTTCGCTTTTATCAATGGATGAGCGCTCAATACAGAATAATTGATTGGACAGAGTGTGGATTTTCTGAGGTGAATATGGATTAAAAGCCGGATATTGTTTTCGAATCCCGATCAGGTGCTTCATCTCGGTAAGTATTTTTGCTGCCCGGCATTGTGGTTCGGACAATTGCCGGTTAAGTTTTTTGATCTGTAGTTTTTTACGATTAATCGAGCGATTTTGCCCGGAGGCCGTGACGCCACCATGATCGCCGGAACTGGCGAATAGGGAGTGATAGTAAATTGCAGGAATGCCCTGCATGCTTAGTAAAACGGCATGTGCAGTAATGAATTTTCGGATATTCAAATCTTCCGACTGTTCTGGATTTGAAAGAATATCAAATAATGTAATATTAAGTTCATAGGCATCTTTTTGTTTATTGACGGAATTTTTACAGGAAACAAATCCGCCTCTGTCCAATGTTGTTTGAACGAGGTTTTCGATTTCAGAATCATCCAGAATACCTAAAAGTGGGCGAATGCCAATACCGTCATGAGATGCCAGAAGATTGAAGTAGGTACAACTTTCTGAATCCAGTGCGAGGGATTCAGCCCATTTTGTTAATTTCGTACCATTGCCTTTCAGAAAACTGTGAATTAACAGTCCCGGAAGGGAAAACTGATATACCAGTTGTGCTTCATTTTCTCCATTTCCAAAGTATTGAATGTTTTCGGCATGGGGCACATTGGTTTCAGTGAGTAATTCTACATTTGGATAAACAGAATTTAACACACTACGAAACAACCGTACCAGAAGGTGGACTTCAGGTAAATTCAGGCAACTAGTCCCCAATTTTTTCCAACAATGCCCAATGGCATCGAGGCGAAGTATTCGGGCAGATTTGGATGCATAGAATAGTAGAACGTCTAGTATTTTTAACAAAACAGCCGGATTTTGAAAATTAAGATCGATTTGATCAGCGCTGAAAGTCGTCCAAAGATGAACATTTTTTTCTTTTCGATTGAAGGTTGTCAGCAGAGGATGTTCCCGCGCCCGAATGATTGCTGAAAGATTGATATCTGGATCGGTTTCGATGAAAAAATCGTCATAATCTGGATTGTCCTTCAAGAATTCCTGAAACCAGATACTTTTTGAGGATAAATGATTAATTACCGCATCAATAATCAAATTATATGAACGGCCAAGGTCTTCGATATCATTCCAATTTCCCAATTTAGGATTAACGAGTCGATAGTCAATTACTGAAAATCCATCATCTGAGGAATATGGAAAAAAAGGAAGAAGATGAACAATGGATATGGTTTGCTGAAGTTGGGTTTTCAGGAAATAGTGTAATGCCTGCAGCGGGCGACAGTCTGCCGATTGAAAACTGTCTCCGTAACAGATTAAGGCAATATCGTTCTCGGTAAAAACTGATGGTGATTTTAATTCCCAGTGATAATTATCGATGAGTTCAATAATCTTACTTAACAAGGACTCGCTGTTATCTGGGCCGTACAATTGGATGAGTAGTTCCTTGATTTTCTGCACCGGAAATCCTATTTGTTCTCTAATCGTAATAGTTCTGTTGCATATCGCTTTCCAAATTTCCGCAGTGCACTGGAATTGAAATGCAGACTATCACCTTTATCGGTTAAATTATCAGCAGATACACAGGCAAAATTTGGAATGCTTTTTTCCAGTGATTTAATAATTCTGGAAATTTTTCTGCCGAATGGAAATCCGCTTTCGGCATTAATAAATGATCCAAGTTCTCCGGCAATAAATGGCAATTGTGGTGAATTTAAATCGAAGCGAATGGACTCGATCAAAAAAGTCAGATGTTTTGCGTATTGGTCAACTCGTTCTTGAATATTTGCGTCGTATTCGCCCTGATGCCAAAGGATTCCGTGAAGTGAACATGACGCTATTCGTACTGAATCAATTGCACGCTGATATAATAGCGCGCCAGGTATCCATTCGGATATTGACGTAGCTCCGACAGCACAGGGAATCAGGCCAACTGAAATATCGGGGAGGTGTTTTAACAATGTCGATGCAAAACCCATCGCCAGGCCAATTCCAGCCTCCGGGCGATCCTGATGAAGCGGCTCAACTGCTACTTGCCAATACCTATCTCTGAACATAAATATACGGTCATCACAAATTGGATCGACCTCTGACTGTTCTCCTCGTCCGGCCATATTGGATTGGCCTATTAATAAAAAACAATGCAATTTTTTTTGAAAGTCATTCATGAATATTTTGGTTTATCTATTTAAAAACATGATAATATTAAATAAGCGGTGAAATTTAAATAAAATCATTTCTATTAAATATGTTATTCTTACTAGCCAACTTTATTAGACTATTCATGTTCGTTATTGAATATTCATTTCATTTTCTGAATTTTGTTATAAATTTCCTTCATGATATGCAGATTCTTATTAACAAATGTGAACTTTACCGGAAGGAATATCTGTGAAAATTTGTTTTTTTAGCGAATCAGTTATGCTTCTTTTTATGTTAATCGTTTTTCCTATACAATTGGCGGCGATTGTGCGGTTGCCAACTGTATTTTCCGATAATATGGTAATCCAGCAAAATATTCCTTTTCAAATATGGGGCTGGGCTGCGCCAAATGAACATATTGCTGTTAAATGCAGCTGGTTAAAAACTGATTATAAGATAAGCGCTGACCCGGAGGGTAATTGGCGATTATCAATACCATCGCCGATTACGGGTGGACCTTATCAAGTATCTATAAAAGGTCAAAATGAAATTCTTATTCAGGATGTTTTTTGTGGCGAGGTATGGATCTGTTCCGGCCAATCCAATATGGAAATGGGAATGAAAATCATTTCAAACGCCGCAGAAGAAATCCGTCAAGCTAATTATCCCGGGATAAGACTTTTCGATGTAAGGAAAGCCGAAAGAGATACTCTTCTATCTGGCGTAAAAGGAAAATGGAAAATCTGTACACCCGAATCTGTTTCCGAAGGTGATTGGGAAGGATTTTCGGCGTTGGCCTATTTCTTTGGACGGCGTATCCATGAAGAACTGAGGGTTCCGGTTGGACTGATTGACATTTCCTGGGGCGCAACTCATATTGAACCGTGGATTGCACCTGAAGGGTATCTTATGGTTGAGGAAGTTTTGGATTTATATCAAAATCGATTTCAAGTAAATTCCGGAGGTGTCTGGGGTGAACCGTACCGACCATCCAGAATATATAACGCGATGGTTGCGCCACTTGGCACATTTTCGTTTCGCGGCGTTTTGTGGTATCAGGGTGAGTCAAATGTTGGCGATGGAATGCAATATTATTATAAAATGAAGGCGCTGATTGATGGTTGGAGGGAAGTCTGGAAACAAGGGGATTTTCCATTTTATTTTGTACAAATTGCGCCCTATCAAGATTATACTGAGGGCGAATTGGAAAAATTATGGGAAGCGCAAAAGAAAGCACTCGAAATTTCCAATACCGGCATGGCAAAGACCGAAGATATCGGCGACTGGAACGATATTCATCCAAAAAATAAACTGGAAGTCGGTGAGCGCCTGGCAAAAATTGCTTTAAACAATATCTATAAGTCGAAATAAACTACTTCTCAAATAATTCTGCAACTTTTGCCAATTCATCCATTATTGGAATTTGCTGAGGGCATTTGGGCTCGCAACTTCCGCAACGAATACATTGAGAAGCTCTTTCGGCATCATTTAAACCAAGCTGATAGCGAAAATTTTCGGCTGGAATATCATTATAAATATAGGCCTTATTGTAATATTCAAAGCAATTTGGAATTGATACGCCTGATGGGCAAGGCATACAATAACCGCAATTTGTACAATTGATCCGGGTTCGCTGTAAAAATAGTTCGGCCACGCGTTCTAGCAGATTGTTTTCAGCATCAGACATATCGTTGATTTTTGTCTTTTGGGCTGTCTCAATGTTTTCGTTCATCTGTTCTATCGAGGACATACCGCTAAGCACTATCGAGATCTGAGGTTGGTTCCACAAAAAGCGCAGCGCCCAGGCGGCAGGGCTGCGATTCGGTGAGTGGGATTTTAATAACTCCACGGCTTCTTGCGGAAGATCTGTTGCGAGTTTTCCACCTCGCAGCGGTTCCATTATTATGGCGCCTATTCCTTTGTTTGCCGTGTGATCCAGACCCGCCTGACCGGCCTGATGGTCGGTATCCATATAGTTGTACTGAATCTGGCAAAATTCCCAGGCGTATGAATCGATGATTTCCATAAAGGTTTTATGATCATCATGAAATGAAAAACCAATATGGTGAATCCGACCATCTTTAACGGCCTTTTCTAAAAATCCGATTACATTCAGATTCTTCAGGTGATTCCAATATCTCTTGTTCAGAGCATGTAATAGATAAAAATCGAGGTAGTCGGTTTGCAGCCGCCGAAGCTGCTCATTGAGAATCCGGTCCATATCATCGTAACTGTGAACTTCCGTTGGGGGAAGTTTAGTGGCCAGGAAAATTTTCTGGCGGAGTCTGCCATGAATAGTTTTTCCCACGAAGGATTCACTGTTGCCGCCATGATAGAACCAGGCGGTGTCAAAATAGTTGATTCCCTGTTCGATGGCATGATGCAGCAGTCGGGCAGATTGCACTTCATCTATATTGCCAGGATCCTTATTAATAACCGGAAATCGCATGCAGCCAAAGCCTAAAGCGGAGACCATTTTTCCGGTATTGCCAAATTTTCGATATTCCATTAGTTTCTCGTGTTTTTCCTTGCACCTTTATCGGCTTATAATATATATTAATTTGCATCCAAAGTCATCAAATGACTTTATGAATATGAGGCAATTTATTAATTTATTTAGCAATTCAGAAGGACTCAAAAAGCCCGGATTCTGTATTTTTACCGCAATGTTTGCCATCTCGTTGCTTGTGATGAATTGTTCATCAAACCGTCAATATACCGAATTGCAGCAAGCCTTTGCCAATCCGCCTGAGGAGTACAGACCTTGGGTCTACTGGTTCTGGAATGGCGATATTGATTCAACACAAATACGGTTCCAACTGGAAGAGATGAAGCGCAGCCATACCGTAAGTACTGTTGTCCTGCTAGCGTGGGAAGGATTGACCATAGAATTTTTATCCGATGAATGGTTTGATCAGGTCAAATACGCCTGTGATATTGCAGCAGAAGTCGGGTTGAAGATTTGTCTATATGATGAATGGTGCTGGCCTAGCGGTCATGCCGGTGGTATAATGCTGAAAAATCACCCGGAACTTCGTAGTAAGTGTTTGTCGGAAAACCGCCAGTCGATTACAGGTCCTGATCGTTTTACCACGACTGTAAATGAAGAATCGGCCTCAATATTTGCTGTGCCAATTGTGAATGGTCAGTCGGTTTATACTAAATTGACAAATCTCAGTAATCAGATAAGTTATCACAGTCTTGACTGGCAGGTTCCGGAAGGCGAGTGGGAGATTCTTTCCTATGAAGTGAAAGCCGGTGATTTTCGACCGGTCTTTTCCGAGATGTATTATGTTGATTTGCTGGATCCGAGGACAGCTGCTGAATTTATCAAAATTAACCACGCGCGCTATTATGCCAAAATGCCGGAATACTTCGGTAATGTAATTACCAGCATCATTACCGACGAGCCGGGTGTCTACCAAAACCTGAAACCCTGGGGAATCAATCCTGAGACCATTGCCTGGACGCCAGGATTTTCTGATGAGTTTCGAAAACGGAAACAGTATGATCTGGCTGATTATCTGCCAGCCCTCTGGCATAATCTTGGCGCGGAATCAATCAAAGTACGTAATGATTATTATCAGGTGGTAGCGGAATTGCTTCAGGACTCCTATTTTAAACCACTGCATGACTGGGCTGAAGACCACCAGATTCAGCTGAACATCCAGCCTGCTCACGAGGAGGAATTAAAATATTCAGCCATTATGCAGGGCGACTACTTCAGCGCCATGGAATATTCTCATATCCAGGGTGCCGATGCGGTATACCATTGGAACCCAAAAGCCATTACGCCCAAAATCGCCAGCTCGGCCGCCCGCAGTTTCGGCACTCATGACCTTTTCTGTGAAGTGTTCGGCGCTTACGGCTGGTCTACCACAATTGAGAAGATGAAAGCCGTAACCGACTGGCTGTTTGCCCGGGGTGTCAATCATCTGATGCTGAGTTCCTTTTATTTTGAAAATCAGCGGAACTGGCGGATGGAGATTGCACCGTCCCTGTTTATCGGAACCAATTATTGGCCGTTTCTGAAAACCTACACCGACTATACCTCCCGGTTGTCCTTTCTGCTTTCCGGCGGTCAGCATGTGGCTAAAATCGCAGTGCTGTATCCTGATAAATCTGCCAGGTTTTTGCTTAATCCAATTGATGAGACTGCAGTAAGTACGCTGGACAGCAATTTTCAAAAACTGTGCGAACAATTGCTTGCCTGGCAGTGGGACTATGATATTGTGAATGACGTAACGTTGCAGCAAAAGATGCGCATCAGCACAGAAAATGGGAAAGCCGTTTTAAATCTCAATCATCGGGTGGTTCAGTCAGATTATGAACTGATGATTCTGCCGTATGTTACGGTAGTAGATCAGGCGACACTGGACGTCATCAGGGAATTTTACCTGACCGGAGGAACGGTGATCGCAATCGGAAATTTGCCAATCTGGAATACTGCAGGGAAGTTTGTTTTTGAGGATACGGAGGTCATCTGGAATAGTGAATGGGCTGGCGATCCCGATAAATCAGGAAAGGCTTTTCAAATAACTGGATTATCTTGTGAATTGAATCATTTGCTACAGCTAAACCTGAAGCAGGACATTCGGCTGAATAAAGAAACGGCTGCAGTTAATTTTATTCATAAACGGAAGGCCGGGCTGGATATTTATTTTGTCACCAACAACGATTCTCTGCCAGTTACCAACGAAATTTCCTTCAGAAATACCGGCGTGCCTGAAATCTGGAATCCGGAAAACGGGCAAATCCGAACCCTGGTCGCCTATCGCCGGGAAAAGGGCTATACAATCATGCCATTGAAGCTGGACCGTTACGGTTCCCAGTGCGTTGTGTTTCACCGTGGACCTGGGCCGAATATTCATCCGATAACCGGCGATTGGCAGATTGAAAATATTTCTGTATCCCAGAAAAAAGTCGTTACTACAGCAGCTCCGCTGGCAGCAGGCCGGTCTGACCTAACCCTGGATATCGATGGGAAATACGCTTTCCAATGGCAAAATGTGATTGTGGATACGGTATACCTGGAGAACCAATGGCTGTTTAGCGCGTCGGATAGTTCCATCCGGCCGGCTATTCGCTCGGCAGGTAGTTGGACAGAGGATTATCCTGGTTTTTCGGGAATCGGAACCTATACCCAGACATTCCGAATGGATTCGGCCTGGTTTACGAATGACAACCGGTTTTTCATTCATATTGGTAACGTTGGACACAGTGTTGAAATCCGCTTAAATGAACAGTATGTGACACAGCGCTGCTGGCCGCCTTATAATGCGGCTATTACCGGCTGTTTGATTCCCGGAGACAATTTACTCAAATTACGTATTGCCAACAGCATGGCGAATGAGCGTGAAAAGGCGAATTATCCATCAGGATTACTTAGCAATGTTTTTATCACAGTTCATCCGGTCTGCGAGTTTCATTGGTAAAATGATGATAGGGGAAAAAGATGACTTTTCGTAATAAAATGATGATCTGGGTGTCGATGCTAACTGCTTCAATGGGATTGGTAAAGGCGCAATGTCCGGTCTGGCCCGAAAATTACCCGGTCCGGTTGGTTTCTGTTGAAATTGACAGCCTTTATGATCAGATGTTTCAGGCTAATGCCAGCGGCTGGCTGGGCGCAGATGCCGCCACTTCTATTGTACTGGATGGCCGGCGGACACTGTGGCTATTCGGCGATACCTTCCTGGGTGAAATAATAGAAGGTCGGCGGGTGCCGAACCGGTTTTTCATCAACAGTACTATTGCCATACAGGACAGAACCGTTCACCCTTTGCAAAGTATTCAATATTTTTGGCGGAAAGAGGGGAACAAAGACATTGCGTTTTTTCCATTTCACGAAGGAACGTCGGGGAAATTCTACTGGCCGACACATGGCCTCCGAATCGGAGATCAGTTGATTGTATTTTGTATGACATTAAACAAAGACTGGTCGGAGGGCTGGGTGGCGGGCACGGTATCTGTTGTAATCGATAATCCCGATGATGATCCGATGGAATGGAATCTGCGCTATTTTGATATGAACATTGGCAGTGATCATTTTGTTCTGCATTCGGCAGTCTGGTACGAAAAACCCTGGCTTTATTTCATAGCCTTGGATGATTTGAACGATGATCCGAAAAACCGCCGCATGATTTTAGTCCGTGCCAAAGCAACAGATGTTCTTGCCGGCGGTGGGGTGGAGACGCTGGAGTACTGGGTAAAATCTCAAAAAGGTAACATTTGGAGCAAAACGCGTAATGGAGCCATCACACTGTTTGCGCCGGGATGCACAGAAACAATGATTCAGTACGATGCTGCCTGGAAACTCAATTACTGCACCACCTATGTTCCCGAAAAACCATATATTTATCTGAGCGTAGCGCCGCAATTGACCGGCCCTTGGTCTGAACCTGTTTGCATCTATCAGAATCCTGACCATCAAACGATGACTTACGCAGCCAAATGTCATCCGGAATTGTCATCGAAACCCGGCGAACTGATTATCAGTTATGTGACGGCGCCGGTGGATGTGGACATCTCAAGTCAGGGAATGGATGTATACCGGCCGAGGTTTATCAGAGTACAACTGGCAAAATGATCGCCAAATAACAATTTTATATAAAGGAATAATATGAAAAATAAATCTCACCGGCATGTTTTGCACGTCGTATCCAATACCCACTGGGACCGGGAGTGGCGGCATCCCTTTCAGCATATGCGTATGGATCTAGTTGAAATGATGGATCGCCTGCTGGAAATCTGTGAGAGAGAAAAGGATTTCAAACATTACCATCTGGATTCCCAGACCATTTTGCTGGAAGATTATATTGAAATCCGGCCGGAAAAACGGGCTCTTCTGGAAAAACATATTAAAAGTGGAAAAATCCTTGTCGGTCCCTGGTACACGCTACCGGATTTCTTCATTGTCAGTGCGGAGGCCATTGTCCGGAACCTGCTGATGGGGCATAAAGTTGCAAAACAATTCGGGCAGGTGATGAAAGTCGGGTACACGCCCTGTTCTTATGGGCAGGTGTCACAAATGGCGCAGATATATCACGGGTTTGAGGTTGACAGCATCATATTTTACCGTGGCATAGATGCACATGGATTGAAATCATCGGAGTACCGGCTTGAAGCGGCCGACGGCACTCAAATTCTGGGTATCAAATTGCCAGTGAAATTTACACGCTTTAACTTTCGGTTTAATGTCTTCTCTGAAACAATGTACACTGGGGATAATGCTTATGATGGCAAAATTCTATTTCATAATATTACTCCGGGATCTGAGCATTCCAGCTTTAAGCTGATGCATAAAAATCAGCCACATACCTATCATCCGGACAAAGTCATTGAGGGATTCAAATATGCCAAGTCCTGGGTCAATAAGATGGCGACCACTAAGCACCTGCTGCTGATGGATGGTTTCGACGCCAGTTATCCACATCCGAATACCGGCTACATTATCCGAGACGCTAACGAGACATGGCCGCAGGATCAAGTGGTTCACTCTTCGTTTCCGGCATTTATTCAGGCTGTCAGGGAATGTGTGGATTGGGAGAAATTACCAGTTGTAAAAGGTGAGCAGCGGCATCCGGCGGTAGACACCAATGGGACCAGCATCATGCAGGGAGTCCTGGTATCTCAGGCAGCGTTTAAACGGTTGAATCATGATGCTCAGATCCTGGCAGAAAAGATTGTCGAGCCGTTGGCTGTTTTTGCCTGGATGGCGGGCGCGGAATATCCGCGGACTTTTATCGATCTGGTCTGGAAATTTATTTTATCCAACCATGGACACGACACCGTCTGCGGACCCAGTGTGGACCAGATTTATAAGGATGCAACATACCGACTGGAACAAGCCTGTCTGATTGCGGATGGAATCAGTGACCGTAGCGAATTCAGTGTGCTGGAATCCGTAACTGAACGGGATTTTTCTCAAAACTATCAAGTCATTACTGTATTCAATACGCTGCAGCAGGAACGGACCGAAGTAGTAGAAGCCTTCCTTGATATTTCCCAATCCTCTGGATCGAGGTTTTTCCGAATTGAGAATTTTCAGGGCAAATCGATACCCTATGAAATTTTGGATTATCAGAAAGTATACGGCGTTGATGAAGATGGTGACGCCGCTTACTCAGCGATTTTTGTTCACCGCTATAAAATTTCTTTCATGGCTGATTCAGTACCGTCGTTTGGATTCAAATGCTTTAAGGTGGTAACGGCCGATAAAGCCGAGCCGATAAGTGAGAGTCTAGTCGCTACCGCAGCTCATTCAATGGAAAACGAATTTTTAAAAGTTACCATAAATTCTGACGGATCTCTGAATATTCTCAACAAAACAACCGGCCGGCTGTATACCCGGCAGAATACTTTTGAAGATGGGGGCGATGCCGGCACACCCTGGTATTATATTCGTCCTGAAAATGACCGGACTTGCCAGACTCAAGATATCGTTGCCGATAAAATAGACCTGGTTGAAAATACTACCCTAGCAGCGACTTGTCGTATAACACAGACATTATCGGTTCCGGTGTCCCTAACGGTTAATAAAAAAAGGCGTCGGAAAAAGGAACGGACAATTGAAATTGTATCCGATGTCCGTTTGACGCTCAATTCCAAGTGGGTATCAATTCACACAGAAGTCGATACATCCGCCGAAGATCATCGCTTAAGAGTGGCCTTTCCGACACAATTAAAAGTCGAAAAATCGTGGTCGGAGAGTCAGTTTGATGCAGTTGCCCGGCCGGTGGATTTTGCCGTGGATTCCAGTAAGTGGATTGACAAGGAACTTGGAATCCAGCCACAGCAGAACTGGGTCGATCTGTTCGATGGTAAAGAGGGATTGGCCATTCTGAATAAGGGTTTGCGTGATTATGAAATTTCCCAGGACGACGATCGCTCAATCGCGATTACACTGTTGCATGGTGTGCGCTATCCGCGGATTGCAGGCGGGGCGAATCCCTGGGCCGATGATCCTTATATCCTGAGCAGCCAGAGCAAAGGGAAGTTTGAATACGATTATGCCATTTACCCACATTCCGGAAACTGGCAGAAGACAAAATTGTATTTCGCCTCAAGAGAATTCAACGTTCCACTTCGGCTAATTCAAATAACCACCGGTATCAATGTCCACGAGCCGGAGATGTCTTTTTTCAGAGTTCATCCTGAGACATTAATTCTCAGTGCGCTGAAAATTGCCGAAAAACAGGATACAGTGATTTTACGGGTTTTTAATCCGATATCAGAACCAATAGCCGGAAGGATTGAATGCATGCGGCAAATCGCGAATGCCTGGCAAGTGAATCTGGAGGAAAATAGGTTGGCGGAATTAGTAATTTTAGATAAAACCTGGATTGAAATTAAAATTAATGCTAAGAAAATAGTAACTATTGAACTAGAACTGAAATAAATTCTGATTCACTGATTTAACTTCGGAACTGGTTAGCATGCAGGCTATAAGCCTAGGGACTAGCATATTCAATTCCATATACGCGATACTCCTGACACCCTATGACGCAAAATGAGCACCTGGGGTTGAATTTTGAAGAATGTTATTTTGGGAGTGGATATTTTAATTTCTCGTCGAGAAACATTTAAGTACCCCGAGCAGGACTCGAACCTGCAACCCTCTGCTTAGAAGGCAGATGCTCTATCCTTTGAGCTATCGGGGCATTTCATTACTGGGGAAACTTACTGGGGAAACTACTCGAAATCAGACAGGATGGCAGAGTATAAATCTGATCCAAATCAGCTCGTAAACTGCTTCATCAAATGCCGAACCGCATGCAATTAATCCTAAAACTACAGGCCCAATATCCAGATATTGTTACGGTGAATTCATACTGTGTATTTATTGCAAGGACTTTCTACACAATCTGTGTACTTATTACAGGGAGTTACTTCAATGTGTCGACGCAATCGACATTTCAGTTAAACGTGTCGATAAATCGTCAAATAATCGACATGTTCAGATTAATCCACCCACTCACGACACAGTACTTCAGCCTGTTCTAGCACAGTCTGGGTTGCTTTTTCCTGCTTATCCGGTGGATAGCCATATTTGCGGAGAATCCGTTTGACAATCACCCGAATCTGGGCACGGGCATTGTCCCGCATCGTCCAATCCACGGATACGCTTCGTTTTACTGCTTTCACCAATTCCTGAGCCAGAAACTTCAATGTCTCGTCACCCATGACTTTTACAGCGCTGTCATTGACCTCAAGGGCATCGTAAAACGCCACTTCATCATCGGTCAGACCGAGCTGTTCACCGCGCTGATGGGCTTCCCGCATCTCTTTGGCCAGATTGATCAGTTCGTCAATCACTTCAGCCGCTTCAATCGCCCGGAGTTGGTACTTCTTGATCGATTCTTCCAGCATTTCAGAAAACGACCGCGCCTGCACAACATTCTTACGCATCCGGGTCCGGATATCATCGGCGATCAGCTTCTTCAAGAGCTCCAGGGCCAGATTCCGCTGAGGCAATTGACGCACCTCTGCCAGGAAATCATCGGAGAGGATAGATATATCCGGTTTCTTCAGCCCGGCAGCCGCAAAGATATCAACGACCTCTGTAGATGAAACCGCCCGTGATACCAACTGTTTTATCGCGGACTCAATCTCTTCCGGAGAGCGTTCACCTTCGGTAACCGTCGTTTTGACTATTCCGGAGCGTATCTCCTGAAACAGACCTACTTCATCGCGGATTGCTAATGCCTTTTCATGGGGTACAGCCAAAGCAAAGGCTTTTGACAGAGCTGATACCGCATATAGATATCGCTTTTTACCATCTTCCAGTCCTAGGACAAACTCCATCGCATTTAGAATACCCGTCAACCGTTCTGCCGGTTTGGCTCTGAGGAATGGCTGGTAATCAAATCCGTGGAGCATATCTTTAACGACCTGGTACTTTTCCATGAGCACCATTGCCGCCTGTTCCTGATCAATGTGGGCAGCACCTTTACCACCGCTGACGGTATAGTCACGCATGGCCGCTTTCAGGGAGTCCGCCAGGCCCAGGTAATCTACCACAAGACCACCCGGCTTATCACGGAAGACCCGGTTGACCCGAGCGATGGCCTGCATCAGATTATGCCCGGCCATAGGTTTATCAATATACATTGTGTGCATGCTGGGGCAGTCAAATCCCGTCAGCCACATATCACGGACAATGACCAGTTTCAGGTCATTGTCATAATCTTTAAACCGTTTGGCAATCGCTTCCCGTGCTTTCTTGCTGCGAATATGCGGTTGCCAGGAAAGTTCATCAGACGCTGATCCAGACATAACGATCTTCAAATTACCGGTTTTGTCGTCTGTACTATGCCAGTCAGGGCGCAGTTTGACCAGGGCATTGTACATATCCACACAGATACGCCGGCTCATGCAGACAATCAGGGCTTTGCCGGACATAGCGGCGTCCCGGTCTTCAAAATGGCGTACCAGATCCACCGCTACCAGTCCGATCCGCTTTTCGGTGCCCACCATGGCTTCCAGAGAGGCCCACTTTGACCTCAGCCGCTGTTTGGTCGTTTCTTCTTCCTCTGCCTCAGTGATTTCTTCAAAGTCAGGATCGATCCTGGGCTTTTCACTTTCATTCAGTTCGAGTTTTGCCAACCGGCTTTCATAATAGATCCGGACGGTGGCGCCATCCTCAACCGACTGAAGGATGTCGTATTTATCGATATAATCGCCAAATACGGCGGGTGTGTTTTTATCACGGCTTTCAATCGGCGTACCACTGAAGCCGATAAACGAGGCATTGGGCAGGGCATCGTGCAAATGACGCGCAAAACCATCAATAAAGTCGTATTGGCTGCGATGGGCTTCGTCAGCGATTACCACAATGTTCCGGCGGTCACTCAGGAGCGGATGCTCATCACCTTTTTGGTCCGGGAAGAACTTCTGGATCGTAGAGAACACGACCCCACCAGATGCCACAGATAACAATTCCCGTAAATGGATTCTACTGTCCGCCTGGACCGGTTTCTGGCGTAACAGAGCGTAATTATGAGAAAAGGTCCCGAACAGCTGATCATCCAGATCATTGCGGTCGGTAATGACCAGGATCGTGGGATTCTGCATGGCGGGATGCCGAATCACCTTTCCGGCGTAGAATGCCATGGACAGGCTTTTACCGGAACCCTGAGTATGCCAGATGACGCCGATCCGCCGGTCACCAAAACGGG
>Ga0268277_1000701_pt1 | contig 25788 bp, 23 predicted proteins | sample saktaG_5_FD_190132 | JGI IMG/M metagenome (GOLD analysis project Ga0268277, IMG submission 190132) | Saline water microbial communities from Sakinaw Lake, British Columbia, Canada - sak_2010_1_5_50m | ecosystem: Environmental > Aquatic > Non-marine Saline and Alkaline > Saline ...
ATATGGTGAGGATTTTTTGCGAGAAAAAGGATTACAAATTTATACTTCTTTAGATTGGGAACTTCAGAGTTGGGCTGAAAAGGTCCTAGAAGAAGGCACGAAAATAAACAAAAAATACAATGCCAATAACAGTTCTTTGGTATCAATTGATCCTAAAACTGGACAAATTTTAGTTATGGTTGGTTCGGCAGATTGGTATAGTCCTGATTCTTACCCGAAAGATTGTGAATCCTCTGAGGGTAATTGTTTATTTGATCCAAAATTTAATGTAGCCACCTTGGGGCTAAGACAACCAGGTTCAGCTTTTAAACCTTTTGTTTATATTACTGCTTTTAAAAAAGGATTTAATAGTGAGGACAAGGTGGTTGATGAAGAAACTAATTTTGGGATTTGGGGGGATAAAGAATATATCCCTCAAAACTATGATAAAGAATTCCACGGAGAAATAACCCTAAGAGAAGCTTTAGCTCAATCAATTAATATAGCCTCGGTTAAGGTTCTTCGTGATTTTGCCGGATTAGGAGATATAAACGTCGGATTAAATGATTCAGTAGAAACAGCTAAAGATTTAGGTATTACTACTCTAATATCTCCTTATTACCCCTCAATGGTCCTTGGCGGCTATGAAATAAAGTTATTAGAAATGGTTTCTGCTTATGGAGTTTTTGCTACTGAAGGATTAAGAGTAGAACCAGTGGCTATTTTAAAAATTGAGGATTCTGACGGAAATATTATTGAAGAAAATAAAAAAACCCAGAAAAGGGTTATAGAAAAAGAACCAACTAGAATAATTAATGATATTTTGTCAGATAATCAGGCACGAATACCAATGTTCGGGTCTAATTCTCCTTTATATTTTCCAGGATATCAAGTAGCTGCTAAAACCGGAACTACTCAAAATTGGCAAGATGCCTGGACTATTGGTTATAGCCCATCAATCGTAACTGGAATTTGGGTTGGTAATAATAATTGTTCACCAATGGCTAAAAAATCAGGAGTAATGTTGTCTAGTCCAATGTGGCATCAATTTATGGAAAAGGCTTTGTTAAAATTTCCAAAAGAAAGTTTTGAAAAACCAAGTCTAATCGAAAGTACTACCCCTGAAGAAGATGTGATCAACTTGCCTTAATTGGCATTATTACATAAATATAACTTTCATCTCCACTCGGTTTTAAAACCCCTGGGCCCTCAACACCAGTTAGTCCAAGAATTACCTCTGGATTTTTTATATTTAAAAGCCCATCGATTAAGAAGCGGTGATTGAAAGAAATTTCCAATTCTTTTCCTTCAATTCGTCCAGATAAGTAACTATGATATTCTCCTAATTCTGAGCTTTGGCTGGAAATCTCTATTTTTTCTGTTTTGGGGTTTATTTTTAATTTAACCTCGTTAATTTTTCCACCAAAAAGGGAAGCTGATTTAATTTGGTTTAAAAATTCATTTTTAGGAAGAATAATTTGAGTTTCATATTTTTTAGGTAAAATCTCCTCATAATTAGGATATTCTCCTTCAATCAAACGAGAAGTTACTTGAATTTGAGGATGAGGTGTTTCCGGCATTTGAGATTCAAAAAGAATTTGATTTGGAGAAAAAGAAATACTAAGATCTCCTTCTTTTTCACTAAAAATATTAATAATTTCTTTTGTTGTTTTCTGTGGAAGAATTAAAGCATATTCTTTCAATAAAGAAGAAGAATTTTTAAGACTAAGAGTTTTTTCTCCTAATCTAAAACTATCTGTGGCAACCATTTTAATAAGTCCTTTTTGAAAAACTAAATAAATACCAGAGATTTCCGGTTTAGTTGTCGTAGAAGTAGCAATATCAACAACTTGAGTCAAACCCTGACAAAAAGAACGACTATCAATTAAAATAGATTCTTCTTTATTAATTTGAGGAATAATCGGAAAATCTTCATAATTTAAACCTTTTAAAGTTGTTTGATAGTTTTCACACTCGACACCTAATTCTAAGTTTTTTGATTCTAAAATTATTGGTTTATTTGGAAGAGAATTTATAAAACTAGAAAATATTCGAGTAGGAATAGTTATTATTCCTTCTTTTTCTATTTTAGCTAATGCCCACCATTTTATAGCTAATTCTAAATTTGTGGTAGTTAAACTTATAAAATTTTCTTTAGCTTCTAATAAAAGATTATTTAAAATAGGTAAAGATAAAGATTTTATTGAAATTCTTTCTATTACTCCAATTCCTTCTTTTAATTTTTCTTGTAATATTATTAGTTTCATTTTTAATTTTTTTTTATAACACTTTATAATACTAATAATTAATATATTATATTATTATTTATTATTAGTATTGTGAATAAGTTTTTTTTATTCTTATTTTAAGTTTAAAATAAACTGTTAAATTACTTTGGAAATATTTGTGGAGATTATGGGTATAAGTTTTTTCTTATATTTATCTATCTTTAAAATAACATTTTTTCCACTCTTTTCCCAGTATTTTTTCTCTATTTTTTAACAAGTTAAAATTCTTTGTCTAATTAGATTAATTTCATTATTAAGATTTTCATTTACTTCTAATTCTTTTAAAACTTTTTCATAAGAATGAATAGCAGTGGTGTGATCTTTTCCTCCAAACTTTCTACCAATAAAAGGATAAGAGCTTTTTAAATCTTCCCTTAATAAATACATAGCTATTTGTCTTGGATTAACAATTTCTTTTTTTCTCGAAGAAGATAATAATTCTTTTTCTTTTAAGTCATAAAATTCAGAAACTGCTTGAATAATTTTTTTAGGAGTACTTACTCTGGCCGGAGAAAAAATTAAGTTTTTAAGTAAAGATTTACTCTTTTCAAGATTAAGTGGCTGGTTATTTATTTTTTGATAAGCTGAAAGACGATTTATAGCACCCTCTAATTCTCTAATATTTTTCTGAATGTTAGAGGCAATATAATTTAAAATATCTTCAGGAAAATTAACTTTTCTTTCTTGAGCTTTTGTTTTTAAAATAGCCAACCTTGTCTCATAATCAGGATAGCTAATATCAGCCATCATTCCTCCCTCAAAACGAGAGCGCAGCCTTTCAGCTAAGGCTAAAATTGCCTTTGGTGGACGGTCTGAAGAAATGATTATTTGTTTATTTTTCTCATAAAGATCATTAAAAGTATGAAAAAATTCTTCTTGAGTTTTTTCTTTACCAGCTAAAAATTGGACATCGTCTAATATCAAAACATCAACAGCTCGGTATTTTGATTTAAATTTTTCAACTTCATGATTTCTAATTGAAGAAACTACTCCCGCGGTAAAGATTTCTGATGGAATATATTTGACTTTCTTTTGAGGAAAGTTTTTTATAATTTCATTACCAGCTGCTTCTAAAAGATGAGTTTTACCAAGTCCTACTCCACCATAGACAAAAAGAGGATTATAAATAAAACCAGGATTTTTTGAGATTGCCCAAGTAGCGGCGTGAGCTAACTCATTAAAAGGGCCAATAATAAAATTTTCGAAAATATACTTGGGGTTAAGATTTGTTTCTTTATTAATTTTAAATTCCTGAAACTCAAGCTGTCCGATTTCTGGGAGAGAAGTTGAGGAGGTTTTTTTAAGAACTTTTAGCTCGGTTTTTCCTACAATATATTTAATTTCTTTAATTTCTTGGTTTAAATTATGAAGAGTTTTTAGTATAGTTTTACCATATTTATTTTCAAGCCATTCCTTAGCAAAAGAATTTGGGACAGAAACTATTACTTGATTTCCTTCTTGAAAAGTAATCCCGGTATTTTTAAACCAAGTAATAAAATTAGCCTGAGAGATATTAAGTTGAATTTGGGCTAAAACTGCTCGCCAAAGCTCTTCTTTTGTCATATTTTTTTAGCTTATAAGACTTTAACAATATTATACTATATATCAAATAAATAAAAAATCAAAGTAAAAATGTATTTTTATTAATATTTTGTGGATAGACAGTGGAAATTCTGTGAATAATAGAGAAAGAAAGAATGATTGACCTAAATTAATATTTTTTGTAATATAAAAATATGTCTATTACTTACCAACCCAAAAAAAAGAAAAGAAAACGTACCCATGGTTTTGAGGCAAGAAAAAAAACAAAAGGGGGACGAAGAGTTTTGGCTAAAAGAAGAAAAAAAGGAAGATGGCAACTAACCGTATAATATAATGTTGCCTAAAGATAACCGACTTAAGAAGGGAAAAGAAATCAAAAAAGTTTTAGCTGAAGGAAAAAGTTTTAAGAAGGATTTTTTAATTTTAAAGATTAACGAAAACGAATTAAACCAGGATAGATTTGGGTTTATAGTTTCACAGAAGGTTTCTAAAAAAGCCTTTATCCGTAATAAAATAAAAAGACAATTAAGAGCAATAATTATTAAAGAAATTAAAAAAAATAAAAAAGGGAAAGATGTTTTGATTATTGCCTGTCCAGGATTGGAGAAAAAGAATTTTCAAGAAATAAATAAAACATTAGACTCTCTTTTTTTAAAAGCGAAGCTATTCGCCCAAGACTTCAACTCAAATGGTTAAAAATATTATTTTTAAAATAATTCGATTCTACCAAAATTATATTTCACCAAGCTTCGGTCAGAATTGTCGTTTTTATCCGAGTTGTTCAGAATATACTTATCTGACTATTGAAAAATATGGGGTATTTAAGGGATTACAAAAAGGAATTTGGAGAATACTAAAATGTCATCCATTTAATCAAGGAGGAATTGATTTACCTTAATATTATGACAGCTTTAATTAATGTTTTTAATACAATTTTATATCAGCCCTTTCTTAATGCTTTGGTACTTTTATATGAATATTTCCCTGGTCATGATTTTGGGTTAGCGGTGATTGTTTTAACAGTTCTTATCAGGTTAGCCCTTTATCCTTTAATGGTTCAATCTATAAATTCGCAGAAAACCTTAAGCGAACTCCAACCAAAAATCCAAGAAATTCAGAATAAATATAAGGACGATAAAGAAAGACAAGCCAAAGAAATGATGGGACTCTATCAAAAAGAGAAATTCAATCCTCTTGGCGGATGCTTACCTCTTTTGGTCCAATTGCCAATTTTAATTGCTCTTTACCAGGTTTTTTGGAAAGGACTTCGACCTGAGGCAATGAATATGCTTTATAGCTTTGTTCCCCACCCAGGAGTTATTAACTCTACTTTTTTAGGAATGATTAATTTAGGAGAAGCTAGTTTATTGATAGCAATTTTAGCTGGAATCACTCAATTCTTTCAAACCAAAATGATAACTCCTAAAACTCCAAAGAGTCAGCAAAAAAACGGACAAATGGGTCAATTTTCCGGAATGTTACAAAAACAAATGCTTTATTTTTTTCCAATTTTTACTGTTTTTATTCTTTGGAGATTGCCAGCAGCAATTGGCCTTTATTGGATAATTACAGCCTTATTTTCCATAGGACAGCAATATCTTATTTTTAAAAAACCAAATAAAGAAAAGAGTGAATCTTCTTCTTTACCTTCGCTTCCACAAATGAAAACTTAGTATATGGACCAGCAAAATATTGAAAAAATAAAAAAAATCACTGAGGAATTTTTTAAAAAAACAATTCTTAATGTTGAAATTGAATTTTTATCTCTGGATAACCAAACTATTCCTATCAATCTTAAAACTGATGAGCCCCAAATTCTAATTGGGGAAAGAGGTCAGACCTTAATTGAAATTCAACATCTTTTAAAAACAATTTTAAGAAAAAAACTTAACGATATTAGTGAGGTTTTTTTTATTGATCTCGATATAGCTGGTTATAAGAAGAAAAAAATTGAGTATTTAAAAGAACTAGCCCGGTCTATTGCCGATGAAGTGTCTTTTACTAAGAAAGAAAAAAGCCTGGATTCAATGCCAGCTTATGAAAGAAGAATTATTCACTTAGAATTGGCCGACCGTCAAGATGTAGTTACTGAAAGCATCGGCCAGGGAGTAGAAAGAAAAGTATTGATAAGACCTAAATAATAGTAATTATTTTCTAGCTTTAATAATAAAAGAACTCAAACAATCTCCTCTTCCAAGCCAACCACACTGGCCTATTCTGTTGCTTCTAAAATCAGGACAGCTGTTCATAAATACCTCACAATCTCCTTCGTAATCGGAATCTTCAAAAAGAAGTGCTATATAGTGACCGTCCATTTCCATTGAAGTAATTTTGTCATCGTAACTTATAATATCTAAGTCTGGTACTTTCCAACCGGTAGGGCAACAATAATAACCATCCGGATATTCAATATCATCTTTGTCTTTTGTATAATTTTTATCTCCCCAAAATGTTACCCCTTCCCCGATAATATTTTCTGTACCATCTTTTATTTTTGGTTTTAAGTAAACCGTAATTGAAGAAACTTTATTAGCTAAATTTTCACCCACCTCTGTCTCAGACAAATTTTTACAATTATTAACGATTGGATCAAAATCAAACAAAGTTGCTTTTCCCATATAGTTTTCTTTTTCATGTAAAACTGTCGCATATCTATCTACAAGATTTCCGTCTTTATCTTTACTGTAAACAAATTTTATAGATTGAGTTTTGTCGTTAAAGTCCTCAAGTAAAGTAGCTGAACTTGCCTGATAAACTACGTAATCTTCACCGTAATTTTTGCCTGTGCAATCGTTATTAGCATAAAGATAAACTCCGGGGGGATGAGAGATCAATTTGATAGACTTGGGTTGGCCTTGAGTATATATTTGACATTCTCCTTTTTGATAATTATTTTCATCATAGATTGTTATTAGACCTATAAAGTCATTTCCAGTGTAAAATTCAACGGTTAAGTCTTGGGGTTCGGATAAAAATTTTATAGAACTGATTTTATTTTGTCCTTCTGCTCCCCAATCTAAGATAACTTCTCTAGAATCTTCGTCTTCTATTTTTAATTCAGGATAACTTGAGCTTATTAATTTTGATTTTATATCTTCGTTTTCATTAATAAAAGTTTCTCCGCAATCAGAGGAATTAGCATAAATTTTGATTCCTCCGGCAGCAGAAGCCATAGTCATTTCTTCTGGAATAATCAGCCGGGGATTAATAGTATTTAAAATTAAATAAGAAGAGAGAACAATAATTATACCTAAAAATCCGGCCATTATTTGACCCTTAGCATCTCCCATTTTAGATGGATCTCCGGCTGAAGTTAGATAACAAAATCCACCATAAACTAAAGAGCCAAAAGCTATAATTCCGGAGATGATTACAATTAGAGTAAAAACATATTCCAGATATTCTGGCAGAGCGGTTTTAACCGTAGTAGGCGTTTCTACTCCATAGATAGTTGGATAACCAGTTTCTAATTTTCTTCCTTGAGCAAAACAAAAACTACCTATTAAAAAGGAAATAAAAATCAATAGCAAAAGTATTTTTTTATAATTTTTCATAATTCACAGCAATAATAATTAGTTGGGTAACATCCTTCTTCCTGACCGCTGTTAAACCATTCTTCTATCATTATCCATAATATTTTTCCTCCCAACCAGATAGTTTTTCCTAAAAGTTTGAAAAAAAATATTGGTTTTTGCCACCAAGAAGCTTCTTCCATTTCTCCCCACGCTTCTAATAATTCTTCCCAGTCGGTAATTATTTGAGTTGTTATTGCAGATATTTGGTCGTCGTCAAGAAGGCCTATTTCAGAAACTCCTTTACAGGTTAGAAGGTGCTTCCCAGTCTTTTTTCCCTCTAAAACATCATAATAATCTTCGGCCGGAATCCAGCACTGGGCCAGTTCGCATCTGGAAAAATCAAGCTGTTCTAAAATATATGTTTTTGTGAATTTTTCAGGCGAGTTCGTTTCGTTAATTTCATCTTTCAGGGCTTTCTGAAGACTTTCTATATCAGTATAATTATTAATAATTGTCCCAAAATATTGTCTACAGCACCCTTGACATGGATAAGGAACACATTTTTCCTGGCAAAAACTTTCTTTTTTACAATACTTGCAACTAATAGTTATTTTGGGGAATTCTGGGTCTGGACAATATTCTTCTTGCCAGCAACACCTTTCTCCGCAATCCTCACAACTTTTACATTGAGTGTAATTTTCTTTACATTCATCTCCTGTATAAATTCCCTTAGGGACGGATTGTGCCTCAAGAGGGCATCTATTATCTTCTCCTGATTGAAGTTCTCCTTCGCTGATATAATAATATTTATAACATCCGGTTTGGCACCAATCATCACAGCTCCAGTCTTTATAGTCGGTCAGAAGCTCATCGGTTTTATTTGCCATTTCTTCTCCTGATTTGATTATACCACCAAACTCAAGTAACATTCTTTCGGCTAAGAAGGCCGTTCTATCCATTATTTCTCCCACTGGAATTTCTGTTCCGCAGGTCCAAGACTCAGCTTCGTTTAGAGGAACGATAGATTTATTAACAAAAGTTTCACTTCCCGCTTCACAGGAGATTTCGCAGTTGATACAAGAACAACTGTCAGTATTTTCATTATAAACTGGTCCTTCAGAACATTCAGCAGGACAAGAAAATTCTGCGCAAAAATCTTCATCGTCTTCAGCTAAGGCACTATTTTTATTATATAAAAAACCAATAGATAAAGAAAGAAAAACAGAAAGAATTAAAATAATTGAAATTGTTTTTTTGAAATTTACCATAAAAGTTTGTGGCAATAAAAAGTTGCAGGATCAATTCCTTCAATCCAAGGAACTTCTGCTTCAATCCCTTCCCACTCCGGTATTTTTTCAATTTTATTAGAAATAAGTTCTTCCGGGACTCTTAACTGGTCAACACTAATCGGATCTTCTTCACATCCTCTCATTAAATTTTGAGTCGATAAAACCCATTCTAAATCCCTTTGAAAATCTTTAATCAGCTTTAAATTAGTTTGTACTTCATTTAAATTATCCATAAGGTCTTGCCACTCTTGTTCCCATTCTTCATCTTTTTTCCAATCCCCAGTTTTGACTAAAATATCTTGAATTAAATCTTCAGCATTGTTATCTTCTAAAAGAGAATTCAGATTTTCTTTATTTTCTAATAAAAGTCCTAATATCTCTTTTTGCATTAATAAGGCTTTAAGATGCTGTTCATCTCCCATTAAAATATTTGATAAAGCATTTTTAGTTTTAAGCATCTTTTCTAAATTTTCGTCTTGCCTCAAAACTAAAATCAATTTTTCTCTTAAATTTTCTTCTTGTCGCAATTTGTTTCTCATTTCCGATACCAAAGAATTGAAAGAGGAATAAGAATCAATAACAACTCCTAAAGTATTAGGTGCATTAGGGGTGCCTTCAGAAAAAAGAGAGGTGGTCCAGTTATCTTCTATAGAACCGTTTTCATATTTAGGATCGATTCTTTCCATCGGAACTTTGTTCTCATTATCTCCGGCAAACCAGTCGAAAGAACAATCAACAACTTCTTCTAAATTGCCAAACTCATCATAAAGTTCTAATGTTTCACCGTTGTCAGACAAATTTCCGTCAAGATTCTCTAAGAGATAAAATCCTTGAGATGAAATTGTTCCTGAAAGTTCAGTTTCAAAATTACCATTTACTGTTAATTTCCAGCCGTTAAGATCTATGGTTCCTCTAGTGTTATTATATAATTCAATCCATTCGTCGGTACTGTTTGTTTCCGTTCCCATCCAGGCAATTTCGTTGATAGCTATTTCATTTTTAAGAAGATCAAGGTTCTGAAGCATAATCTTCGCTAAATTTCTATTAACAGATAGCCAATCATTTTCAACTAAATACTTCATTACCCATTTATTTTTTAAAAACTCTTTTAATTTTTCTTCTTCTGGCGGGTTTCCAATTAGTATTTCTTTGATTAAATCTTTAGTGTCTTCATCTGCCAATAAAATATCAAGATTTTCTGGTTTTCTCACTTCTTCGGTTAGTGGAAAAAGTCCAATCTTTATTCTCAATTCTTTTAAAGCTGTTTTAATATCAATTAAATCTTCGTAAGGATCATTTTCTTTTTCTTCATCGCTTAATAAATTTTTATCGATTAAGCTTCTAACCAGCAAGTCTTCGTAAGGTTTGTCCGGGTCGTTTTCAAAATTACAACAAACCGGTTCCCCATTTTCGTCTTCTTTTATACAAATACAACCTTCACAATTTTTACATTGACATCTCTGAAAAAATTCGCAGCAATTATAAGGGCATTTTTGGTAAAGATATTGACGAACCATTCCTTCTCCTTCGCAACATTGGTATTCTCCACAGTGAGCCCAAAAATAATCTTCATTTTTAGTTTCTTCACAAAAACTATATTTTTCTTCACAATTTTCCCACTGCCAATCTTCTTCTTCATCATCCCAATAATAATCGCATACATCTCCACAGTTAACCCAATCGCAGACGTTTTTACAACAATCACGGCAGCAGTTCTGACAGTCATATAATTTTTGCAGCTCTTCTATTGGTTTTTTAAGATTTTCTGCTTTGATTTCAACTGCTTTAGAAAGTTTTTCAATACAATCCAGTCTATTATGATCAGTTAAAAAAACAGTAGCATCGCCGCTAGGATTAATTCCCTCTAAATCAAAATTATAACAATCAGCTTTTTTGGGTTCATCTTTTGTCCCCCAAAGATTTTCAATCACTCCTCCTAAGGGAATTTCTACTAAAGTAGCTGGGTCAAGTGTTGGCATAACTCCCCTAGTTAAAACTCTCGGTGCTTTTTCAAAAAGAGAAACATCTAAACTAACTAATTGAGGATTAATAGTATTTAAAAGCAAATAAGCAGAAACTAAAATGATCAAACCAAAAATACCTGCCGTTATTTGGGATTGGCCATCTTTTTGGACAGAAGGAGAACCGCTTGAACTTAAATAACGGACACCGCCATAAATAAAAGAACCAAAAGCGATTAAGGCTCCTAAAAACAGAGAAAATTGGAAAATATATTTAATATAATCCGGCAGAGCAGTTTTGGTGGTTGTCGGAGTAGTTACTCCTGAAATTCCTGGATAATTAATTTCTAAAGGTTTTTGGGCAAAAATAAAAGTTGCTCCTATTAAAAAAAGAAAAAGGAGCAAAAATAAAATTAAAAATTTGATTTTTTTAAATTTTAGCATTGTTTTTTGTTAATTACTGATTGGTCAATTCGGAATAAACCGTCCATGTCCAAAAAGGAAAAGCGTCGCCAACAGCTGGAATTGCTTTTCCGACCAGCTTCGGCCACTGTCTTTTTAAAAAACCGATTAATCCTTTTACTATTTTTTTCTTCCCTTTTCCTTCTATAGGTAGGCTTCCAGAACGAAAAAATGCCCAACTGCCAACAATAATAAGACCGGCAATATAAACAATTTTAGCTAATAATAAACCAATTCCAAAAAAAATAATTAGGATAACGCAGATTATACAAAGAAGATCAAGCATAATTCCAATAGACATCATTGCTACGCCTTCAGGACTAGTTAGAATCGATCTTTTGTCTTCGCTTGAAATATCAGAAGAAGATATATCTTTTGCCGTCTTAGCTATTTTTACTGCTTTCTTTATTTTTTTTGATCCTTTTAATCCTTTGCCAACCACTTTAGCCCCTTTAGCAGCTCCGGCGATAATTGCTGGTATAGCCATATTATTTTCCTAGTTCTTTTTTAGCTTTTCTAATTTTCAAAACCTCTTCGGGAGTAGTAGTGATAATTTGGTCTTCAGTATAAGAAGCTACCACTTTTATTGCTACATGTTTTTGACCAGCAAAAAATATTCCATCTCCTACTTCGGATTCTAATAATAAGTATTTTTCTTCATCGGTTAAACTAAAGGTTTTTTTAACTATATCCATAGTGGCTGAAGATTGCTTCATTAAAAGCTGTAAAGAAGAATTAGTAATAATTGGTTGTCCGTAAGGCGACTTCATAAAATCATTAACATCCTGAGTGACCGTAGTTACTCCTAGCCAGTATTTTCTAGCTCTTTTAGCCATACCGTATAAAAAAGAGGCGCCATCTTCGGTCTGCATTATCCACCAAGCTTCATCTACTACAAGAATTCTTTTTTTAAGAATTGAACGAACCATATTCCAGATATATCTCATAATAATGAACATTGCTATTGGTCTTAGTTCATCTTCTAAGTCTCTTATTCCAAAGACCACGAAAGGTTTTTCTGTTGAGATATTTGTCGGATGGTTGAAAAAATTAGCAAAAGTTCCTTTGGTAAATTTTCTTACTCTTCTTGCTAAAGATTCCGCTCCTTCCATAGTTTCTAAAACCGTCTCAAAGTCTGACATTAAAGGAGTTTTTTCTTGCCAAGTATGAGGGTCGCTTTCCAGAGTAATATCTTTGGCAGCATAAGTTTCGGCTAAAGCCCGATCAATAATAGCATCTTCTTCTGGGGTTAATCCTCCTAACATAATTCTCATTAATCCTACTAGATTAATAATATTTGATCTTAAAACGTTTTCTGGTTTTTCGTCTTCTCGAGGCAACGGCAAATCAAAGGGATTAATATGATTTGAGGAAGCTAAAGAAATATTTAAAAAAGAGCCGTCAATCGCATCAGCTAAAAACTTATATTCATTTTCGGGGTCAATAGTTATTACGTCTACTCCGGCCATTATAGAACGGAGGATTTCCAGTTTAATTGCGTAGGATTTTCCAGAACCTGATTTCCCGAATATAATTGCATTTGCATTTTCTAAACTAAACCTATCAAATAAAATTAAAGAATTATTATGACGATTGACTCCATATAAAATTCCTTCATTTGAACTTAAATCAAAAGAGACAAACGGAAAAATACTGGATAATGGTCCGGTATTCATTGAAGTATGAGCGTAGAGTTGGTCTAATCCGCAGGGAGAAGTAGCGGCAAATCCTTCTTTTTGCTGATAAAGAGCCGGTTTAATGTAAATCAACCTTGATTCTAAAATTGACCTTAAAGTGGTTTCCGTTTCTTTTAATTCTTTTCGATTATCTCCGTAAACAGTCAAATAAATGCCAACCTTAAACATTCTTTCTTGAGCAGTTTGGAGCCTGTCTCGTAGTTCTTCTATATCATGATAAGCAGTTTCTAAGGCTGGGTCTCTAATTAATCCTTTTTCTTCTCTCTCGGATAATTCTGCTTGAACTTCAGTCACTTTTCTTCTTAATTGTTTCAAAACCATTCCTGTCTCAATAGGATGAATATGGAAACTAATATTCATTGGGGTATCTAGATTAATGACTGGAGAAAACCAAGCCGTGCTTAAATATCTCGGATAAGAAAAAATGAAAAAAGATTTGACAAACTTTTTTCCCAACTTTAAACAATCTAAAGATAAAGCAATAGAAGAAGGAGCAATAATGTCTTTAGCTTCTAGAGCTCTAGTTTCAAAAATTTCTTCAGGGACTGTTTTTTTCTTTTTTAAAAATGGTAATTTCATTTTATTATTTATCTAATTATTTCAGGAGGAATTTCCGGATAATAACCGACTTCAGATTCTTCGGGATGATATAAACTCCAGAAAAGTTCGATTAATTCAGAAGTATCTAAAGGAACACATTGAAGTCCGCATCTTCTTAATCCTAAAGCTACAAACTCTACTCTCTGCCAGAGCTGAGATTTACATCTTTGAAATTGTTCGTCATCGAAAGTAGACGTAGACTGTTTTTTAAACAATCCTTTCATGGTTTTCATTCCTGGAATCTTCATTAGAGTAAAGGGAACAGTAACGAAAAAAGTTTTTGACATTATTGCTCCTCCGCTGATTAAAGCGTTGATAAACTTCCGATATTCAGCAGTTTGAGTTTTTAATAATTCGTTTTCTTGTTTTTCTTCTAATTCTTTTAACTTGTCTAAATATCCGGTAATATTTAATCTTCGGGACTGGACTGTAATTTCTAAAGAAAAATCTAAAGAATTAAGAAAATTTTGAAATTGATAAATAATTGCATTTTGTTCTTCTTCCGATTTCAAAGCAAAATTTAAAGAAGAAACCATAATTATTCCTCTCATTGCCTTATTTTTTAAGAGAATTACACCTTCTTTAATTTGATCAATTTCTAAAAATTGTTGAGTAGAAGCTTGGGCCATAAATTATTTAGTTTTAGTTTCGATTTGAGTTTTTAATTTTTTTAATTGACTGTTTCTATTAATTTTCAAAGGAAGTTCTTCTTTTTCTTCCTCTTTCTTTATTATTTCTTTCTTAAATATTTTTATTAAGGCTTCATTTTTCCGCCAGATATAAATTTTTGGAGAAACGTTGAATTTTAAAAAATTTCCTAAAATTATTGGCAAAGATCTTCCTCCAATTTTCAAAAAAGCCAAAGCTACTGCTCCTATGCCTAAAACAAAGCAAGCAATTGTAAAAAAAGAAAAAGGAACAGTAAAATAAAGAACAAAGCAAATTGCTCCAGCAATACCAATAAAAATAAACTGATTAAAGGTAAGGGGTCCTACTATTTTTGCTTCGTGCTCAATAAATTTTGGAACAATAAATCTCATAATTATTCAACAAGTTCTCTGTATGTATCTTTTTTAGGAGGAGTTTTTAGTTTTACTTCTGGCATTTTTACATTGCTTTTAATCGTACTAAGAACAGTTTCACTGATTTCTTGATTGATTTTTTCAGCAGTCTCTGGATCAATTTCTATCTTTTCTTCCAGATTTTTTTGAAACTCTTTCAGAGTTAATTTTCCCAATAAAACCAAACCGGTATAATGAGCAACTTGTTCAATTTTTTCTTCTTCCTCAATTCCGTTTTCAACACAAATTTTGGAAATCTGAAAAGGAGTTTTTTCTGAAAAAACTATTTTTAATATATCGGGAGATATTTTTTCTTTAGATTGTTTAGAAGTTTTTTTAGACATAGGCCTTGACAAATTTTTAATAAGATGTATAATTTAAGTAGTACAAAGGGGAAATAAAGGAGAGATAATGTCATCAAGAAGTGTAGTCCGGCAAGCAAGGAAGGATAGGAAGGCGAACCGAATGAACGAGATTGGGTGCTTGGCGGAAACTCTAAGCACCACCTATGGGCTTTGTATAGAAGCCCGGGAACAACTCCAGAGGGCCTCGGAGGCTCTCGAAGGGGCGGTGGAGCCGGCGGCGGTGGCTACTGCCAAAACAGAAGTTGAGAAGGCCCGAGTGGCCCTATCAACTAAAGAAAGAGAGGTCGAGTTTGCCGAAAGGCGAGCTCGAAGGAAATACCCGAGAGTGTTCGACTTTCTCGAGTAATTTCCAAGGGGCACAAGTGTTCGATTCATTCGTTCGCTTGTGCCTCATTTTATTTTTAAAGTTACTTTCCTTTTCTTGCTTTTATTGTAATTTCGTTTGTAAGTTTCTTTTTAATTTCATCTAATTTATTATTCAGCTCAGAATCTCTATCTTGATATTCGTTAACTTTTGATCTTATCTTTTCTCCTTCTTCCTCTAAATCGTGAAGTTTAAGAACATGAATCGAATCAATTGGATCAGGATTTGTTTTTTCATCATCAATTTCTTTTGTTTTATCTCTAAGAGTAGTTTGTTGTTGTTGAGTTAAATTAGAGAGTTCTCGAATTGCTCCTCTTAGATCTCTTAATACATTTTTTAAATCTCCTTCTTCCGAAATTGTTTTTTCTCCTTTAGCTATTGATTGAAATTTTTGTTTTTCTTCCTCAGATACCTGCTGACTAGGTTCTTGTTTAGAAGATTTTGTTTTTGTTTTTGCTCCAAGTAATTCTCTTTTTATATCGGCTTCTTTTTCCGGATTGATTGTTTCTCTTTGTTGTTTTTTCCAAGTGTCAAATTCATTATCAAATTTTGTATGAAGCGTTTCATAATCAGTAACACTTGAAAAAGTGTTTTTTTCTATTGCACCGAACATATTTTCTTCTATCCCGTTGTCAACTAACCATTTTTTAAGTTTTCCAGCTGCAGAAGTAAGTTTTCGAGGATATTTCTGGGATTCGCGTGTAGTACCACCAGGTTTTTTAATTATAGAAGGTTTACCTTGTATTTTGTTATATGCTTCCATATTTTCTTCATATGTTTCTAGTCTTGCTGCAAACGCTTCGTCTGATTCATCGGGTTCTTTTTTAGGTAAATCTGGTTTTCCACCTGGCTTTTTCCCAAAAATTTCTTTTATGAATTCATTCTTACTGGCTTCCCATGTTGTTCCGGCAATAGATCCTCCGGTTTCTGTCCAGGCCTTTTTTAATCCTTTACCAGCCACGTCGGCTTTTTGTTTCCAAAAATCTTTTGTTTTTATCGCTTCTCCAGCTTTTCTTACATATTCCGGAGTTTCCTTAATAGTTGTTGGTATTCTTCTGGCATATTTGGCTATTCCAGCACCTGTTTTTAATGGATGTCTAATTCCTTGCCATGCTCCTTTCCCTATTTCTTTAATTCCTCTGCCTGGAAACTTGAATCCTCTTCCAATTGCTTCGGATAAAGGTTTTCTCATTGTCTTCTCACCTCTTTTAGCAGCTTTAATAATTGCCCCGGCTCCCATAGCACTACTTGAAATAGCGACCATAAAGCCGATAAATAAAAAGGCTATAACCACTCCGTAAGGTAAAAGATTATTAATAAGTTCAACTACTGGTACGGTAATAAATCCCCAAGCCAAATCTGAAGTAGCTCCTGATGTTATTTGCGGAGGCATATGCACCAATAGTTGTTCTCCTAAATAAAGAAAGAAAGCTCCGATTACTCCAATTAATGACCATTCTATAAATTGTTTCCACCATTCATCCCAACCTAAAATACTCTTGAAAATATATTTCTGGTCGCCGGAAAAAATTCGGGAAAAGAAAGCAATCGGCGAAACAATCACTAACACCCAAATCATAATATATCTCATTATAAAAAGTCCGGCATACATAATAAAAATAAGAGCAGCCATCCAATCAAAAGCAATCATAGCTATTGTTTTACCTAAAACATTAGCAGCATTGCTAAGATCAAAAAAATGAGTACTGAAGAGTGACGAAAGCATTCCTCCTTGCTGAGCAAAGAAATTTCCCATCATTTTGAAACCTGTTACATATTCTAAAAAGAAGTTCATTACAATATTTGAAGCATCAATAATCAATCCGCAAATTACAGGAGTAAAGTTAATTAAAACAGCGATAATAATCAGCGAGGGCAAGGTTTTATGAGCTTGGTATTCTTTGATTCTCAAAGCAGTAGCTAAACCGATAATTACCAAAGCAATAATAAAGAACATATTAATAAAATCTCTGACAATAGGCCAACCAACATCAACAATTCCTCCGTGAGTATAAGGTAAACTGGTAAAGTAAGGACTTAGAACCCAATTTAGGAGAAAACCGGCGATGCCAACAACTAAATTAGAAACGATTAAAGTAACCTGAAGAAGAATACTGATAATATTAATCGGTATTGACATAATGGCACCAATAAAACCTCCCTGGGCTTGAACAAATTGCCAGGGAGCAAATAGCCCAAAGAGTAAAAATAAAAAACCGACTAAAATTGAGAATTTTTTAATTTTTCCCTCCGCTAATAATTTCATTATTTTATTTTACCACAAAAGAAAAACTTTTGGTAAGAGTTATCCAGTTCTCTATAGATAAGGTTTCTGCTCTTTGTTCATACTTGATATTATTTTCTGAGAGCCAATTTTTTATTTTATCTCGGCTGATATTTAATCCTTGTGATAAATTGTTTATTAATTGCTTTCTGGGATGTAAAAATCCTGCTTTTACAATTCTAAAAAACAAATCAGAATTAATCAACTTTCTCTCGGTATTAATCAGAGGTGTAATTTGCAGGATTACGCTATCAACTTCTGGAGAAGGCCAAAAAGATTTTTTTGAAACATAACTAACTATTTTACAAGTAGCATAAAATTGAACCGAAACAGCCAATATGCTCATTTTAGGGGGGCAAGCGCAAATTCTTTGCCCAACTTCTTTCTGAACTATTAATGTTATTTGTTGAGGTCTAATTTCAACATTCTCAAGAAATTTACGAATTGCCGGTGTTGTTAAATAGAAAGGAAGACTAGCAACTATTTTAAAAGAATTTCCAATTTCCGATTTCCAATTTTTAATTTTCAAAATATCGTCGCGAATAATTTTTATATTACTAAAATTCTTTAAAGTTTCTTTGAGAATTTCAATCATTTTTGGGTCTTTTTCAACAGCTATCACTTTTTTTACACTTTTGGATAGTTTTATGGTCAAAGTTCCAATCCCAGGTCCAATTTCCAGAACAACTTCTTTCGGTTTGAGTTGAGCTGCCTCAATCATTTTTTTGATTACTCTCTTATTAATTAAAAAATTTTGTCCTAATTTTTTTAAAGGGCGAGTTTGATATTTTTTAAGCAAGTTTTGGACATTTTTTTTTGAAGTAAAATCCATTAATTAATTTTAGCATATAAATACTCGGTTAGCTTGGGCGTTGACATATAAACTAGCTGAGGTATCCTTAAATAATATATGTCAAAAAGACTATTTCCGATAGTAACAATTATTTTATTTGGATTGCTTTCTTTTTCTCTTTTTATTTTTTCTGATTATTCTTCTTCTATAATTAATTTTAAGAATGACAAAAGTACTCAGACTTTGTTTTTGGGTCCAAGTCAGAAATTCTCTTTAGAATCGCCAGATTTTCTTTTAGTGGAGAATTGCAGTATTAAACCTGCTTTACCTCCAGTAATGGTAACACCTCAGGTTTTAGCTCAAGTTATTGGCCAAACTGAAGTAAAAAACGAAATAACTACCCATGTAGTTAAACCAGGAGAAAGTCTTTGGCTAATTGCCAATAAATATGGCCTTAGAATTGAAACAGTTGTTTGGGCAAACGATATAAAAGATGCAATTATTCAACCTGGTCAGGAGCTTGCTATTTTGCCGGTTGACGGTTTAATTCACTTAGTGGAAAAGGGCGATACCTTAGAAAGTATAGCTAATAAATATAAAATTAAATCTGATGAAATTGTTACCATCAATGAGATTTTTACCCCAGATGAAATTTTTGAGCATCAAGCTCTAATTATACCCGGTGGAGAATTGTCTTCAACTTCTCAAATTGAGAAAGAATCCTTTACTAGTTTATCAACAAACAATTTTTATGGATTAAGCCATAAATATCCTTATGGCCAGTGTACTTGGTGGGTAGCTCAAAAAAGATCAATTCCTTCCTGGGGAAATGCCAAAGATTGGTTGAATAATGCTATTTCTTACGGTTTTCCGGTCTGTAAAGGGAGGTATTGCACTCCCCAAGTAGGAGCGATTATTTCTCTCAATGAAAGCCGGCTTGGCCACGTAGCTTATGTTGAAAGAGTGACAGAAAGTAAAATTATTTTTTCTGAAATGAATTATATTGGCTGGGGAAAAATGGATTGGCGGAGTTTGAAATTTGGAGATTACCGAATTCAAGGTTATATATATAAATCTTTTTAATTTTCCATATTACTAAAAATGTTTTTTATTTTCTAAACAGCCTTATTTAGAAGTTCAACAATTTTAAAATGCCTCAATTTGTATGAGGTATTTATTTTAACTTTAATTATTTGAGTGTCTATTCCTGAAATTTCTGTAAAAATACTTTTGACAGTATACTTTATTTTTTACACTCTAGACAAAATTGAGCTTCAGGAGAAATTTTTAATTTTTCAATACTAATTGACTTTTTACAATTTTCACAAATTCCGTATCTACCTTTTTTAATTTTTTCTAAAGCCAAATTAATATTTTTAAGTTTTAATTCTAAATTATGTTCAATAGATAATAATATTTCATATTCTTCAACTTCGTCAGCCGATTCTTCTAAGGCCGAACCACCAGTTTCCTTATTCTGATAGGGAAATCGAGTATCCCAGTCTCCTTTTAATTTTTTGTCTTTTTCAGCAAAAGATTTCAATTCTTTTTCCAAATTATTTTTTTCTTTTTCCAACTTTTCTTTAAATTTTTTAATTAGTTCTTTATTCATATTTATAAGTTAATTCATCAATGACCTTGAGTATACTTTCACCAGAAGTGGTTAAAATAAAATAATTATTGAATAAAGAATAACAAATTCCGAAACCGTCTTCGGAAAAGGTTTGGTATTGGAAATCTGCTTCTTTATAGCGAGCTTTTTTAAAATAAGGAACTAAAGCTGGAATTTCTTTGCCGGAAACAAAAACTCCTTCTTTTTCTATATTTTTTCCCCATTCTTCCAATAAATTGGCCAGTCCTTCCTTTTCTTTAATTTTAGTGATAAAAACTATTCTTTTTCCTTGTTTTTGAGAATAAAAAGCTAAAGTATAATTTGATTCTAATTTTTGGAAGATTTCCTCGGGAACTTCTATTTGGAAACTGTCAGAGAGGTCTTTTAAGGAAGATAAACGATTTTCTTCAGTGTTTTTAATTGCTATTTGCAAAAAACTATTTTCTGTTATTTCTTCTGTCATTAACTGCTCAATAATTCCTGGGATTTGTTCGTTTTTGCTAATTTCAGGAGTTTTAGTTTCTTTAACTGGAATTAAAGCTGTTGGAATAAAAATTTCTGGTTTTTTCTCCTCTTCTAATTCCGGAATTATTTCTTCTTCTTGAGTTATTATTTCTTGTTGAGTTATTTTTTCCTTGGGTTTATTGAAAACTAAAATCCAAACTAAAAAACCAATAATTGAAAATAAAACAGCAATAATTATTCCCCTGACTAAAACTTTCTTAAAAGAAGAGAGTTTTTTTAAATGCCATTTTTCTGCCTTTTCTGACTTTGGAATTAAAATTCCAGGATGCTGATCAACTTCTGTCTTAGCTTTAATCTTTTTTTTCTCCTCCGTTTCCTTTTTAATTTTTTCAAGTTTTAAAACAGTAATTCTTTCTTTTTCTTCCCGAGCTTCTGTTTCTCTCAACCGGGAAAGATCTTTTTGCATAGTTTTTATTTCTTCTCTGCGGAGAAGTTTCAATTTTTCCTCTTTTACCGGAGTATTAGCGAAGGGTGAAGAAGAAGATTTATCTTCTTCTTCTTCTTGTTTTTCTTCATTCACCATGTTCTTTTTTAGCCTCTTTCAGAGACAAGTTTATTCGTCCCTGTTCATCGATAGAAATTACTTTTACCGGTATGACATCGTCAATCTTAACTACATCTTCTACTTTTTCAACTCGATGGGGAGCAAGCTGAGAGATGTGAACCAAACCTTCCTGTCCCGGCAATATTTCAACAAAAGCGCCAAAATCTAAAATCCTTTTTACTTTGCCTTGGAATATTTCTCCAACCTTAGCTTCCCTAGTAATGTTTTTTATCCAGTCAATAGCCTTTTCCCCTGATTCTTTTTTCTCGGCAGTGACAAAGATTTTGCCCGAGTCTTCAATATCTATAGAAACTTCGCACTCTTTAGTTATTTCATTGATTACCTTGCCTCCTGCTCCAATTACTTCCCTGATTTTTTCCGGATCAATTTGAATAGTAAAAATTCGGGGAGCAAAAGGAGAAAGTTCAGCTCTTGGTTTTTCTAAAACCTTTTTTATCTTGTTTAAAATTTGAAGTCGAGCTTCTTTCGCTTGAAACAAAGCTTCTTTTAAAATTTTATCTGAAATACCATCAATTTTTACATCCATCTGTATAGCTGTTATTCCTCGGTCGGTTCCAGCTACCTTAAAATCCATATCGCCATAATGGTCTTCCGGACCCTGAATATCAGTTAAAATCTTGTAATTGCCTTTTTCATTTGTCATAAGCCCTATGGCTATTCCTGCTGCGGGCGCTTTTATCGGCACTCCGGCGTCCATCAGGGATAAAGAAGAACTAGAAACCGAAGCCATTGAGGTTGAGCCGTTAGAGGAAAGGATTTCCGTAACTATTCTAATAGTATAAGGAAATTCGTCAGAAGTTGGAACCAAGTAAGTCAAAGCTTTTTCCGCTAGCATTCCATGGCCGATTTCTCTTCTGCCCGGTCCTCTCATTGGCTTTATTTCTCCTGAACAATAAGGAGGGAAATTATAATGATGCATAAATCTTTTCTTTCCAACGATTTCCATTCCTTCCAATAATTTAACATCTCCAGGCGTACCTAAAGTTAAAATAGAAAGAGCTTTGGTTTTTCCCCGACAGAAAAGGCCAGAGCCGTGAGTTCTGGGTAGAAGGCCGACCTCGCAGGTAATTTCTCGCAGTTCGTTTAGTTTTCTATTATCAGGCCTTTTTTCTTTTAAAACTATATTTTGATGAATTATTTTTTCTATTTCTTTTTCAAAAAAATCTTTAACATATCCTATTTTTCCCATTCCAGGATACTTTCCTTCTATATAATAAATCAAATCTTCTTTAAGATTATTTATTTCATTCATTCCAGCTTTATTCTTTTGGTAAATAGCTTTTTCTAATTTATCGCCGAGAAAAGAGTTTATTTCTTTTTCTAATTCTAAGTCCTTGGAAAAAGGTTCTATTTGAGTTTTTTCTTTTCCTACTTCTTTGATAATCTGATTTTGAAAATCAATTAATTTTTTCAAATAAGGTTTAGCCCAATCAGCCGCCTTTAAAATATCTTCTTCAGAAATCTCTTTGGCTTCGGCCTCGAGCATGTTGATTAAAATTTCTCCTTTTTTCTCGATTCCAGCGAGAACAAAATCCAAATCATTTTTTTCTCTTTGTTCGTAAGTTGGATTTAAAACAAACTCATTATTTATTTTGCCAATTCTAATTACGGCTATTGGTCCTGACCAAGGAATATTTGAAATAGATAAAGATAAAGAAGCGGCGGTTAAACCAATTAAATCAGGATCATTTTCTTTGTCCCAAGAAAGGCAAGTGGCAACAATTTGAACTTCTTTTTTAAAATTTTCTGGAAATCTGGGCCTGATAGCTCGGTCGATTAATCTGGCGGTTAAAATTGCTTCGTCTGAAGGCCTGCTTTCCCTTCTCATATAACGGGAGCCTAAAATTTTTCCAGCAGCATAAAATCTTTCTTCGTATTCAACCGTTAGGGGGAAAAAATCTATTCCTTCTCTTTGTTTGTCTGACATCGCTGCCGTACCTAAAATTGTCGTGTCTCCGTATTGGATAAAACAAGAACCAGCCGCTTGTTCGGCTAGGTTTTTAATTTCTACTTTGAGTTCTCGTCCGCCTAATTCTAATTTAAAAGTTTTATTTTCCATAATTTTTTAAAACTACTTTTTTAATAAATATTTTTCCGGCACTTTTCCTAAATCAATAAATTCATCAGTAACTTCTCTTAATCTGCTGGAAGCTGACCTGCCGAAAGCAATAACTTCTACTCTTTTTCCTTGGTTTTTCAAATAATCAACTAACTGGACAAAATCGCCATCTCCTGATGCTAAAACAATTGTATCAACCGAGGGCGCAATCCTAATAGCATCAACTGTAATACCTACATCCCAGTCAGCTTTTTTCAGTCCGCCGTAGAATTCCTGAAGATCTCTAACTCTGGTTTCAATTCCTAATTTAGTTAAGGCTTCAAAAAACGGCTTTTCCTCTCCGGTTTTAGTTCTTACAACATAGCCAAAAGCTCTAATTAAACTTCTCTGGTCAACGGCTGATTTTAAAATTTCTCGGAAATTAACATGAGATTTATAAAGATTTTTTGCCGAGTGATACAAATTCTGAACATCTATTAAAACGGCCACTCTTTGACCAAGATGTTTCATTGTTGCCATAATTTATTTTTTTAATCCTATTTTTTTAATAAGGCTGTTATATCTTTTTTTATTTTCTTTCTCCAAATAATTCAAAAGAGACCTTCTTTTAGAAACCATCTTAAGAAGACCTCTTTTAGAATGGAAGTCTTTGGGATGTTTTTTCAAATGGGAAAGCAATTCTTTGATTTCTTCTGTAAGCAAAGCAACTTGAACTTCTGCAGAACCGGTATCTGTACTATGCACTTTATATTTTTTAATAGTTTTTTCTTTTTTTTCTATTGTAAGCATATTTTATTGATAATTTATTATTGTGCCCCACGCAGGACTCGAACCTGCAACCTTATCCTTAAGAGGGATCTGCTCTGCCAAATTGAGCTAGTGGGGCCTAATTATTCAGGCAACTCAATTGAACATTCTATTTTATTCCATTCGCCTGGACCCAAGCCGGCTTGGATTGAAAAATCTGATAATCCTATTAAAGAGAAAAACCAATTAATAAAAATCCAGCCAGAAAAAATTATAAGCAAGCCAATAAATACCGAAGTCATTATTCTCTTCCCCTGGCTGAGAAGTTTTGGGTCGCCTCCTCCTGGAACTAATGTTTCCGGTTCAGCAAAGCGGGCAATTATAAACATTGCACCGCCAATAACTAACATTAAAACAGCAATTGGCGGAATTAGTTTAAATAAGACAAAATCAATTATCTCATCAAGCATAACAAGAAAATGACAGAATTGGCAAGGAAATTCTTTTTCTGTTCCCGTACAAACTCCATTTTCATTATACTCTCCGTTAATACAGACCGTTTTTCCACAGGGAACTAATCCTTGATATTCAACACTTGTGCCGCCAGCTTGATAACTACCGGCTAAACCTGTTAAAGGAAATAGTAGACTTATTAAAATAAAAATTGGAAATATTTTTTTCATAGTGCCCTCGAGAGGATTCGAACCCCTACCTTTTGTTCCGAAGACAAAAATGATATCCATTTCACCACGAGGGCAAGAGTCAATTTAATCTTATCAAAACGGATTGAAAAAAACAAGTTTTTGAGTTAAGATTATTTTAATGGTAATTCCTGAAGAAGTAAAAAATATTATCCAAAAGCTCCAAAAGAATGATTATGATACATATATTGTTGGCGGTTGCGTCAGAGATTTGTTGAGAGATGCTAATCCTCAGGATTGGGATATAACTACTAATGCTAAACCGGAAGAAATTAGCAAGATTTTCCCAAAAAGTTTTTATGAAAACAAATTTTTAACAGTAACTGTTCAAACTAAAAGTAAAAACTCAGCTTTAGAAAAAATTGAAATAACAACCTATAGATCTGAAGCAAAATATACTGACAAGCGCCATCCTGATCAGATAAAATTTGCTAAAACTTTGAAAGAAGATTTATCTCGAAGAGATTTTACCATTAACGCTATGGCAATGAATATAGATAAGGAGATAGTTGATCCTTTTGACGGGCAGAAAGATTTAAAAAATAAAATAATCAGAACGGTTGGAAAACCGGAAGATAGGTTTTCAGAAGATGCCCTACGAATACTCAGGGCAGTAAGATTTGCTACCACTTTGAATGAAGGTTGGAAAATTGAAGAAAAAACAGCTGAAGCTATTAAAGAAAGTTCTCCCTGGTTACAAGCAATTTCTAAAGAAAGAATAAAAGAAGAACTAATGAAAATTATTATGACAGAAAAAGCGGCACAAGGAATAGAATCTTTACGTCAGCTCGGTTTATTAAAATACATTATTCCCGAACTGGAAGAAGGATACGGTATCAGTCAAAATAAGCATCATATCTATGATTGTTATGAGCATTGTTTAAAATCCTTGGAATATGCGGCAAAAAAAGGATTTAATAAATATGTTAAAATAGCTGCCCTTCTCCATGATATTGGCAAACCTAGGACAAAAAGAGGAGAGGGTCAAGACTCTACTTTTTATGGTCATGAAATAATTGGTGCAAAAATGACTATTAAGGTTCTGAATCGGTTAAAGTTTTCTAAAAAAGATATTGAAAAAATTACTAAATTAGTAAGATATCATCTTTTTTACTATAATATTGATGAGGTTGGAGAGGCCTCTATCAGAAGATTGGTCAGACAGGTAGGTCCGGAAAATATGGAGGAATTATTACAGGTAAGAATGTGTGACCGTATCGGGTCTGGCTGTCCCAAAGCAGAGCCTTATAAATTAAGGCATTTAAAATATATTATTGAGAAAGTTGCCCAAAACCCAATTTCTGTTAAAACTTTAAAGGTTTCAGGACAAGATATAATGAAAGTTTTAGAAGTAGGACAAGGTCCTAAGGTAGGACAAT